>Ga0209400_1000072_pt1 | contig 86376 bp, 72 predicted proteins | sample M_130807_EF_Meta_FD_187313 | JGI IMG/M metagenome (GOLD analysis project Ga0209400, IMG submission 187313) | Freshwater microbial communities from Lake Montjoie, Canada to study carbon cycling - M_130807_EF_MetaG (SPAdes) (version 2) | ecosystem: Environmental > Aquatic > Freshwater > Lake...
TTTTTTTATTATCAGGAAGCTGAGTTTTGGTTATAATCCCTAATTCTTCAAGACATTTAAGCTTGGAAGACAGAATATTAGTAGCTATGGCTTCATCGCTTTCAGTGAAGTCTTTGAAAGTCTTTTTGTCTTCAATCAGCATTTGCTTAATGATAACCAACACCCATTTATCCCCTAAAATATCAAGGGCTGAGGTGATTGGACATGCACATCTAAACTTATATTCCATGTTATGTGAACATTATTTTTACTTGCTAAATGCAATTAAATTTAAATATTGCTTGCAATTTGAAAGTGATAATCTATTTTTGCTTGCGAAACAAAAGTAATAACAAAATTTATAAAAAAATGGAAAATCAAGAAAAAAACGTAGATAGTAAAAATCTCACAAAACCAGCATATATCATGGTTCAAATGAAAGTTGAAAGCCTTGAAGAGCTGAATCAACGGTATGCTCAATTTGCTATCCCCATTTTACTAAAACATGGAGGGCAAATGATTGCAGGAACTCCAGTCCCAAACGTAAAAGAAGGAAACTGGAATGGAAATTGGGCTGCTGTTCTTCAATTTCCTAGCATGGAGGCTGCCGAAGAGTGGTATAATTCAGAAGAATACCAACCCTACAAAAACCTTCGTATCAATGAACTACAATCAGAAGCAGGTAGAGTGGTAATTATACCAGGAATGTAATTTGTAGTATTCATCTTGAATAACCAAATTTAGTCAATAGCTGAGTTTGGTTAATTGTCCATAAAATTTAATCAATAATAATAATGAAAAAAGTATTAGTCACAGGAATTTCAGGATTTGTAGGACAGCATTGTGCTGTTGAATTATTAAAAAAAGGCTATGCCGTAAAAGGTTCTTTAAGGAATTTATCCAGAATAGATGAAGTAGTAAATGGTATTCAAAAAGAAATTGACCCTAAAGGCATTTTAGAATTTTGCGAACTTGACCTATTGAAAGATAAAGGTTGGGATGAGGCCATGAATAATTGCGATTATGTATTGCACATTGCATCTCCTTTTGTAATTAAAGCTCCAAAAGATGAAAACGAATTAATAAAACCTGCTGTTGAAGGTACTTTAAGAGCATTAAAAGCTGCAAAAAAAGCAGGGGTTAAAAGATTAGTGCTTACATCTTCCACAGTGGCTATGACTGGAGGTAAAGAAGGTGTGATAAAAATAAATCAAGAAAGTTGGACGGATATAAACGGAAAAAATGTTACTGCATATTTTAAAAGTAAAACACTAGCTGAAAAAAGTGCATGGGATTTTATAAAAAATCAAACAGGTGATTCTAAATTGGAATTGGTAGTAGTGAATCCAGGACCTATTTATGGCCCAACTCTTACAGGAAATTTAGATGCTGAAGCAATGGACTTCTTCAAAAAATTAATCACTGGAAAAGTACCTATGTTACCAAAAGCATATACTGTTATGTCGGATGTTAGAGATATAGCAGCTATTCATGTGGCAGCTTTAGAAAATGAAAATGCAAACGGTAAGCGTTTCATTGTAACATCTGAAAAACCTTATGCCATGCAAGAAATCGCACAAATTTTAAAATCAAATGGATATGATAAAGTAAGCACCAAATTAGCGCCTACTTTTTTGCTAAAATTCATGGCCAATTTTAACAGCGAAATGAAAGGAATGTTACCATTTATTGGAAATAGTATTGAAGCTGATGTAAGCAATACCATGACTACATTTAAATGGAAACCAATTCCTTTTGAAAAAACTGTTTTAGATACTGCTAGTTCTGTGGAGAACTCTCTTAAGAAATAAATGAAAGCACTTAGAATTTTTTAAATAAAACTTTAAAAACTAGCCAAAGTATTGATGTCAACTGAAATTTTATAGATATTAAAAATATATTCGAGCCATATAATTTGATTTTGAATTTGTCATCCCAATTCTAAACAGTCTAAATATTTAATAAACAAAACAAGAGTTAAGATGCGTAAGCAGTATAATTCTATTCAATCCCCCCCTCAAAAAACACAATCATTTCTTAATATTGATTAGTTTTACAGCTAATCATCTTTGTACTGTAATCTAAAAATAGAATTTGAAATGAATGGATATACATTAATTACGGGAGCCAGCTCAGGAATTGGGCGCGAATTGGCCATTCAACTAGCTGCTAGAAACCACCATTTGATTTTGGTGGCAAGAAGTAAAGACAAGTTAGAACAGCTGCAAAGTGAATTACTAGCTAAATTTAAGATCAATGTGGTGTATATTTTGTCTGATTTGTCAAAAGCGAATGCTGCTTCGGCTTTGTACAATGAAGTAATTGCAAAACAATATTTGGTTTCTGGCTTAATCAACAATGCGGGTTTTGGCGATTATGGCAACTTTGTAGAAATGCCGCTTGATAAAGATGAGGAAATGATTGCGGTGAATATCAATGCCCTGCTTACTTTGACAAAATTGTTTGGTGCAGACATGGTAAAAGTTGGTAAAGGTAGCATCATGAATGTAGCTTCTTTGTTGTCCTTTATTCCCTTTCCGTATTATTCAGTGTATTCGGCAACCAAGTGTTTTGTATTGGCTTTTTCTGAAACGGTAGCTGCAGAATTAGAAGGGACTGGTGTTACTGTAACAGCGCTTTGTCCTGGAACAGTAGAAACCCCGTTTCATACCGCATCCATGCGTAAAACAAATGCCATGAGCGTAAACAAGCCCATGACAGCAGAAGCCGTTGCCAAAGCAGGGGTAGACCTTTTTATCAATGGAAAGCGCAAAAAAATAGTAGGATTTTCAAACTGGTTCGTGAGCAATTTACCTCGTGTAATGCCCGATTTTCTGATGATGAAAATTAAAAAACATTTGGCCAGTTTGAAATAATGATAGATTTTTTACAAGAACTCAAATATAGAAATGAAACCTTGTTTTACTTTGGGTTGATTTGTCTTTTTGCTTCCTTCATTTTTATCATCCTTACCTGGTTTTCAAACGTACAAGTGTTTGGAGTAAATGCTTGGTACAAGCCTTTTAAATTTGCCTTTTCTACATTTCTGTTTGCTTGGTCAATGGCATGGTATTGCGCTTACCTCACAAATTTCAATACCAGTTTATTCAATTGGACTGTCATTGTTTTATTGGGTTTCGAAATTGTCTATATCGCTTTTCAAGCGGGAAGAGGCGAACTTTCTCATTTTAATTTGAGTACACCTACTTATTCTTTTTTATATTCTTTAATGGCACTGGCTGCAAGTGCAGTCACATTATACACTGCTTATATTGCTTACCTTTTTTTCTCTCAAACCTTTCCTCAAATACCCGATTATTATGTTTGGGCCATCAGATTGAGTTTGTGCATTTTTGTAGTATTCTCATTTGAAGGATTTTTAATGGGATCTAGATTAAACCACAGTGTGGGCGCCATCAATGACAACTCAAATTTATTGATACTCGCTTGGAGTAAAACAGTAGGGGACTTGAGAGTTGCTCATTTCATTGGCATGCATGCTTTGCAGGTATTGCCCATTTTGTCTTATCATCTTTTGAAAAACACAAAATTGACCATTGCACTTGCCATTATTTATGCTCTTTTAGCATTGTTTACCTTGGTTCAAGCACTTCAAGGTAAAGCATTTATTAGGGGTAGAAAACTGAACAATTCTATTTCGAAAGAAATATAGGTTAAGAAGAAGTGTTATATTTTAAATGAATCCCCCGAGATTTTACATAGGTATTTGAGGTGCATGATTGTCCGTGTTGATTTCTTTTGGTTTTAGAATGAAATGAACTTGATTCAAGAAAATTGATTCATTTTCATTGGGATTACAAATTGCAATTTTTTAAATGCACATTACCCCTTTATATTTTAATTAGGTCTATGTTTATTAAGCGTTGCTTAATGGGTGGTGGATGAAGAGCCAACAGCGTTGCTGATTGGGTTGTGATGAATTTTAGGTAGATGAAGAGTAAACAGCGTTGCTGTTTGGGGTGATGTACATTAAGCGTTGCTTAATGGGTGGTGGATGAAGAGCCAACAGCGTTGCTGTTTGGGAGGTGATGAATTTTAGTTTGATGAAGAGTAAACAGCGTTGCTGTTTGGGGTGATGTATATTAAGCGTTGCTTAATGGGTGGTGGATGAAGAGCCAACAGCGTTGCTGTTTGGGGTGTGATGAATTTTAGTTTGATGAGGAGTAAACAGCGTTGCTGTTTTGAGAGGGTTTTACATTAAGCGTTGCTTAATGATTGGTTGAAGAAGAAACAACAGCGTTGCTGTTTGGGGTGATGAACATTAAGCGTTGCTTAATGGGTGGTGGATGAAGAGCCAACAGCGTTGCTGTTTGGGAGGTGATGAATTTTAGTTTGATGAAGAGTAAACAGCGTTGCTGTTTGGGAGGTGAGGTTCATTAAGCGTTGCTTAATGATTGGCGGATGAAGAGCCAACAGCGTTGCTGTTTTGAGGTGATGAACTCAACAGCGATGCTGTTTCGTAGTGTTGAATCAACAGCGTTGCTGTTGAGCGAAGGTATCCCCAACAGCGTTGCTGTTTTGAGTGGCTTATTACGGATTAGCGCTCTGCGAGCGCTGATCCCGGGGGGAGATGCTATCAAAATTGAAAACAAAACACTGCGTGTTTTTATTTTTTTATTTACATCACCTTCACTCAAGCGGAGCTTGGCTTGGTGTGTAAATAAAAAAACCCAGCATAGCTGGGTTTTCAATTTTGATGCGGAGAGTTAGGGATTCGAACCCCAGGTCCTGTTACAGACAACAGTTTTCAAGACTGCCGCAATCGACCACTCTGCCAACTCTCCGCTGCGAAAATAATATTACTAAATTGAATACCAAAAAAAAAAGCGCTTTGGTAAGTCCAAAGCGCTTTTTCTAGCTTGAAGTGGCTGTTATTCAACCACTATTTTTTTAGAAAATTTTTGTCCTTCAATGTTCAAGCTAACAAAATAAATACCTGAACTCAATTGGAGTTGGCTTTTGCCAATTTCTATTTCTTGAGCACCTGCACGTTGTTGGCCACTGAATAGATTTACAATTTCTTTTCCAGTGATATCAATGATGCGGATGTCAACTTGTTTGTTGTTGTTTAAATAGTAGTTCAATTTGGTTGTAGAAGCAAATGGATTCGGTTGAACGCTTAATTTCAATTCATCGCTCATCAATTCAGCATTTCCAGTAGATGACCCTAAACGAACATTGTCTATGAAGAAATTATTTCCGCCTTGGTACTTGAAATCTATTTTAAATTTAACGTTTGCATTGTTGGGAATAGTAGCTCCTGAAACTACTACATCTTTCCATTTTCCTTGGTCGGCAGGTACAAAATTTACGGAGTTTGCCAAAATACTAGATGCGTTGTTGCCTATTGTTGAAATAGAAGAAGAGCCTATGGTTGTTTTAGGTGTCCAAGATTTACCACAATCAGTAGAAACATATACTTTAATTTCTTCGTTAGTTGCTCCACCACCAATTGAAGATGGCAATCTACCTTGTGCAAAAGCATAACTGAAAGCAAAGTATCCGTTGGTAATCCCACTGAAATCAAAAGAAGGGGAGATCAATGAAGCTATAGTTCCAACTGTCATCAATTGGTTGAATGGGTCTTTAGGTAAGAACATACTGGCATTTTGGTTGTATGAGGCAGCAGTTGTGCGCTCAAATTTTCTGTTAGGGCTCTCGTATTCGAAACTCCAACCTTGTTCTTGCCAATTGTTTTGGTACCACCAATCAACTGTATAGAAACCTTTTGGTTTAGCAGTATTGTCTTGTATGGTGATATAATTTTTTAAAGTGACAGTGTTGGTTTTACCATTTGCACCTGTTACTTCCAAAGTAACGTCATAAACGCCAGGATTGTCGTATTTTACTGTTGGTCTTTTTACAGTAGAACTTGCTGGAGTACCTCCATTGAAAGTCCATTTGTATGAAGAGATTGTTGTATTGTATGAGAAATCGTTAAATAAAATGCTGTTACCTGCACAAGCTGTTTTGGCTGCTGCGTTGAAAGCTGCAATTGGGTCACAATTGCTTGGAGTGGCGTCGTTTAAACCAGTAGCAACTAAATTTTCTTGATTCCACAATCCAGTTCTGTATGTTTCTAAAACATAGTGCATACGCGCTACTTGTTGTTTGGTAAACATATTACTTGCACAGTTACCAATGAAATAATCCATATAGTTTTCTTGCATATCTGGCAAATCTGGAACATCCAATGTACAAGTATTGAAATTTTTATTGTTACATCTGTTTCTCAATGGCTCATTTGAAGTTGCCGAGAAATTAGAAGGAGGTGTATCTAAAATTTCGTCTCCATTCAATTCACAAGTATCTATTTGTGTTTGGAAAGGATGGTATAAACCCAACCAGTGACCAGTTTCATGCGTACTGGTTGTTACGTTTGGTGTTTGACCCGCTTGTGAGGTACCAATATTTCCAAATTCTTGGTGAATCACCATGATGCCGTCTGTAGAAGCACCACCACTGAAGCCCATCGGGAACTGTGCATATCCTGCAACACCCACAGAATTCCCTTTGTTGATACCTCTCACTACCCAAATATTGTAGTAACGTTTGGTATCCCAAACACTGATCGGTTTAAGTTCATCGTTTCCTTTGTTGGTTAATGGAGTTTGAACTCTAACAATACCATTGGTACAATTTCCTTTCGGATCTTTTTTGGCCAATCTGAATTCAATTTCAGCATCTGCTGCCAATTCTTTGTAGCTGTAGAAAGTACCTTTGAAAGTATCTTGTCTGCGGTTTACAGAATCACTCACTAAATTTCTGAAACTCAAATTCAAGAAATCAATTTCGCTCTTGATTTGTGCGTCACTGATATTTTCTTGACCATTGTCGTGCAATACATGCACTACCACTGGAATAATGTATTTAGGTGCTGAACCTTTCTTGTTAAGTCCAGTGCTAGGTTTGTAAGTTTTTAAAAATTCTTTGAATCCTGCATCGAATTTTTTTCTAGCTTCCATCAATTCGGGATACTTTCTTGCTTTTTCAGCAAAATCATGGTCTGTGCCACAAGAATTTTGTGCTTGCAGACTTGATGTTGTTCCCAAAATGGCCAAGGATGCAATTAATAATAACTTCTTCATAGTTGTTAGTACTCGTTTGGATGGCAAAATAATGAATTATTTTTTTAAGTCAACGAATTAAATTAAAAGGTTGTCATGCTGAGCGCTTTGGAGACTCCCAAATTTCTAAATCAAAAAGTCTTTTGTCTTCAATTTTTAGGCGCATGGCAGTGCAAATGCTGTGAAAACCATGAATCCCAGCTGCACCTGGGTTCAAATGCATCATTCCTGAATTTGGGTCTTTCATGGCTTTTAGAATATGGGAATGTCCACAAATCATGAGGTCAATAGGGTAATTAGCCAATTGTTTTTTGAACAAAGGGCTGTATTTACCCGGATAACCTCCTATATGCAGCATACAAACTTTTACCGATTCAATTTCAAACAATTCAATTTCCTTCATTTGGCTTCTAAATTCAGCACCATCAATGTTTCCATAAACAGCTCTCAAAGGTTTAAAAGCTTGCAAACGCGCTACCAATGCAAGATCGCCCCAATCGCCTGCATGCCAAATTTCATCACAATTTGAAAAAAAATCAAACATAGTTTCTGGAATAAAGCCATGGGTATCACTTAATATGCCTATTTGTTTCACGCTACAAATTAAGTTTAAAATGAACATTGCCAAAACTATAAATGAGCTGAATTGAATACCTTTGCCCTAGAATTTTTTTACAATGACAACAACTTATTGGTTAATTGGAATTACTGCTTTGGTAAGTTATGGCGCATTTACCAGTCAACAGCTATTATCAGAAGCCATTTTTAGCCCTTACAGAGTCAAACAAAATAAAGAATATTGGCGTTTGATTACTGCAGGTTTTTTACATGCAGACTGGTCACATTTATTGCTCAATATGTTTGTTTTGTTTGCTTTTGGAAAGCAGGTTGAAAATGAATACATCCAAAATTTTGGGCCACAAGGGAATTTAGTTTATGCCCTGATGTATGTTTCCGCAATTTTGGTAGCCCATATCAGTACACTTTATAAAGAACAAAACAACCCAAATTATTTGTCATTGGGCGCTTCGGGTGCAACTTCTGCAGTGGTATTTGCCTCCATACTTTTTCATCCGCTACAAAAATTTTATTTTGGCATTCCGGGTTTTGCAATGGGCGCTATTTATTTGTACTACTCTAGTTATGCAGCCAAACAAATGAGTGATAGAATCAACCATGAAGCCCATTTTTATGGGGCAGTATATGGTTTTGTATTCCCCATCATTTTTAAGCCTGTAATTGGAATGTATTGCTTGATGCAAATTAAAAACTGGTTCTAAAACATCAACCCAACACGGAAGTCCCAAGGACTACCAAAAGGGCTGGTATTGGCATCATATAGTACATTGTACAGCACTAAAATATACACACCTTTGTCTGGCATCATCCCGCCGCCTAAATACAATTGGTGCAACCAATCTCTCTGCTCTTTTTTGGTATAACTTTGCAAATTAATGGGCATGTATTCTGCATGGGCTTGAATAGATGAAATCAATCCCTGACGGGCAAATACCTGAGGCCCGTATATACTCGATTCATATTTTAGTCCTCTGTAAGTTTGGGCATAATAAATATACGTAAAGCCTCCGCCTACCATGGTTTTAGGTTTCAATAAATAACCTGCCAAGGGTTGTAGCAACAACATACCTCCACCTTCAGAAAAACCTGCTGAGAAATTTCCCCCAAAACGCCACTTTTCATCCTTTGTATGGCTATTGTCTAAAACAGCTGGGTCGCTATTTGGCTGGTCATCTAAAGGAACCAATTTTCTTTGTGCCAATACTGTATTCGACATACAAATTAAAAACAAACTGATGCTTAGCATTAACAATTTGTGAAACCCATTCTTGAAACTGAAATAAATCATGGAACGAAAATAAATGATTTGAAATTGAAAAAATCGCATTTGGTTTCCTTAATTCGCATATCTATTTATAAGACATGAGTAAAATACACAATTTTTCAGCTGGTCCAGCTATTTTGCCAGCATCAGCTATTGAAGCCAGTATTGAAGCATTAAAAGATTTTGCAGGAACTGGTTTGTCATTGATAGAAATCAGCCACAGAAGCAAGGAATACGAGGCCGTTGTTGCAGAAGCTACCCAATTGGTTAAGGATCTCCTGAATGTTGGAGACGAGTACGAAGTGGTGTTTTTACAAGGTGGAGCCAGTTTACAATTTGACATGGTACCGATGAACTTTTTAAACGATGGACAAAAAGCAGCTTATTTAAATACGGGTGTTTGGGCTAAAAGAGCCATCAAAGAAGCTGGCTTTTTTGGACAAGTAGAAGTGGTTGGCAGTTCTGAAGATAAAAACTATTCATACATTCCAAAAGGATACCATATTCCTGAGGATGCTGCTTATTTTCATTGTACATCAAACAATACCATTTATGGAACTGAAATGTTTGACTATCCGCAAACCAATGTGCCAGTTGTTTGTGACATGAGTAGCGATATTTTTAGTCGTCCAATTGATGCCTCTAAATTTTCGATGATTTATGCAGGCGCTCAAAAGAACATGGGTCCTGCTGGTGCTACTTTGGCTGTGATTAAGAAAGATTTCTTGGCGACCATTAAAAGAAAAATTCCAACCATGTTGGATTATAGAGTTCATATAGAAAACGGCAGCATGTACAATACCCCAAGTGTATTTGCCATTTTTGTAACCATGCATACATTAAGATGGATCAAGTCTATTGGCTTAGCAGCGATGGAAGCAAGGAACAAAGAGAAGGCCGATTTGTTGTATGCAGAAATAGACCGCAATCCTTTGTTTAAAGGAACGGTGAATGCAGAAGACAGAAGCCGTATGAATGTGAATTTTGTATTGAATGACCCCAATTTAGAAGAAGAGTTCTTTAAATTGTGCAAATCACACAACTTAAGTGGATTAAAAGGGCACCGTTCGGTTGGAGGCTTAAGGGCTTCTTTGTATAATGCACTCGAATTAGACAGTGTTCAAGCATTGGTTGATGCCATGCAAGCATTTGAAAAATTAAAAAGCTAAACCCAAAATTTAAACGAACATGATTAGAATTTTAGCCAATGATGGCATTGACAACAGTGGTAAATCTTTGTTAGAAGCTGCAGGTTTTTTTGTAGAAACAAGTAAAGTTCCTCAAGACAAACTAAGTGAAGCTTTACAAGATTACGATGCTGTTTTGGTAAGATCTGCAACTAAAATTAGAAAAGAATTATTAGAGTCATGTCCTAAATTAAAGCTCATTGGAAGGGGTGGTGTGGGTTTAGACAATATTGATGTGGAATTTGCCAAACAAAAAGGCATCAAGGTTATCAATACGCCTGCTTCTTCATCGGTGAGTGTGGCTGAATTGGTATTTGCACATTTGTTTGCAGGGGCTAGATTCATTCAACACACCAACCGCATCATGCCAACAGAAGGAAATACCAAATTTGCTGAATTAAAAAAGAAAGCATCAGAGGGCATAGAATTACAAGGCAAAACCATGGGTATATTTGGTTTTGGACGCATTGGTCAAGAAGTAGCTAAAATGGCCATTGGTTTGGGCATGAAAGTATTGGCTTTTGACCCTTACGTTGAAAAAGTAGATTTGACATTGAACTTGCCTATGTTGGGCGCTCAATCAAGGGTAAAAGTTCCAGTTCAAACAGTGAGTGAGCATTCAGTGATTACTCAATCAGATTTTATTACATTCCATATTCCTTTTAATGAGGGCGATAAATCTCCGATAGATGCAACAATGATAGCCAAAATGAAAAAGGGCGTGGCATTGATAAATTGTTCTAGAGGAGGCGTTATTTCTGAAGCTGATTTGTTGGCAGCTTTAGCGTCGGGGCATGTGTCTTTTGCTGGCTTGGATGTGTTTGAAAAAGAACCTCCAGTAAGCATGGAAATTTTGCAACACCCTCATGTTTCATTGAGCCCACATGTGGGTGGTTCAACCAAGGAAGCACAAAACAGAATCAGCATTGAACTTGCTGAAAAAGTAATTGAATATTTCAGAAACGCATAAGTTTTAAAATGGCCATTGTTAAACCCTTTGCCGCATTAAGGCCTGCAAAAGAAAAGGCTGGTTTGGTGTCAAGTCAGCCTTATGATTCTGGTTCAAGAGATTTGGCGAACTTAGAAATAGAGCAAAATCCACTTTCGTATTTGCATGTGGTAAAACCCTATTTGCATTTCAAAGGCGAGAAGAAAAATCCACATAAACATTTTCCAAAAGGTTTAGAATTTCTCAGAAAATTCAAGGCTGATGCAGTCCTCGTCAAAGAGGAAAAACCTGCTTACTATATCTACAGAATGATTGTTGGAAGCCATGCCTACACAGGAATTATGGCTGCGGCATCTGTAGAAGATTACCTTCAAAATATCATTCTAAAACACGAAAATACCCTAACGGAAAAACAAGAAGAATTGGCCAATCATATTGAGTTTTTTCATTCTTTAGGAAACCCCGTTCTGCTTACTTACCCAGATGAACAAGGTATTGATGAACTTATTCAAAAATATGTAGTTCAAAATGCACCAGAATACAATTTCATCAGTGCCGACCAAAAGAAACACAACCTTTGGGTCATGACAGATGAAAATGATATTGCCTATTTAGAAGCAAAATTTGCAGCCATTCCTCATTTGTATATTGCCGATGGACACCACCGTTCGGCGGGTTCAGCTGCTTATGCAGAGCGCATGCGCAATAAAAATGCTGAAGCTGAAGTTAAAGCATCTTCCATGTATTTCCCGGTTTGTTTGATTCCATTTAGCAAACTCAGTATTTACGAATACCACCGTTTGGTGAAAGATGCTGACATTGTAAAAGCACCAGATTTTCTTGAAAGAATCAAGCAATATTTTGATTCAGTACCTTCTGGTCATTTACCTGTTCAACCCTTAAACAAAGGGGAGTTTGGTATTTATTTTCAGCAAAAGGCCTATTTATTAAAGCTTAAACCAGCACTCAAAGCTGAATTAAAAGGGGTCTTGGCCAATTTAGATGTGAGCATTGTGGAGCAATATATTTTACAAGCCATCTTTCAAATCAACGACAGCAAATCGGATGCTCGTTTGTCGTTTATGGATGGGGTAAAAGGCATAGGACATTTACAAACTGCTGTTGACAGTGGCGATTTCGATTTGGCCATTAGTTTGTATCCAACGGCCATTGAAGAAGTAAAAGCAGTGGCCGATCAGCATTTGATTATGCCGCCCAAATCTACTTGGATAGAACCAAAAATTAGAACGGGCTTGCTCATCATGGAGCACAAATCGCTTTAGAAAATAGCCTCTAATTGTTTGCTCTGCACAATCATTTCCTCATCAATTGATTGCAATTCAACTTTGGTAATTTCATTGATGAGCATAGGGTCGTAAGTGGTTTTTACTTTCACATAGTTTTCGGTAAAACCAAACAAGCAATTGGCATTGTTTTCTGCTTCCCATAATACCGATTGTGTAGAGCCCAATTGCGTTTCATAGAAAAAGCGCTTCTTCTTTTCGCTTAAAATTTGCAATTGTTGAACGCGTTCGTTTCTATTTCTCAATAAAACTTTTCCAGGCATTTTATTGGCAGTGGTATTGCTGCGTTCGCTATAAGGAAACACATGCAAATAGCTAATGTTTAACTCGTTTAAAAACTGGTAGGTTTTTAAAAACGCTTCGTCAGTTTCGCCAGGAAAGCCTACAATTACATCGACTCCAATACAAGCATTGGGCATTTTTTCTTTGATATGCTGTATTCTAGAAGCATACAATACCGTATCGTATTTTCTGCGCATGGCTTTCAGAATGTCATCCGAGCCCGATTGCAAGGGGATATGAAAATGCGGAACTATTTTAGTTGAACTTGCTGCAAAATCAATGATTTCATTGCTCAATAAATTGGGTTCAATGCTGCTGATGCGAATGCGTTTCAAACCTTCTACATTTTCTAGCGCTTGTAATAATCCAAAAAATGTTTCTCCTGTTTGAACTCCAAAATCACCTGTGTTGACACCCGTCAATACAATTTCTTTGATGCCTTGCTCCACAATTTCTTGGGCTTGTTTTACCACATTCTCAATGGTATCGCTACGGCTTTTGCCTCTGGCCAAAGGAATGGTGCAAAAGGCACAGAAATAATCACAGCCGTCTTGTATTTTTAAAAATGTGCGGGTACGGTCGCCAATGGAGTAGGAGGCATGGTAATCCAATACCTCTTTAATTTTACCTTCATGCACAATGGCTTGCTCTTTTTTGAAGCCATCGCCTATGTACGCATTGATATTGAATTTTTCAGCTGCTCCTAAAACCACATCAACCCCTGGAATTTTTGCAATTTCTTGGGGTTTCAATTGGGCATAACAGCCAATTACCGCAACAAAAGCGTTGGGGTTATGACGCAATGCTTCTTTCACTACTTTTTTGCATTTGCGGTCGGCATGATCTGTCACCGAACAGGTATTGATCACATACACATCTGCCGACGCTTGAAAGGCCACTTTTTGATAGCCTTCTTCCATCAAAGACCTTGCAATGGTTGAGGTTTCAGAAAAGTTGAGCTTGCAGCCCAAAGTGTAAAATGCAACTGATTTTGACATGGGCTTGCAATTTACAAAATTTATTGGTTGAAAGTATTTGAATGTTAAAAGTACAAGCATCGAATACAGATTGTCAATCAAAATTAAATTTATGTTTTTTTAAAGAAATCATTTAAAAATGCATGTGATGTAAATGCTTATATTTGGTTTTTGAAGTAATGAAAAAAATTACCCTCTTTCTGTTTTGTTTGTTCCTAATTAAAGTACAAGCACAAAATTGCCAACTCATTTCGGGCAATTCCATTGTTTGTTTGGGCAATACCTCTTCATTTCATGTGCAATTTGATGCAGGTTTTGTAGCCAGCTCTTACAAATGGAATTTTGGCGATGGAGCTAACAGTTCGCAAACCGCCCCAGTCTATCAATATCCAAGCAGGGGTAATTATACACCACAGGTAACTGTAAAATTCAGCAACGGAAGTGCTTGCACAGTCAATGGTAACCCAATTCTGGTTGTTGACAAACCTAAGGCAAACATCTCTGTATTATCAGAAGATACGCAGTGTTTCAAAGGAAATGAGATTTGTATCAAAGACCTTTCGGTTCCGGGTAAAGACCTGACGCCGTTAAAAACAAGGGTTTTGTTGTTTGGAGATGGGTTGTTTGACAATTCAGCCCCAGGTTCTTCAGAAACCATTTGTCATAGCTATTCGAGTTTATTGGGTGGACAATATAATTTAGTGATGGAGGTAACCGACACCAATGGTTGTCTCGACCGCTTTGAAATTCAGAAAGCCTTTTTGCTTTATCCTAAAATTCCTGATTTAAGTTTTTCACCCAATTTTGTACCTACCTGTAACCAAACTTTTGTAACCATTGTAAATACGAGTTTGCTTGCACCCAATCAACTCAAAAAATACACTTGGGATTTAGGTGATGGCAGCCCACTCTTACAAAGCCCTTGGACCAATGTCACCCATACTTACACTCAAATAGGAAGTTTTGATATCAGCTTGTTTGTTGAAGATTTAAATGGTTGTAAAGATACCTTGGTGTTAAAAAGTGCGGTGAGCAATTATAAATTAGATTCAACTATTTATTTAAGTAAGCAAAAAGCCTGTTTTAGAGGCAATTCCTTCAATTTTACTTCCAAAAATGTGGACCCTATTCAATTGAATTGGACTATTTATAAAGAAGGTGAGCCTGTCAGAATTGATTCTTTTGACAACAATCCCCTCAATTTTCCTAAAAGAATGAAGTCTTGTGGAAAGTATTTGGTAAGTATGTATGCCCAAGTTGGTAATTGTAAATTAAAAGTTGATACCACCATAGAAATCTTGGGTCCTCAAGCAATTATCCAAACTACAAAAGACCCTATTATCAATCAAAGCCAATGTGAGGTGCATGATACCGTCAGATTCAGAGGACCAGCCATTGACCACTCTTGCTTGTATAGCAACAATGCATTGTACCGTATTTGGGATTTTGATGATGCTTTTGCTCCTCCTTGTACAACTGATACCCGAAATGGCATCAACCTGAACCGCAATTGTAATTATTCTAAAGATTCAACGCCAGTGGTTCATGCCTATAAACCTGGCCAAGAAAAATGCTATTTCCCTAAATTGATTTTAACTGATTTTATAACAGGTTGTACCGATACCAGTGCAGCATCCATGAAACTAACTGCACCAGATGCCGGTTGGGACAGTTTGTCAACACCCATTAGGCCAGGATTGATGTATGCGGGCAATATTTGTATGGATTCGCCCATCGATTTTTTATTACAGAAAACACTTCCATTGTGTGGTCGAGAAAAAGCATGGATCAATTTTGATTCAACTTGTGGCACCAACAATTGGACTGAAGTAGATTCTAATTCAAATCAAACCAGTCATTTTTATTCAGAAACATGTAATCCTGATGGTTTTGTAACTGTTGGTTTGATCATCAAAAACGGGACAGATAAAAATGGCAACCCATGTTATGATACCGCATGGTACCACAATATGTTTAGGTTATTGCCATTAAATCCAGAATTTACAGTTGAAAGCTTAAACAATGGCTGCGGTCCATGGAAAGTGAAATTGAGTTTCAAAGACAGTATCCAAGACAGTTTGGTAAGGGTGCGTATAACTTGGAACAATCAATCTATAACAACGCTAGATTTTGGACCCAATGATTCAATCATACCCAGTCAGTATTTTGAATTTACAACTCCTGGTTTGAAACAATTTTCTGTGTATATGCTCAATACAAGAGCTTGTTCAAAAGTGCTGAAATACCAATTGCCATTAGGTTTTATCAAGAGTATTTCAATTCCTCCACCTGTTGCATGTTTCAATACCCCACTCAAATTACAAGAGTATGTACAATATTTCAATTCAACCCGTGAATATTGGAAAGAGCCAGCCAGGGCAGCGGCCGGGAAAGAGCAATTGATCTGGGATTTTGGAGAAGGAAAAGGATTTACAACTTTAGGTTCAAATCCATCCTACCAATACAGTAGGCCTGGTAATTTTCAGATTAAAATGATTGCCATAGACAGCATGGGATGTAGAGACACCACTGTACTGGTAAAGAAAATAAAAGTGGTAGATGTTAAAGCTCAAATCAAACCGATGTTACCAATGTATTTGTGTGCCCCTCAAATTCTAAGTTTTAAAGATTTATCGTATGTCATAGATTCTTCAAAATTGTATGGTTCAGCTACTCCTTATGATAACATCAATGCTTGGACCTGGGACTTTGGAGAAAACAAGAATCCAATTTATGTACAAAACCCAGTGTATGATTATACCAGCAATGGCTTGTTTTATGCGCGATTGAAAGTGCAATCTACTGCAGGATGTATTGCAATAGATTCCACACCTGTATTTATTGATGGTCCAAAACCCTCTTTTACCTTAAGTGATACTTTGGGCTGTGCTCCTTTTACTGTAAAATTAACCAATACAACAGGAAAGCAATTGCTCAATTGGGTATGGTTTTTCAGAGATTACAACAACAGTATTTTATCTACTCAAAAAGATACAGCTGTTTCCTTTACCTACCCAAGTGCAGGTATTTTTAAAATTTATTTGATGGGAGAGGAAGACCTCTTCGACCCAGTTACAGGCAGAAACAAAACCTGTAGGTCTGTATTTCCAGACTCAAACAATACCAATGCGCCCATCAGAAAAGTGCGTGTTTTGCCTACCAGTAAATTGAGTTTGTATGCACCTGATACTGTTTGTAAAAACCAAGCATTTGAACTCATTGGTTCAAGCCCACAAAAGGTTCCTGGTTATACATGGTTATTTGGAGATGGAAACAAACAAAATCAAGTATGGCCCGATTCTTCCCTCTCTCATACATACGCAGATACAGGCTGGTACACTGTACATTTGGTTCCACAGCTTCAAGAAGGTTTGTGCATTGATACCGCTCACAAGCTTATTTTTTCCACACAGGTAAAAGCAGATTTTGATTTAGATGAAAGCAATTTCCCACAAGTAAAATTGTTCAATAAATCTGTAAATGCAGTTCGATACGAATGGGATTTTGGACAAACAAGTGCAGGTTCATCAAATTATTCTAAAGAAAAAGACCCCATTCATACCTACAAGGCAGATACTGGCAGTAGTTTTCAAATTTGTTTAAGGGCTTATGCTTCTAATGATTGCTACGATTCTTTGTGTAAAAATACCACACCCAAAGTATTGTTGGTGATACCAAATGTATTCACACCCAACAACGACAATAAAAACGATGCATTTGATATCAATATGATGGGTGGAAACTTTTATGAATTGTACATTTACAACCGCTGGGGTGAATTGGTTTATGAATCTGAAAAGGATGGAATTGGAAACGATGGCATCAACTGGAATGGCAATAACCACCAAACGGGTGAACCTTGTCCTGAAGGGGTTTATTATTATATTTTCAATTACAGATTAGTAACGCAGCCCGCTGTAAGAAATGCCAGAGGGTCAATCACCTTGATAAGAGATTAATTAAAAAGGATAACCCACTCCAAAATTTAAGATTGATGCATCCCAAAGTTGTCCTACATCAACATAATTGGGAAGCACAAAACGCTTGCTTTCTATTTTTCTTGGGTCCATTACTGGCAGTGCCCAATCTACTCTGAATACCAAAAAATCTAAGTTCAATCGGAAACCAAAACCAGTTCCTATGGCCAATTGTTTATAGAAATCTTGGAAATGGAAACTGGCTTCTTTTCTTCCATCATTTTTGATTCTCCAAATGTTTCCTGCATCTAAAAACAAAGCACCTTCAAAATAGCGTTTAAAAATATTGAAACGGTACTCGGCATTGGCTTCAATTTTCATATCACCGCTTCGGTCTAATTGCCCATCTACATTGTATGAACCAGGGCCAAGAGATCGTGGTAAAAAGGCCCTGATACTGTTTGCTCCCCCATTGAAAAAACGTTTGTCAAATGGGACATATTCACCCGAATTCCAAAATGGCAAGGCACAACCAACAGCCATGCGGTACACCACTTTGTTGTTTACATCTATAAAATGATTGAACCGAACATCTGCGTATGTTTTGGCATAATTGAAAAAGCGTACCCCAAACAATTGGTAATAGCCACTATCTGATTTGGGTAAATCAAAAATTTGGTAAACTGCACTTGGAATAATTCCTGCCAATTCCAATACATCCCATCTGATAAAAAAATATGAATTGTTTTTCTTTGGCGATTGGTTATTGTAGAGTAAGCCAAGCCTAGAATTGGTAATTAAATTATTGGCAAAAATGCTTTGTAAATAAGGATCGTTTTTACTTTTGTTGGCCAATTCACTGTTGGCAAAATCGGTTCTGATAAAACTAATTTCACTAGGCGTCACCTGGAAAGTAAGTTGTTTTTTGGAGAATTGATAGTTTAAACCCATTGAAAATACAGTTCGTTTCCAGTTTACATTTTGTTCAAATAATACGGAAGATGAAATGATGGTTTTATTAATTGAATTTTCTAATGCTTTGTCTAAACTCAAGAACCCCAACAATTTTGGGAAAATCAAATTGGCATTTAAAGCAGATTCAAAACTGTTGAAAAAAGGTTTTTCTGAAATTGAAGGTCCTCTTTGCGCTTCCAATGCAATGCGGTACCTAAATTGTAACATTTCAGCCCCCCTAAAAATATTGTTGATATTGCTTGTAAACACAGTTGCCAAACCATAATTTCTATAGGTAGAACCACTTACTAAATTTGCTTGGTCGGTAGTAATTAATTGCGGTTCTATGCTAAAATTGAACTTACTGGCTGGAACCAATCGAATAAAATAATCTACTTTGGCAGAATCACTCTCTTCATTTTTGGGGATGGCATTGATGTTTACCGTTTTAAACAATTGTAAATCGCTTAAACGTTGAAATGTACCGTTTGATTTTTTCTGGTTGAATAGGGTATTAGAGCCAATTAAAACGGTTGATTTTAAAACTGTTGGTTTCAACGGAAATCCGTTTGCATTGTAACTGAAATCTTTGAAATGGATGGCTTGAATATTTTTTGTTAAACTGCTTGAGTCAAAATTTGATTCAATGCTCACATTTATTTGATCTACCTTAAAAGTTTCATGTGATTTGAAATGTTCTGGGTTTTGAATATTGATCCCAAGCATAGCTCTGAAATTACCAAACCTGATGGTATCGAAATCAAAGGTGATGGCTTCTTTGGTAAATCCAAAATAGCCACTATTCCTGAGTAAATCTGTGATGCGATTTTGTTCGTTCAGTAAGTTTTCGAAACGAATGGGATTGCCCAATCGAATGAAAGATTCATCTATATTTTCAGAAACAATTGAATCGATTACTGGGTCAGCAATATGCCTTTCAATTTTGTATATGGTATAGGCTTTTCCCATTGCAACATCAAATAAAACGCTGCTTCGATGTGCTGGACCAACAATTTTATAATGAATTTTAGGATAGTAAAATCCTTGAGTTTTGAGTATGGAATTCATGGCCTTTACACTGGCTTCTAGGTAAGTGCTGTCAATTACCACGGGTGTTTCTCCAATCTGGTAGCGAAGAAATTGTTTGAATTTGCTGTCTTTTCCTTTGCTCCCTAAAACATAAAATCGGAGCCCCATCCTGTAAATTCCAAGTATTTTTTTATTGGGTTGCTGTTTGATTTGAGCCAATAAATCAGACTCATAAAACCTTGCTATCTCTGATTCCTTAATTTGAATTTTATTCTTGTATAAAAAACGTGCTTCATTGCTTGCATGTTTGCTTATATTGCATGCACTCAACAAACCCATCACAAGGCAAACCCAAATACAATTTTTTATGTTGACCAAATCTGATACCAAGTTGTTAAAGTCTCTGAAAGATAAAAAAAACCGAGAAAGGTTTCAATTATTTGTTGCCGAAGGTAAGAAGCTTTCTTCAGATTTGATAACTGCCGGAATGGAAATAGCGCAAGTATTTTGTAAAGAGGAAATAATAGCAGAAGCCCCATTTTCGGAATTGCCTTCAACTAAAATTCAATTAGTCAGTGACAAGGAAATGGAGCAATTGAGTGGGCTTCAAAGTGCCAGAGAAATCATCAGTTTGGTGAAGATTCCTCAATTTGATTTGCCCGAACAATTAAATGCAAAGCTTAGTTTTGCCTTAGATACCATTCAAGACCCAGGCAATTTAGGCACCATCATACGCTTGGCAGATTGGTATGGCATTCAACACATTTTTTGTTCAGAACAAACCGCGGATTGTTTCAATAGCAAGGTCATTCAAGCCAGTATGGGCTCTATTGGCAGGGTAAAACTACATTATGGAAATTTGGCTTATTTCTTCGAAAAGTACCAATTCCCTGTTATAGCCGCTGATTTAAATGGAACTAACTTAAATGATTTTAAATTGAAGAAGCCGTCTATTTTGTTAATTGGGAATGAAGGATCTGGTATCCATCCAATGCTGAATCAATACATTCAACAAAGATTATTTATACCAAGAGTTGGACAGGCAGAGAGTTTAAATGCTGCCATGGCATGTGGAATCATTACCCATCAATTGATTTTAGGATAAATTATACTGACATTTCATACTTGGCATACGAATTGATTCAATTCAATGCCTTTGAAAGATTCTTTTAATACAAACAAATGAACAATTCACTAGATAGAATGATAATGAGTACAATTCTTAACGATGAATCAGAGTCGGCAGACTTTATTTCATTGCTCAGTCATGAGGAAGAAGAAGTACTGAATAAAGAAGATTTGCCAGAAACTCTGCCAATTTTACCGCTTAGAAACACTGTTTTGTTTCCGGGGGTTGTCATACCCATTACAGTTGGCAGGGACAAATCAATCCAATTGCTCAAAGAAGCATACAAAAGCAACAACAAATTGGTGGGGGTTGTTACGCAGTTGAACGCAGAAACTGAAGACCCAATGATGGCCGATTTGTATGCTGTGGGTACCATGGCTACAATTGTTAGAATGATCAAAATGCCTGATGGTAGTACCATGGCTGTCATTCAAGGCAAAAGAAGGTTTCAATTGAACAAGCAAGTGCAAGAAAATCCGTATTTGGTATGTGAAGTCAGTACTTTAATCGAAGACGAATTCTTAAACGATGATGAATCATTGGCAATGATTGAGTCAATCAAAGAAGTTTCACAAAAAATCATCAGCATGTCTCCTCACATGCCAAGTGAAGCTGCCATTGCCATTAAAAACATCAAAACACCTAATTACCTTGTCAACTTTGTGGCTTCCAACCTCAATGCTGAAGTAATAGTAAAACAGGGTATTTTAGAATTATTAGATTTCAAATCTAGGGCGTCAAAAGTAATGGAGGCCCTCAACAAAGATTACCAGTTTACCGAGCTCAAAGCTCAAATAGAAAGCAAGGTTAGGGGCGATTTAGACAAACAACAACGCGATTTCTTTTTACAGCAACAAATCAAAGCCATTCAAGAAGAATTGGGCGGTGATTCTCCTGAAAGAGAAATTGAAAACATGATGAAACTGGCCTCACAAAAAATATGGTCAGAACAAGTGAATGAATCATTTCTGAAGGAAGTTGAAAAGTTGAGGCGTATCAACCCAATGGCGCCAGATTACAGCATACAGTTGAATTATTTACAATTGCTATTAGAATTGCCTTGGAATGAAATTACCAAAGACCAATTTGATTTAAAAAGAGCCCAGAAAATTTTAGATGAAGATCATTTTGGTTTAGAAAAAGTAAAACAGAGAATTTTAGAATATTTAGCGGTTATCAAACTGAAGAAAGATTTGAAAAGTCCAATTTTATGTTTGTATGGCCCTCCAGGCGTAGGTAAAACTTCATTGGGGAAATCAATTGCCAAGGCTTTGGGTAGAAAATACGCTAGAATTGCTTTGGGTGGTTTACATGATGAAAGTGAAATCAGAGGTCACCGCAGAACCTATATTGGTGCAATGCCAGGAAGAATTATTCAAAACATCAAAAAAATCAAAACCTCTAATCCGGTTTTTGTTTTAGACGAAGTTGATAAAATTGGCAATACCTTCAGAGGAGACCCTTCAAGTGCATTGTTAGAAGTTTTAGACCCTGAACAAAATGCTACGTTTTATGACAATTATGTAGAAATTGAATACGATTTGTCAAAAGTGATGTTCATTGCTACTGCCAATAATTTAGACAGCATACAACCAGCTTTATTAGACCGAATGGAAATCATTGAAATCAATGGGTATACACTTGAAGAAAAGATTCAAATTGCTCAGAAATATTTAATCCCAAGACAAAAACTCAACCATGGTTTAGATAAAAATGATTTTAAATTAGCCGATGAACTCATCGAAAAAATCATTGAATCTTATACCAGAGAAAGTGGGGTAAGGGGTTTAGAAAAACAAATTGCATCGGTTGCCAGATACTTTGCCAAAGAAAAAGTGATGAACAAGAAATTTGACAAAACCATGTCATTAGAAAGACTTCATCAAATTTTGGGTGCTGCCCGCATTGAAAAAGAAAGTTACCAAGGCAATGATGTGGCAGGTGTAGTAACCGGATTGGCTTGGACCAGTGTTGGAGGTGAAATCTTATTTGTAGAATCTAGACTAACTCCAGGAAAAGGGAAACTCACCTTAACCGGTCACTTAGGAGATGTCATGAAAGAATCTGCAGTTACTGCGCTTACTTTCTTAAAATCGCAATGTGCATACTTGGGAATTGATGTGAAAGTTTTTGATCATTTTGATTGCCATATCCATGTACCCGCAGGTGCAGTTCCCAAAGACGGCCCTTCAGCAGGGATTACCATGTTAACCTCATTGGCATCAGTATTTACCCAAAGAAAAATCAAGCCCAATTTGGCCATGACAGGTGAAATTACACTCAGAGGAAAGGTATTGCCAATTGGAGGGGTAAAAGAGAAAATTTTGGCAGCAAAACGTGCAGGAATTACTGATATCATTTTGTGTGAAGCCAACAGAAAAGACATAGAAGACATTCAAGAAATTTATTTGAAAGACTTACAATTTCATTATGTCAAAAACATGCTAGAAGTAATTGATATTGCACTATTAGAAGAAAAAGTTCCTCAAGCAATTTCTGTAGCAGTTCCAACTGAATCAAGCAAAACTTAATCAAACTGAAACGTTCGAATTGCTTTTGCCTTTACATGTGTTATTCCTACTACCAACAAAGTGATACAACCTCCTGCTACAACTGCTGGAACAGTTCCTATTAATTTTGCGGCAAGGCCACTTTCAAAGGCGCCAATTTCGTTACTCGAACCTATAAACATGGTGTTTACAGCAGAAACCCTTCCTCTCATGTGGTCGGGCGTTTGCGTTTGAATGATTGCAGAACGAATAACCACGCTTACACTGTCAAAAGCGCCACTCAAAAACAAAATAAAAACGGATAAATAGAAATTAACAGACAAGCCAAAGGCAATCATACATAAGCCAAATGCGGCAACCACCCCTAACAATTTTTTACCTGGGTTTATCATTTGGTGTTGAAAGCTCATCAACAGCATGGTTAATGCAGCTCCTAAAGAAGGTGCTGCTTTTAAAATACCCAGTCCAGTGCTTCCAACAGCTAAAATTTCATTGGCAAATATGGGTAGCAATGCCGTTGCTCCTCCAAACAAAACCGAAAACAAATCGAGCGAAATAGCAGATAAAATGACTTTGTGTTTGAAGACAAAATCAATTCCATCTTTCAAACGTTTGAACATGCTTTCTTGTAATTGAACAGGTACAGGCCTGAAATTTCCTTTCAAATTCAACAAGCAAATAAATGCAATGGCTTCAAAAATCAATACCCATATAAAACTGGTATTGAGCGCTATTGAACTATACAAAACGCCACCCAATGCGGGTCCAACAATGGCTGCTATTTGCCAAGCAGTGCTTTGTAATGTGCCGGCTTTTACCAATTCATTTTTTGATACCAAAGACGGAATCAATGAAAATGAAGCAGGTCCATAAAATCCTCGGGCAATGCCACTCGTAAAAACAAAGAAGTACAAATATTGAACTTGTAAATTGGGCTTTAAATGGAAAATATTGGTGCTGATGGCTTGCATTCCAATTGAACTAAACAAAAGTAGCAGTACGCAACTCAATAAAATGGTCTTTTTATTTTTACTGTCAGCCAAATGACCCGCATACAAAGCAACTCCCAAGGCTGGAATGGCCTCAGTCAATCCAATCAATCCTAAAGTCAAAGGGTCTAAACTGATACTGTAAATTTTCCAAGCCACCAATACAGCTTGCATTTGTATGCCCAAGGTGAGGAAAAACCGAGTCCCTAAGAAAAAATTAAAAGAGCGGTTCTTTAAAATTGATTTGATTGACATTATTCTTTTTGTCTAAACATTTTCCAAAAACTTTTATAAGTAAGCTTGTTGCCATAACTCAATAGTCCAACCCTGTATATTTTACTTGCAAACCATACACTCAACATAAAACCAGCTGCTAAACACAGCAACGAAGATACCAATTCAATTGTTGGTACACCATAAGGAATTCTTACCATCATTATTACTGGCGAGGTAAAAGGTAACATTGATAAAAAACTTGTAAGTAAACCATCTGGATTGGTCCCTATCATGCTTTGTGAATAAATTAAACTGAACACCAAAGGCATGGTAATGGGCATCATGAATTGTTGTGTATCAGTATCATTGTCAACTGCAGCACCTACGGCGGCAAACAAGGCTCCATAAAACAAATAGCCTCCAATAAAATAACAAATAAAAAGGACAAAAATGAGAGGTAAATTCACTTCATTTAGCCATTCCATTCCAATATTTTGAGAAAGGTGTTGAATTTGAGCATTGTCTTGAATGGTGCCAGTTAGACTGGTATCTACCAGTTGTCCAATGAGTCCTGAAAGTGGTCCCATGAGTCCTAAACCAAGGATGATCCATATCATAAATTGAGTCATTCCAACAGCTGCTATACCTATGATTTTACCATACATTAAGTCTGTTGCTTTGACAGAAGAAACCAAAATTTCGACTATCCTGCTCGATTTCTCTTCAATGGCACCTCTCATTACTTGTACCCCATACAGAAAAATAAATATGTAAATAACAAAAGCCAAAATAAAGCCAATCAAGGCGCCCATTTCAGAATGGTTAGCAGTTGCATTGTGGTCTTTGATCAAGATAGATTTGAGGTCAATATGCATTTGTTTGACATTGTAAATTAACTCAGGTGCAATGCCATTTTCTATCAAAGTTGTTTGTTGAACTTGCTCACTTAAAATTCGGGCAATTTGTTCTTTGAGCATAAACCCAACATTTTCTATGCTGTATAAACTAAATTCAGCTTTTCCGTTTTTATCCTTGCAAACATTTAAAATTAAATCATAATGTTCATTGACCAATTCTTTTTCAAATTGATGCTTATTTAATTTCCCAAAATCAAAAGCAATAGCAGCCTCCGAGGGTATGGTTTGCTTGAAATAATGAATATCATCTACAACCAAAACTTTACGTAATTGGTCTGGGTTCTGGTTTTTGATGTTCAAATAAAAAATCACTCCATAAAATAACAGAATGAGGAGGGGAGAGAGCAATGTCATCAATATAAAAGATTTTTTTCTAACCCTCGTTAAAAATTCTCTTTGAGCAATTAACAATATTTTATGCATGTTGATTCAATTTATGTTTGTTTTCAGCAACTGCTTCAATAAATATAGAGGCCATACTCGCTTTTTGTTTTTTGATATTTTTTATTTGAACCCCTTGGTTTATTAATTCAATCAATACTTGATTTAAACTGATATCTGATAAAGGTTTAATTAAAACACAATTTGTTTTAGGTGTATTGAATTCATGAATTTGAAAATTGGCATTGTTTTGCGGAATTGGTCCTTCAAATTCAAGCTCCCATTCGTTTTTTGAATGATTTTTTTGTATTTGTTTTAGCTCACCACTTAAAATAACTTTTCCTTTGTTTATCAATGCCAAGTGATCACATAATTGCTCAACAGTCTCCATTCGATGACTTGACAAAATGATACTTGTCCCATTTGCTTTTAAAGCCAGAATTTCATCCAATAACAGTTGTGCATGGATTGGGTCAAAACCAGAAAAAGGCTCGTCTAAAATAAGTAATTTAGGTTCATGTATCAGTGCGGCCATGAATTGAACTTTCTGTTGCATTCCTTTGGATAATTCTTCAGCGGGTTTATGCAATACGTTGAGCAAATCAAATTTTTTTGCCCAACTTGCAATCGAGTCCTTTGCCTTTTTTAAGGGTGTATTTTTTAATGCTGCAAAAAATAACAGCTGTTCTTCAACCCCCATTTTTTTGTACAAGCCTCTTTCTTCAGGAAGGTAACCCATTTTAAATATGTCTTCCATAGATAAGGGATGTCCATCAAACAAAACTTGACCAGAATCCGCAGCAATTATTTTTGTCAAAATTCTAATAAAAGTGGTTTTACCAGCCCCATTTGGTCCTAATAAGCCGAAAATTGAACCTTTGGGAATTGATAAATTGATGTCATTAAGTACCAATTTGCTTTGAAACTGTTTGTTGATTTTGCGGGTCTCTAAAATCATGTTGATTTTACAATTGTTAATATGTTGATAATTTTACTACTATTCTACTTCAATATTATACTTTCTAAAGGACATTAATTTCTATATTTGGATTCATTTTCTACCAAAACATGTCAAATCGTTTTCCCCTATTCTTCATTTTATTTTTACTTTCAAATGTAGTTTCCTCTCAAAAGAACTCTTTTTCTGGTTTTTTATTGAATACAAAAATTGGTTTAGGCTCAGGATATAACTTCTATGTTGGCCCTTCAGGAGACGGAAAAATTACATTTGATGAAGGGGGCTACTCCGAATTAAAACATTTGACAGACTTTTATGTGGTAAACGCAGTGAATAAAAAATGGGATATTGGCTTCAGAGTAGCAAATGGAGCTTTTTGGTCAAAACTAGTAAATACAAATGATATAGCTTTTGAATCACATTTCAATGAAATGCAATTCATTGCCAACAAAAAACTTACCAATAGCAATTACAAAAAGAATGCGCTAGAGATTGAAATGTTATTTGGGATTGGATTTGCTTATTTTCATTCAAGAATGAGCGCCTATATTTTTGATAATCCTTTGAATATTTCATCAATTGGCTACAATTATGGACCAGAAAATTCTGTAAAAGGAAATCAAATTCATATTCCTGATTCAAAATATTCACCAATTTTTAGTACGGGACTTAAAGTAAACTATCCTGTTTTCAGTAAGTTAAAAGTGTTTTTTGAATCAAGAATAAACTTCGCCACAGCATATGGCTTTTCAGGAAATTTAATCGGAGATAAAAGTATCCAACCCGATGCATATTGGGGTAATCTCATCGGGTTAGAATTAAATTTTGCGGATAGGAACGGAAAAAATGGAAAACGATTAGGTTGTCCTCGTTTCTATTAATTTTAATTAAAGAAATCGCGCATTCTGTCAAAGAAATTTCTTTCTGAAGCTTCTGGTTTAGGTTCAAAATTTTCTGCAGTTCTCAACTTTTCTAAGATCGCTTTTTCTTCACTGCTTAACTTCTTAGGTGTCCAAACATTCACATGGATCAATTGGTCTCCAGCATAGTGTTTGGGTTGATTTACCTCTGGCAAACCTTTGCCCCTTAAACGTAGTATTTTGCCTGCTTGCGTACCTGGTTCAATTTTAAGTTTAACCATGCCTGATACGGTTGGAATTTCTACCTGCGTTCCCAAGGCTGCATCTGCAAAATTTAAAAATAAATCGTACACAATATTGTTCCCATCTCTTTTTAAATAAGGGTCTGATACTTCTTCTATCAATATGATTAAGTCGCCAGGAATTCCGCCTCTTTCAGGTGCATTTCCTTTTCCACTCATGCTCAATTGCATGCCTTCAGAAACACCAGCAGGAATTTGAACTGAAATGATTTCTTCACCCTCTGTTCTTCCGCTTCCTTTACATGAAGTACATTTATTGGTAACTACATTGCCTTCACCATTACAAGTAGGGCAGGTGCTGGTGGTTTGCATTTGACCTAAAAATGTTTGAGTCACTTTTCTAACTTGGCCAGCTCCCCCGCAAGTACCACATGAATTGAATGAGGATTTATCTTTTGCTCCATTGCCCCCACAACTTTTACAAGCAACTTGTTTTGTTACTTTAATTTGTTTGGTTACTCCTGTGGCAATTTCTTGAAGTGTTAGTTTTACTTTCACCCTCAGATTGCCACCAACTCTTTGTCTAGTGCCACCTCTTCTGTTGTTGCCTCCTCCGCCAAAAAATGAATCAAATGGGCTGCCATCTCCAAAAATATCTCCAAATTGACTGAAGATATCATCCATGTTCATGTGCTGGCCACCACCTCCGCCGCCACCCATTGCTTGGTGTCCAAATCGGTCGTATTTGGCTTTTTTATTCGCATCACTTAAAACTTCATAAGCCTCAGCAGCCTCTTTGAATTTTTCCTCAGCTTCCTTGTTTCCAGGATTTTTATCTGGGTGAAATTTGATTGCCATTTGTCTGTAGGCTTTCTTAATTTCTTCAGGGCTGGCATTTTTTGAAACCCCTAATATTTCGTAATAATCTCTTTTTGACATGGTCTCCTAGTGCTTTTTTATTCTCCAACTACAACTTTCGCAAAGCGAATCACTTTTTCATTCAAAAAGTATCCTTTTTCGAGCGTATCCATTACTTTATCTTTCATTTCTTCTGTTCCAGCTGGAATTTTGGTAATGGCTTCGTGGAATTCACTGTCAAAAATTTGATGGGTACTTTCCATTTCTTTCAATCCTTTTTGTTGAAGGATATTTTTTAATTTGTTATAAACTAAATCTATACCTGTTTTAATGGCATCGTTTCCTTCTGTTGCTTGTATAGATTTTTGAGCCCTGTCAAAATCATCCAAAACTGGAAGTAAAGAAACCAAGGTTTCTTGATTGGCACTTCTCAATAAATCAGCTCTTTCCTTGGTAGTTCTGCGTTTGAAATTCTCAAATTCTGAATACATGCGAAGGTATTTGTCTTGCACTTCTGTCAGTTCAGCTTGTAGTTTTACCAAAGGGTCTTGGTTGTTTTCTTCCGATTGGTCAATGTTATTTTCAGGTGTACCAATCTCTTCATTTTGGTCATTTTCCAATGCTTCGTGCGCTTCTTCGTTAGGATGAGTTTGTTGGTCTGACGAGTTCATGTGTAATATTTTAGGAATGATGAATCAAAGATTCTGCCAATGCTGTATTTGTGACAATGTGACACCTATTGAAACTGCAAAAGAAGGGTATCTAAACTATCCACATCAATATTTTGAGCAATTACAATTCCATTAGCGTCAAGTAAAAAATTTGAGGGTATTCCTTTAAGTTTAATTTCTTGAACCAATTTTCCCTTCCAACCCATTAAATCACAGGCATGATTGGCCCAATTGAGACGGTCTTTTTTCAAGGCCAATTGGAATTCAGGAATTTCGGTATCCATACTTACAGATACAATTTCAAAACCATTTGCTTGTTTAAAAGTTTGATCTTTAAATTTCGAGTAAATAGGGGTTTGTTTGATTTGCATTTTACGGCTTTCATCATTCCAAGATGCCCAGAAATTTATCAAAACAAAAGCTCCTTTTAGTTGACTGAGTTGGGTATTCTTTTCAAACAGTCCCTGAAATTGAAAATCAGGAAAAGTTTTTGAAACCAAAGTCTGATTCTTTTTTTGAACAAAAGAAAAACTAAACACAGCGAGCGTAAGTATAAAATACCTCAAGAACATTAGTCTATTCTTTGAATATCGGCACCAATTGCTTGCAACCTTTTTTCAATAAACTGGTAACCTCTGTCTATTTGTTCAATATTGTGAATGGTGCTTTGACCATTTGCAGCCAATGCCGCAATTAACATGGAAACCCCAGCTCTAATATCAGGAGAAGACATGGTGATACCTCGCAATTTTGTTTCTCGGTTAGAGCCAATGACAACTGCTCTATGTGGGTCACATAAAATAATACTTGCACCCATGTCAATCAAATTGTCTACAAAAAACAAGCGGCTTTCAAACATCCACTGATGAATCAAAACAGAGCCTTTTGCTTGGGTAGCGGTTACCAATGCAATAGAAATTAAATCAGGCGTAAATGCTGGCCAAATGCCATCTTTAATGGTTAAAATAGAACCATCAATGAGGGTGTCAATCTTATAAGAATCTTGAGCTGGAAGGTAAATATCATCACCCCTGAATTCCATCTCTATCCCCATTTTTTGAAAGGTTTTTGGAATCACACCCAATCTTTCAATGGCACAATCTTTTATGGTGATTTCTGATTGCGTTGTAGCCGCTAATCCTATAAAACTACCAATTTCAATCATATCAGGCAACATGCGGTGTTTGCATCCACCCAAAGCTTCTACGCCTTCTATATGCAATAAATTAGAACCAATACCTGTAATCTTAGCACCCATGGCATTCAGCATGGTACATAGTTGTTGAACATAAGGCTCGCTGGCAGCATTGTAAATACTGGTTTTGCCTTTTGCCAGTGTGGCAGCCATTACAATATTGGCAGTACCCGTAACAGAAGCCTCATCTAAAACCATATAGGTTCCTTTTAAATGACTCGCATTGATTTTATAAAAACGATCACCAGCCAAATGTTCAAAAGTGGCTCCTAGGTTTTCAAAGCCTCTCAAATGAGTATCAACGGGTCTTCTTCCAATTTTATCTCCACCTGGCTCAGGAATATAAGCTTTTCCAAACCTGGCCAGCAAAGGACCTATAATCATGATGGAGCCTCGTAAACTTGCACCTTTGCGTTTGAACGCTTCGCTTATCAAATATTCAAGGTTGATATTTTTCGCTCTGAATGAAAAGGTAGAATCATCTATTTGAATTACCTGAACTCCCATTTCACCTAATAATTCAATCAGTTTCATCACATCCCTGATATTGGGAATATTACTTATCAAAACTTCTTCCTCTGTCAATAGCACAGCCGAAATAATTTGTAATGCTTCATTTTTTGCACCTTGTGGAACCAATTCTCCTCTCAATTGTTTGCCACCTGTTACTCTAAAAGATCCCATGTTTTGTCTATTAAAATGTGAATGTAAATCCGGCCATCATATTGAACCTGTAATTGGTATATGCTGCCCAGCGTTGGTAATTGTTATTTGTTAAATTGTTCAATTGCAAGAAAGTTGAAATATGTTTTTTGTAACGGTATTCCAATCCAATATTTACATCGGTATAGGCATTCATCATTCCCTTTTTTACTGGGTTTGAACTGCTGATGGTATTGCTACCAAAAGCCCTCTCGCCAACATAAAACAAATCAAATTTGGTGTAAATCTTGTCTGCAATATTGTACCACAAATTGAATTTACTTTCAAATTCTGGTCTACCAAAAGCAGCTGTTAATTTATCCATTTTATAATTATTGATCAATGTACTGAAATTGATTCTCCATTTTTCAGCATTTTGGTAGTAAACATGGATTTGTAATTTGGTGACTGTTCCTTTTCCTGCATCATAAACGGCTATTTGTGAACCCGCATTTGCGTCAGGTGTTTTCAAAGAATCTTGGTCTCTGTAAATAAAAAATAAATTGTTTTCAATCTGGCTTGATGCGCTTTGAATTTGAAAGCCACATTCTGGACTCAATTGACCTTTGAATCCACCATATAATTCTAATTTATTGATGGTATTGTTTTGAATAGGATTCAGTACAAATGGATTCTCTGAGCTAATGGTTCTGAATGTATTCACTTGAACATTTCCTGTTAAACCAGCAAATACCTCAAATTTTTTAGGGATGATTTGGAAACCTGCTTCAGCTTTTGGAAAGAAATGACCCTTTGAATCTGCGCTGTCTGTAATGAAAAAAGTATTGAAGCCAGCTTTTAAATAGAAATTGTCTTCTTCTAATTTTATTTCAGGATTCAAATAAAAAAAGCGTCTGTTAAATGCCAATCCTGCAGAGTCGTATTGGTTCATTCTAAAACCAGCCTGAAGTTCAACTGGTAATTGTTCAAAAGATTTTCTTAATACAGTAGCTATGGCAAAATTATTTTCAGTTTGCTCATTTTGATTTGCATAGGTATAAAAATGCAATTGACTTTGGTGAGTAAAGCCAGCACTGTCTTTTGCAAAATTGCTTGCTGTTGCTTTTACATCCATTAGGTTATAGATGATTTTACCTTGTTCTGCTTCAAATTCAAAGCTATCAGGTCTGCCATACAATTGAACTCTGTTCCTATGGTAATAGGCATCTACTGAATAATTTTGGTTTGATTTGAAATACTTGAAATTTCCGTGCAATGTATTGTTGCTAAAATTGGTTTGGTTTTCATTTCCGTTTGCAGATAAATGTTTGTAAAAAATACCTGTTTGGTATTGTTTATTTCTTACCGAATTGAAATAAAATTCAACCAAGGGACTGTTGTAATTACCAAAGCCAATTTTAGAATAGTTTGTCTTCAATTTAGGCAAAAGAGATGTGCCTAAACTCAATGGTTTGATGGTATAAATATTGGGTTCAATGGCAATTGTTTGCACATCCAAATCATAGGTATAAACAGGCTTTTTTACTTCTGGTTTGTCTGGATTGGGTTGAATAGGAATTTTAATGGCATCTGACAAAATTGGTTTAAATGTTTTTACTACATCAACCACACTGTTGTCAATGATACTGTCCTTACCTTGTGCAAAGGTTTGAACATGCAAAGCAATCAAACCCATGCTGAATAATAATTTATAGAAGTTCATATTATTTATTTTCATGTTGATTGATTCTTTGTTCTACTTGTTGTTTCTGCGTGTTTTTTTGTAGATTTTCCATTTCAATAATCTCTAACATTCTTGTTTTACAAGCATTCAGAATTTCTTCTCCTTCATAATTGTCAATTAAACTTTGTAAAGTTGCTTTTGCTTGGAAAAAATCATTTTGCTTTACATAGGTTTCAGCCAATAACTGATAAGCTTTTGCTACCCATAATTCAAACGCGCTGAAATGATCGGCTAAGTCAAAAATGAGTTTTTGTGAGGCTTTGTAATCTTTCTTCTGAAATTGAATCAAAGCCATATTGTATTTAGCCTCAGCAGCAAAAATGTTTTTACTTTCTTTCAAAATATATTGAAAAGCTTGTTGTGCCGAATCAGGTTTACTTCGGAGCATATAAAATCTACCCACTTGTAAATTTGCCTCAATGAGTGGGTCTTTTAGTCCCATTCCTGAATTGATATATTTGAATGCGGCAGTAGCAGCTGAGTCGTTTTTACCTTGAAACAAACTACTTCTCATTTGTCCCAATAAGGAAACCAATGTATTGTCTTTGTTTGAAGCAATTCTCTCTAAAGCAGCATAAAAAGTATAAGCTTGCTCATAATTCTTTTTCATGTAATTCAAGCTTGCGGCTTGGCGTGTTGCACGTTCAGTAAAATCACTTCTCAAGGCATTGGCTACATATTCGTAATGAACCAATGCGGCGTCATCATTCTTTAAGCTGTAATCAGCTTCAGCTTTGAAGTAGTTGGCTTTTAAAATGAAAAACCCACCAGGGAATTTGTTGATATAATTCCCTAAAGACTTACTGGCTTTGCTCAATTCGTTATTTTTATACAAATTAAAGGCTGCTTCATAAGACAAGGAATCTTGTGTACTTGGGGCCAAAACTATATGGGGCAATACATTTACAAATTCAATATAGGCATCACCTTCACCTTTATTAACCAATATATTTTTTACCAATAACAAACCTTGAATGGCTTCTTCAGAATTCGGGAATTCTGTAATGAGTTGTTTCAATACAGTCAAAGCTTCATCGTCATTTTTTAAATTAAATAGAGACAAGGCTTTACTCAATTTTGCTTTGCGTATGTATATACTTCTTGGGTAATTGGCAATTAAATTATTGAATTCAACCACTGCCATTTCATACTTGTCATTGAGCAAATGCAAATTGGCACTTTCAAAAACTGCATCATCTATATAAGGAGATTTTGGGTAATTCTTGATCAATGATTTCAAGGCATTGCTCTTTTCTTCATACCTGTTTTGTACACCCAAAATCAATGCTTTTTGGTACAAAGCATAATCAGCACCATTTAAGCTGTTTTGAATGACTTTATCATAATAGTCAATTGCCAATTGGTACTGTTTTGAAACAAAATAACAATCAGCAATTCTAATGACGGCATCGGTGTATGTTTCTGGATTTTTTTCTAATTGACTAATTTTAATGTACTGCTTAAAAGCATCTACAGCTGCTTCATAATCCTCTGTTTTTAAAAGTGCATACGCTTTCTCATAAAATGAACTAGCAAAATATTTACTCAATTTGAATTCAGGAATTTCTTGTGCAGTTAAATACAAAGCAATGGCTTCTTTAAATTGGTTTTGTTTGTAAGCAATTTCAGCTAGCCAAAAAGTTGACAATCCCAAGGTATTGGCATCTAGTCGAATGGCTACATTTTTTTCAAAGTACGATTTCGCTTCCTCTGTTTGGTTGTTCAAATACAATTCTTCAGCTCTGAAATAATATACCTTTTGAAGCAATATTTTTTCATTCTTATCAGGGTTTTGAATATGTTCTAAAATGCGAATGGCTTCTTTGTAATTGCGTGCATTTAATAACAAATTCCCCAAGCTAGAACGGGCTTCATTGGCAAATCTACTTGCTGGAAAACTATCCAAAAATCTTGCATAGGTTTGCATGGCCTGTCCGTTGAAATTCAATTCTTCCGCAATACGGGCACTGTTAAACAAAGACTGTTCCCCTAAATCTGAATAAGCATTGGCTTCGTAACTTTTGTTAAATGCAGACAATGCATTGTTTTTCTTTTGAACTTTGATATAAGAATCAGCCAAAGCAAACCAAACCGCTTGCTTTAAGGTATCAGATGCCTGTTCAATTTTTAACAATTGTTCAATGGCTTGTGGGTATTGAGCAGTTTTGTAATATGAAATTCCCAATTGGTAGAAGTCTTCATTTTTAGGCATCACTGGCGCATCTTTCATGAAAATTTCTAAGTAGGGGATGGCTTTGCCGTATTTTTTTAGATTAAAATAGGATTGCCCTAAAATACCAGCCACATCAATTGCCAATTCTTTGTTGGTGATGGTATCACAATAATTGATTACGGATTCAAACTGTTTTCTTGAGAAATAAATTTGCGCAACATATACCGTTGACAAGGGCCCAAAGGTTTTGTGCGATTTAATTCGAATGAAATGTGTCAAGGATTCATCATATGCTTTAGATTGGTAACAAACATAGGCGTAATAGTAGTTTGTGGCATCATAAAACTTACTTTTTAAGTCTTTAATGACGATGAAAGATTTTTTAGATTCATCAAATTGATTCACTTTAAAATGACAGTAACCTGCTGTGAAATAAAATTCAATTTTATCTTGTTCAGACAGGTAACTCGGATCAACTTTTTGAAGCCATTTTACGGCTTCTTTGTTGTTTTTTGCTCGGTAATGTAATTTCCCTAATTGAAATACAGCAAGCTTGGCACTAGGGTTTGTTGGATACTTCGCTAGGATTACTTTCAACAAAGATTCAGCATCTTGGTTAAACAATTCCATGGCACAAGTAGCAGCATAATACTCAGATTTAATTTTGAGTTCTGGAGATTTACCAATGCTTGCATACCAGTTGAAATGGGTTTGTGCAGCTGCAAATTTTTCTTTGTCAAACAATTCCAGACCTCTGTTGAAGAAACGAATCTCATCTTCGTAAACAGCAGTTTTTTGGGCCTTAGATTGAAGACTGCAAAGCAGCACAAACAATAGGAAAGCCAATAACTTTCCAATGAAATACAAAACCGGATGCCCCCAATTTTGTAATTTGATTTGGTTGTCAAATACGCGCATAGTTGTATGAACGAAACTATGCGCTTGTATCAGCTTAAAAGCTCCAATTTATCCCCAAAGTGGGCATAATTGGCAGCTGATTGATTCTTTTATAGTTCAGTCTATCAAAGTAGAATATATTCTCTCTGTTCAAAATATTTGTGGCCGAAGCAATGATGGTCAATGAATTTTTAGGATTGAAACTAATTTTTTTGCTGATAGAAAAGTCTACCCTGTGAAAATAAGGAAGACGTCCTGAATTGGTTTCACTGTAGGCGATGCCTAGGTTTCCATTTTGGTTGTTGATATTGCCTGAAACACCGCCATTTAAGTCAAGTTGTTCGTAAAAGCCTTGGGTTTGTGTAAAAGGAAAACCAGAACCTAAATTGTAACGGGTATTGACATGCCAACTTTTGTTTTTACCAAACTCATAACTTACCACTAAATTGAAATTATGTCTTCTGTCAAAATTTGGGAAATACTTGATACTGACACTGTCATTTTTATCAAAAATTCGGTTTACATAAGTCAAGGAATATACTGCCCATACATACAAACGTTTGTAATCTAGTTTTAAGCGCACATCAAAACCAGAAGCATCTCCGGTTTCTTTGATGATATCTGCTCTTTGGTAGAAAGGTTTATTTTGATTAACTGGCAAATCATCATAAACTTTGTCCCTGTTGATATTGGTGATTTGGCTGAAATTTTTATAAAAAACCTCTGCATTGATTTCAATGTATCTTCCCAAATCCAATTCAATTCCTGCAACCAAATGTTCAGCTGTTTGGCGTTTGTAATCGATTGCCGTTGTGCCGTTTACTTTGTCTGGACTCGATAGAAATCCATAAAATAAATTCACCACATCTCGGTCACTGACTGCACTCATCAAATTTTGAGAATAAGTACCTGCTGCTAATTTAGCCCTTAAAAAACTGGTGGTATTCCATTTAATTCCTAATCGAGGCTCTAAACTACTTTCAGATAATGAAGCGTAATAAACTGCTCTTAATCCAGGCTCCAATACCAATCGGTTCCATGCTTTTTTGTATTTTACAAAACCGTGTAGCTCAGTATTGTAGTCGGTAGCCTGTAAAGTTCTTCCTACCCCATTTTTGTAAGTGAAATCTGTAGCAAAGCCAACCGCATCAAAGCCATATTTGATATCGTCTTTTCCAATAAAATTGGTGAAATTGATACTACCATTGAACCCATTAATAGAACTTTGTCTTGGCAAGTTATCTGAAGTTTCAATTTGGTTCATCTCGTAATTTGAATAGCCAAAGCTTGCATTGATAATGGTACTAGAGGCTTCTGGAATAATCATCATGCTGCCGCCAAAACCCATAGAATTCCAATTGTATTTGGTGGTGCTAAAATTGGCATCGTCAGTAAATTTGAAACCAAATAAATTCAATCGGCTCCCATTTTCAGAAATTTGACTGAATTTTCCATAAATATCATTAAAAGAGTAGGGAAGGCCATACTTTGGGTCAGCACCAGGATAGAAAACAGGTGCTGTTTTGTTTAAATAAGAAGTTTTATATGAAAAAATAACCGAGGAACTAGAACCCCCTTCTGTAAATTTACTCAAAGGGCCTTCTAACAATATTTTTGCCGTAATTGGATTGACACTTAATTTTCCAGAAAATTCATTTTTGTTACCCTCTCTGGTATTTACATCAATCACACCAGAAATTCTTCCTCCATATTGGGCATTGAAACCACCTGCACTTACATCTGCATTTCTAATTAAATCGGCATCAAATACAGAAAACAAACCAATTGAATGGAATGGATTGTATATGATCATCCCATCCATCATTACTTTGTTCATGACTGGGGGGCCCCCTCTTACATACAATTGTCCACCTTGGTCTCCGCTAAAATTAACGCCAGGTAAAACTTGTAAATATTGAACCAAATCGGGCTCTCCACCGAAAGTAGGCAATTGCTTCAATTCCTTTTGTGTGATGACATTTGTAGAAATATTTACCTGTTCTTTTGCTTTTTGTCTATCGGCTTTAATTTGTACTTCTCCTAATTCTAAATTCTTGGCTTTTAGGTAGATGTTTTGATTTTTGATTTTTCCAGCTTCTAATTCAACCACAATTTTTGTGGTATCATAACCAATAGTCCAACACATTAAGGTGTAAGTAGCCGGTTTAATTCGGTTAATGGTATAAAATCCGTTTACATCGGTAGACTTACCAATCATCAGCTCTTTCACCACCACATTCGTAAAAATGATAGGTTCGCCGGTTTTTTTGTCGTAAACAAAACCTCTTATTTCAGCATTTTGAGCAGAAAGTGTGTTGAAAGACAAGAATAAATATGTAAGTACGTAAAATAATTTTTTCATCAGCATTGCAAATATAAGCAGTTTTACAAGCAAAAGACTTGAAACCACCTACAAGTGTTAAATAATTGACAATTCGGTTGCATGTTTGAAAGTACATGAGCGATTGATTATATTGCGGAATTACAGTATTTAAAGACATGGTATCAACTCACAAAGGACAATTAGAAGGAAAAAAATACCCCAAAATTCTATACCTCTTACTTTTTGTATTGAGTATTTCAATTCAATTGAATGCTCAAAATTCAGTATTTAGTTTAATTAATTCAGCATTTTTCAATGCTGAAAAGCTTTCTGAAGTGCAACTGAAACAACTCGCTGAAGAAATCCAACATGCTGGTAAAACATGGGAGCAAGTCAAACAGGAAATGCTCAAAAACAATATTCCTAATGCAGAAATAGAAAAACTATATCAGCGTTTACAGAAAAATACGAACATGTTTCAGGAAAAACAAAGTTCAATCAATAGTTCAGCCAGAACTTATGTTCAAGACAATTCAGAACCAATAGAAAACCGTTCAAACCAAATTCAATCACGTATTTTTGGCGCCAATTTATTTAGAAACAAACAATATAATTTCCAGCCTAATCTAAAAATTGCAACTCCTTTGAATTATATTCTTGGGCCTGATGATGAAATAGTCATTGATTTGAGCGGCTTTTCTGATGCAACTTATACTGTTAAAATTTCGCCTGAAGGAATTGCCAGAATACCTTTGTTTGGTGCTGTTTATGTTTCAGGATTGACCATAGAACAAGCCAGTAAAAAAATCAAATCACATATTGGGAAGTATAATCCAAGTGTTCAGAATGGACAAACTACGATGTCTTTAAGTTTGGGTGCAATCAGGACCATTAAAGTCATTTTATTGGGAGAGGTGATGAACCCTGGAACCTATTCTTTACCTTCATTGGCAACAGTTTTTAATGCTTTGTATGCAGCTGGAGGCCCCAATGATGTAGGAAGTTTTAGGCTCATCAAATTGATCAGAAACAACCGTCAAATTGCGGTGATGGATGTATATGAATTTCTCATGACTGGTGCCACTAAAGGGAACATGAGATTAGAAGACCAAGACATTGTTAAAGTAGAACCCTACATAAGTAGAATTCAATTCAATGGGCAAATGAAGCATCCCGGCATTTTTGAGTTGAAATCAAATGAAAGTTTGAAAGAATTGATACAGTTTGCAGGAGGATTTACACCAAATGCTTATAGTCAACAAATCCAAGTCATTAGAAACGATGGCAACCAACAAGTTGTTGCAACCGTAAAATTGGATGACATCCAAAATTTCAAACCTCAAAATGGGGATATTTTTGAAGTTCAGTCAATATTGGATCGTTTTAAGAACAGAATTCAAATTTCAGGTGCCGTTTTTAGGCCTGGATATTTTGCTTTAGAAACAAGTGCAAACATCAAAGACTTACTCAACAATGCAGGAGGATTAAAGGAGGATGCATTTAAAAGTAGAGCTATTTTATACCGATTAAATGCCGATAACTCACAAGAAGTTTTGTCATTGAATTTAGATGAAATTCTCAATGGAAATGCCCCCAATATTTCATTAAAAAGAGAAGACCAATTGGTTGTGGCTTCTAAATTAAACATGAAAATCCAAGAGAGCATAGCTGTAACAGGTGAAGTATTATTTCCTGGAACTTTTAGTTTTGGGTCTGAAATGGTATTAGAAGATGCTTTGGTTTTGGCTGGTGGTTTAAAAATAGGTGCAGATGTCAAAAAAATTCAGGTTTCTAGAAGATCAAAAGAGGCTAACAAAACACAAAAAAATGGCAATCTTTCAGAATCCTACACGATAGAAGTAAACAACAATTTGGCTGATTTGAAAAAATTCAAATTAGAACCTGATGACCAAATTCATGTATTTAGAGCTGCCAGTTTTCAAAGTTTAAAATCTATTTCAGTTCAAGGTGAAGTATTGTTTCCGGGAACTTATCCAATATTAAGAAACAATGAATCAATATCGGATATTATGAAAAGAACGGGTGGTCTTACAGCAAATGCATTCCCTGAGGGTGCTGTTTTGATTAGAAACAATGAAGTCAATGAATACACTGAAATAAAAGACAAGAGAGCAAATCTTTCACTTTTGAATATCAATAGGAAAAACAAAGCAGACAGTATGTTTTTTGAACTAAACAATTTGAAAAACAAAGCGCTAATAGGGTTGAATTTAAATAAAATAATTAAAGGACAAAAGTCAGCAGATTTAAATGTAAGTGAAAATGATATCATTTACATTCCACATTATAATCCGCTGGTTAGTATCAGTGGTCAAGTATTGTACCCAAATCAATCTAAATATTCTAGTAAAAAATCCTTTAAAAATTACATTAGTGAAGCCGGTGGTTTTACTTCATCTTCATTGAAAAGGAAGTCATTTGTTGTGTATCAAAACGGATCAGCCAAATCAACCAAGAACTTTTTGTTTTTTAAATTTTACCCTAAAATTCAACCAGGAGCAGAAATTATTGTGCCTACAAAAGCTGAACGAAAAAGTGTTTCCAATGTAGAGTTAATTACAATTACTTCTACTTTAACTACTTTAGGATTTTTGATTTCAAGCTTACTTAAATAACCCTAATGGAAAAAATATCAGAAACTGAAATATTGATCAGTGATTGGTGGAAGCGTTTGATAAAGCGTAAAAAATTAATTTTTGCTGCTTTCTTGATAGGTTTTTTAGCGGGCCTACTCATTGTATTTATCGTAAAACCAAAGTTTGAAGCTAAATTGAGCTTCATAATTAACGATTCTAAATTGGGAATGGGTAGTTCTTTGAGTGCAATCAACTCACAATTAGGGATTTTGGGTGTTAACTCAATGAGTGTTACGGATGATAGAATCATTTTTTTAATTAATTCAAGGAAAATAACAGCACAAGCATTATTGGATAGTTTTCCGGGTAATAAATTAATTGCAGATGAATTTATCTCCTACTATAAACTTGAAAATACTTTTCAAAAAATTGAAGAAATGAAAGGTTTTAAAGGGTTTATTCATTCCAATGTTGATGCGCTCAATTACCAAGAAAATTATGCAATCAATTTAATTTTGTATTCAATAAACAAGTCAGGAAATTTAATTGTAGAATCTGTTAAAAAGAAGGCTACAAGCTTTGTTGGTAATACATCTTCTGGAATTATAGAAGTAACCTATAAGCACAAACAAGAAACCCTTGCTCAAGCTTATTTGGCTGCTTTGTATTTTGAATTGAGTAAGTTTTACGTAAAAGCGATGACAAATCAGCAGCAAGAATTAGTAAATCTAATTGAATACAAGGTTGATTCAGTTGAGCATCTCATTGCTAATTCTGATTCTGAAAAAGCAAGAGTAATTGATCAATCAATCGGAATAATCAGAGCTTCCGGAAGAGTAAACGAGATGAAATTGCGACGTTCAAATGATATATTGAATACATTGTACGCTGAATTACTAAAAAATAGAGAGGTAGCAAGATTTAATCTGAATCAACAAAAGCCTGTTTTTGAATTGGTAGATTTTCCGCAATTGCCACTTAAAAAAAATGAATATTCAATTGTCTTGTTTCCTTTGATAGCCTCAATTGTATCTGTTTTACTTTTTATTTTTGCATTCTCAGCACTCTATATTTATAAAAGAAAATGAATATTCAATTGTCTTGTTTCCTTTGATAGCCTCAATTGTATCTGTTTTACTTTTTATTTTTGCATTCTCAGCACTCTATATTTATAAAAGAAAATAATGCTATTGAAAGCGCAAATATTTTCCAAACTTGAGTACAGTGTTAATTTAACAATCGGTATCATACTATTACTTAATTTATACCTACTTTCTGGATTCCTTTCAATACAGTACGCTTTTATTTTAATCCCATGTTTTTTGATTTCTTGTTTTTTTTTTATCAAGCGATTCAATAGAAACGTGTTTGTCAATTTGATAAATAATTGGAATGTTTTCTTTTTTGTTGTGTTTTCAATATTTCTTAGTTTATTTACTTATTTGGTATCTGATTTAAAATATGAGTTAAAATTTAACGATGCCATTAGAGTAATCATCTATTCAATCTATTTAAGTTGGACCGCATTTATATATTACGGTAAAAAAGAGTTGAACTTATTTATTTTTAAAATCGCTGCAATTAGTCTTTTTATTCTTTTGTTAGAGGGAATCTTAGAATCATCCGATCCATTTCTCTTTGCAATGTTATTGTCTGAAAATGTTTCAAAAACAATCTCAAGGGTAGGAGGTACACTTGCAGACCCTAATGCCTATTCTAATGCTGTGATTGTATTCAGTTTTTTTATTTTGTATTTCTTACCTAAAGTAAAATTCTATCTAAAACTATTCATTAGTATATTGATTTTTTTTGTTGTTTTTTATCTCGTTGAACTTTCAGGTTCAAGGCAAGGACTAATTTCAATGCTTGTGTTGTTGTTTTATTTTGTGCCCATATTAATTGAACGCTATTCTTTAAAGTCAAAGATGATTGCACTAGGAACAATATTGGTCATTTTCACGCTATGTTTACCCTTGATTTATAGTTATTTAATCAACAATCCAGAATCCTCATTGACTAGGGTAATATTTAGTTCTGATAATCCAAAATCAGTAAACAGCAACCTTGAAAGAGAAGAGTCTTTGGTAGCAGGATTTAATTTTCTCAAGTCAAATTTATTTTTAATTGGACCTGGCATGTTATATTTTGATGATGCATGGCAACAATTTGTGAAAGTAAATGTTCCATTCCCTCATAATAGTTTTCTATTTACCTTCTGTCAGTTTGGAATGCTATCTTTTTTTATTTTGTATATGATGATTAAAACTTTCAAGCGTGCAATGATCATTAAATACTGGCCTTTGTTGTTGATAACAGCTATTCAGTTGTTTTTACTAGCCAATCCAATTTACTATGCGATACACTTCTTTACGCTATTTGTAATTGACATGAGCTGGATGGAAACTAAAATTGCCAAAACAGCTTAATTTTTAAAATTACAGGGTGAAATTTTACAACAGAACATATTTGAATTTTAAGAAAATTATCAATTTTTCAGAAGGAAGAGATATTGAACTTTTAAAAAACATCTCCTATTCTTTTTTGATAAAGTTTATAGTTGCTTTGATTGGTTTGGTGCTTGTTCCTATGAATTTAAACTATCTAAATCAATCTGATTATGGTGTTTTTTTAATGATTGCGTCCATAAACAGCTGGATGTCAATTTTTGATTTAGGTATTGGAAATGGTCTGAGAACAATTATTACAAACTCAATTGCCAAAAATGAATTTACTAATGTTAAAATTTATCTAAGTACAGCTTATGCAATTTTTGTATTTATCGTTTTGTTTCTGATTGGTAGTTTTTTAATTGTAAACCATTTTATCAATTGGAATCATTTTTTCAATACCAAGCTCGACAAAACACTCATAGATTCTCTCGTTATTTTAATGTTTTCAATGTTATGTATTAAATTGTTGTTGTCTGTTGTCAATTCAGTTTTGATATCATTTCATAAAGTTAGAATCAGTAATTTTATCGAACTGATTACTTTTTTGATTATTCTAGTAGCTACTTATTTGGCATTAAAATATTCAAGTACTTCATTGTTGATTTTAGGAGTTATCAATTTTGTTACTCCAGTATTGATTGCATTGATTTCAAATTTTATGCTCTATCATGGAATACTTAAAAACATCAAACCAGAATTTGGCTTCATTGATTTTTCTAAAGCAAAACAATTATTAGGTAAGGGCCTTCAATTTTTTGTGATTCAGCTTTCTATGCTGATGGTTTTGTTTTTTAATCAAATACTGATTGCAAGATTTTTTAGTCCAAAGGAAGTGACAGTTTATTCAGTTATTAGTAAATATTTTTCAATTCCACTGCTTGGTTTTACAATAGTTATCATGCCTTTTTGGTCTAGTTTTAATGATGCTCTGGTAAAAAATGATTTAAAATGGATTAAAAATTCAATGGCAAAATTGAAGTTGATTTTATATGCCACTGGTTTCATTATTTTGGTGATGGTTATCCTTTTCCCTTACATCCTTGATTTTTGGATTGATCAAGAAATTGTTTATTCATTTCAAATGCTTCTCTATTTTGCAATATTTGTTTTTCTTACTATATGGGCTTCAATGTACAATCAGTTTATAAATGCAATGGATAAAGTAAAAGTTCAATTGTACAGTTCAATTTTTACTTTGATTTTTCATCTTCCAATTTCATATTGTTTGTGTAAATTATTCAATATGGGGCCAGAAGGTATATTATTGTCTGCCATTATTTGTCAATTTCCAGGAACATTGATCAGTAATATACAATACAAACTTTTAATTGACCATAAGGCTAAAGGAATTTGGTATAAATAGTTTAAATGAAGTATGATTTTATGTTTATTCCTTCTTACAATTCTTAAACAATGATTAAAATATTGTTTGTTCAATCATCACTTGAAAAAGGAGGTATTACCAATCACCTATTGTCGATTGTAAAACATCTCAATAAACAAGAATTTGATATAACAATTCTTTGTTTGTCTGATGAGAGACGCCATTCAGATTGGGCAGCATTTGCAAATAAATCAATTTCTATTCATCAATTGCATCTTAAAAGATGGAATACGGAAAAGCAAATTGTAAATTCTTTAGCACTAGCATTACAGTTAATTCAACCGGATATTATACAAACATTTACCTATAGACCCACTTATTTTATTGGTAAATACTTCTCAAAAAAATACCTTACAATTGGTGTTTTGTCTAGCAATATTTATCAGAATTATACAGATACATACGGCTACTTCATTGGCAATTACATTGCAAAAAAAGAATTAACAGGACTTCGTGGTATGCACAAAGTCATAGGCGTTGCAAAACACCTTGCCGAAACTTTTGGTTCAGATTTGGCAATGACGGCTATTCAAAATGGAATTGAAATTGACAATCCACCAATGAACATAGATACCAAATCATCAACTAGAAAGGCGCTGAATTGGGAAGAGAATGACTTGTATTTTGTATATGTTGGTTCATTCATCAAAAGAAAAAATCCTGCATATCTAATTGAAACATTTTTAAAAACTAAGTTTAAACAAAAGACAAATTTGGTATTGATAGGTTCAGGAAAGCTGTATATATCTTTAAAAGAAAAATACCATTCAGAAAAAACTATTCACTTTTTAGGTCAACAAAGTCAGATTACAAGGTATTTACTTGCCGTTGACGCTTATGTTTCAGCTTCTGTTTCTGAGGGATTGCCATTGGCTGCATTAGAAGCCATGTCTGTTCAATTACCTTGTTTGTTAAGTGATATACCAGCACACAAAGAATTGCTAAATGAATTTGAAAATGCCAAAGGAATAAAATTGTTTCAATTGGATAATGAAAGTACACTCATCCATTTGTTTGAAAACTTTGTGCCCTTTAAATTTGAATATACAATTCAAACGGCCGAGCAAATGACTTTGGCATACCAAAAAATATATCATCAAATGTATTTCAATGATGGAGCCAATTAAACTTACAGCCTCAATAGTTTTATACCATACTGAAATTGGGCCAATAAAAGCTATTGTAGAAGCGTTTTTACAATTACCCATTGCAAAACATTTGTATTTGATTGACCATTCTGCAAATGACAAGTTGAAACAGTTTTCTTCTATAGATTCTGCCATTTCTTACCATTTCATGAATGCAAATTATGGCTACGGTAAAGGACATAATTTTGCCATTCAATGGGCTATAGAAGCAAAAAGTAGTTACCATTTGGTGCTCAATCCAGATATTCAATTTGAGGCTACAAGTTTAATTCGTATGCTGCAAAAAATGGATGAGAGCCCTGAAATTGGACTGTTGATGCCTAAGGTGATCTATCCCTCAGGGGAAATACAGCATCTTTGTAAATTATTGCCCACACCATTCGATTTATTAGGTAGAAGGTTTTTACCAAGCTTTGTGAAAAAGTTTTTTCAAAAGCAACTATTGCAATATGAATGCAGACATTTGGATTACAACAAAACAATGGACATCCCCAATTTATCTGGATGTTTCATGTTGATGAGCACTACAGCTTTGCAAAAAGTTGGGGCATTTGATCCACGTTTTTTTATGTATTTAGAGGATACCGATTTAAGCAGAAGAATCAATTTGATGTATAGAACGGTTTATTTTCCTGAAGTTCAAATTGTACATCATTACCATAAAGGTTCATATAAGTTCAATAAACTACTTGTTTACCATATCCAATCAGCTATCAAATATTTTAACAAATGGGGGTGGTTATTTGATAAATACAGAAAAATTAAAAATGAGGAATTGAAAAATAATTAGTTTTAAATTGAATTTGAAAATTAATTTACAATGGATCGTAAAGTATTTTCTAAATTTAATTTACTACAATTTTAATTGTTTTCAATCAATCGATGTCTAAAGATAAACATTGGAATCTGACCTACAACAAATGCGGTTAATCCAATTCCCAGGGTAACAGACTGAGCTGAATTTTCTTGAATTAACCAGGCCAAACCTATAAAAGCAACATTTATCATACTAAGAGACAATGCGATTTGTTTGTGGCTCAATCCTATTTTCATCAATTGGTGATGCAGATGATTGTGGTCAGCATGAAAAGGCGATTTTTTTTGCTTTGCTCTTAAAATAAATACCCTTAGCGTATCGTATAAAGGAACAATTAATATTGCGATTACCATGCCTGGAGAGGCATTCATCCTTTCTGTATAGCCAAAATGTTGAATATTCATTTCTAAAAAATGAATAGAGAAAATGCCCAATAAAAAACCAACACATAAAGAACCAGCATCTCCCATGAAAATTTTAGCAGGTTGGAAATTGTAAAATAAGAAACCCAATAGTGCTGCGGCCAATGTAAAAGCAATCAAGGCCCATTCTAAATCTTTATTGATAGAAAATAGCAAGCCAAAACTTAAACACATAACCATACCAAGTGTTCCAGCCAAACCATCTGCACCATCTATTAAATTGTAGGCATTGCAAACAACAATGAGTGTAAACAATGAAATAAAATAAGCTAAAAACTGTGGAAGTTCATAAATGCCTAAAACTCCGTGAAAATTACTAATCAACAAGTCTGTTTTTAGCACCACAATTCCAGCTGCTATTATTTGAGCTCCTAGTTTTTTAAAGGGTGCTATCACAATAATATCATCCTTTAAGCCACTGAAAAATATAAGCAATATTGCAGCTAAAATAAATTGAACGTCCTTGATGTTTTCAAATTGTCCCCAAATGGAAACGGAAAAAACAAAAGAAACAAATATTGCAAGTCCACCTAATCTTGGTGTTTTAGTAAGATGTCTTTTTCTCTCACTAGGTTCGTCGTATAAGTGTTTTTCTTTGGCAATGGTAAGTATTGACGGGATTGAAAATATCACCATTAAGAATGAAGTCAAACAAGCATAGATGAGCTGTAAATTCATTTGTTTATGCTATGGTGGCAATTACCTTTAATTCAATGGCAATTGGTGTAGGTAAGCAATTGATTTCAAGTGTGGTTCTACAAGGTGGATTTTCTTTAAAATACTCTGCCCATAATTGGTTATAGATTTTAAAATCGTCTTTCATATTGGTCAGAAACACGGTTACATCAACTATTTGGTTCCAAGAACTGCCTGCATCCTCTAAAATGTATTTGATGTTCTGAAACACGGCATGACACTGTGTTGCGATATCATAACTGAGGATATTTCCATCTGCATCCAATTCAACACCTGGAATTTTTTTTGTACCCTTTTCTCTTGGACCAACGCCAGATAAAAACAATAAATTACCTACTCTTTTGGCATGAGGATACAAGCCAACTGGTTCAGGTGCTTTTGAAGAATGAACACTGATTTCGTTTTCTAACATAGAGCGAATATACTAAGCTTTACTATAGTTTATCAATCAATTCTAATTATTCAGCCCAAATTTGAACCAAATTCACACAAACCTCAACTGCTTTTTCCATGTCTTGAACACTTACATATTCTTGCTTGCTATGGATGCCCATTTCACCTGTGAAGATATTGGGACAGGGTAAGCCCATAAATGAAAGTCTTGAGCCATCAGTTCCTCCTCTAATTGCCATGATATTCGGTTCAATGCCTGCTTGTTGATAAGCTTTTGCAGCATTGCCCATTACTTGCGGAAATTGATCAAGTATCTCGCGCATGTTCCTGTATTGTTCAGTAATTTGAATTTGATAGCTCGAACCTGGAAATTTTTCACATGCTGCTTTAGCATAATTTTCCAGCTGTTTTTCATGTGTTGCCAATGTTGATGTTTCAAAATCGCGAACAATAAATTGTACTTGACAGATTTCTGCAGTGCCATGCATTTGAACTGGGTGTATAAAACCTGTTCTATCCTTGGTACATTCTGGACTCCAATCCAATTGTGGTAAACTGGCTAAAAAATAGGCAGCCACTTTTTGCGCATTGACCAATTTATTCAGGGCATATCCAGGATGCGCACTGATGCCGGAAAATATCAATTTTGCACCATCTGCAGAGAAACTTTCACCCTCTAAACTTCCTCTTTCGCCACCATCAAGTGTATAGCCAAAATCTGCAGCTAATTTTTGCATATTCACTTTGTCAACACCTCTGCCAATTTCTTCGTCTGGTGTAAACAAGATTCTAATTTTACCGTGAGGTATTGAAGGATTTTTGATTAAGAATGCGGCCAAATCCATTATCACGGCTACACCCGCTTTGTCATCGGCTCCCAATAAAGTTAAACCTGAAGCAGTGATGATATCATCTCCAATTCGTTCTATTAAATAAGGGTGGTTTTTGCTTGAAATCAAAATGTTTGGGTCATCTGGCAAAACAATATCAGCTCCATTCCATTGCATGTGTAAAATGGGTTTTACATTGGTGCCACTACAATCTGGTGAAGTATCAACATGGGCACAAAAACAAATCACCGGAACTTCTTTTGATATAGTTGCAGGAATTGTGGCATACACGTAACCAAACTCATCCAATTCTGCATCCTCAATCCCCATTGCTTTCAGCTCATCAACTAAAATTCTGCTTAAGTCTTTTTGTTTCATTGATGAAGGTTGGGTATCACTATTGGGGTCGGCACAGGTATCAACTTGCACATATTTCATGAGCCTGTTTGCAACACCCGACTGGTATAAGTTTTGGAAGGAATTCATGTTCATTTTTTTTTGAAATATAAATCCAAGTGTATTAAATGCAAAATCAAAATTTTAGGGATTGACATTGAACATTTTAAGTTTATCAGTTGTTTAAATTATTGATTATTTTCAATTCAAAATCTTTCAATACCATTTTCTCTTCAATGAATTTAATATATTAAGCGTTAATTTTGTTTAGTTTACATCAAATGCAAGTAGAATTTATCATACACAAGTCAGCATCTAGGGGTCATGCCAATCATGGATGGTTAGATTCAAAACATACCTTTAGTTTTGCCAATTATTTCAATCCAGACCGCATTCATTTTGGCGCATTGAGGGTTCTAAATGACGATACCGTTGCAGCAGGCATGGGCTTTGGCACACATCCTCATCAAAACATGGAAATTATTTCCATTCCATTGTCTGGTAGTTTGGCGCATCAAGACAGCATGGGCAATCAGCAAACCATTCAATCAGGAGAAATTCAAGTAATGAGTGCAGGAACAGGCATACAACACAGCGAATACAATGCCAGCAAAACGCATCCAGTTCAGTTTTTACAAATTTGGGTCATACCCAATCAAATGGGAGTGAAACCTCGATACGATCAAATACAACTGAAACCTAGCGATGCCCATAATCGTTTTCAGCAAATACTTTCACCGGATCCTACCGATGATGGAGTTTGGATCCATCAACAGGCGTGGTTTAGCTTAGGTCATTTTGACCCCAATAGCCAAGCATCTTATACATTGCATTCAAAAGAAAACGGGGTTTATTTGTTTGTATTGGAGGGAGACATCAGTGTCAACGACCAAATACTGAACAAAAGAGATGGCATGGGTATTACACATGCTAACAACTTTCAAATTAAAACAATTTCCAAGGCAAGTATTTTGCTCATGGAAGTTCCAATGCTTACACTTTAATCAAAAACAATATGGAAAAAATTCAATGGGCATTAGACCCAACACACAGCGAAATTGGCTTCAAAGTGAAGCATTTAATGATGACCAATGTACATGGTAATTTCAATCAATTCAATATGAATATGCACACCACAGGTGAAGACTTTACAAGTGCTCAAATTGATTTTGCCATTCAAATGAAATCAATAGATACAGCCAATGAACAACGCGATGCACATTTGTTATCAGCAGACTTTTTTGATGCAGAAAATCATCCTGAAATGACTTTCAAATCAAATAAAATTGCACAATTAGATGCGCACAATTATCAAATTGATGGCAATTTAACCATCAAACAAGTTACACAACCAGTTTCTTTTAAAGCTGAATTTGGTGGTATTCATAAAGATCCATGGGGCAATCAAAAAGCAGGTTTTTCAGTTGAAGGTAAAATCAACAGAAAAGATTTTGGATTAACATGGAATGCACCGCTTGAAACAGGTGGCGTCCTCATTAGTGAAGATGTTAAATTGTATGCCGAAGTTCAGTTGGTAAAACCAGTTGCAGAAAATCAATAAGCTTAAAGCCATGAAAAAAGTAAACAACCGAAGGGCGTTCCTTAAAACCACAGCTTTGCTCAGTGGCATGGCTTTGGTTGATCCAATTCAAACTTTTGCTTATGCGCCAACACCAGTTTTGACAGAAATTAAAACAGTGAACGGCAAATATGAACTACCAACCTTGGCATATGCTTACAATGCATTGGAACCCTTTATTGATGCCAAAACTATGGAAATTCACCATTCCAAACACCATCAGGCATACATCAATAAACTTAACGAAGCATTGGAAAAAGAACCACAGCTCAAACAAATACCACTTGAGTCTTTATTGAAAATGATTCAAACCTTACCAGATTCTGTAAAGAATACCATTAGAAATCATGGGGGAGGACATTACAACCACAGTTTTTTCTGGAATTTATTAAAAACAAATACCAAGCCATCAGCTGCCACAGAATTGGCTATTCAAAACAGTTTTGGTTCAATGGAACAGTTTAAAAAAGACTTTGAAAAAGCGGGAATGGGCTTGTTCGGTTCTGGTTGGGTTTGGGTGATCAACCAAATGGGTACGCTCAAAATTGTCACTTCAGCCAATCAAGACAATCCTTTGATGGAAATTGCTGAGCAAAAAGGGAAACCTATTTTGGCAATTGATATTTGGGAACATGCTTATTACTTGAAATACCAAAACAAAAGAGCTGATTATTTGGCCGCATTTTGGAATGTATTGAATTGGGATCAAGTGGGCTTGAATTTGGCTTAATTGCCTACTGTTCAGAATGCACAAAAAAAAATAAAGGAAAGCTTTGTAATATCTGTTTCCTGTTCTACATTTGCAGTCCTTTGAAATGAAATCTTATCAAAGGTAACACGGTGGTTTTAGCTCAGTTGGTTAGAGCGCCTGATTGTGGTTCAGGAGGTCGTGGGTTCGAGCCCCATATTCCACCCCAAAACAAAAAAGGTCAGATTTTCTGACCTTTTTTATGTTTTAAACTTTGGGTTTGTAATGAATATTCAACTATACTATAGCTTGGAATTATATAAATGAAAATCAATATAGATTGTATACAATTATAAAAAAACTTACCCTTTCGCCAATGCTATTCGGAGGTTCAGACCATTGTCAATCGGCGCTAAAAATCACAAGTAATTTTTTGGCTGGTTTGAGCGAAAAAATGTATGAACTACAGTCCCATTTTAAAACCCCAATATTTTTACTAATTTTGATCATGTATGCCGACAATTCTATTTATTTACGGTTGGAGACTCTTTTTCTACTCAAATGAGGGTTCTGAGCCAATTCATGTGCATGCCGAAAAAGCAGACATGGAATGTAAGTTTTGGCTATTCGTTGAAGAAATTGAAATAAAAGAAGAGTTCGCATACAACCTGACTCCAGCTTCAAGAAAAGAGATAAAAAAGATCATATACCAACACTTCGACTTAATTGTAGAGTCTTGGAATAATCACTTTAATAAGTAAGACTATGATTGCTACGCATACTATTCAAGACATCGTTATTGATCAACTAACAATTCAGTTAATCATTGACGGAAGACTAATAAAAGTTCCTTTAGACATTGTTTCAAAAAAGTTGTTGTCTGCAAATGAGCTTGAACGAAAATTGTACAAAATTTCTCCTTCTGGATATGGTATTCACTGGCCACTTATTGATGAAGATTTATCAGTTGAGGCCCTAATTAAGGTCGCTGACAAGTAAGCCGCTGAAACGAACTATTCTTTTACAAATTGTATTTTCAATTCTTAGACAGATTTTTAAATTTAGCGTTTTCGCTTCCTTTCATAACTAATAAAAAGGGAGAATCAAACAACAATTTTCGAAAGAACCTTCACGCACCAATAACTATCGGAAGAAGATACACACAAGACCCTTCAAAAATCATCCCCAAGCCAAAGCTATTAGGAAGTTTCGACCATTGTCAATCGTAGCTAAAAATGTGGAAGTACTTTTTGTACGCATCAATCTTTCGTCAAAATCATCCTTACAAAAAATCAATTATTAGATGAAAATCATATACTAAAATTTAAATCAAATTCCCCAATAAAAAAGCCTTTAATTTTGTAGCATGGATTCACAAAAGACCCAATTGAAAGTTGCAGGGATGACCTGTACTTCCTGTGCAATGGGTGTACAGAAAAGTCTCGAGAAAAAAGGATTAGAACAAGTATATGTTGATTACGCATCAGGAGATGTCCAATTTCTCAATCCACTTGAGGTAGAAGCCGAACAAATAGTAGCCAGTATTGAAGATTTGGGATATAAAGTTGTACAAGAAAGCGATGCCCATCAAGCCGACCCAACCCTAAAGAGGCTGTATGTTAAATTCTGGATATCACTGGTATTTACCTTGCCCTTAATGGCACACATGTTTATCTCTTGGCATGTATTGCATAACCCTTGGGTGCAATTGCTTTTGTCCATTCCAGTTTATGCCATTGGATTGTTTCATTTTGGTAAGAGTGCATTCATTAGTTTGAAAAATGGGTATCCCAACATGGATGTACTCATTTTTACAGGGGCATTCTCGGCCTTGTTTTACAGTTTATTTGGGACTTTGTATTATGTTGGTATGCCTCAAATGCATGCGTATTTGTTTTACGAAACGGGAGCCAGTATTATCTGTTTTGTATTGTTAGGAAATATATTAGAAAAAAGAGCGGTTTCAAAAGCCACGCAGTCAATCGCTGCTTTGCATCAATTACAGGTAAAACAAGCCAAATTGGTCATTGGCAATATTGTGAGTTTGGTGTCAATTGATGATATCAGGGTAGGAGATAAAGTACAAATCAATGAAGGTGATGCTGTTCCAATTGATGGTGAAATTGTCAGTGGCTCCGCTTTTTTCAATGAAAGCATGATCAATGGAGAAGCGCTTGCAAAAAGAAAAGAGCAGGGTGAAACTGTGTATGGTGGAACTTTTCTTGAATCTGGACAGGTACAAATAAAAGTAAGCAAAACAGTCAAGCATACTTTATTGGCAGATATCATAGAATTGGTTAAAAAAGGCCAAGCCAATCAACCTCAAATTCAAAAATTAGGCGACAAAGTAGCGGCTGTATTTGTACCCATTGTCATTGGTATTTCTTTACTCACTTTTGTGGTTTCGTTTTTTGTATTGGATATTGGCTCTGCAGAGAGTATGTTAAGAGCGGTTGCCGTATTGGTAATATCTTGCCCTTGTGCCATGGGTTTGGCAACCCCAACTGCTGTAATGGTAGGTATTGGTAGGGCTGCAAAAATGGGGCTTATCATCAGAGGGGGTGACCCTATAGAACAAATGGCCAAATCTAAAAATTGGGTACTTGACAAAACAGGAACATTGACCACTGGGAATTTTACTTTTTCAGATTTGACTGTTGAGAAAAAAGAATTGGAACATGAATACAAAGCCATGATTTTTCAAGCCGAGCAACTTTCTTCTCACCCAATTGCTAAATCTTTTGTGAAGCAACAAGCCCATTGGTTCAAGCAAAATATTCAAATTGCCAATTTTAAAGAGGTAAAAGGACAAGGCTTGTTTTGGGAATGGAATGGCAGTGCTTATTTCTTTGGCAAGAACTACCACAACCAATATGGTAATTTTGATTTGGTATTAAAAGAGAACGATAGATGTGTAGCAGGTTTGAATATCCAAGACGAAATCAAGGCCCATGCAAAACAATTGAGTCAATATTTAAACAATCACCAAATTGAAGCCAGCATTTTGAGTGGGGACAAAACTCAAAAAGTAGCCCATTTGACAGCTGAATTAGACTGGAAGGGAAAAGCAATTGGGAATTTAATGCCAATTGACAAATTGAAATATATTCAAGCTTCAAACCAACAATTGTGCATGGTGGGAGATGGCATCAACGATGCGCCAGCCATGGCATTTGCAGCTGTTGCCGTATCTTTTGGGAATGCTACAGAGATAGCCAAACAATCAGCCCAGGTCATTGTATTGAAAAACGATTTATTGGCTTTGATCCAATTGCATCAAATCAGCACGCTCACTTACAAAACCATCAAACAGAATTTATTTTGGGCCTTCTTTTACAATGCGCTTTGTATTCCATTGGCAGCCTTTGGTTTCATGCACCCAATGTTAGGTGCACTTTCAATGGCCTTGAGTGATGTGGTAGTGATTGGCAATTCTTTATGGCTCAATCAAAAGAAAATCAAATTGAGTTAGGGTAAATCTACGTTAGAGAATTAAAGCCGAAGTCCTATATTTGAAATTATTTAGTGTCATTGAGTAATTTTTTTAAATCCTTTACGCTCAACAAATACAATAGCCTGCAGATATTCCAGTTTCTGCGATTTGGGGCCTTTTTCTTAATTTCTATCCTCTTAGCTAAAATTACCTATTTCAGGTACGCTGGTGGATATGGAACCCTTATCATCAGCCGATATGAATTGTTGTTATTGGTGAGCGGAAGTATAACTTGGTTTTGGGTTTCAAGTATTTGTAATACGCTCATTCCTTTTTATCAATCCAATAACGAGGTGCAACAGAAACATATCTTGTTCAACGTGTTTGTGTTATTAACCGCATTTTCTTTGGTAGGAGGCATTGTTGCCTTTACCATGGGCTATTACCATCCTGAAGACAAAGACCTCTTTCAAATGTTTGCCATAGTGGTGTTTTTAAATACTCCTAGTTATTTGGCCGATTATATTTTTTACCTTAAAGGTAAATACCGTTCCTTGATTGTTTGGGGTTCAATTACATTTCTGCTTCAAATTATTTTGTTGTGTTGGCCCATTTACATGCGTCAAACGCTCAATTTGGCTATCAATTTATGGTTGATATTGTCATTGATTAAATTCAATTATACCATCATTTTGCTCATGAAATATGCAACGGTGAGTGTGCATACCAGGCTCATTTTAGATTTCATGAAAAAGGTAATGCCTTTTATGTTTTCTATACTTTTGGCAGGAAGCATGGACTATATCAACAGTTATATAGTGGCACATTATTTTTCAAAAGTAGAATTTGCGGTATTTAGGTATGCATCGAAAGAACTCCCCATTTTCTTGATTTTAGCCAATTCCTTGAGCAATATTTTTAGTGGCGAAATTGCCAATTATTACAAGCAAGACAATTTGGATGAAGGCCTTGAAAAACTCAAAAAATCTTCTCGTAAACTCATGCGTTGGTTGTTTCCGGGTACTATTTTATTGCTCTTTCTCAGTAAATATTTCTTTCAATTGGCTTACAACAACGATTTGTTAGAAGGCTATAAAATTTTCAATATTTATTTGTTACTCATCATCAGCCGTATGCTCTTTCCACAGACAGTCATCATGGGCATGCTCAAAAACCGAGTCTTCTATTTGATCTCTACCAATTACCTCATCATCAACCTCATTTTGTCTTTCTGGTTTGTGAATTTATGGGGCATGCAAGGAATAGCCTATGCTACGGTTATTTCTTATTTCATTGAAAAAATTATGTTGGTCATTTATTGCAAAATGGAAGGCATTGATATTCGTAAATATACACCCGTAGTTGAACTAAGTATTTATACCATACTCACCCTTATTGCATTTGTATTGAGTTTGTATGTAGAAATGCCAAGTTTGAGTTTCAATTAAAGAACCCTATTTTAGAACCATGAATTGGAGTAAAAACATCCTAGAAACCATTGGTAATACCCCAATGGTACAGTTAAATAAAATCACCAAAGAATTGCCATGCACTGTTTTGGCAAAAGTTGAAACATTTAACCCGGGTAATTCTATCAAAGACAGAATGGCCTTGAAAATGATTGAAGATGCTGAAAAAGAAGGCAAATTAAAACCAGGTTATACCATTATTGAAGGCACCAGTGGCAATACAGGAATGGGTTTGGCCATTGCAGCTGTTATCAAAGGGTACAGATGTATTTTCACCACCACCGATAAACAAAGTAAAGAGAAAGTAGATGCACTCAAAGCTTTTGGCGCAGAAGTGATTGTATGCCCTACAGATGTTGACCCTGAAGATCCTCGTTCATACTATTCAGTTTCATCAAGATTGGTAAAAGAAATACCTAATGCTTGGAAGCCCAATCAATACGACAACCTTTCAAACAGCGCTGCGCATTACGAAAGTACTGGACCTGAAATTTGGGCGCAAACAGATGGTAAAATTACCCATTTGGTGGTTGGTGTGGGTACAGGCGGTACCATTTGTGGAACGGGAAAATTCTTAAAAGAAAAAAATCCCAATATTCAGGTTTTAGGAATTGATACCTATGGCTCTGTATTCAAGAAATACAAAGAAACTGGCATTTTCGACAAAGACGAAATTTACCCATATATCACAGAAGGCATCGGCGAAGATTTCTTGCCTCAGAATGTTGATTTTTCTATCATCGATCATTTTGAAAAAGTAACAGACAAAGATGCGGCCATCATGACCCGTCGTATTCCAAGAGAAGAGGGCATTTTTGCTGGAAACTCAGCAGGTTCAGCCTTAGCAGGTTTGTTACAAATGAAAGACCGCTTTAAACCAGAAGATGTGGTAGTTGTAATTTTCCATGACCATGGTACCCGTTATTTAGGAAAAATGTACAATGAAGATTGGATGCGCGACAGAGGTTTCTTAATCAATGAGCAAACCAAAGCCATTCAATTAATAGAAGGTCATAAGCACCAGAAACTGGTAACTGTAAGTGCTCTAGAAACCCTAGATTCAGCATCAAGGAAAATGCGCAAATTTGGAATTTCTCAAGTGCCAGTAACAGATGAAAATGGAAATTTTGTAGGCTCTTTGTCTGATACGCTCTTGTTCAATCTTTTGTTATCGGGTTCAGCGCATACCAAATCTAAAATGGTTGCAGAAGTAATGGCGCCTTGTTTTCCATTTGTCAGCCCAGAGGCTTCAATGGAAGAGGTAAGCAAACTCATCACCAAAGAAAATGCGGCCGTTTTGCTCAAAGATTTAATGGGCGATGTGCATATCATTACCCGCCAAGATTTAATTGAAGCCATCGCATAAAAAACAGTTGATGAGTGTATTGACCGTCAATGTATTGGTAAACCAAGCCATTGAAAAAGTATGGGATTCTTTTACTCAAGCCCAACAAGTACAAAACTGGAATTTTGCCTCACCAGATTGGCATTGTCCATCTGCCAGTAACCAATTCGTTGAAGGTGGTGAATTTCATTATTTAATGGCCGCAAAAGACGCCTCCTTTGAGTTTGATTTTTGGGGAACTTTTGATACAATCATACCTCAGCAAAGTTTGCACATTACACTTGGTGATGGCCGTAAAATGGAAGTATTCTTCGAAAAGCAAGACAATCAAACCTTGGTCACTGAAAACTTTGAACCTGAAACCATGAATACCCACGAATTACAAGTAATGGGCTGGCAAAGCATTTTGAACCAGTTCAAAAAGTATGTAGAAGGGGAGTAGGGGGCTTTAACAATTTTAAATTATCTACCAAAAACAAATGAAACAAACTAATTTCAAAATCATTTTACTTGTATTTATATTTAGTACAATTTTAAGTTGTAAGAACTATGTACAAGTAATTAAAACTAAAGGTACAAATACGGAATTGTTAGAAAATTTATATGTATTTGAAAATGATACTTTAAAAATAATTTATAGCTTTTGGCATGAAAAAGGCTTGATGTCCTTTTCAATTTACAATAAATTAGATAAACCAATTTATATTGATTGGAAAAAAACATCATATATTGATAATGGTGTCAAATTAAACTATTGGAGGGATGAAGCAATAACAAATACTTCATTTCATAGTTATATATATTCAGGACCAGGTTTGAATCCATATTTGAATTCTAAATCAAACACAATTTCAGATATAAATGGTTTTGCTGTATCAAATTCATTTAAGCCTGAAAGGGTTACATTTATTCCTCCTAAATCTAGTTATTTCAGAAGCTCATTTTACATTTATCCTAAAGAGTATTTTAATTTAAAAACTAACTCAGAATTTGAATTACGAGAACGAAATGATGATAACTCTAAGAAAACAAAAGTTTATTTCATGAGATTTACAAAAGAGAATTCGCCTATTTTATTTAGGAATTTTTATACATTCTCACTTAGTGAAAAATTTGATACTGAATTTTTTGTAGACAATGAATTCTGGCTTTCAGAGATTTTAGAAATGGATAAAAGGCATTTTGAATATCCAGTAATTGATCAAAATATACCAGGAGGTAATTTTTATATCAAGAACTCAAACGGAGAAACTAAATTGTTTTGTGACTACAAATCGGGTAATGCTTTTTACCTAGAAATACCAAGGGATAAAAGTATTGAAAACCGAAAAACAGCTGAGTCAATGCAGGAAAAAACAACGTATATTGTTGAGCCCAAATAATTTATTTTTATCATTAGATAAACTTGCTGTTGTAAAATTAGTTTAGATTTAAGTTATGGCAAACACTTACACTCAAATATATTTACAACTAGTTTTTTCTGTAAAGGGTAGGCAAAACTTAATTCAAATATCTTGGAAGGATGAGTTACATAAATATATTTGTGGAATCGTAAATGGTAAGCAACAAAAGGTATTTGCTATAGGAGGAATGTCTGATCATATCCATATTTTAGTTAGTTTAAAACCAACAATAGCCTTGTCTGATTTAGTTAGAGAAATTAAATCAAATTCTTCAAAATGGATAAATGAAAAAGGTTTCATAAATGGTAAATTCCAATGGCAAGAAGGTTTTGGTGCATTTTCTTATTCTCAATCCCAATTAGATACAGTTATTTCTTATATCAATAATCAAGAGGTACATCACCAAACTAAATCATTTAAAGAAGAATATATAGAAACTTTAAAGACATTTAATTTAGAATACGAAGATAAATTCCTTTTTGATTGGATTGAATGATTTCGCTCCTATGGAGCTTTAAAAACACACGTTTAAAATATTACCTATTGTGATTTCGCTCCTACGGAGCTGTAGGAAATTTTGGAGCATAGCCCCAGAGGGGCTCAATCATAAAAGCAAAATGATTCGATTGAAAAAAGCCCTGTAGGGGCGAAATATTTCCAATTAATTATTAGAATCTAAAAAAAATGACACCCAAAGAAAAAAAACATCTACGATTTTATATTTATGATTCATAAATATATTTAATACAAGATTTCGGGAAGACCAATTTCAAAACGATTATAATTCCTAACTCAGGGGCTAAACACTCCTCAAATCATTTCTAAAGCCCATTCTTTACCCATTGAATGGTTTTTCCTGTATGAAACACAATTGGCCTATAAAACAAAAAACCTCCAGTAATTCTACTGAAGGTTTAGGTGGTGATTCCGCTGGGACTCGAACCCAGGACCCCTACATTAAAAGTGTAATGCTCTACCAGCTGAGCTACGGAATCGTTGTTACAACAAACATGTAACGGGGTGCAAAAGTATGAAGATTTTTCACTTAGGCAAACCATTTCTAAAATATTTCATCTTTTTTTATTGGATGCCTGAAAACCAGCACTTATAATTATTCTACAGCATGGTTTTGTTCCCAGGCAGATTGAAGATTTTCTATACTAAAAGCTGCATTCAGTTCAAAATCCCCAATTCGTGTCCTACACAAACTATCCAAATAGGCCAATCCGCCTAATTTTATGCCCAAATCATGCGCCAAGGAGCGGATATAAGTGCCTTTGCTGCATACAATTCTAAAATCCACCAGTGGCCAATTGTTTTGGGTAATCTCAAAGGCTTTTACCTCAACCTGTCGGGCTTTCATTTCTAGTTCCTCACCAGCTCTTGCACTTTGGTAAGCTCTTTTGCCATTTACTTTTATTGCAGAGTAAACGGGTGGTATTTGTTCGATTTCCCCTAAAAAGCTATTTGCGGCTGCTTGAATAGTAGAAGTGTCGTGTAAGGGCATTGAAACGCTTTGGTTTATTTCGGTTTCCTTGTCAAAACTTGGACGGCTTGCTCCAAAACAAATGGTACCTGTATATTCTTTCTCTTGGCCCATATACAAATTGATTTGTTTGGTTTCTTTTCCAATACAAACAATTAACAAGCCGGTTGCCAAAGGGTCAAGCGTGCCGGCATGCCCCACTTTTATTTTACGTTTTTTTCCATTGATCAAGCCCAATTGGATATTGAGTTGTCGTAGAACCAGGTATTTGATTTTATTGGTGACATCAAAAGAAGTCCAAGTCAAGGGTTTATTGACCAAGAGTACTGTTCCTTTTTCAAAGTCCAGTTGCATTAAATAACTTGTAAGTCGTAGCCTAAAAAGCCTAGCAATAATAAAATCAAGCCCAAAGCAATTCTATACCAGCCAAAAGCTTTGAATCCGTGTTTAGTTAAAAAGCCAATGAACCCTTTGATGGCAAAAATGGCCACGATAAAAGCAACCACATTGCCAAGTAACAACAAACTCAACTCTGAACTTTGTACTTTGTTGGTACTGAAATATTTTAAAATTTTATAAGCAGTAGCTGCAAACATGGTAGGAACGGCTAAGAAAAATGAAAACTCAGCAGCAGATTTACGGTTCATGCCTTGGCTCAAACCACCAATAATGGTAGCTGCAGACCTTGAAACGCCTGGAATCATCGCAATCACTTGGAACATACCAATTAAAAAAGCTTGTATGTATGAAGGCTCTTGGTCTTTGTCTGTTGCTTTAGCAAATAATTTGTCAATGTACAAAAATACGATACCGCCCAAAAGCAATGTGATGGCCACCACTGTTACGTTCTCCAGCAGGGAATCAATGTAATCATTGAACAAAAAACCAAACACGGCAGCAGGTAAAAAGGCCACAAACAATTTTAAATAGAAATCAAGACCTAGAAAAAAGCGTTTCCAATACAAATACACCACCGATAAAATGGCGCCAAATTGAATGGCAACGGTAAACATTTTCACAAAATCACTATTGGCATTGCCAAAAAATGAAGAAGCAATGATCATATGACCTGTTGAGGAAACAGGCAAAAATTCAGTAATTCCCTCTACAATTGCGAGGAAAATAGCTTCAAAAGTATTCATGTGTTTTAGGCTTTTTTACGCATGATGGCAAAAATGCCAATAACAAAGCCCGCAATCACCATTACAGGAGCAAGGGTGATTTTCTGGAAACTGAAAATATCTTCAGATTTACCTGCCATCAACCCAAATCCAATGGCGATGAACAAAACAGATGCGCCCATTAGCATATAATTTTCTCTACCGAATAAGAATGAATCTGAATTAATCGATTCCTTTTTAGTGCTTGTTTGTTCTTTACTCATGTCTGCAATATCTATTAAACTTTTAATTAATACAAATCTTCAATTTTGGTATTCAAATACCTGTTGGTACTGGTCCAACTGCTCAAAACGCTCATGCCAATTCCTAAAAACAACAAGGCTGCAAAAAGTCCAAAGTAAAGTGAGGCATCATACAATTGCTCAATTTCAGGAATCCAATAGGGTAGGGCATTTAATAAACTTAACAAAATAGCCAAGCTAATCACCCAACCTAAAAAGCCATTTTTGATAGAGCTCCAAACAAATGGTTTGATGATGAACCAATTGGTAGCCCCCACCAATTGCATGCTTTTGATGGCAAATCGTTGGGCGTATAAATTCAAACGAACGGTATTGTTGATTAATACGGCTGATATCAAGGCAAATAACAATGACAAAGAAACCAGCACCATGCCAATTGATTTCATGTTTGAGGAGGCTTGTTCAAAAACTGATTTCTGAAAAGCAACTTCAGTAACATTAGGAAGCTCTTTTAAAAAAGCTTCTGCTTTGTTTAATTCTTCAATACTGGTGGCGTTTGCTTTTAGTTTGATTTGAAAAGAAGGGATGAGCGGATTGAACCCTAAAAAACTGATAAAATCTTGTCCTATTTCTTGGCTAAATTCAGCTGCAGCTTGCTCTTTGCTTACAAATTTAATGTCTCGAGCAATATCAGCACTCATGATTTTTTGTTGAAGGAGCGGAATTTCTTCTTTGGCAATTGATTCGTTTAAAAATACCTGAACCACCATGTTTTCTCTGATATAGGTACTCAGTTTTGAAGATTGAATCAACAATACACCCAATAAGCCCAACATCAAAAGCACCATGGAAATACTTAATATGGCGGAAAGATAACTGTGTTTTTTCTTTGGTTTCATAAGGGCTTTGCCTAATTTACGCCTGGCAAAAATACAATTTCCATGTGATGTGCCAACCTAAATAATTGCATCTAATTGGAAAAACCTCCACAGCCGTCTATTTTTGCAGACTTTAAAAACGCAATACAAATTCATGAGCAAAGAATATTCACACCACGACATAGAATCGAAATGGCAAGCCTATTGGGTTCAAAACAAAACTTATCAGGTAAAAGAAAATCCTGATCAAAAAAGTTTTTATGTGTTGGATATGTTTCCTTATCCAAGTGGTGCAGGTTTACATGTAGGTCATCCACTTGGGTATATTGCCTCAGATATTTACAGCCGTTACAAACGTTTAAAAGGATACAATGTATTGCACCCAATGGGTTATGATGCTTTTGGATTGCCTGCCGAACAATATGCTATTCAAACAGGTCAACACCCTGCTATTACAACCAAAGAGAACATTGCACGTTACAGAGAGCAATTAGATAAATTGGGTTTCAGTTACGATTGGGATCGTGCTGTTAAAACTGCCGACCCTTCTTATTACAAATGGACCCAATGGATTTTTATCCAATTGTTTCATTCATGGTACGACCCAAATCTAAACAAAGCGGTTCCAATCAAAACATTGGTTTCAAAGTTTGAAAAAGAAGGTTTGGGCCATTTCGCAATATTGGTGCCAGAAATAGAAAACTTTTCGGCATCTGAGTGGAATGCTTTTTCAGAAAAAGAAAAAGAGGACGTGTTGATGGCTTTTCGTTTGGCCTATTTGGCTGAATCTTATGTAAACTGGTGTCCAGAATTGGGTACTGTATTGGCAAATGACGAAGTAAAAGATGGGGTAAGTGAAAGGGGTGGATACCCTGTAGAACGCAAATTGATGATGCAATGGAGTTTACGCATTACGGTGTATGCCGATAGGTTATTATCAGGTTTAGATGGGATAGACTGGACTGAATCTTTGAAAGAATCGCAACGCAATTGGATTGGCAAAAGTACAGGAGCTAGCGTGTTCTTTCAGTTAAAAGATTTCACAGAACAAATAGAAGTTTTTACTACGCGTCCTGATACCTTGTTTGGGGTTTCTTATCTTACCTTGGCGCCTGAGCATGAATTGGTATCTAGCATATGCAGTCCAGAACAAAAAGAAGCAGTTACTGCCTATCTTCAATACGCAAAAGCCAGGAGTGAAAGAGAGCGCATGGCTGATGTGAAAAAAGTAACAGGTGTGTTTACTGGAGCTTATGCCTTGCATCCATTTACCAATGAGTCCTTGCCAATTTGGATTGGAGATTATGTTTTGGCTGGATATGGAACGGGTGCTGTAATGGCTGTACCTGCACATGATAGCAGAGATTTTGCATTTGCCAAACAGTTCAATTTACCTATCAAACAAGTCATTGAAGTGCCAGCTTCACACGATTTGCAAATGGCTTCTTACGATGAAAAACAAGGCAAAATGATGGCCTCTGATTTTTTAAATAGATTGGAAGTGAAAGCCGCAATTACAGCCTGTATTGAAGAATTAGAGAAACAAGGCAAAGGAAAAGGCAAAACAAATTTCAGGTTGCGTGATGCCATTTTTGGCAGACAGCGTTATTGGGGCGAACCTATTCCAGTATATTACAAAGAGGGCATTGCTTATACACTTGATGAAAGCGAATTGCCGCTGTTATTACCAGAAATTGATACGTATTTGCCTACATCAACTGGTGAACCACCATTGGCAAGGGCTACCGACTGGAAGTACCAAGGTCAATACAATTATGAGTGGAGCACCATGCCTGGTTGGGCTGGTAGTTCATGGTATTTCTTGAGGTATATGGATCCGCTTAACCAATATGAATTTGCAAGTAAAGAGGCTTTGAATTACTGGAAACAAATAGATTTGTATTTGGGAGGAAGTGAGCATGCTACCGGACATTTATTGTATGTAAGATTCTGGACCAAGTTTTTGTTTGATTTAGGTTTAATTCCTGTTGATGAACCAGCAAAAAAGCTCATCAACCAGGGCATGATTCAAGGAACTTCTGAAAAGTTAAGAAAGCTAGAAGCCAATAAACATGCACTTTACAGTGTTGAAAATGAAAAAGCACAATTGTTGATTAATGGCAATATGTATGCCCTGTCACAGAAACCTTCTGATGTTTTTGTCAGTGAGAATGCTTTGGCTTATGTAGGCGATTTGGCTGCCAGTTTGAGTGGTTCTAATATGGATGTGAACTATGTAGAAAAGGGTAAACTCAATTACGAAGCTTTTGTTCAAAGCCACCATTACAACGATGCTTTGTTTTTATGTGAAGGCGGCTATTGGTTCAAAGGACAATTTCATGCTTTTGACAATTCAGGTGCAGATGCCATTATTTGCTACCAAGAGGTTGAGAAAATGTCAAAATCGAAGTACAATGTGGTGACTCCTGATGCCATTGTAGCACAGTATGGAGCGGATACCCTGCGTTTATATGAAATGTTTTTGGGTCCATTGGAACAAAGCAAACCATGGAGTACACAAGGAATAGAAGGAGTTCACAGATTCTTGAAAAAGTTATGGCGTTTGTTTTACGATGCCAATGGCAATGTATTGGTAGTGGATGAACCTGCTCCGAAACCAGTATTAAAAGCCTTACACAAAACCATTAAAAAAGTAGCTGAAGACATTGAAAACTTTTCTTTTAATACTTCGGTAAGTACTTTTATGATTTGTGTGAATGAATTAACAGAGCTCAAATCAAACCACAAAGAGGTATTGAAAGATTTCTTGGTGATTTTGAGTTCGTATGCACCACATATTGCTGAAGAATTATGGCAAGCAATTGGCATGCATGGAAGTATTGCCAATGCCAGTTTCCCTAAATTTAATCCAGAGTTTTTAATTGAAGACAGTTTCTCATATCCAATTTCAGTAAACGGAAAACACAGAACCAATATTGAATTTGCATTGGATGCAGCTGCTGCTTTTGTTGAACAAACAGTATTACAAGACGAGATTGTTCAAAAATGGTTGGAAGGGAAATCACCTAAAAAAGTGGTGTTTGTGAAAGGAAAAATAGTGAATGTAGTGATTTAAGATTGAGTAGATGGTTTGAATAGGTACGCGCGTTTTGCGAAGCAAAACGCGCGTCCTTCATTTCTAACCAAACTTATTTCGTGATCCAATTCCAAAATTTCTTATGCAATAATGGAATGCAAATGCCCATCAAAGGAACCAAAATAACAGTAAATACTAAGGTTTTAAGTAATTGAGGCAGGTCTTGAAGCAATGGGAATAACAAGGCAAAAAGTACATTAATTACAGGGTAAACAAAAAGCCAGCTTACTAGCAATAGTTTCCATTTTTTTGGTTTTTGTGTATCATTCATTAAGTAAATATACAAATAAAACCGGTTTAAGTTCTGGTTTTAGGTTAATTTAATGCGAAACTTTTATCCATTTTTTACTGCAGACTAAATTTTTGAATTGAAAATGAAGCAGATATAAACCATCCGAAAGTCCTGAAATATCAATAGGAGAAGCGGTTGATGTTTTCATGATTTCTTTACCTAAACAATCTGTAACAATAACGCTGTTGGCTTGCATTTCATTGTAGTCAATATGCAAAATAGTACTGGCAGGATTGGGATAAACAAGAATAGAAGCAGGATTAAAAGTTTGATCAGCTATGCCATTTACACCACACATTACCTTATTGAGCGCTTCCCAAATTTTGTTGCATAACAAAAATGGAACTTCTCTGTCATCTACCTGATTGCCCATTCTTACCATTACCAAGCCCTTGCTTTTGGAAACGCAAATCAACTGTCCATTCTTACCGATGGCTGCAAATAGATCAGCAGGTGCAGCTGGAGCAAAAGAGCCAGGGAATTGTATTTGAGAACCAGGTGCCATGAAACTTTGTTTGCCGTTTAACCACCATAAATAGCCATAAGCAGGGTTCATCAATTGAGAACTTTGTGTCATTTGTTGAACATAATCAAAATCATGTAACAGGGTATCTGATTTCCAAACGCAATTATTTTGCATCAGCAATCCTAATCTAGCCATACTTCGGGCTTTACTGATAAAAACATTGTCATCTCCTATGTTCATCCAAAAACCAGTCATGCCAGTTTTGGCTTTGATTGCATTTTGGGTATAGACATTGATGTTTGTACCAGTGGCATTGCTGATTACTTTTTCTAAAAGGGTATAAGGTGCATTGTGATAGGCCCAACGTGTTCCTGCATCAGAAAGGTATTGCAAACAAGTATCCTGTATACAATGGTTGTCTGCTACATTGTCGTTTAAACCCGTAGTCATGCTAATTTGATGTTTGATTGTAATTAGCCCTTCTTTATCAGAACTACAATTGGTCCATCCTTTGCCCAAGTATTTTGAACTCGTATCGGTTAATTTTAAAAAGCCATCTTCTTTGGCTTTTCCAACCAAAAATGAAGTCAATGATTTGCCTGCAGAAGCCCAGTACCAAAGACTGTCTTTTGTAAAAGTACCAATATATTTTTCAAGTACAATTTTGCCATCTTTCAATAAGATAAATGCTTTGCTGTCTTCTTTTTCAAGCAATTGATAGAGTGCAGGAATTTCTTTGGTACACCAATTCAAGGAATTGGCTGAAAGGGTATCCCAATAGTCTTGTTCTTTGAGTGAAGGGAAATAAAGCCCTTGCGCCTTTGCTGTTCCTATACTTGCAAGACTTAGTATGAGTGTAAACACTTGAAATAGCTTTTTCATGTTTAAATATATAGACAAATTTAACCGCTTTTTGATGTGATAAAATTAAATTCCGTAAATTTATACGCATGATTCACTGGCAAAATAACCAAGCTCCTTCAGCCCCTTATATCGCTTCCATTTTCAATTACTATTTAGCTGAAGATTTAGAAGGATATGAGGTATATGATGAATTGACCATTAAATTAGCAAAACAATCTCCTGGTTTTTTAGGCTATGAAAGTTTCAAGCACGAGGGTAGGGGAAGTTTCATCAGTTATTGGAAAGACATGGATGCCGTGCGACAATGGGCATCAAACCCTGAGCATATCAAAGCAAAACAATTGGGAATTTCTAAATGGTATGCCTATTACCACAGCATCATTGCCGAGGTAAAATCTTTCCGACAACACGAAATAAAAGCCTAATTGATAATTATTTTAAGACAGCATTTTGCTTGTTTTTTGAATGTCTTTTACCAGCATCACATTTCTGCCTTTTACTCTTGCCCACATCAATTGATGAGATAAAATTGTTTAATATCTATTTAGATTTCTTTAGTAATAAAAAATCTATCAAAGCACCTATTGCAACTCCTATGCCTATACCTAAGGCAATACTTTTGCTCATGTTTTTAGAATAAGTTCCAAATGCGACTCCCAATGCAACTCCAATAGCGGCACCAATGCCAATTCCATTTCCAGATTTACTTGAATTCATAAACCAAATATATGTTTTAAAAACAATTTAAGAATTTTATGAGTAACCTGACTTTATATAAATCGATATCCATCTCTAAATGATGTTTGTTTTTATGAGATTAAATTAGGCTAAAAGCAATCGTAAATTTCAATACACATACAACTTGATTAAATACAAAATGAGATCGTGAAATTATATGTTATTAATCATCCAATATGAATGGAAATTAGATTGTATAATTCAACATCAAATTAGAGTAAATTAATCCTTCTTTTTGAGATAAGGTATCAATTTTGATAATTTTATTTTTTTTAAAATATTTTTTTGGGATGTAATTGTCCTATTTCACTACAAAAGTCACTTGTTAATATAAAAAATTTATTATCAGAATGTTAAGATTTAAAACAATTCAAAAAAATCGATGTTTACAAGTCAATTGAAGACAGCAATCAATCAAAAAAACGTGGAGATCCGAAAATCCTTAAGAGTAGGAAAACATAAAACAAAAAAATGGAACATTTAAAAATTGCAAGCGACAATTATGTTGCTTTTACGTTCTTCATTGGAACGATGGCTATGATGGCAGCCTCTGTTTTCTTTTTCTTCGAATTAAGTACTACTTCGACTAAATGGAGAACTTCAGTTTTGGTATCTGGATTGATCACTTTCATTGCAGCAGTACATTACTACTACATGAGAGGCTACAATTTAGAAACAGGTGATTCACCAACATTTTTCAGGTATGTAGATTGGATTTTGACTGTACCTTTGATGTGTGTTGAATTTTACTTAATCACTAAAAAGGCTGGCGCAAAAGTGTCTTTACTTTGGAAGTTGATTTTTGCATCTTTGGTGATGTTGGTTACAGGGTATTTCGGTGAAACAATTGACCGTGGAAACAGTGTAATGTGGGGTGTGATTTCAGGTGCTGCTTATTTCTACATTGCTTATTTGGTATGGTTTGGAGAAGTTGCAAATCTTTCTCAAACTGCTGGAAAACAAGTTGCAAAAGCAACCAGAGTACTTGCTTGGTTTGTTTTGGTAGGTTGGGCCATCTATCCTTTAGGTTATATTTTGGGTACTCCAGGTGGATTGTTTGGCATGCAATTGGTTTCAGATCCAGCTGCTGCTGCTCATTCAATGGATATCGTTTACAATATTGCTGATGCAATCAACAAAATTGGTTTTGGTTTGGTTATTTATAGCCTTTCTAGAAGCGAAGACTAAATATAAAAAAATACAAATTTTTAAAAAGGGAGGTTGTTGCTATTGAACTACCTCCCTTTTTTTTGACTAAATATTCCAATAATTGGCAAATCTTACATTTAAACTGAATAGTATCGTTTTCGTTTATCCTGTTAACAATAGTTAAAACCAGAATGAATCAAGTTTTAAATTCTTATGATTATGTTTTCTGTGGTACAGGTACTGCTGCTATTTTGTTGCTATTAGAGCTTGAAAAAAATAACTTATTAGTCAACAAAACAGTATTACTCATAGACCCAGACAAGAAAGAAAGAAATGATAAAACATTTTGTTTTTGGGCTGATGACAATGAAGCAATCGCTATAAATTTAAACCATCTCATTTCCTATTCCTGGGACGAAGTAACAATTTCAGACAAACAGATTGAAAAAATTTGGCCGTATAAGTACAATCACATTTCAAGTATTGAATTGTACAAGCAATTACATCGACTCAAACAAACCTATGATTTCCACTCTCATTATGCTTTTATCGATACCCTATCTAAAGATGAATTAGGCCTTTTTGTAAGCATTGACCAATTCAAAATAAGAGCCAATACAATTTTTGATTCAAGAACCCCTTTGTTTACAAAGCCACAAAATGGAGAAGTTCAAATTTATCAGAGTTTTATTGGTTGGCTCATTGAAACCGAAACACCTATAGAGAACCCATCTTCTTTTCGGTTTATGGATTTTCAAATAGCGCAACAAGGATCAACGCAATTTATGTATGTGCTACCATTTACTTCTAACAAAGCATTGATTGAAGTGACAAGATTTGGTGCTGAATTAATTCAACAGGATTCAGCTGATGATTTGCTTCAACATTATATCCAATTACATTATGGAAATTTTACTATTTTAGAAAAAGAAACAGGTTGTATTCCTATGACCAATACAAGTATAGAACAATCTATTTTACCAGGTGTGATTTTATTGGGGGCTAGAAACTATCAGATAAAACCGAGTACAGGGTATGCATTCAAGAACATGTATTACCATGCACGTTCAATAGTTGAGGCAATTAAAAACAACGCAACACCTGATTCTTTAAATAAAAATAGAACAGACATCAACAAGAGTCGTTTTTCATTTTATGATGATTTATTGCTTTCAATTTTAAAGGAAAAACCCAATGAGGGTAAACCTATTTTTACCGCTCTTTTCGAAAAAATTGAAACCCAAAAAGTGTTAAAATTTTTAGATGAGAAAACATCTTTGAAAGAGGAAATCAACATTTTCAAGGTATTACCTATGAAACCTTTTATTGTGAGTTTACTGAACAAATGTTTAAATTATACATGGTTAAGGCCACTTTTAATAACTGCCATCACCTTGCTCTTAATGGTATTTCAAAATGATAATTTGGCTTATGTTTTGTTTTTTATTGGTTTAATAACAGTTGGGATACCACATGGCGCATTGGATCATTTGATAGAATCAGGCAGATTCGAATTGAGGAAGGCTCCATTTTTTATATTAAAATATTTGTTTTTAACTGCTTTTATGGGGCTATTTTGGTACTATTTTCCTCAATTCTCTCTCATGTTTTTTCTTATTTTTTCTGCCTGGCATTTTGGTCAGGCCGATGGAAGAAATTGGAATTTTGGAACTGGATTTTCAGTCACATGGGGATTTTTTATTCTGTTTTATTTGTTGTCAACGCACATGGAAGAATCCAATAGCATGATGTTGGATTTAGCCAATGTCAGCATCCCATTTGCCTTGCCATTTTGGGCTATTTTACCTTGGTTTATATGGGCATTTCTTCAAAGAAATAGTTCATTTACAATAACCCTATTTTGGCTGATGCTTTCATGTAATTTACCATTGATTGTTTCTTTTGCTTTGTATTTCATTGGTCAACACAGCTTTTCAGGATGGAATCAATTACGCGTTCATCTGCAAATGAGCAATAGGCAAATGTGGTTTTATGCACTTCCATTTCATATTGGTGCTTGGCTTATTTTTTTGTTTTTTATATACTTGAATGAGAACACCCAAACTTTTTTGGGTTTAAATTTTTGGCCCTTGTTTTTTGTATTCATTGCCTGTATCAGTTTTCCTCATTCGATTTTTATGAATGCTGTTTATTTGAATAGAAAAGGGAATTAATTGTTTTAAGTTCAGAATAGCGATCATCCCTATTTAAATGCTTAAAAGGTATTTCCCAATAGACTTCTATGTAGCTTACTTAGAAGAAATTTGTTTATAAAAACCAACAACCAACGCTGAAGTGTAGATTAAGCATTCAATTGTCATTGTAGCAATTGGTATCTTTGGCATGGATGAGGTATATTCATCTTATCTTTTACTTCTATGAAAAATAGGTTTTTGTTATTTTATTTTTTGCTTTCAACAGCAACATTTGCTCAAGTAGGTATTGGCACCAATACGCCAGATGCTTCGGCCATGTTAGAAGTAAAAAGTTCAAACAAAGGTTTTTTACCTCCACGTGTGGCTTTGACAGCAAGCAATTCAGCATCTCCAGTTACTTCTCCCAGCGCAGGATTATTGGTTTACAATACCGCAGCTGCAGGTACAACGCCCTATGATGTTTCTCCAGGCTACTATTATTGGAGTGGAGCAGCTTGGTTTAAATTGGCTGAAAATAACAGCATCAAAATAGCTGCATTTGTCAATAGAGGCGTTGATGTTACTTTAGGTAATTTAAAAGTACGTGTGTCAGCCTCTGGTAATGCCAGTTTACAAGTTTCTACTGTAACGGGTACTTATATTGTATATGGAAGTGATGTGTACGTTGCTGGAGGAACAGGAAGTACTACTATTTCAGACGTAGGAAAATTAACCATTACAACTACCCCTGCTTATTTAAACGCTGGCTTACATTTTATAATTGGGGGATATACCGATACATGGACCATCATGGATCCAGCCAATAACATTGCTTGGCGAATTTCAGTCATATTTGGTGCTGGATATTTTAATAATTTAATTACAATAGAGCGGCTTCTGTAAGAATTCATATGATATCCAAGAAACTATAAAAACAAAAAGCCGACTTTCAAGCCGGCTTTTAAAATTTATAAAAGAGAAATTTATATTACTTACAAGTCCATTGTAAATTGATGCTCCTGTTGTAATATCCTGTAATGTTCATTGAACTAGGATAGCCATTTGAACCAATTACATACGTGTAATTTTCTGTAGTACTCCCTTGACTATCATAATTAGTTTCAGATTTAATTTCATTTTTATTGGCTTTACCTGTTCTTTCCATCCAAGCAGTCCAAGCTTCAATCCTGCCTGGTAATTTTAAATCATAAACGGTTGATTTAGAAAGTGTACTGTCTGTTACTATCCCTTGGTTGTCTATGCTTAAATTGTATTCTTTGGTTTGGTTTTCATTTTCATATGCATAACTTCTTCCACTATAGCTTATATAGGAAGTAGTGTCATTTGGAGATTTATAAATAGAAGTAATCATTTCTCGGACTAAATACCCAGCACCATTGTAAATATAATTTGTGTTAACTGTAGTTTCTCCACTGTTATAGATTTGAGTTGATTTTTCAATCAAACCAGCAAGATTTAGATAACTAGTAGTTGTATTTGTATATTTTGTTCCATCTGGGAAAATATAGTTTTCATTTTCAATGATGGTATTGCCTTTGTAAGTATAAGTAACCTTCATTGAATCATTGTTAAGTGTAGTTTCAATAATTCTGTTGGTATTGTCGTAAGTACAAGTACCAGACATGGTGCCTGATATAGTTGTAACCAAACAATTGGGAGCGGTTGCGGTGAAGTTGATAAAAGTACCTGTTCCGCTATTGGTTCCACTTTCCGATTTCTTACAGGCACTTAATAATAAAAAGGAGGCAAACATTAAAAAGAGTCCATGAAATAAAGACCTACTGATTGTTTTGTTTTTGAGAATTTTCATATGTTTGATTTTTGTTTTTTCAAATAAATAAATCATTCAAATGTATTAAAAATTAAATTCTGCAAATGATTCTTTTATCTTTTGCAAGTTTCAATAATTCAAGCTTTTTAGGCCCTGTTTTAATTGATATTTATTGAATAGTAAAATTTAGTATGATTGAAAGTCCATACCTGTTGATTATTTCAGTTTATCCGCATTGTTTTAACCAAAGATGCTCGAATCTTTTTTTGATGATTACAGTGCATATCTTAATTTTAAAACTTGTATAGATGAGAACGCTCATTTTAAATACCATATTTGCAATGAGCTGGCTTTCTAATTTTGCTCAGCAAGCCAACAATAAAATAAATATAATTTCTAAAGAAATAGATAAAATGAAAATAGAAATTTGGTCTGATATCATGTGCCCTTTTTGCTATATAGGGAAACGGAATTTTGAAACTGCCATGTCTCAGTTTGCAAACAAAGAGCATATTGAAATAGAGTGGAAGAGTTTTCAATTAGACCCCAGTATTCCAGAGGTTCCTAAATACCAAGACAATGTTTTTATGTATTTAGCAGACCGCAAAGGCATGAGTATAGAGCAGTCAAAGAAGATGCACGAACAAGTTGTTGAATATGCACAAAGTGTAGGGCTTGATTATCATTTTGAAAAAGCCAAAGTTGCCAATTCATTCAAGAGCCACCGACTCATTCAATTAGCCAAAACAAAATTATTGGGAGACAAAGCAGAAGAAAGGTTTTTCTATGCCTATTTTAATGAAGGTAAAAACTTAAACGAAGTACCTACTTTGATTGAGTTAGGGCAGGAGATAGGTTTAACGGAAGCTGAAGTAAATGAGGCATTGACCAATAACCTATATGCCCAAAAAGTTGAAAATGATTGTAGAGAGGCACAATACATTGGCGTAACAGGTGTTCCGTTTTTTGTTTTAAACCGTAAATATGCAATATCGGGAGCTCAACAAGCTTCAGACATGCTCAAAACAATTGAAAAAGCTTATTCAGAATGGCAATTGGAAAATCCATCAAAGCTTCAAATTCAGCAGGCACCAGCTTGTGATGTTAATGGAGATTGTAAGTAAAGTTTGATTATAAAAGGCCAATGTGAATTAATTTTGATAATCAAACAATTCCACCACCACTTCATTGCGTCTGTTTATCACTTCATAGGGTGGGTTATACCCAAGGAAAGTAAATTTGTCTATAAATTTTATTTTTTCTTTGAGCAATGCTTCTTTTAAAAGGGTCTTGTATTTTTCAATCTTTTCATCATCAGCCCATCCATCAAAACGAATAGCGGCAAAGATTTTTTCTTCTTGATTTTCAAAAACGATTTTGCTGTTTTTAGGATTGGGTAAATTGTTCAAATTGTATCCCTTGGGAACCATAAACTTCATTTTTGAAGAATCTCCAATTTCCATCACAACAGGGGAGGTCATTGCAATTTTTTCGTTAGATTCATTGTCTCCAAAAATATATCCAGCCAATATGCTAAAACCTTCACTTGCTTTGGCTTTATAACCTTGATTGTTAAGTTTTACACTTGAAAACAGGGCAGGGGCATATTTTCTTACCTCAAATTGATCATACTTTTTAATAACCTCGTATTCGAGTTGTTCTGTTTTTTGAGTACTTCTAGATATGAAAAATTGTACGATTGCTGTCAAAAGTAAAATGGAAATGATAACTACTTTCATGTAGGTTAAATAAGTTGATTATGAACAAATGTAACAGACTTGCAGGGTATAATGTTTTGATTTGAGTTTGAACTACCACCTATTTTAGTAATTTTCATATTTGCGCTCAAACAAAAAAGCCGACGGACTGTCGGCTTTTGCTCCCTCTCCTGGGCTCGAACCAGGGACCCCATGATTAACAGTCATGTGCTCTAACCAGCTGAGCTAAGAAGGAATTTCCCTGAACGGGGATGCAATGATAGGAAATGAAATTTAAATACGCAATATTTGTAGCCTAATTTTTTTTAAAAAATATTATATGAGTTTATTAGTTGTTGGTTCTGTGGCATTTGATGCAATTGAAACCCCCTTCGGGAAAACCGATAAAATTGTCGGTGGGGCTGCTTCATACATTTCTTTAGCCGCTTCTTACTTTACAAAATCTACCAATTTGGTGGCTGTAGTTGGTGATGATTTCCCTCAGGAGTTCATTCAGCACTTAAACAAACATGGGGTTGATACTACTGGTTTGCAGGTAAAACAAGGTGAAAAGTCTTTCTTTTGGAGTGGTAAATACCATACAGACATGAATTCGCGCGATACATTGGTAACAGAATTGAATGTGTTGGCCGATTTTGATCCAATTATTCCTGAGGTATATCAAAACTGTGAATATTTAATGTTGGGTAATTTGACACCTAAAATTCAACAAACTGTTTTAGAGCGTTTAACAAAACGTCCAAAATTAGTGGTAATGGATACCATGAATTTCTGGATGGAAATTGCTTTAGACGATTTAAAAGAAACGCTAAAAATGGTGGATGTTTTAACCATCAATGATGAAGAAGCCCGTTTGCTATCGGGAGAATATTCATTGGTTAAAGCAGCAGCTAAAATTCAAGCAATGGGTCCTAAGTACTTAATCATTAAAAAAGGAGAAAATGGCGCCTTGTTGTTCCATGGTACAGAGGTGTTTTTTGCACCAGCCCTGCCATTAGAAGAGGTATTTGACCCAACAGGAGCAGGTGATACTTTTGCAGGTGGATTCATTGGTTATATTGCTAAAACTGGAGATATCAGTTTTGAAGGCATGAAAAACGCCATCATTTTTGGTTCTGCAATGGCATCGTTCTGTGTAGAAAAGTTTGGAACAGAACGCATCATTGACTTAAGCGAAACTGAATTGAATACTCGTGTGAATGCATTCAAAAAATTGGTGAATTTTACTATTTAAAATTTAGCTGAATAGTCACTAAAAAGCCCCAAATGGGGCTTTTTTTATTTCTAAAAAAAAACTGTCTTTTTATCTTGATTACCCACAGATTCAGGTTAAATAGTGTAAAATGCAATTCATTCATTTCTTTATCTTTGGTTCAATGTTTTCAATCAGTTCATTTTGCAAGATTTCTAATCAATCCTTGATTTTTTTAAGGCCTTTTTTTTATTGATTAGTTTTGCTTTTGTTACTTTTAGCCTCAAGGCCCAAATTGGCATTGGCACCCTAACTCCTGATAGCAGTGCAAGGCCGCTTCAGGACATAATGGAGGTTCAACTGCATGGATTTATATGGTAGTTAGGGCCTATAGCCTCTAATCATTTTCATAAATAAATGTGTTAGTAGGAAGTATTTCTTCCAAATGTCTTAAATCTATTAAACTCCCTTTTACAGTCGATTTCTTAGCGCTGTAATCTTTGATGAGTTCTTCTTTTTGATTGAGGATTTTAAAGCCAATTTCAAAAGAATTATCAGCTGCTACATAATGTTCGTACACTACATAAATTTGATTGTTTAATTTAAAATAGAGATTGTTCAAATCCAATCCATCGTTTTCAACTCCTCCGGGTCTAAAATAATAGCCATAAGAAAATTGCTTCCAATTGGGTTTTACTGTTTTTTTAGCTGGGTATTTAAGCGGATTTCCTTTTACAGGTTTGAATAAAAATTCCAATCCAGACTCGTTTTGTAACCTAAAAATTGAGATAATATCGTTTTGCTTGCTTTTGAATGAAAATAAAACCTCTTTTTTAGATTGTGCTTTTATTTGAAAAGTGTTTGAAATAAAAAGGATACTTAAAATAACAAATCTTTGAAAATGTTTCATTTATAATGGTTTGCAAGGGTTTTAATAGCTCAAATTTAAATTAATTTTAGATTATAGGAGTGTTAAATATTCTTTAATTATTGTTATTTTGTAGTCAAAAAAGCGTAAATTGAGCACTGTATTTTACAGCATGGAAACAGATAAACAATTGGTCAAAGAATTTTGGAATGCAGCTTCATGCGGTGAAGAGCTTTATTTAAAAGGAGCAGATGAAGTCAGTAAATTCAACAACCAATTAAAAATCAGGTATGAGCTAGAGCCCTTTATTCTCAGTTTTGCTCAATTTCAGAATTTCAAAGATAAACAAGTACTAGAAATAGGAGTTGGGCTAGGTGCTGATCACCAAAAATTAGCTGAAAGTGGTGCTATACTTTATGGCTGTGATTTAACTGAGCGTGCTGTTGAAAATACTCAAAAGCGATTTGATTTATTAGGGCTCAAAACCAATTTACAAGTTGCTGATGCTGAGCAATTGCCTTATTCTGACAATCTATTTGATGCAGTTTATTCTTGGGGGGTAATCCATCATTCACCTAATACGCCAAAAGCTGTTGATGAAATTCATCGAATTTTAAAACCAAGTGGAAAGGCAAAAATTATGATTTACCATACTTATTCAATGGTGGGTTATATGCTTTGGATACGTTATGCGCTAATGAAATTGAAACCTTTCACCAGTTTGAAAGAAATATATGCAACTTATCTTGAAAGCCCTGGAACCAAGGCCTATTCTGTTGCGGAAGCAAAATTGTTGTTTAAAGATTTTTCAAACGTTGAAATAGACACCGTTTTAACCCATGGCGATTTACTCAGTTCCAATGCTGGTCAAAGACATAAAGGTATCCTATTGACAATAGCTCGTATGTTGTTCCCTCGGTGGATCATCAAAACTTTCTTCCCTAAACACGGACTTTTTATGCTGATTACGGCGGTGAAGTAGAAAAAAGCTAATTTCTTTTTTTGATTAAAATTAGTATTTTTACAGAAATCGTTTTCCAATAATAATGACCTAAATTTCATTGAAACAAACTTTAAATACACCCTTTTCTTTTATTAAGCTATTCTATTTTAAGAATAATGATGTTGATTCATTTAGAATGAGGGATTTGTATATGAAATTTTTCATGCGAAACCTGCAAATTGATATTACAGAAAATCATAAGGGCATTGTTATCATCGGACTATTTCCAACATTTTATGTGAAAAGCTTTCAATTTGAAAGAGTTGATGTAAGGATAAATGAAAACAAAGCACATTTAAATATTCCCAATGTTTTTCAAATACAAGATGTAAATACATCATTGGTTAAACCGAGATTCACTGTTCAAACTGAAGTTAAGGTTATTAAACAAAATTTTAAGCCAATCAATAAAAAAATAATTATCAAAAAATATGAATAACGACTATTTAGAAAACGAGAAATCTGCCACTAGGATTACCAAATTTTTATGGTGGTGTGCAGGAGCAGATCAATTCTTTCTATTAAGATCACCTATGCAAGATAGGGTAAAATATGCTGGTATTGGTGGTATTGTTTTGGCAACTGGCGTATTAGCAGGTTGTGCAGGTTCAGTAGCATTTGATACCATGTTTGCACCTAAAGTTTTGGAAGGTGAAATCGTTCAATATCAAAATTTTATAGATCAAAATTTTTGGATGTTAAATTTACTATTTGGAATTATATGGGGCTTAATCATTTTCAATTTAGATAGGTTTATCATTTCAAGTACGGGAAAGGGCGATGGTACTGATGTAATTACTGGCAAAGAATGGTTACAAGCAATACCTAGAATTGTGATTGCTTTAATTTTAGGTTTTACGATTTCTAAACCATTAGAAATTAAAATGTTAAAGTCTGAAATTGATGTTGAACTTCATAAGAAACAAGAATCAAAACTTGCAGTGTTTGATAGTTTGACTGATGCTAAATTTAAATCTCAAATAGCGATTATAGACAAAGATTTAGACAAAATTGAAAGTGAAAGAAATGTATTGGTTGAGAGACAAAAGGAAGCAGAAAAAGAATACCTAGACCAAATGCAAGGCAGAGCGGGTCAACAGGGGTTTGGTCCGAGAGCCAAACAATTATTGACACTTACTAAAGAATGGGAAACTAAAATAATTGAATTTGATAAGAAAAATAACTATCAAGTAAACTCTTTGAAATCTAACAGAGAGAAAAAGCTTAAAGAAGCTGATTACGAAAAGAATTTTATTAATAAAGAGAAGGTTAAAAAACTTGATGGTTTATTGGAAAGATTGAGCATCAGTCATGAAATTGGTTTCTGGTTAGGCTGGGCAATTACATTAATTCTATTATCTATTGAAATGGGTCCTATTATTTTCAAAATGATGATGACCAAAGGCGCTTATGATTTCATGGTAGAAAACTATACGGAATATAGAAAAGTTGTAAACGGTATAGTAAAAGAAGACAATATTTATGAAGGTGCAAATGGTTTAATACATGCTGAAAAAATCAGGTTCTTAGAGGTTGAATCTGCTATTTTCAAAAGAAAGGCAGAAGAAAAATTGAGCAAAGAGATTGTAAACAAATGGGAAAAGGATAAAAAAAATCAATTAGAAAGCAATCCCAAAGATTTTTATACTGAAAGCTAAAAGTACCTATCTTATTTTGGAATGAAAATAACTGAATTTACGATATGGCTTTTGGGTCTTGAGGCTCCTATTTTTGATAAAATAGATAATGAAGAGCGGTTCAAATACAACCGCGTTAGTTACTCTTTTTTACTATTGATTGGAATTGCTGCTATTTCTATTTATAAGTTTTTTGAAATGGTAGTTTCTGATATTCTTTTTAGCGTACTTCTTACTATCATTTTTTCATTGGTAGCCTTTGCAATGTATCGTTTTTCAATGATTACTTTCAGAAGATCGGTGTATGATCCAGAGCCTATTCAAGTAAATGAAGGGCAGGCTTCTAGCATAGAAAAAACAGTTCTCAAGACTAAAGTATTTGGTTCATTTTTAAGTTCCATGAGTTTGAGGTTCCTCATTTTCTTACCTTTAAGTATTTTAATAGTTTTTGGATTTTGCTCTTATTTTGAAAAAAGTACAATTGATCAAATTTGCAGAGAAAAGTACTTATTTGATAAAAACGAACAAATCAATGCAGTCAATGACAAATATTCAAAGTCCAAGCATACCATTGATCTCAAAATAGTTGATTTAAACACTGATATAGACAGATTAAAAAAGCTCGATGATCAAACTGATTTAATGAATCAGAAAATTACAGCTGTTAATTTGCTTCATCAGCAGAAACAATCAGATAGCACTCAATTTACAGCTGAAATTGGAAGAATTTCTAATTCAAATGGTCCAATCCCAATCTATTTAATGTTGGTATTTGATAAGTTTATTCATGAAGCATTATTTTGGATTCTTTTAATCGTTTATTTGGTGTTTTTTATTAGAGTTCACTTTATTCTTTACAGTTTAAAAACAGATATTAGATGCACCTACTCAATTCTATCAACTCGTTTTTACAAGGAAATTATTTCAGAAAACTACAAGCAATTTCAAAGAGACCGAGAAGCTTACCTGAGTCAACAACCTATTTTAATAAACAAAGGAAAAATATTTGATACAGTATGGGAAAATGCTCAATTCTCAAGAGAATTCAAATTAAAGGCAAGAGAAATTTACCTGAATCAACAAACTAATTTATCTAACAAAGAAAAGCTCTTGGATACTGTATGGGAAGATGCCCCATTTTGCAGTGAATACAAGTTGAAATTCCAACCAAAGTCAATGGTACCTGTAGTGAATTTACCAGATGCACTTAATACCGATACAAACAATGCATAGAATATTAATATATAAAGGGGAGTTGAGGTCTCAATTTAGTACTGAAAAATTGAAGGATATCGGAACTGGAAAGTTTCAATATGCATCTTATAGATTAGAACCCAGATTCAGGCTGTTTAATGCCAGTAAAGTACTTGATTTAGAAATTGAGAAATATGAGAATATAGAAGCCCTTTTCGAATTGCCAAAAAGTGATTTAAAACACAAACAAAATGGTGTAGTAGAGATTGAATTATATGAAAACCAAGAGCCTAGAAATGGCAAAAGGGTATTGGTAAATGAAATTCATTTTTATGTAGATTTAGAGAAAACATTAATTCTAAACGAATTATGGCCTCAGAAAATTAATTGGCATTCACTAGAGGAAAGAGATCAACATCCTGATTTGAATTTCAAAACTTTTTTGTCTTCAATTGATAAAATAAAAGCGGGTAAAATAGTTGGAGAGGCATATGTTATATTAATGGAAAGTGCCGAAAAGGTTATTGAACATCAAATAAAAGATTCTGTTTTAATACAAACAAATTCAAAAGAAACTCCTACAGAAATTGAGCAAGCTAAAAGAAGGGGATGTTTGAGTTTGTTTTTACCATTTATACCTTTAAAAAATTCTAGATTAGGTAAGTATTTATATTTAAATAAACTGTCAACAGATTCAACTTTACCATCTGGTTGTCTACCTTTATTCTTTCCTGGTGGACATTGGGGCTTCAATCTGTTTAGAAGACTCTTTCCTTCATTTGGACTACCAAGTACTGGGGTTCCGGGATGTGGCAGTTCAGGCTGTGGATGTATGAGTTTGTTATTTTTATTAGCAATTCCTTTTCTATTATTCAAAACATGCAATCGCCAAAATGAAAATACCTCGAATCAGCCAGAGCTTAAAGTGATACATGATACCATTGTTAAAGAGGTAATCAAAGAAAAGGTAGATACACTTTTTATAACCAAAACTGATACGGTATCTTATGTTGATTCAACTACAGTAACTACTGTAGAAATGGTAAAATTACCCAATGTGCAATTTTATACTGATGCAGATGTGCTTCTTCCTTCTTCGGCTAAAGAGCTTCAGAAGTTGGCTCAATATTTAACCGATAACCCCAATTTAAAAGCCACTATTATTGGCCATACCGATAATACAGGAGATCCTCAAGCTAATTTGTCTCTTTCTAAGAGAAGAGCTGAAAGTGTATTGAACTTTCTTACTCAATTAGGTGTCAAGAAAAACAGGTTAACCTCAATTGGTATGGGAGATAGAAATCCGATTGGAGACAATGAGAAAGAAGAAGGTCGGCTCATGAACAGAAGGGTAGAAGTTCGCTTAACTGAGATAGGTAAAATTGAAACCAAACGTAGTAACAAGGAGTAAAATGGAAACCTATACCGGATTTTATAAAGCCAAATTTAAGGGATTGTTCTCTCCTCAGAAGACGAATAATACCGCTGGGAAATATTCATTTTCAAATATAAAATGGGAATTGCTCCATTTGAGTGAAATTTTAAAGGTACCTGATTTTAACTTGTTTGAAAGTAAATGTGATGATTATTTATTTCATGAATACATCAAATCTAAATCACAAAATAAATTTGATCCAAACACAGAAATCATATTTAAAAATGAAATTTATTTAGGAACTGGTGGGCTAAAGAATGTATTAATTAAAAACATTTCATTGCCAAATGGAAATGAGCCAATGTATATCCCCAATAAATCAATTCAAGTGTTTGAAATGCACGGTGATATTTATTTTCAAATCATTGATGCCCCTGTTTCTGCAATTAATAATCAACAAGTAAAGGAGAAGGTTCAATTTGATAGGCCATTCTTAAATTTCTCTTTTAAAGGCAATATTAACAATATTGAAAATTATAAAAACACAAGAAGTGGTTCATCAGGTTTGGTTGTAAATGAAGTCAAAGAAAGAAACATAAGACCATTGAAGTGGTTCATTTGGATATTCTTTTTGTGTTTGATTTTACACCCATATTTGAACCTGATTTTATTGATTGGAATTCCACTTTTTATTTCAAGTTTCTTTAAGAAATCTTCTGGATTGTCAAGAATTGTTTTTGTTTTGGTATTGCTTTTACTACTGGCATTTGGTTTTTTGAGTGTATTGAAAACATCGAATGAACAAACCGTCGAGACCAAAGACGGGAATATAAAAGTATCTCCACCAGTTGAAACAAGAAGAAAGGATGCAATCAATGGAAAAGATCAAAGGTCCAAGAAAGATATCACTTGGTTTGATTTCAATCCATTTCAATATGATTTAAGCTATTCAACCTCAGCACATGATTTCATAAATACACAAAAATCTAACGAGCGGTTCATTAACCAATTAGAAGCTAGTTCCCAAAATGAAGCATTTGAGAAAATCTATCAGTATTTGTCAGATGAAGACAAAGACAAATTAGACAGCTTAATCAACAGCTATAAACAATTAGCCATTGATAAAAATTTAAATCAGTTTCAAACGGCCGAGATGGTATGCACATTTATTCAAGAAATACCTTATTGCTTGGTTCATCAAAATACGTGTGAGGAATTTCTAAGACAAAATCAAATGGCTTTTGTCCAAGATTACCATAAGCAAGGCAAACCTTGTTTGCCGAATGTGCCTGCTGGGGTTCAGTCACCTTACGAATTTGTGCACAATTTAAAAGGAGATTGTGATACCAGAACTTTGTATGCATTTACCATATTGAAAGCATTTAAAATACCTTGTTCTATATGGGTAAGTGATGTTTATGGACATAGTATTTTAGGTGTAGGACTTCCCAATTCAAATGGTTTTTATAAAGAGGTTTATGGAACCAGACATTATGGTGTTGAATTAACTGCAAAGGGCTACAGAATAGGAATGATAGCCGGAGAACAAAAGAATCCTAAAAATTGGAACGTCGCTTTATCGTATAATCATTAATCAATTAAAATATGAAAATCATTGTCATTCTTCAAGTATTCATTGCCTTTGTCATTGGCATTGGCGCCCTTTTTACCATTTTTAAAGTATTAAACAGCTACATGAGAAGGCAGCTTCAAATTCAAGAAAGAAATACAGCTTATGCTATTTTTCAAGCTGGAATAGTGATCTCCTCTGCTATTATTTTAACAGATGTCATTCACCCAGCACTCAATGCGATTAATTTTCTGAACCAAGATGGTGCAGCTACTTTGCAAAGTATAGCTTATTCAGCAGGGTATGCCATATTATTTGTTTTGATAGGTATATTTTTCACTTTCTTGGTCATTGCAGGCGGTATTGGTACTTTTTTTCAGTTAACCAAAGTGAATGAATGGGAAGAGATTAAAAATAACAACATTGAAATGTCTTTGATCAGTGTTGCGCTGATTCTTGGTTTGTCAATAATTGTAAGCCAATACATAGGTTTTTTATGTGAAGCATTGATTCCTTATCCACAGGTTCCAAGGTTCTTTTAGTTATAATTAATTTAAGTTATGTCAACTAAGAAATTATATTTAAAACTTTTAAAAGAAGCCGAGGAAAAGGCTAATACAGATAAGTCTTTACTGAAATTAAAGGGAATTTCTGCATTTAGTACTTGGAGAAGGAAAGATGAAGACCAAACTTATAATTTTATTGTAAATACTGAATGTAAAAATAAAGAAGATATTATTAGGATTGCCAGTATGGCTTATGCTTGGATGCCCACCATGTTAAATATCTATGCAGATTCAAATCATGATTGGAAAGAGACAATTAGACTAATAAACAATTTTAAAAAAAATAAGTTAGACGAAAGAGAATTGTTAATTGAAAATCTCTCTAAAATCATGAATAATTCAATTGTTGGTGCTTCTAAGTTCCTTCACATTATTAATCCTGAACTAGCTCCAATGATTGACAGCAGGGTTGCTCGATATTGGAATTTATTTTTTATTAATGACAAAAGTTTAAAGATGCCATTGGATTGGAATTTTAACAGTAAGAATCATCATAAAAAAATAAAGAAATATATACAATATTGGGATTGTTTGATTTCATGGAAGGGCAAAATGGAAGATATTTCTATCAGAGATATTGAAGTTCTGTTTTATTATTTGGGAAAAAAGAATAAAATTCAAAAAACTAACACTAAATAAAATCAAACAAATACTATCTCGTTTTATTAATCTGAATTATAAATTAAAGAATATGTCATTGGCAAACAAATACCTTGGAATTAGAAATACTAGCAATATGTTAGAGTCAAGTATGCAGATAGACCAATTATCTACACTGGAATCAATTAAAAGTCGCCAAGGATGGATAATAGCAGCTCAGGTTGCAACCGTGGCTTCCATTGTTCATCAAACAAAGGTTACTACAGATGCGTTGAAACTTGTTAATAATACTCTTTTATCAATTCAAGATAATATACAAAATGGATTTAAAACACTTGAGTCTAGTATTGAATCTTTAGAGATAAATTTATTAGAAAATTTAAATGAAATAAAATGGTATTTGTTTAATGTAGATAAAAAATTAGATGAACTAATTAAACTTGTTAAATTTTCTGGTGCAACAAAATCTGCAGAATTTAATAAACAGGGATTTATTTTATATAAAATCAATCAAAATAATGAAGCAATAGGACAATTTAAAAAAAGTTTACAGGAAAACCCGTTGAATATAGAAGCATATATTAATTTGGGTTTTGTCAATTTAAGATTAGATAATATAAAAGAGTCGATATTAAATTTTGAAATGGCTGCAAAGTTAGTTCAAGAAGATTTTTCATATTACGAGGAAATAACAATTGACAGATTGAAAACAACGGAAGTTTTTATTCTAGATAATCTTGCAACATTATATTCCATTAATGATGAAAATGAAAAATCTATTGATGTGTTAAATAAAATTATTAATAAAGATTTGGATACAAAAACTGAAATTGTAACTAAATTTAAACTTTCAAAATTATATTGTAGTATCAATAGATTAGATGAATCAATAGGAATAATTAAAGAATTCATAAATAGTAAATATTTTGAGCCTGTCGCATTAGCAGTAGCAAGCGAAGAATTTAGTCCTATCAATACTTCAATTCTTTATATCCTGCAAAATAAATTAGATGAAATTAAAAATGAATTTGTTACTTTAAATAAAGTACAATACAATAAAACTGAAAATGTTGAATTTGATCAAAACTATAAAAAATCATTACTATTGATTCTTGAAACTATAAAAATA
>Ga0209400_1000073_pt1 | contig 85446 bp, 79 predicted proteins | sample M_130807_EF_Meta_FD_187313 | JGI IMG/M metagenome (GOLD analysis project Ga0209400, IMG submission 187313) | Freshwater microbial communities from Lake Montjoie, Canada to study carbon cycling - M_130807_EF_MetaG (SPAdes) (version 2) | ecosystem: Environmental > Aquatic > Freshwater > Lake...
AAAGAACCAGAGATTGATAAGAGCAAAGAAGTAAACGAAAACAGAAACAAACTCATTGATGAAGATTCTCTGGTGGGAGATTCTGTGCTTCGTAATGTTTTAGGTGCTGAACCTATTGAAGGAAACTAATTAGATGTATGAAGGTGTTGTTCAAGATCTAATTGATGCTCTATCCAGACTGCCTGGTGTTGGCCCTAAGTCAGCTCAACGCATTGCTTTCTACCTAATTCAAACTGATGATGATCAGGCTCAAGAGTTAGCCAAGATTCTTTTGGAAGCTAAAGAGCGAGTTCGTTTTTGTGCGACCTGCTTCAATGTGGCAGAACACGAGTTTTGCAATATATGTAGAGATCCTCGCAGAACTAAAGAAGCCATTTGTGTGGTGGAAGAGTCTAAAGACGTCCAAGCAATTGAAAGAACTAGAGAGTTCCGTGGTTTCTACCATGTTTTGGGTGGGGCTATCAGCCCGATTGAAGGTATTGGCCCAGATAACCTTCGTATTCGTGAGTTGATGTCTAGGCTAAATGACCCTGAAATCAAGGAGGTCATTATCGCTACCGATCCAAACCTTGAGGGTGAAGCTACCGCTACCTACCTAACTAGGCTCCTAGTTCCGCTGGGTATTACCGTTAGCCGCTTGGCTTCGGGCCTGCCAGTTGGTGGAGACCTTGAATACGCTGATGAAGTTACCCTGGGAAGGGCCTTTGAGGGTCGTCGGGTAGTTAGTTAGCAATAGGTTCAATGGCTCTAGTGGGCTAAACTTAGTCCGTTCAGCGTTGAATATTCCCCCCTTTTTCCTAATCAGGAGATCTCAATTGGCGCTAATTGTGCAGAAGTATGGCGGCTCGTCAGTAGGCGATGCCGACAAGATTAAGCATGTCGCTGCTCGTATTATTGAGACTCAAAAAGCTGGTAACCAGGTTTGTGTAGTTGTTTCAGCTATGGGGGACACCACCGATGAGCTTCTAGATTTAGCTAATCAAGTATCAGCTAACCCAGCAGGTCGAGAGCTAGATATGTTGCTTACCTCCGGTGAGCGTATCTCCATGGCGCTACTGTCTATGGCTATCAATGACTTAGGTTCAAGTTCACTTTCTTTTACCGGCTCTCAAGCTGGAATCATTACTGATGAGGTTCACGGTAATGCCCGAATTGCAGAGGTTACCCCTGATCGTGTTGCTGAAGCATTGGATGCTGGCAACATAGCAATCGTTGCTGGTTTTCAGGGTTTCAACCGAGACTCGAGAGATATCACCACTTTAGGTAGAGGTGGATCTGACACCACTGCAGTGGCTTTAGCTGCTGCACTAGATGCAGATGTTTGCGAAATCTATAGCGATGTTGATGGTATTTACACGGCTGACCCAAGGGTTGTTTCAACTGCTCAAAAGCTTGATGTTATCGACATCGAATCAATGCTGGAACTAGCAGCAGCTGGAGCAAAGATTTTGCACATTCGTGCCGTTGAGTTTGCCCGTAGACACAAAGTAAACCTAAGGGTTCGTTCAACTTTTAGTAATGATCCAGGTACCCAAGTTATCTCTAATGAAGATGGAGTAAAGCAAATGGAAGAATCTATAGTCTCAGGTGTTGCAACCGACAAGTCGCAGGCAAAGATTACTGTGATTGGTATTCCTGATGTGCCGGGCAAGGCAGCAGCTGTCTTTACTACTGTGGCTGAAGCTGGAGCAAACATTGACATGATTGTGCAGAATACCCCTACTGGTTCTGACGTTACTGATGCAGTTAGCGACATTAGCTTTACTCTGCCTAAGGGTGAACTGAAGAAGGTCTTAGATGCACTTGCTCAGAATAAGAATGTTTTAGGTTATCGAGAACTTGAAAGTGATGAAGAGATTGGCAAGCTAAGCATCGTTGGTGCTGGCATGAGAACTCACTCAGGTGTTTCCGCAATTATGTTTAGAGCTCTAGCTGAGGCTTCTATTAATGTTGAAATGATTTCAACCTCAGAGATTCGTATCTCAGTTATTACCAGTCTTGAGCAGATTGATGATGCTGCTCGTGCAGTGCACAAGGCCTTTGACCTAGATGGCGATAGCCCAGTTACTGTTTACGCTGGCACTGGAAGGTAAGTAGATGTCTAAACCAAATCTTGCACTAGTAGGAGCAACCGGTGCTGTTGGCACCGTAATGATTGACATCATCAACAACAGAGAAAACATCTGGGGAGAGATTCGTCTTATCGCATCAGCTAGATCTGCTGGCAAGAAGATTACTGTGCACGGTGCAGAGCTGACTGTTGTCGAACTAACCCCTGAGTCTTTTGATGGTATTGACATTGCCATGTTCGATGTGCCTGATGAAGTCTCAGAGGTATGGGCTCCGATAGCTGCAGCTCGCGGAGCTGTTGCAGTTGATAACTCAGGTGCTTTTCGAATGGACCCGGAAGTTCCACTAGTTGTTCCTGAGGTAAACCCTGAGCAGGCTAGAAACAGACCTAAGGGTATTATTTCTAACCCCAACTGCACTACTTTGACCATGATGGCAGCCCTCGGTGCACTGCACAGAAACTGGACTCTAACCGAGTTAGTGGTCTCTAGTTATCAGGCAGTATCAGGGGCTGGAACAGCTGGAATTGACAGACTGCGTAATGAGATTAGTGCGGTTGCAGGAAGTGATGCCGGTGTTCAAAGTGAAGATGTTTCACAGCTTCTCGAGAAAGCTGATTTGCAGTTAGCCGATTCACCATTCCCAGGACCAGTTGTTTTGAATGTGATTCCCTTTGCAGGTTCACTAAAGGCTGGTGGCTACTCAAGCGAGGAGATGAAGGTTAGAGACGAGAGCCGTAAGATTCTGGGTATTCCAGATCTCAAGGTAGCTGCTACCTGTGTTCGCGTTCCTGTCTTGGTGAGCCACTCTTTGATGGTGCACGCTACCTTTGCTAACCCGCTAACCGTTGCTGAAGTGCACAAAGCACTGGAAGAAGAGCCAACAATCAGATTGGTTGATGACCCGGCAAACGGTCTATGGCCAACTCCTAACATGGTTGCCGGTCTAGATCCAACCTTTGTAGGTAGGGTTAGACAATCTCTTGATTTCACTAACTCAATTGAAATGTTTGTAGTTGGAGACAACCTGCGCAAGGGTGCAGCACTAAACACCTACGAAATAGCAGAGCTTGTTGCTAGTGAATTCTGATTTGCTCGGCTAGCCTAAAGACATGCGCAAGTTCGGGGTTTTACTTCTAGCGGTTGCAACCGCCATGGTTCTATCAGCGTGCTCTTCTTCCTCTGAGGAACCTAAAGCCCAGGTTCCAGATAAGCCCGCTGCCGAAGCACCGGTAGTGAACTCAGCTGATTACAGCGATAACTATGGCGGGCACATCTTCCGAGTTGGCGGTGGAACCGTCTGGTGCACTATTAGCACCTCACCTAACTTTGTGCTTTGCGAACACCGTGATGTTGATGTAACATACAAAATTCCAGCAGCTCCCGAATCCTGTCAAGGTGCTTGGGGATATCAAGCAAAGCTTTGGGCTTTCCAGCCATCTGAAGGTGCAATTGCCGATTGGTATTGCTCTAGTGGTCTTTACTCTGATCCAGAAGGATCATATGACTTACCTTCGGGAAGCAAAATTATTGTGGGGGACATAACCTGTTTTGCGGCAGAGACAGTGGCAAGGTGTGACAACAAAACTGGCCAGTACTTAGCTCTTGGTGCAGATGTATTTGGGTTCGGTAACTAGTCTTTTGCTTTTAGGGTAAGAACTCTTACCTCTGGCCGACAAGCTAATCTCACTGGAGCATAGATTGAAGTTCCTAATCCAGCGCAAACATTAAGCCACAGTTTAGAAGCCTTTAGATTTATCTGGTGTAGTCCTCTTGCGTACTTAGTTGGTAGGTCACAGTTGGTAACCAAAGCCCTACCCCACAGCGGCCAACAGACTTGACCGCCGTGAGTGTGGCCAGCGAAGACAACCTCAGAACCCGCTTGAGCTAACTGCTCTAAGACTCTTAAGTATGGAGCGTGGGTAACCCCGATTACTATTTCTGCTTTCGCTAATTTATTCAAGGAGTCTGAAGCTTTACTTAGATCATCTAACAGTTCGTGCGGGTCATCTGAACCGATGAAGTTTATGCTGACTCCATTTATGTTGATGTTAGCTGCAGTGTTGTTTAGATCTTTCCAACCAAAAGATTTGAATCCAGCTATCAAAGATTCGGTATCTAATTTCAGATGAACTTCATCTTCACGATGACGTTCAGAGGGTTTCAGTAAATACATGATTGGATTACGTTTTGAAGGAGCGTAGATATCGTTTGAGCCGTTTACAAATACTCCTGGAACACCAGTAAACGGGTTTAGAGACTCGAGAACTGAATTGATTGCCCTTGGGTGCCCGAGGTTATCACCTGTATTGATTATCAAATCTGGGTTGATTTTTGTGTTTAGTTTTCTAATCCAGCCCTGTTTGTATTTCTGCCATGGAGCCATGTGTATGTCACTGATATGTAAAACAACTATGTCTTTACTTCCTTGAGGAAGTATCTTCAGATCACTTCTTTTGACAGCAAACCAGTATCTCTCGATGCAGCTAGCCCAAACAATCACAGCTAAAGCCAATAGAGCGAACCAGATCATTTGCTATCGCTAAGGGCCGGAGCTGATAAGAAGCAGGATGGCACTCGAGGATGGCACAGCCTTGCCAGCTGCTGGTAATGTACCAACTACTGAACCGGCTGGAACAGTTGCGTCACGAACAAAGAACTGTGACTGCGATGGCTGCGGAACGCTAACCGTTGGGAAACCCGCAGCGTTCAAGGTAGCTGAAGCCTGATCTGTGGTCATTCCCTTAACGCTAGGAATCTGAGTAAATCCACCTTTGGAAATGTAGATTTTGATCATGCTGCCGCGAGGGATAACCGAGCCCGGCTTCGGATTGGTGTAGGCAACTGTGCCGACTGGGATAGTAGAGCCAACTGGGCTAACAATTATTTTCGCATTTAGATCTGCATCAATAATGTTCTGCTGAGCAACATCAGGTACCTGTCCAGAAACTGATGGCACTTGAATCATGGTTGCGTCAATCATGTCCCGAGGTGGCGGGTCAAATGCTTGACCTGGATAGGTCTTGTTTGCAGTTTTCATGATTGTGCGCCAAATCTCGTGACGCACAGTTCCACCGGCTCTCTTGTTTAGCAAAATCTTTCTTAGGGAGACGGTGCCGGATACGTTACCTACCCAAACGGCTGTGCCCACAGTAGTTGAGAATCCAGTCATCCAGGTGTGCACACCAGAGTCAGTAGTTCCCGTCTTACCTGCAAGTGGAGTCTTATCTCCGGTTGATGAAGCACCACCGGTACCACCGTTGATTACCGCCTGCATGGCTTTGGTCATACCCGCTGCAACTTCAGGGGTAACCGCCTCAGTACACATAGTTTTAGGGACTTCAAGTTCAGATTTGGTTTTTCTAACCACTACTCGGTCAATTGCTACTGGTGAGCAGTAGACACCCTTATTGGCAACTGCAGCAACAGCTGCTGCCATGGTTAGCGGAGCTAATTCGTTAACACCGAGAATCGAAGCAGGGTAAGAAAGTAGTTCAGTGCCATCAGCTCTGTGCACACCAAAGCGCATAGCCATATCCCTGATATCACAGAGATCAAGTTGACTTGCCATTGAAGCGAATGCTGTGTTTACAGACAATGCAGTTGCTTGAATTACGTTTAGGTCTTCAGGCTCATCAGCATCGTTACCCGGAGCCCAGGTTCCAACTAGAGATCCACAGCGTGAACTGAAATCTGCTGCGTTCCATTCTTTGATTCGACCATCAACGTGGTCATTTAGTTTCTTGCCCTTGGTCAGCCATTCAGCCAAGGTAAATATTTTGTATGTGGAACCACTCTGGAATCCTGAGGAGCCACCGTAGGCCTTATCGGCCGAATAGTTCACCGAGGTATGACCTGGTATGTCAGATGAAGTCTGATCGAAGATACGGTTCTGAGTTAGAGCAAGGATTCTTCCGGTGCCAACCTGAACAGAAACGCTAGCGGCACCAATCTTGTTTTTGTCGGTAGGTGGAACCCAAGTCTTGGTGGCTCTGTCGGCAACCCTTTGAAGCTTCAAGTCGATAGTTGTGTAAATGTCTAGACCACCCTTGCGAAGAAGTGTCTCGCGGTCGGCTTGAGTTGGACCGAATTCTGGAGAGTTACGAATGCTCCAAACCACATAGTCACAGAAGAAAGCAGTTGTTTGATCGCTCTCACAACCAACCGGAACCTTTTGAATGTTTAGTTCAATTGGAGTTGCTTTGTATTTATCAGCTTCCGACTGGGTAATGTCACCAGCGCTAACCATGTTCTGAATTACATAGTTACGTCTAGATAGTGCCCGCTCCTTGTTTTCTTCAACATCAGGGCGATAGAGTTCGGCACCTTTGAGCATTGCAGTAAGCATGGCAGCTTGCGGAATGTTTAGGTCCTTAGCCTTAACTCCAAAGTAATACTCGGAAGCAGCCTCAACACCATTGATGTTGGTTCCGAAGAAGGAAAGGTTTAGGTATCCAGCCAAGATGTCTTGTTTGCTGTAATTCTTCTCTAGAGCCAGAGCAAGTCTTACTTCTTGAAATTTTCTTTGCAAAGCGTGAGCACTGTCGGTTTGCAAAGCGATTGCTTCTTCATCGCCACTGAGCACAGCGGCCTCAAGTAAGTTGTTCTTCACATATTGCATGGTGATTGTAGAGCCACCAGGGCCACGTCCAGCTTTGGAAATATTGGTAAGTACTGCTCGGGTGAACGAAACCCAGTCAACTCCGGCGTGCTCATAGAATCTAGGATCTTCGGTATCGATGGCAGCACGAATCATGTTCGGAGAGATGTCTTTGAAGTCAATGGAGATACGGTTTTCGGCAAAGAACCTAGCTACCTGAACTGGTTTACCGTTCTGTATAGCGTAGATATTCGATGCATCAGCTGCATTGACTGGTTTGATGAAATCAGGAAGCCCCTGGAATATTGACACGGTAGCGCTGGCTCCCAGGCCACCTAACCAGACGAATGGCAACAGTAGCGCCATGCTGAGTAAGCCGGCAATTGAGCTAAGGCCAAAAAGACCTAGCCAACCTGCTTGTTTCCTATTTTTCTTACCCGTCTCAGACATAGAATCAAGGTTACCTTCAATCTTTGAGAGGAACCATAAAAATGGTCATCTGGGAATACACCGTAACCCCCCTTCCGCCACACAATCCCAAGCAAATACTGGACCATTGGGGTGCTCAAGGCTGGGAGCTCGTTCAGGTAGTTACCAGTCCCGAGGGCGGATATGTTGCATATATGAAAAGAGCTAAGGTATAACATGACTGGAAAAGTAGAAGCAAGACTCATTGAATTGGGTTTCCCATTGCCTGCTGTGGTACCTCCGGTAGCCGCATATATCCCCGCTGTTGCAACCGGCAACCTAGTTATGACTGCAGGTCAGTTACCTATGGTTGATGGCAAACTAGTTGCCACCGGCAAGGTGCCATCCCAGGTTTCTCCTGAGCAGGCTAAAGAGTTAGCTCAGATAGCTGCATTGAATTGCCTAGCCGCTGTGAAGTTTGCAATTGGTGATCTAGATCGGATTACAAGAATCGTCAAAGTTAATGGCTTCATCGCTAGCGACCCAGAGTTCACCGGTCACCCAGCAGTGAACAACGGAGCATCAGAGTTTCTAGGTCAAGTCTTTGGAGATATTGGTATTCACGCGCGATCAACTATTGGTGTTGCAGTACTACCGCTTGATGCTCCAGTTGAAGTTGAACTGATAGTTGAGTTCAACTAGTCAGTGGCTCCACTGTGTAACTTGTCATTGATGGAGTTCATCACTGATGAGTCAGCAAGGGTAGTGGTGTCACCAACAGGTCTTCCTTCGGCGACATCTTTGAGAAGTCTGCGCATGATTTTGCCCGAACGAGTTTTAGGTAATTCTGGAACCACCATAATCTGACGAGGTCTTGCGATAGCACCAATCTTTTCGGTAACCCAGCTTCGAAGTACTTTGCCAATCTCTTCTTCGTTAGGTGCATCACCGAGTTGATCTTGACGAAGGATAACGAAGGCAACAACTGCTTGTTCAGTAATCTCATCTTTAGCTCCTACTACAGCAGCCTCAGCAACCCAGTGGTGCTCTACTAAAGCTGACTCAATTTCAGCAGTTGAAAGACGGTGACCTGAAACCTTAATGACATCATCGATACGACCTAATAGCCAAATGTCGCCATCTGCATCAAAGCGAGCGCCATCGCCGGCAAAGTATTTACCTGGAAATCTTGACCAGTAAGTTTCCACGAAACGCTCTGGGTCACCCCAGACACCTCTAAGCATGCTTGGCCACGGCTCATCAATAGTTAGGTAGCCAGCTTCACATCCTTCTGCGGAGTTGATAACTGGAATACCATTTTCATCAACGATGCCTATGGTTATCCCAGGCAGTGCTCTTTGAGCAGAGCCCGGTTTAGTCTGCATGGTGTGAGGAACAGGGGAGATCATGATGGAGCCTGTTTCAGTTTGCCACCAGGTGTCAACGATTTCACATCTAGAACCACCGACGACTTCCTTGTACCAATGCCAAGCTTCAGGGTTGATAGGTTCACCAACAGAACCGAGTATTCGAAGAGAACTCAGGTCATGACCATCAACAACTGCTCTACCCACTTTCATGAAAGTTCTAATTGCTGTTGGTGCAGTGTAAAAAATACTCACTTTGTACTTGGCGATTATTTCCCACCATCGTTCAAAGTTAGGGGAGTCAGGTGTTCCTTCATAGATAACTTGAGTAACGCCATTGGCAAGAGGCCCGTAAACCACATAAGAGTGACCGGTAATCCAACCAACATCAGCTGTGCACCAATAGACATCGGCTTCACTCTTTAGATCAAAAACTGTTCGGTGAGTGTAAGAAGCACCGGTTAGATATCCTCCGGTTGTGTGCAGGATACCTTTAGGTTTGCCAGTAGTTCCAGAAGTGTAAAGAATAAACAAGGGATGCTCTGAATCAAAACCTTTTGCTAAATGCTCCGGATTGGCTTTTTCTAAAGCTTTGTGCCACCAAACATCTTTAGTGGACATCGCAACATCTGTATGGGTTCTTTGAACCACAAGAACATGTTCAATCGAAGGACAGCTATTGTCTCGCAGGGCATGGTCAACCGCTTCTTTTAGTGGATGTGCCTTACCCTTTCTAAAGCCACCGTCAGCGGTTATAACCAGTTTTGCCTGAGCATCATTTACCCTGCTTCTAAGTGAGTCAGCACTAAATCCGCCAAAGACAACACTGTGCACAGCACCGATACGAGCAACCGCCAGCATGGCAATAACAGTTTCAGGAATCATGGGCATGTAAATCGCTACTCGGTCGCCGTCAACAATGCCCATATCTAATAGCGCGTTAGCTGCTTTTTTAGTCTCTGCAAGTAGTTCGCTGTATGTATAGGACTTAGTATCGCCAGGTTCACCTTCAAAGAGGATGGCTACTTTATCCCCGTTGCCTGAGAGTACGTGCCTGTCCAGACAGTTGTAACTAGCGTTGATTTGACCATCTTCGAACCATTTGGCGAAAGGTGGATTAGTCCAATCAAGGGTCTTGGTAAATGGCACATGCCAGGCAAGCGAGTTAGCTTGCTTTGCCCAAAAATCTAAGCGACCCTGATTTGGCTGGGAGTAATTGGCAGGGTCAAATTTATCGCTCATAGGTGTGATTTTATAGCCCGCCATCTAAGTGCTTACGCTGATGTACTGAAGCGTTACCTTTGAACATTCAATTGATTCGATAAGCAGAGGCCGCACTAGGAAGGGGCTGAGATTAAAGTGCTATACCTTGCAAATTCCATTTTGTTCTTGTTATGCTATTCCAGTCAGCTTCGGCTGACCTGCGATACATAGATTCCCCCAATCATGTATCGCCGGCCCCGGTCACTCCCCCCAGAGACCGGGGCCCCTTAATTTAACTGGCCTTTTACACACCTCAGAGAAGCTGGCTATTCTCCCCAAAGTAGAGACATTGGGTAATGCGGTGCCTCTTAGCGAGTGAAGATTTCTTCATGACCTCACTTACGATCCTTGAAGATATCCTTAGTGACCCTCAGATTACGGACATCTTGATTGATGGGCATCGCAAAGTTCTTGTGGAAAAAGATGGTGCACTTGTAGAGCACGCTCCGCTTTTCCAAAGTGACGAGGATCTCACACACTGGGTCAGAAACATTATGAACTCAAATGGATCCAGACTTGATATTGCCAAACCAATCTCGGAGGTGACAATCGAAACCACCTCAGGACTATTGAGAATTCATGCTGTGCTCTCTGGTGAATGTTCAAAACGAACTCAAGTATCTATTCGTAGGCATTCAGTTTCATCCATAACCTTAGAAGATCTTTTTGGCGCAGGTTCTATTTCAAAAAATCATTTAGAAACTATTCGACAAATTATTAGCTCTAAAGAAAACTTTGTCATCATTGGCGGAACTGGTTCTGGTAAGACGACTCTGTTGAAGTCGATGCTCAATGAAGTTCTTCTTGAGCGAGTTATAACTATTGAAGATGCACCAGAACTGAACCTCAGCGGGAACTGTGTGTCTCTAGTCACTAGAGCAAGTAACCACGAAGGTGTAGGAGCAATGTCATTATCTCGATTGCTCAGAGAAGCACTCCGAATGAGACCTGATCGCCTTGTGATTGGTGAGGCCAGGGGAGAAGAGTTACTAGTTCTTCTGCAGGCTATGAATACCGGTCACACAGGTTCAGGATTCACTCTCCATGCCAACTCGATTCAGGACGTCATTCCTCGAATGCTGTCAATACTAGCTGGGGCAGGGGTCTCGCCTGCACTAGCAAGGACTCTCATCTTCAGTTCGATTTCTTGGGTTATTGAACTAAAGAGAAATAACTCACTTCGAGAGGTTGTAAAGATAGCGAGGCTAAATGAACTTGACTCCTGACGCAATCAAGTTAACCAAGTTCGCTGGCCTCTTGAGATCGGGAGTAAGCCTCGAGCAAGCTTTGGCAAGCATCGGTGGCGTGCCAACTAAACCAGTTGGGCTTTCCTTTCTTTTGACGGTTGCTAAAGACTCGGGATCTTCGGTAGCCAATGAAATTGATGTAGTGGCCGCTCTGATAAGAGCTCGAGATAGATTTAGCCAAAGAATCCAAGTGGCTCATGCCAATCCGAAATCAACGTCTCGACTTGTCATTTGGTTGCCACTTCTGACCCTAGCCATGGCTCAGCTTGTTGGCTGGGATGTGATTGGAACATTGTCTGAGAGACCAATTGTTTTTATAAGTTTCCTATTTGGACTTTGCCTTCTCTTGACTTCAAAACTTATTACCAGTCGAATGCTGAAGCGTGGGCAACCAGAAGATACAGCTGCAGGCTTTTATCTCTTGGGGGTCGCACTGGCAACATCAGGAGGGGCAAACCTTTTCCAAGCCAAAGAGCTCGCCTCCAAAACGTATATAGAACACTTTGGTAAAGAACCTCCTGAACCTGAGCTTTTAGAGTTGCAGCAAATCGAACAATTGGTGTCTGAAACTGGTGCCCGGGTTAGCGAGCTTTTACTGAGGCAGTCGCAAAGCATGCAGGAGGCGGAGAATGTCAAAACTGAAATCAAGATTGAGAAGTTAGGGGTCCGGTTAATGCTTCCACTTGGACTTGGAGTATTACCGGCCTTCGTGTTTTTAGCAATTGTTCCACTAATGGTGACCATGCTGGGATCTAAATGAAAGAGAGAGAAAATGATCAAACACATCTGGTTGGACGAAACAGGTGCCAGCACGGCAGAGTACGCAATTCTGACACTGGCTGCCGTTGGCTTTGCCGGCTTGCTTCTAACTGTGCTAAGAAGTCCCGAGGTAAGACAAATGCTCTTAGACCTAGTGAAGTCAGCTCTGACAGTCACCGGAAACAGCTAGCAGAGCAAGGTTCAGTCACTGCCGAGTTCGCCATTGTCTTGCCAGGGGTTATTTTGATTCTCTATTTTGCCCTCTCAGTTTTGGCCATGCAGACCAGTAGAGTCGGTCTAGTTGAACTAGCGGCAGAAGGGTCTCGAGCCTTGGCTAGAGGGGAACCGGAAACCATTGTTCAACAACTTATCGACGGAGTTGGATTAGGCAACCACATTGCCTCAAACATCAGCTACTCAGATCTATCCGTTTGTTTGGAGTTGGTCCAATTGAAGGAAATAACCCCTTTTGGACAGGAGTTTTCTATTGAACTCAGAGAGCTTCAGTGTGCTCGTAAAGGAGGCTTATGAGTGGTTTTAGTGAAGCTGGAGGAGGTTCAATCCTAGGCTTGGGGATTATCTCTACAGTTTTGGGAATAATGACCCTGTCCTTGGGTTTGACTAGCCAGAGCCTTGCTATTGCTAGGCTGCAGGCCCAAACAGATAACGCGGCTATAGCTGCTGAGGACGTTTTGCGGGGATTGTCTGTGGGTTTTCCCTGCGAAACGGCTGAAGAGATTGTGGAAGAATTTGGCGGGACGCTAGTCAAATGCCATAAAGTCGATTTAGACATTTATATAAGTGTGCAATCTGAAGTTATGGGTATAGTACATAGAGTTCATGCTCGGGCAACCCCGGGCTAGGCAGTGCAAGGTAGGAGATTTGTGAGTTCAGGTTCAAAGCTAGTCATCGTAGAGTCACCGGCTAAGGCTAAAACCATAGCCAAGTACTTAGGCGATGAATACCGCGTACTCGCCTCAGTTGGTCACATCCGTGATTTGATCGACCTAAAGGACCTGCCTCCTGAACTTAAAAAGAAGAGCACAATCGGTAAGTTCTCTATCGACGTTGAGGATGACTTTAAGCCTTATTACGCAATTTCCCCAGGTAAGAACAAGACTGTTACAGAACTAAAAGCAGCCCTCAAAGACGCAGATGAACTCTATCTGGCTACCGATGAGGACCGCGAGGGAGAGGCTATCGCCTGGCATCTATTTGATGTCCTAAAACCAAAAGTTCCAGTGCACCGAATGGTCTTCCACGAAATCACTAAAGAGGCCATTCAGGCAGCAGTTGCCAACACCAGAGCAATTGATGACGATTTAGTAGAAGCACAAGAAACTAGAAGAGTTGTTGACCGCCTATACGGCTACGAAATCTCTCCGGTACTTTGGAGAAAGATTGCTCGAGGACTTAGTGCAGGTCGAGTTCAATCCCCTGCTGTTCGTTTGGTGGTTGAGCGTGAGCGTGAGCGCATGGCATTCGTATCAGGTGCGTACTTTGACATCAAAGCGCTATTCGATACAGACAAATCAGGCGAACCAACTTTCGAATCAAAACTACACACCTATAACGGTCAGAGAATTGCTACCGGTGATTCATTCAATGACAAGGGTGAACTGGTAGCCAAGGTGCTTCTTCTCGATGAAGAAAAAGCAACTTCATTAGCAGATGCAATCAGAACTCCGAATATTCCTATTGAAGTAATCTCTGTTGAGGCAAAGCCCTCAACTAGAAGACCAGCTGCTCCATTCACTACTTCAACATTGCAACAGGAAGCTTCTCGTAAATTGAGGCTTTCGGCTAAGCAAACTATGGATGTGGCGCAAGGCCTCTATCAAGAGGGTTACATCACCTATATGAGAACTGACTCACCAACACTTTCCTCGCAGGCGATCACTGCCGCTAGAACTCAAGCTAAGGAAATGTTCGGCGAAGAATATGTTGCCAGTGCACCTCGCATCTATCAAGGTAAGAACAAGAATGCGCAGGAAGCACACGAAGCTATCCGTCCAGCTGGAGAAGTTTTCAAAAAGCCTAGTGAACTCCAAGGTGAACTATCTGGCAGAGCCTTTGACCTCTATGACCTTATTTGGAAGAGAACAATTGCAAGCCAAATGCAGGATGCCAAGGTTTCCACAACCACTGCGAAGATTGCTATCTTCCCACTACCAAATGGTGATCGTGCAGAGTTCACAGCAAGTGGAACTGTTGTTACATTTAGAGGCTTCATGGCTGCCTATGAAGAAAGCCAAGATGAGAGCCGCAATGAAGAAGAATCTTCAGAGAAGGAAAGCAAGCTTCCTAATTTAGTAGTGGGCCAGAAGCTAAACGTTCTAGAAGTTACTGCCAAGAATCACCAGACCTCACCACCGCCTAGATATACCGAAGCGAGCTTGGTGAAGGCTTTGGAGGAAGAAGGTATCGGAAGGCCTTCAACATACGCGGCTATCATCAGCAACATATTGAACAAAGGTTATGTTGTAAAGCGTGGTCAAGCTCTAGTGCCAGAGTGGATTGCATTTACTGTGATTCGTTTCTTAGAGCAGAATGTTTCCCGACTAGTGGATTATGCATTCACAGCCCGTATGGAAGAAGACCTAGACGAGATTGCCAACGGCAAGATTGATAGAAGCGCTTGGCTAAAACAGTTCTACTTCGGCGCAGGAGATAACCCAGGGCTACACAGCGTTGTTGAAAACATCGGTGACATTGATCCGAAAGCGCTCAACTCTCTTGACCTAGGCGATGGCATTACCTTACGTACCGGTAAGTATGGCCCATACATGGAAATCTATATCGAGCCGAACGCTGAAGGTGCTGACGAAAACGGTCGCAGGATCATCAACATCCCTGAAGGATTAGCACCAGATGAATTGACGCTTGCCAAGGCTCATGAGCTCATTGAAGCGCCAATCCTGCAAGATCGAATTCTTGGAACTGATTCAGCCACAGGTCACAACATTCTGTTCAAGGACGGACGTTACGGACCTTATGTTTTGATTGACGACCCAGAGGCAGTTAAGCCAAAGACAGCTTCATTGTTTAAGACAATGTCTGCAGATTCGATTGATCTAGAAACAGCACTAAGGCTTTTGGCACTACCAAGAGTTATTGGACAAGATCCTGAAACAGCCATTGACATCACTGCTCAAAATGGCAAGTTCGGCCCTTACCTTCTCAAAGGAAAAGAGTCTAGAAGCCTTCAGGCTGAAGATCAGATCTTTGACCTTGACCTACCTGGCGCACTAGAGATATTCGCTCAGCCTAAGTACGGAGGTCGAAGAACTGCAGCGACCCCACTAAAGGAATTTGGTGAGGACCCAGCAGCTAAGACGAATGTCGTTGCTAAATCTGGTCAGTTCGGACTTTACGTAACAGACGGTGTCCTCAATGCAACAGTGCCTAAGGATGAACCTTTAGATGAGTTGACTTCAGAGCGAGCATTCGAATTGCTAGCTATTAGAAGAGAGAAGCTAGGCCTTGAGCCTGGTGTCCCAGCCCCTAAGGCTTCAAAGGCCGGCAGGCGTGCCACAGCTCCGGCTAGAACAGTCAAAAAAGGTGCAGCTAAGAAGAAGAAAGCCGAATAGTGTCGGGTCTTTTTATTTCGTTTGAAGGTATCGATGGTGTTGGTAAATCAACCCAAGCAGACCTTCTTGAGGCATGGTTAATTTCACAGGGCAAAGACGTTGTTAGAACTCTTGAACCAGGTGGCACCGATGTTGGCGTTGAGATAAGAAAAATTCTTTTGCATCACAAAGGTGATCTAGCCCCTAGGGCAGAGGCAGCATTGTTTGCAGCCGATCGAGCACATCATGTGGCCAGCAAGATTCGACCAGCGCTTGAGCAGGGAAAGATTGTTATTACTGATCGCTATTTTGACTCTTCAGTTGCCTACCAGGGTGCTGGTCGAGATCTATCTAGAACAGAAGTAAGAGATCTATCCCTGTGGGCTGTCGGTGGTTTACTTCCAGATCTCACAGTATTACTGGATTTGCCCGCTGAAGAAGCCAGAGCTAGAAGGAATACCTCTGGAACTGAACCTGACCGTTTGGAAAAAGAGAAAACAGAATTCTTTGAAACTGTTCGCTCAGCGTACCTAGACTTAGCAATAGCTGAGCCAGAGCGATTCCTTGTAGTTGACGCATCGGTCACGGTTGAGCAAATGCAAGCGATTATTCGTGAACGAGTTGCTGGGCTTATCTAGGTAAATGCTCACTCCGCCAAAAGTTTTTCGTGACGTTGTTTCTCAACCAGAAGCAATAAGTGCACTGCTGAGTGAAATTAGTCATGAGGGTAGAGACATCCATCACGCCTGGTTGTTTACCGGCCCACCGGGTTCTGGAAGATCGCAACTGGCACTTGCCTTTGCAGCGGCTTTACTATGTCCTGACGGGGGCTGTGGGGTATGTAATTCCTGTCAAATGATTCAATCTCGTAATCATCCTGACGTTCAAGTTTTGAATACTGAGAGAGTTTTGATAAGCATCGACGAAGTCACTGAGTTCATCGAGAAGTCTATTCAAATGCCCGCGCTCGGCAAGTTCCGGATCATGGTTATTGAAGATGCGGATCGAATGTCGGAGCGAACCAGCAACCTGCTTTTGAAATCGCTTGAAGAACCACCAAAGGGCACAATCTGGATGATTTGTGCTCCAAGTGAAGCAGACCTGCTACCAACTATTCGTTCAAGAGTTCGTCGAGTTCAACTTAAAGTTCCTACGGTTGACGCAGTTGCACAACTTCTAGTCGAGAAGTATGGAATAGCTTTTGATCTGGCATTTAACAGCGCATCACAAGCACAGAGCCATGTTGGCATGGCTAGAAGGCTAGCCTCCAATGCAGGTGCCAGAGATAGAAGAACGCAAGCACTTAGGGCAGTGCTCTCTATTACAGATATTCCCTCTGCGATGTATGTTTCAGAAACTTTGGCAAAACTAGCCGAAAGTGATGGAGCACAACTTACCGCTGAACAAGATGAGACAGAACGTAAAGAACTCCTTATCTCCTTAGGCGTCAGCGAGGAAAGTAAGCTCAATCCGATCTCCAGAGCACAGTTGAGGCGTTTAGAAGAATCTCAAAAGAGAAGAGCAACCAGATCTAAACGAGATGGCTTAGACAGAATACTTATTGACCTAATGGGTCTATACAGAGATGTTCTAACCGTGCAACTTGGCACTGGAGGTCCTCTGATAAATGCTGACCTAGTCCAAGAAATAACAAAGCTTGCCAACGAAAGCACTCAATCACAAAGCATTTACAACATAGAGCAAATCGAAAAGGTTCGATACCGCATGGATCGGAATGTGAAGGACACTTACCTTTTGGACTCTTTGGCAATCACCTTTAGAAGGAAGGCTTCAAAATGAGTCGGATTAACAAAATTGTTCTTTCAGCTAGCATCGTGGCTGGATTTATAGCAGCTGGGTCATTGGCTTATCCATCTTTGTTCCAAGAACAAGAGACCCCCCAAGCAACTCCGCAGCCAACCCTAACCTCAGCATCTCTCGATGAGTTCTATAAGCAGACACCGCTATGGAGTGACTGTGAAGGTAAGAACACTGAAGCCAGATGTGGCTTTATTCAAGTTCCATTAAATTGGAGCAAGCCTGAGCAAGGTGCAATCAAGATTGCTGTTGCCATCAACCCAGCAGCCGACCCGACAAATGCACCTTATCTACTGATGAATCCAGGTGGCCCTGGTTCAAGTGGCAGGGAATGGATCACAGATTACTTGAACTCTCTTGGCACAGATGCACTTAGATCCAAATACAACATTGTTGGTTTTGACCCAAGAGGAGTAGGGTCAAGTACCGCTATCAAGTGTTTTGATGATGAAGGTATGCAGAGCTTGCTCTACGACTCCTCTAACTTTGAGGCGGGTAGTGACAAGGACTTAGAGTATTCAAAAAACGCAATTAAGTCTTTTGGAGCTGCTTGCCTAAAAAACACGGGTGATCTTCTTGGCCATGTTGATACCTCTTCAGCAGCCAAAGATATGGACATCATCAGAGCAGTTTTGGGCAGTGAGAAACTCAACTATCTTGGTTTTTCCTATGGCACTTTACTAGGCGCAACCTATGCAAGCTATTTCCCTGAGAAGGTCGGCAGATTTGTTTTGGACGGGGTAGTGGATCCAACATCTACCCCTGAGCAGGATTCAATCAACCAACTAAAGGGTTTTGAGTCAGCGATGCGTGCTTATCTCAAGGACTGTATTCAGAATGATTCAGACTGCCCATTCAAGGGCTTGAGTGTGGACAAAGCCATGGAGAAAGTTGGTACAGACTTTTTAGCTGTGCTAGAAAAGAAGCCAACATATACTTCTGAGGAAGATCGAAAACTAACTTTGAGTTCTGGTTTTACTGGAATGATTTCGGCGCTTTACTCAGAAAACTCATGGCAATATCTAACCCAAGCATTCAACGAATTCTTTGATAAGAAGAAATCTGACGGCCGAGTATTTCTAGTTCTTGCAGATTCTTACTTTTCCTTTGATGCAGGTTTAGGCAAGTTTGAAAACAACAACAATGAAGCTTTCAAAGCCATCACCTGTATCGATGGACGTGAATCCAACAAGCAAAAAGACATGCTTGCTCAGAACGAATTAGTAAACAAGACCAGCAAGGTTTTCGGCCGTTACTGGCAGTACGGTGGACTTGCTTGTAATGAATGGCCGTTTGATGTAGTCCAAGGACCAAAAGACTATTCCGCTAAAGGTGCACCAACCATGCTGGTTGTTGGAACAACCAATGACCCAGCTACTCCTTATTCTCAGGCTAAAGAGTTTGCCAACAACGTTTTGGCTAAAGGCTATCTACTAACTTACGATGGAGAAGGACACACAGCCTATGGTTCTTCCAATGAGTGTGTTGCTAATACAGTCGATGATTTCCTAATCAATGGCAAATTACCTAAAAAAGAAAAGACCTGCTAGGCGTCAACAAGTCCATTTCTGTGCCGCGGGCAGTCCAGCTAGCTGATCACTTTCTCCAGATTGTTCAATGAAGCAGGGCATAGCGTCCAGCTCTATAAAAAGACGATGTCGGTGGCCTGTCTTAGTATTCTCCATAAGGGAACATTTCCTCACAGAGAAAGGCTAAATTTGGGTTCAGCAACAGGGGGTGGTTCGGGTGGCGCTTTGCCAAGCCTTCAGGATGTACATTCAACACTATTGGCTCAGTTTCCGAAAAGCAGCGATGGCTCCAAAATTGGCAAAGATGGCCCGAACCGAACGCAATACCTCTATAGCGATAAACCGAGAGATGCGGCAGAACTGCTGTTCAAGAAATTTGCGCAGGGAAGAAAGCCAATCCCAATGAAAAATGGAAAAGGGTTTGTCATTAAATTTGCAAACGGAGACAGGGTCAACTTCAGGCCCACGTCGAGCTCAGATGGTTCACCAGCTATCGATGTTCACATTTCCAGTCAGGGCAACTTGTACAAAATACATTTTTTAGAGAACAAATAGGAGAATAAACACTATGGATAAAATGCTTACCTTAGATCAGGTCACCGAACTCAGATCCATTTTGAACCAGCGCTTGGCTTTTATTGCTGGCCCGAATCTTTCGAGCGATTTGTGCTCAGATTTCGTTATTATTGCCACCACAGATGATTTCCTCGGAGTGCAAGGTGATGTCCACCAGGGCCACTTAGAAGGGTTTTCAGAGCTGTATTCATCTATCGAAACCTGCAAAGTAGAAAAGGAAGACCTTGAAGAAGCCAGAAAGCATGGAAACCAATATTTCTTCAAAAAGGGGGAAATAATCTCTCGGATTATTCTGGTCAGGGATAGAGTTCAAGGCTTCGTTGATGGCAAGGAAGCCTGGACATACAATTCGGACATAGGGATTGTCCTTAAACTTGAGTCAGGGTATGTCGCAATAACGCGGTTGGGGTACCATGACGAAATGCTCAAGGTTACCTACTTGGATGAGTTGAGTGTCGAGAATTTACCTGCAACGACCGGAAGATTTGAAGTAGATGTTCATTCGAACTACTCTCTAACCAGATCTCTAATCAGCGTCTGAATGGAAATTGACTAATTTTGAGGCGTTTGATTGAAAATCGTCTACAGATCTGAACTAGATTTTTATATCTTTGGAAGAACCATTGCCTCTTATCCTTCAGATTGTCGAGTAGAAGGGGAAGAGCAAATTCCCGTTCTTCGACAGCTGGGTACAGAAATGATTCCAGAGGACCTGGTCTGTTTTGATCAGTTGTCCAGAGTGCGCGACAGCCAGCAAACAGGGTTGCATTTCTTCGCGCAAGATAGAAAGTTCCAAAGTGTTTTGATACACCCAGAGAAGTACGTGGAAAGATTCGCCCAATACAAAGTTATTTTGACACCTGACGTAACCCTTTCACCGGACATGCCTCCATCCGTTCGAATCCAAAACATACGAGCTTCAAGGCAGGCTGGAGCAGTTTGGGAAAGCAGAGGTATCAACGTCGTTCCTTCGGTGCGATGGTCTTGCAAGAATGACTACGAAATCGCTTTTTCAGGAATTTCCTCACAGAGTGTAGTTGCCGTTGGCACCTATGGCGCAACGCGAGACAAGACTCTTTACCACGCGCTTCTTGATGGCCTAGAAGAATTGGTCAATAGAGTTGAGCCGGTTGCCTTGCTTCTTTTTGGAGCTATCGATCAAAGGCATAAGACAGAGCTGGGTAGACACACGCATGTCCGGCAATTTCTGCCGCCAACTTGGAAAAACATGCCACCTCGAGATTTTTCAAGTAATGACTATGACCTGTTTACAGACCTTTGAAATAGACCAAGTTCTCTGGATCATGTTGTGCTTCATAAAGAGATCTACTCCTACAGAGTGTGGCAAGATTGACTAGACGACCGCGACAATTACAAATTAGCCAGATTTAAAGAAAAGACCTGCTAGGCCCAATGCCAAATAACAGATTTCAAGAAGCATATTCTAAGAAATTTAGAGCCTTACTCTCTAACGAACCCAGTGGAACACCGCCCTGGTTGGATGTTATAGCTAAGGGTGAAAGTGGCGGTCTATTTTTACCTACCGATGCACCCTGGATTGTTCATAGAGACTTTGGAACTTTAGTTGGTGGCATCAGAGCTCTTCTAATGCAAGCACTTCATCCTGGCACTCTTGCTGGAGTAGCCCAACACTCTCGTTATGAGCAAGATGCATTAGGTCGTCTAGCTGGAACTATTCGCTGGCTAACTGTGACCACATTTGGTTCTCATGAGGCAGTGGCAGGAGAGGCAGGTAGAGTAAATCGCTTGCACGATCGAGTAAAAGGTGAATACACCAAGAGCTCTGGTGAAACACATTCTTATAAAGCGAAAGACCAAGACTTACTACTCTGGGTGCACATCGCTTTCACTGATTCTTTTCTGACCTGCCATTTGAATTACGCCTGGAGGGAGATTCCAGGTGGAGCAGATGCCTATGTTGACCAGTGGGCTAGATCTGTAGAGCCGCTTGGTCTGTCAAAGGTTCCACACAATAAATCTGAACTTGATTCTGCCATCAAGGGATATCTTGACCGTGGTGAACTAAGAGTCGATGAAACAACTCAAAGAGTGATTAACTTCATCCGAAATCCTGGATTACCAGCACCGGTTAGGCCAATATACAAACTGCTCTTCGCTGCAGCTGTAGTCTCGCTTCGTCCAGAGCATAGAAAAATGCTTGGACTACGAACTATGCCGAAGTGGTTGGTTGTGCCGGTTACAAGATTCAGTCTCAGAGCACTACAAATTCTTATTGGCCCAGATTCGCCTATTGAAGACGGCGCTCTTGCTAGATTACGTCGACTAAATATCATTCGGTAGTCGTTCCCAATTGACTCAACTCCTTAGTCCCCTTAAATGGGGACTAAGGAGTACTGGGTTTAAGCCCTATTTGTTGGCAGAATCGAACACATCGACGGGTTAGGACTAAGTATGAATACGGACATTCAGAACGAACCAGCAAGCGATCAGACAGCACCAGTAAAGCCACGGACTAGCACGGGCAAAATAGTTGCCAGAGTAATTGGCTTCTCCTGCTTGAGCACACTAGTGTTACCTATTTGGATTTTTACTCAGCTCATTAGTTACAGCAACACCCTTAATAGCCAAGTAAATCCTGAGCCGATTCCTTCTGTAGTCGAACTTAGCCCAATGGCAACCGAGTATAAAGCTCAGGTAATAGAAAATGCTTCCCTTATTCCAAGCTTTAATGAGCCAATAGCTGCAATGTTTAATCGGGGCCTACCTTGTCCAGGGGAGGATCAATCACCTGACTCTTGTCTAATGTTCACTACCGACAAAATCCAAGACAGACAAGACGCAAAGATTTGTAGCGAGACTTTGGCTTTTGCTAAGAAGCTGGGCATTACTCATGATTCAATTCCTGGTGATGATCAAATGCAGAAGATCTCAAACAAGTCACAGGCTCGATGTGAAGCTCTCTTGACCTCATACCCTAGGAGCGTTGGTTGGGGTTGGTTCTCGCCGGCATATTATTTGCAAGGAACAGCCACTAATGGTGCACCAATTGCAATGCAACTATCTGGCACGCAATTATCACCAGTTGACTACTCTCAAGCATTGCCAAAGTTGAACACTGACCCAACCAAATTGCATAAAGAGAAGTTCGAATACAGTCTCATAACTTCTACCAACTACGATTTCCCAGATCCAATCGACACAATTCCAGACTATACAGATAGCAAGATTCAACTAGCCGCATTGCTGGATATCTTCGCTTACTACAGAAGATCGAATCCTGAGCTACCGGCTTTCAATGGTGACTTTGCCAGGAACATGATTGCTGACTACAAATTGAAGTTCAGATTTAACGGAGAAGTAGAACCGTTTTTGGATTCTAAAGGTGAAGTTCACATGGTTCACTTTGATGACCCAGGCAAGTTAGAAGTTTGTGTTTCCGTTGGAGCCAATGAGAAAGAATTCGTCAAGGAATTCCCAGAGGAAGTTGAATTGGGAATGGCTGAATCAGGGTTACCAGGTGGTGTCATTGAGCTAGGTGGTGTCGGTACCAATGTTGCATCCCTGAAAGCTAGGCCAACATTTGGTAATTACATGTTGGGATCCTGTAAGTAGTCGGAGCGGTACATTACAAAACAGAATTAATGCAACCCGTCATTTAGTTACCTTGCCTATGCATACCCAGAACGGGTCAACAGACCGCAAGTGGCTCTGGAGTTGGGTGAGATGAATCTGGTTCACCAATTTGAAAGGTGACATCTAAAAACGAGCAGCCATGGGGCACAATTTACAATCCAGCTTTCTGACTCAAATTCACAGCGCTGGTAGTAGCGCCTTGGTTCACGAACCTCAGGGCGCGTTCCCATGCGGATGTTATCATTATGTTATCAAATAGTTATAATTGGTGGATTGGTACTTGAATGGGCTCAGGCACTGGGGGAGGTTTCTCAGGCGCAGCAAGTTTGGCGGCAAACGTTGCCAGGCTTGCAGGTAAGTATGAGTTTAACAAGCTGTCTGGCAAGTTCGGTGTGAGTGGTGAAGGAAAGTCAAGGGTTATAGTCTCAGATAATCCAACGGCAACGGCTCAATCGTTTTTCAAGGATCTGAGTGCAGGCGGAAAAGTGTCAGAAGTAAGTAAAGGGAAGATTGCTATTTTTAGCGACAAGTCCACGGTGTTTCTTAGAGAGACCTCATCCAGTGGTGGCCCTGCAGTAAACATTAAGTTAACAGGCATTAAGGGTCAAAGGTACAAAATTCACTTTGAACCAACCGGTTGGACAAAAGGTAAGGATAAATAGATTGAAAAATCTACTCACAACAAGAGAAATGGAATTACTCAGCAAGCAAGTTGGGTCGAGTTTCAGCCACTTGGCTGGGCCAACACTGTGGCACCACCTGACAGCACCAAAGGTTTACATCTCTACCCAGAAAGCAGTCATTGCGCTAGAAGCAAGTTGCGAAGAGATGAAGTTTGGCGAGGATTGGCTAGACATCAGCAAGATTAACGTAGATGAAATGGATGTCTCTGTCTTAGAAGATTGTTTTGAAAAGGGAAATGTTTACAAGAAATTCTCGGGTCAAGAAATAATCTCCGTGAGTTTAGTTAAGGACAATATAACAGGCTTATTGGACGGTGTTCCCAATTTTGAGTATGCCTGTCACTCAGCTGTCGCTATAGAATTTGCTGCAGGATATTTACTGATTTCACTGGAGGACCACAATCTGCCCATGCTGTCAATTACGTATCAGGATAATTTAGATCTAGACAGGTTACCCCAGGTGTCGAACGAGTTCGAAGAAGATATAAATCATCACTTCAATGTCCACCGAGAGATTGAAGCCCTAAAGCGTTAGTGGTGTATTTTTAAAACCAATTTTGAATCAGAATTTGATCGGTTGATTTACGGTGGTATGCCGAACTGGTATCCAGAGGGACAGCTACTAGCTGGAGAACACCAGATTGCACAACTTGCTCCCGTAACGGTAGCTGATGTTCCCAAGTATTTGTGCGCGTTCGATCAGCGAAGAAGAACTGTGAAGCCTGAAGAAACAGGATTACATTTCTATATGCAGGACAAGAAGTTTAGATCGGTGCTAACCAATCCTGAAAAACAACTGAAGCAATTCCTTCCATTTTCATCTTTGCTAACGCCTGATTTGTCAATATTGAGCGGAATGCCTCGCTGGATGCGTATCCAGAGAACCCACTTATCAAGAGCTATAGGAGCTTTCTACCAGTCCAGACAATTCAAGGTAATCCCTTCTATCAGATGGATTGACTTATCTGACCTTGACTTTGTTTGCGATGGCATCTCAACTAACAGCGTCTTCGCTGTTGGGGCTCTCGGCAACTTTCAGGACTTGGCTTTGCGCTCCACTTTCGAGGATGGCTTATTTGAAATTCTCGACATTTTGCAACCCGCAGGAATAATGATTTATGGAGCCATCAGGGCCGAAGTTTTTGACAAATTGTCCTTGAAAACTCGTGTTTTTCAATTCGAAACCGCTATGAGAGTGAGAGCTAGGGAAATAAAGGCGACCTATCCTGTGGAAATAGAGCTTTTTTATTAGTACCGCACTTAATAATCAAGCAGTGGCGCTTGCGCTATAAAAACCCCATTCAGATATGCGCGGCAATGCGTTTTTTTGCTCGGTGAAGTCTTTTTACTAACTCTGCCTGCCTGATACCTAGGTCTTGAGAAACGTGGCTCATGGTCGATTTATCAATCAGTATGCCCTGAGCCACCAGCCTTATGCCTTCTGGGAGTTTGTCGATAGCTGCCTGCAGTTCTTTGGTACTAAGGCTCGAGAGGTCTGGATCTTGCTCTTCGAAGGTGACATCTAGATCGAATTCGTTTGACATGCTTTTCTCCTATATGAACTTGGCTCGGTAACTTTGGACAACAGATCTCATCCCAATGCCGCAGACTCCCACTAGTTGGTTGGCTCTGTGATATTCAAAAACACATTCGTCTGCTACATCTCCTGCAACTAATGTCACTTTATCGGCTAACCCAAGAGAGCCAAAGGCTAACAGGTGGACATCGTATTGATCGCTCCAGAATGATGGAACTGGTTTGAACTGTTCCTGGATTAGGCTTTCAAACTTCTCTTTATCACTTAGCGCTGCTGTTATGACTGCTCCCACTCGCTTAGAGGTTTCGGTGGGGATATTCCAGTGCTCAACTCTCCTAGGTACTTCATCAAAGATTGGGTTTGCAAACCGTGCCACATCGCCAATGGCATAAACATTTGGGATTACCTGCCCCGAAGAACTAACAGCTCGCATAGCATTATCAACTAGCACACCGTCGCTTAGGTCGATGTTGCTCATCTCTAGCCACTCTGTGTTTTGGTGTGAGCCCATAGCTTCAACTAGAACAGTGCAGGGAATGCTTGTGCCATCATCGATTAGCACTTTTTGGATAGCTGCTTCTCCAATAAGGTCAACGACGGATCTGTTGAGCAGAAAAAGTACTCCCTGCACTTCATGCCTTTGTTGCATTTGCTTAGCTAGTTCAGTTCCAAGCGGCCTAAGCATCGGATGAGCAGCATTATGAACCACTGTCACATCGCAACCTAGCTTGGTTGCAGTTGCCGCTACTTCACAACCTATAAATCCGCCACCGACTATAACCACATCAGCACCAGGCTTTAGTTGTTCTCTAAGTGCAATAGCATCATCAAGAGTTCTAAGTGCGAACCTACCGGCAAGATCGCCATTGGGAACATTTAGCCTCTTTGGCCTAAGCCCGGTGGCTATAACTAAGGCTGAGTAATGATGGACTACATCCGAGCTGTCGGTCACGGTACTGTGCTCGGTATCCACAGAAACCGCTCTAGTCCCTAGTACCCAGTTCACATCTGCGGTTGCTGCTCTTTCTTCAAAGGCAACTGCTTCATGGGTAACCTCATTGGCTAACACGTCTTTGGATAGCGGAGGCCTGTTGTATGGCTTGTGGGTTTCTTCACCAATAACTGTGATTGGACCCAGATAACCGAACCGTCGTAGTGATTCAGCTGTGCGCAATCCACCCATGGATGCGCCAACGATGACTACCGGATGGCTCATAACTATTCGACGATACGAATGGCTTGCATAGGGCAAACATCAACCGCTGCCTCAATGTTTGCTCGTTCTGAATCATCAGCCTCTGCTGTGTATTCAAGCTTGTCGTCTGAATTTAGACGGAAGATATCTGGTGCTTCAAATACACACTGACCGTAATGCTGGCACTTAGTCATATCAACTTCGACTTTAATCACTTGCTATTCCTTCTCTACAACAGTTGACGGATAAAGATCTTTAGATGGAGTTCTAATTCCTCTGAACTCCCAGTCACCACCTAGGGCAGTTGAAACTACTTCTTCAGAAGAGGTAGGTTGAGCACCAACATCGGTTCTGATGATGGTAGGCCCTTCAACGATGTGGTTAGTTAGTTTACCCAGGCCTTCAACTTCAACCTCAACAACATCACCTAGTTCAACTGGTCTTGAGTTAGCGGGAGTACCGGAGAACAACATGTCACCTGGTACCAAAGTAATTGTTCTAGCGATGTCAGCAACTAGGTAGTGCATATCCCACTCCATGTTGTCAGTATTATCTTCTTGCTTCACGACTCCATTGACATAAGTTCTAATGAACTTGTTTCTGAAGTCCCAGTCAGTAACCAAGCCAGGCCCTACTGGAGCTAAAGTATCGGAACCTTTTACTCGAAGCATTGATCCAGCATCTGTGTCTCTAAAGTCATGTAAACCAAAGTCATTACCGATGGTGTATCCGGCGATGTATTCGCCAGCTTCTTCAGGAGAGATATTTCTGCAGGTCTTACCAATCACAATTACGATTTCACCCTCATAGTTCAACCACTTCAAGCCTTTAGGTCTAACTACTGCTCCATTATGTGAATTCAGTGCAGTAATTGGCTTATGGAAGTAGGTTGGGGCAGCAGGTAACTTAGTCATAAACTCTTGAGTTCTAGAGTCATAGTTCAAATGCACAGCAATGATCTTGGTTGGTTCAACCGGTGGTAAATGAATTGCATCCTTGATGGGAACCACTCGACCATCTCCTGCAACTAGTTCCTCACCTTTGCGTTCAACCAAAGTTGGATAGCCATCAATAAGGATTCTTCTGTATTCAGTCACGGGAAAGTACCAAGTCCTTAGCCTGAGGGAAGCCACCTTCTGGCTTAGGGAAGTAAACGTGAACTTGGCCTGTCCCAATTGAGTTTTCATACTCTGAATACATAACACCCTTAGCGGTGTTGAGTTCCTCACCGGTAGCTCCCGCCATGGCTAGCCAGTGGTAGAAGTTAGCTTCAGGCTTGACCTTGGAGAACTCAGGCATGGTTTCTAGAATCTTGCCGTGCTCACCGTTTTTCATCCATTCCAGTCTCTCGTAATCCATCTCACGAGCAAGATCTGAATAGATGTGCTTTGGATCTGATGCCTCATGCTTACGTAGGTCACGTAGCTTATAGAAAGTGTGGGAGAGAGCACCAGAGGCAAGTAGTAGTACTTTTCTATCGCTGTCTCTAATTGCTTCGCCTAGTGCACGACCTGCACGTAGAAAGTCTTCGTGAGTTCCAGTCTGGCAAACAGACATGGAAACCCACTTCTTGTCGTCCAGCCCTCTACCTAGGTAGTGCCAGAGGTTGATAGTTGCATAGAAGATTGGTAGGTGTGGGTCGGCAATAGGGGTAACCCAAGTGCCGTTCTTCTCCGCATAGTTGGCTACCGAGTTAGCCAGTTCAGGATCACCCTTCATCGCATATGGAATCTGCGACATACCTCTAGGAAGTTCTTCAGAAGTGAATAGACCTGAACGTTCCGCAGCTGATGTAATGACGAACTCAACTGTGGTTGCCCAGTGTGAATCTAGAACAACAACTGTGTCATAGTCCAGTGTTTCAAAAACATCTTTACGAAGTTTCTTCAGTCCTGGAACAAGTGTTAGTTCCTTGCCGTCATTGAGATCATATCTAACTGCCTCCGGCAACATGATTGTTGGTACGTGAGCCAGTAATGCTGCGCCTACTACTTCTCCCATGATCTATTCCTTCCATCCATTAGGTGATACCACTGTGTTCTTTACGTCTGCATAGAAATCAAATGACCAGTTACCGCCCTCACGACCGATACCCGATTTCTTGGAGCCACCAAAAGGAGCTCTCAAATCTCGAACAAAGAAGCAGTTGACCCAGATAGTTCCAGCAACCAATTCCTTAGCAACCTTGTCTGCTCTTGCTCTGTTACCTGAAACCAATATTGCAGCAAGACCAAACTCAGTGGAGTTAGCCATCTCAATAGCCTGCTCATCAGTCTTGAAGGTTTGTAAACAGAGCACCGGACCGAATACCTCTGAGGTAACAATCTCCGAATCAGCAGCAGGGTTCATAACCAGTGTTGGCCTGAAGTAAAGGCCACCAAGGTCACTATTAGGTTCACCACCCATAACGATGTTGGCACCTGATTCCTTAGCTCTGTCAACGAAGCCTTTGACCCTATCGAAGTGCACTTGGTGAATCTGAGGGCCTATTTGAGTGGCTTCATCTCTTGGGTCACCCTGAATAATCTGTGAAGCCTTCTCTTTGAACTTCAAAGCAAACTCTTCAGCGATGTTTTCGTGCACCAGGATTCTAGTTCCTGATAAACAGACCTGACCTGCATTGTCATACTGTTCAACTGCGAGTTCAACAGCTAGATCTAAATCGGCGTCTTCTAAAACAACGCAAGGAGATTTACCACCTAGTTCAAATGAAACAGGGGTTAGGTTATCAGCTGCTGACCTACCGATAATCTTTGCCGTCGGCACAGAGCCGGTAAAGGAAACACGAGAGATACCAGGGTGAGCAACTAGCGCTGCACCCGCTTCTTTACCAAAGCCTTGAACAACATTAAATACCCCATCAGGTATTCCAGCTTGCTTAGTAAGGTCTGCAAAGAATGATGCACTCAATGGTGTCCATTCAGCAGGCTTCAGGATTACTGTGTCACCTGCAGCTAATGCAGGACCTATCTTCCAGGTAGCAAGCATCAGTGGAGCATTCCAAGGAGTAATCAAGACCGCAACACCAGATGGGTCCCAAGAGATTTTGTTGGTGTGTCCACGCGTTTCAAAATCAGGATGTTGTAATTCATTCATGGCCCATTCAGCAAAGAAGCGAATGTTCATCGCAACCCTTGGCATAACACCACGTCGGTGAGATCTCAAAAGGGAACCGTTATCCATAGTTTCTAGTTGAGCAAGAGTTTCAATGTTCTCTTCAACCAGAGCAGCTAATTTCAGAAGAAGTTCGCCTCTGCCTTTAGGGCCAAGAGCTGCCCAAGCAGGGAAGGCTTTTCTGGCTGCGGCCACAGCCATATCGGCTTCATGCTCTGTGCCTCTGGATATCTCACCTAGGAATGAACCATCAACTGGGGAAGTGTTAGTAAAGGTCTCAGAAGAAGCGACTCTTTGACCACCAATGTAATGGCGGGTGTCTATCTGGGTACCAACAACTTCAACGGTGTTCATTGGTCAAGTCCTTTAATTAGCCTATTCATTAGGATACTAACGATTAATATTAGGGCATACTTAAGGGGTGTAAACCCCATGTTTCATAACGATTCGTGCAAGGAGCAAGACCATGGCCACTCGCCCAAAGATTGCGATAGTAGGCAGGTTCACAGAGCAGGCCTCAGCCATTAGAAGCCTTGGCGTTGTCTCCTCCAGAAGACTCCTTGAAGCTGTCTGGGCTGCAGGTGGAGAACCAATAACCTTCCTACCGGTCGAGAACCCAAACTGGGCAGAAAGACTTGAGGGCTACCAGGGAGTGCTGATCCCAGGTGGAGGAGATGTAAACCCTAAGTGGTATGGCGAAGAGCCACAAACAGAAGAACTTTATGGGGTTGATGATCTTCAGGATGAGAATGATTTCTCTATAGCCAGATACGCATTTGATAACGGATTACCAGTGCTAGCTATCTGCCGAGGCTTCCAGTTGGTAAACGTTCTTATGGGTGGATCCCTAGTTCAACACATGGACAAAGATCACAGACACTACATCCACACAGTGACCATCGATAAAGATGCCGAAGGCCTAGGACTTACTAACCCTGTACTAGAGAGCTCATGCTTCCACCATCAAGCCATCAAAGAACTAGGCAGTGGTTTAGAAGTATTAGCTAGAGCTGAAGAAGGACATGTCGAAGCCTTCAAGATTGAAGCTAAAGCTTGGTCCTATGGTGTGCAGTGGCACCCAGAAGATAACTACAAATCAATTCAGCAGCAGATGGAACTGTTTACCAAGTTTGTTTCTCAAGCAAAACTCAAACACTAATTCAATGTCTCCACTCGGGGATATTCTGCAATAGAGTCTTTACAACATAAACGTTGGGAGATCTTATGCAAAGAACAACAAAAATCGCGTCAGTGGTTGCAGTGCTTACTCTAGTAACCGGCGGCCTCGCCTTAGGAGCACCAACAACAGGAGGAAGCATTTTTGCTTGCCTCGCTGCCAGCGCAGGCTCCCTTACTAAAGTCTCAACCAAAGCACCCAAGTGCCCAAGAGGGACAACTCTAATCTCATGGAATCAAGTTGGTCCTCAAGGTCAACAAGGGCCTGCTGGTGCACCTGGTCTACCAGGTCAGGCCGGACTAAACGGGCTCAACGGACTAACTGGCCAGCAAGGCCCTCAAGGATTGGTGGGGCCAATGGGCCTGCAAGGCCCGACTGGAGCGCAAGGTCCTAAAGGCGAGACTGGAACACAGGGACCACAGGGACAACAGGGTCAACAGGGGCTTCAAGGGCCGAGAGGTGACACTGGCGCCCAAGGAATAAAGGGTGAAAAGGGCGACCAAGGAGTTGAAGGCCCAAGGGGTCCGGAAGGGCCTTCCGCTTCACCATCCTTAAAGACGTTTGCACAAACAAACATGGGAGAGCTTCCAATAGCGGATGATCGGAGTTTTGTCGATGTCAACGGTGTTTTTTGGAAGTGTGTTCCATTTGTATTAGATCGCCAGAATATCTACAACTGTGCAGACTCAACGCCTGATGTTAAAGCAGTCAAGGCAAACCTTTGGATTGATTATCAATTTGACGGTTACTCCATAGAACTCACGGAAAATTCAAACCCGAATACGCGCGTATTCAAGACCTCCAACTGCACTGGGGTCTCCTACGGATATCTAATGTCATATTTTAGAGAGTCCTTTTTCCCGAATGCCTACGAGGAAGACGGAGAGTTCTTCGTGAAGAAAAAGACCGACCTCAAAATGAACCAAGTGAATAGCTATTTATTTGGAGGAAAATGTGTTGAAAATTCATCACCAGGCTGGTCTACAGGGTCCTTTCGGTACCGGTGGAAAGATTATTCTACCTATGTACTGGACTACAAATTTACTCTTGTAGAAATGTTGAATGTTCAACATCCAAATCTGACATTCATCGAAGTGTTCCAAGAATGGCGATAGGCGGTCTGGGCTATGCCGCACGAACTCAGTGATTGGGGCAATTACATAGGGCGCTTGGAAGCGAGAAAACCCAATCCGCAGCTGGCAACGTTTCATGCTCGTTTCAAATTTGCTACAAACTTTCAGAGCATCGAAGTAAAGGATATGGCACAGAAAACGCTGGTTGTGTATTCTGCAGTAACCAAACTAGCTTTCAGTTATGCAGCACTTGAAAATATAGAAGGAATTTTGAAACTTGGGAATACAGAAAAAATCGCAGCTGCAGATCTTGCGGCAAAAGCAAGAGCAGTTATGTCCAAGGGTGTTTCTGGTTTTGAAAACCGAATGTATCTCAATAATGCTCTCAAGGGTAGGTTAGTAGAGCTCTTCGAGGATGAAACATCTTCTGACGTCAGACCATTGGTTGAGCAGTTCAGGCATTCATTGTTTCATGGAAAGTTCACACCTACTGGCTGGGGTCTAAAGGGAGGACATGCCTCACTTGAGTTGCTCGAAGGATTAACTCTAGTAACGCTTCGCAAAGCGGATGACACCTTCACGCAATGGTTCAAGAGCCAGGCTAAGAATTAGCTTCAGCAAACTTAGTGATTGCTCTTAGCTGATCTGCTAGTTGGCCTTGTTTGGATTGGGCAACAACGTTGGCTACTGCTGTTTCTTGGATGTTGAAGGCGGGGAATAGGGTGTCCATTAGTTTTCTGCCCTTGTTGGTTAGTTGGACAATTACTAGTCTGCCGTCTTCTTTGCTCTTAGTTCTTGTGATTAGTGAGCGCTTTTCTAGGGTTGATAGCACACCGGTGAGGGTTGCTTTAGAAAAGCCTCCCTCTACAGCAATCTGTCTAGTTTCAATTGGTTCCCAGATCCAGGTAACCCATAGCACCACAAAAGCAGTCCATGATAGATCTGCCTTAGCGAGCACTGTTCTTTCCAGGTGGTTTCTAACCGAGTTGGCTGCTCTAAAGAGGTTGGAGGTAACGGCCATGGCTTCGAAGTTGATGTTCTTGTGAACAAGCTTCTGATTGACCTGACGCTCTGTCTCGGCAAGGGTGTGTGGTCCGGCCATGAGATACCTCCTAAATAGGTTCTTCTATTCTCCACTAATCATTCGGTTCTAAATAACTTTTAGGGCACAAAGGCGTTTCTTGGTCTTTAGGGTTGTAATCTAAAAATGATTCGTATCCTAACAATCGGAGTGATCATGACACAGCTGTCAGAACTAACCCTTGCAGATCTAGCCCTATTCGATGGCGGTGCCCCTTGGCACGTCTTCGATAAGCTCCGAGCTGAAGCGCCTATTCACTGGGATGTTGAGGAGAAGCCAAACAGTGGTTTCTGGTCCGTGACCAGATACCAGGACATAGTCAAGGTTCTTCGTGACCCAGATACTTTCACTTCAAACCACTTCACTAACCTTGAAGAGGTTGATGCTGAGCAAGAAGAGGCTAGAAGATCTCTTTTGGAAACAGACGGCTCTCGTCACCGTGCACTTAGAAGATTGCTTCAGGGTGAGTTCACTCCTCAGGCAGTTTCAGGTTATGAAACCTTTCTAAGAGGACTCACTGCAACAACTCTAGATAACGCCTTTGCTAAGGGTTCTTTTGACTTCGTTGAGGAAGTTGCTGCTGATTTCCCTATTCGTGTTCTAGCTCGAATGCTTGATGTTCCAGATCATGACACTGACAAGTTGATTGAGTGGGGTAACCGAATGATTGGTAACACCGATCCAGAGCATGCAGATGTTTTGCTAGAAGATCCTGAGAGTGAAAAGTATCGTCTGGTGCCATTTAGATCACCTGCTGCTCTTGAGGTATTTGAGTATGGGCAGAACCTAGCTAATCAGCGCAGAGGTAAAGATGGCAAGGACCTTGTTTCAACTTTGATCAACCAGGTTCCATCAGATGGTATTCCACTTTCAGAACGAGATTTCAACACTTACTTCCTACTTCTAGTTGTTGCTGGTAATGAAACTACTCGTCACACCATCTCACACACCATGAACTACCTAATTGAAAACCCAGAGCAGATGGCAATGCTGCAAGAGGACCCAACACTTATTCCTTGGGCAGTTGAAGAGTTCATTAGATTAGCGTCGCCGGTTTATCACTTCAGAAGAACAGCAACTAAAGATGTTGAGTTCCAAGGCACTCTAATCAAGCAAGGACAGAAGGTTGTTCCTTGGTTTGCATCTGGTAACAGAGACTCAGCTATCTTCACAGATCCTTACAAGATGGATGTGAAGAGAAACCCTAATGAGCACATGGCTTTTGGTCGTGGTGGACCACACATGTGTTTGGGTAACTCGCTAGCTCGCCTAGAGGTTCGCATCATGTTTGAAGATTTGTTATCTCGAGTTTACAAGGTTGAGCGAGTTGGTGAGATAGATCACTTGCGTTCTAACTTTGTAAATGGAATTAAGAGATTCCCAGTGAAGGTAACGCTTAGATAAGTTTCGCTATATCTTTTAGATAGGCATCGACTAGGTCAAATGTTCTCTGCTTGGCTGCTGCATCTTCAGCGATAGTTTGAGCCATCATGATGTCAGGGTCTTGACCATCTGCACTTACCTTTTTTGCACCACCCCAATCAAGCCAGCCCTTCAGTGCTGCTGCACTTAGTTCTGGGTGAAACTGCACAGCTAAAGATCTCTCATAAAGAAAGGCCTGTGAGGCAACTGGGTTACGAGCTATCTCGGTAGCTCCTGGTGGCACTTGCCAGCGGTCAAAGTGAAACTGGAACCAAGGACCTTGGCTTACTAAGTCTTTTCGATCAGACCAGATGTTAGTCCAACCAATTTCACCTTTAGGGCCCGGAGCAACAGAGCCACCAAGGGCTCTGGCCATTAGTTGGCCACCAAAGCATATTCCTAGAACGGCTTTGTGAGCATCTAAGGCTCTTTTGATCCAGTCAAGTTCAGGCTGTAACCAGTTACCGATGCAGGCATCATCCCAAGCCCCCCATGGGGCACCAAGGGGGATTAGTAGGTCAAAGTCATTAAAGTCAGGGAATTCAAAGGAAACATTTGGGGTATCAAAAGAGCTTTCAGGAACTACCAGAACTTCAGTGATTTCAAAGCCATGACGCTCTAAAGCTTCACCTACCCAGCCGGTTGGACTGACGTGGTCATGTTGAATAAAGAGCGCTTTCATAAAATCCTTCATAACTTTTCGGTTTCCATGGCTATTTCTAACGCTACTAGCAAGTAGCATTCAAATATCGTTTGAACCCTAATGAAATGTAACAAAGGAGTTGCAATGAGCACCAACCTCACCGCTCTGAGAGAGAAACTGCAAGAGCAGGGCATTGATGTCCTAAGAGTTATTTACTCTGACGTGTTAGGTATAACTCGTTCTAAGGACTTGCTTGTTAGCCAGTTGGAGAAAGCAGCTAGCCATGGCCCCGCCTTTTGCCAAGGAGTTTGGGTAACAACCACGCAGGGTGGAGTGCTGGATGCTGAAAACATCGCAGGCGATGGGCTACAAGATCTGATCACACAATTAGACCCAGACACTATTCATGAAATGCCTTGGGAGCCAGGTGTAGCGTACGCAATCGGTGATGCACTAAACCCAGATTCATCGCCAAACATGTTCTCCCCAAGAACTGTGCTTAGAAAAGTTATTGCTGAATATGAAAAGTTAGGTTTAGTTCCCGTTGTTGGACCGGAGCTCGAGTTCTATATTGCTGATCGTGTTGAGGGTGGAGGTTTCAAAAGATCACTTGAGAGAACAGGCCGTGTCTATACTAGTGGTGCCTTAGTTGACCCTAAGGGAACATTCCTACACCTACTTAGAATGCTTGACCAAATGAACATCGGAGTATTTGCCGGTAACCACGAGTTTTCACCTGGTCAGTATGAAATCAACCTTTGGCATTCAGAGGCTATGGATGCGGCTGATAGAACTTTCCTTTTCAAGACTTCGATCAAGGACATTGTTCACCGTGAAGGTCAGCATGCAACATTCTTAGGTAAGCCGTGGAGTGATGAGGGAGGATCTGGTTTCCACCTGCACTTCTCAGTTACCGATAAGCAGGGTAAGAACCTGATGCACGAAGGAGATGAACTGAGCGAAGTGGCTAAGCAGATGATTGCAGGTCTTTGTGAAAACGCTAATGCGCTAACTGCTTTCACTAACCCAACTGTGAATGCCTTCAAGAGACTAGGTCCAGACACCCTTGCTCCTTATAGAGCTAACTGGGGCTATGACAACAGAAGCACCATGGTTCGTATTCCACCTGAGCGTGGATCGGGAACTCGTTTAGAGGTTCGAGTTGGCGATGGTGCTGCTAACCCATATCTTGTTATAGCCGGTATCTTGGCGGCTGCACTAGATGGCATTGTTAGAAAGCTTGATGTTCCAGCCCCAGCTGTTGGTATGGCTTATGACAATGAGGATGCACCAACACTTCCTGCAACCTTTACTGAAGCACTAGACGCACTTGAGGCTAATGAGCGTATGCGTGAGCACATGTCAACTGGTTTGATTGCAATCTTCTTGGTAATGAAGCGCGATGAGATTGAAAGATATGAAGCGGCTGTGCCAGACCCAGCAACTAGAGATGTGACTGACTGGGAGATTCAGGAATACTTCGAGGATTACTAAATCGAAGGATTTGAGTTATCTGCTAGTAGAGCGCCACCGTTGAAGGTGACACCTACTTCACGGTAGTAACCACCAAGTATTTCTTTGACTGGAAGTATTGAAGCTAGTTCATCCCACTGTGAATCTGAAAGAGTTAGTTCAGCATCTCCCACCCAAGGGGTACCTAGATCTGCATCAACACCACCCATGGTGATTAGTTGATCCATTGAGTTACCAAGCCCTGGAGTTATAGATGGCATCCAGCGTGAGTGAATCATTGGGTGACCGTTCACAAAACCATTTGAGTCAGCAGGCTTTCTTAGCGTCACAACAGCGGAAGCAAGTCTGTGATCGTATGCAGCTAGAGATGCACCTAGCTTTGCTCCTGCTTCTAGTTTTGGAGTTGCTTTACCATGATTAAAGATTCTTGTTACCGCAACATTGCCAAGCTTCTTCGGATATCCCTGGAACCAACCTCGAGCAATAGCAAAGTCTTTAGTAACCCAGATGGCCACGCAGCGCGAGTAAGTCTTGCCCTGGTACTTGCAACGAACTACAACAAATGCCTCTAAGTATTGTGAACGAACTGGATCTAGAAGTTCTTCTCCTCCGGTGGAGCATGACTGCCAGTCAGCCCAGATAAGAGCTACCGCACCTGGGTGCTCATCGGCTAGCTCTAGTTCTGGCGGCAAGATAGCCCTGATGTTAGCCTCATCAGTCAGATACTCAACTGTCAGTAAGGTGCCTGAATAGAACCAAGGCATATTCGGGATGATTGCTGATTTGCCAGTAGGGGTCTTTGGGGCCATAAATCCATTTAATTCACTCATAAATACAAGATTAGCGAACCATTCGTATCCGAATGACTCTTTATAACGATGCAGATAACGATTAAACAACCATCAGGTAACGGAATCTCAAAAATGGGGATTTCTCTCTTATTTTGCACCAATCTATAAGAAGGTCGTTCATACCCGAACGATTTCCTATTTCGACAAGGAGCCCTAAATGTCTATGGAGACAACAGATAATTCCCTAAGGAAAAACCGACTTGGTGTCTTAGGTATCGTATTTTTCGTGGTGGCAGCATCTGCCCCACTAGTAGGAATGACAGGAGCGGTGCCGGTAGCAATTCTTGCTGGTAACGGTGCAGCAGCTCCTGGTGCATATTTGCTTGTTGGTTTAGTTCTAATTCTTTTCAGCGTTGGTTTCACAGCGATGACAAGCAAGGTAACTAACGCCGGAGCTTTCTTTGCCTATGTCGGTCGGGGACTTGGTAGAAATGCGGGAACTGGATCTGCCTTTGTTTCGATAGTCGCCTACGTAACTATTCAGTTAGCTATTTATGGTTTCTTCGGTGCCATCATGGCAGGTCAAGGAGCAGCGCTACTCGGCATCGATATGCCTTGGTATGTTTGGGCAGCTATCGCTTGGGTGATTGTTACAGCTCTCTCGCTACTAAGCGTTGATGTTGGAGCTAAGGTTCTTGGACTTCTAATGGGACTTGAAGTTCTCTCACTTATCATCGCCGGTATTGCAATTCTGATAAACCACGCAGGCGAGATGAACTTCGCTGCTTCATTCTCACCAGAAAACATTTTCGCTGGTGGATTCGCAGGCGGTGCTGGTATCGCAATTGCATTCGCACTTGCTTCATACATAGGCTTTGAGGCTACTGCAATTTATGGTGAAGAATCTGTTGACCCTAAGCGTTCAGTGCCTAGAGCAACATACTGGGCAGTTGGAATCATCACTGCTGTTTTTGCTTTGGTTTCTTTCGCTATGGTCACAGGCCTAGGTTCTGCAACTGTTGTCGATAGAGTTGCTGAGATCTCTGAAGGAGGCGCAAACCCAGCAGCTGTCCTGTTCTATCTAGTTGGTGAGAACGTTGGCCCTTGGCTAGTAACCGTCATGGAGTGGCTTGTTGTTTCATCACTATTCGCAGGTCTACTAGCCTTCCAGAACGCAAACGCACGTTACGTGTTTGCTCTTGGTCGCGCCGGAGTGCTGCCAGCAGCATTGGGAAGAACTAATGCTTCAGGTGCACCAGTTGGTGGAGTAATTGTTACTTCAGTAATTGCGATTCTCGTAATCATCCTGTTTGCAGTTCAGGAACTCGATCCAGTATTGAACCTGTTCTTCTGGATGAGCGCAATCACTGCTATCGCAGTCATGCTCGTTGAGATCTTGGTCAGCATTGCTGTTATTCGCTACTTCATGATGAACCCTGGTACTCACTGGTTCAAGGCACTGGTTGCTCCAGCTCTTTCAGCTATTGCACTTGGGCTTGGTCTATACCTCTTGATGTCACGCTTCAACCTGCTATCAGGACTGGCACCATCACCTGAAGAATCAAGTAACGCCTGGTCTATGACTAGCCTTGGTTGGACCCTGGTCTTGCTACCGTTCGCAGCTCTTGTGATCGGTTTCATTTGGGGAATGATCAACAAGAAAGACGGCTCAAAGATGAGTGCGGATATCTTGTCCTAACATTCACTAACACTGAGGGCTCAGACCATTTGGTCTGAGCCTTTCGTGTTTGGTTAGGAAACTAACGATTTAATGGCAGACTAAAACCATGTCAGCAATGAGGCTAGAACATGACCTGCTCGGTGATTACGAGATACCTTCAAGTGCGTATTGGGGGGTGCACACAGCAAGAGCAGCGGAGAACTTTCCTATTTCAGGAGTGCCTATCGGGCACTACAGATCTCTCATTAGAGCGTTAGCTCTCGTAAAAGAATCTTGCGCCAAAGCCAACCTAGAAGTTGGCGAACTAGATGAAAAAGTAGCTAGTGCAATAATCGCAGCCTGTCATGAAGTTGAGGCAGGCAAGTTTGATAAAGAATTCATCGTTGATGCTATCCAGGGTGGTGCTGGTACCAGCACCAACATGAATGCTAATGAGGTTATTGCTAACCGAGCACTGGAACTAGCGGGATTTGAAAAAGGTGACTACGACAAGATTCATCCTTTGAATGATGTGAACATGTCGCAATCAACAAACGATGTTTATCCAACGGCACTCAAGGTTGCTTTGATTCTTGAAATAAGAGAACTGATTAAAGCTTTGGAGTATTTACGTTCTAAATACAACGACAAGGCTATTGAATTCAAAGACCTCATCAAGATGGGTCGCACTCAATTACAAGATGCAGTACCTATGACGCTGGGACAGGAGTTCGCTACCTTTGCTCGAATGACTCAAGAGGATGAGCAGCGTCTTGTTGAACTTATTCCGCACCTCAGTGAAATCAATCTAGGTGGAACAGCAATTGGAACTCAACTAAATGCTCCTAAAGGATATGCAGAAGCTGCTTGCGCACATCTAAGTGAATTAGCCGGTTGGCAATTCGTTGTTGCGGAAGACATGGTTGAGGCAACCCAAGACGTTGGTGTATTTGTTTTGGTTTCTGGAGTTCTCAAAAGAGTAGCGGTCAAGCTTTCTAAGACCGCTAACGATCTTCGTCTACTTTCCTCGGGGCCTCGTGCCGGATTTGGTGAAATCAATTTACCTGCACGTCAAGCAGGATCTTCAATCATGCCTGGCAAAGTGAATCCGGTAATCCCGGAGGTAGTGAACCAGATTGCTTTCACAGTCATAGGTAATGACATGACAGTGACTATGGCCTGTGAAGCAGGCCAGTTGCAACTAAATGCCTTCGAGCCAATCATTACCAGAGCTCTGATGATGAGCATTATTTACCTGCGTCAGGGTTGTTACACACTGGCAGACAGATGTGTAGAAGGCATAACCGCAAACGCAGACCGCCTAAGGGCAGATGTTGAAAGATCTATCGGGACAGTTACAGCACTTTCACCGATGTTAGGTTATGAAAACGCCACTCTAGTAGCTCAAACAGCTTTAGCTGAAGATAGCACTGTGAAAGAAGTTGTCTTAAGGCTGGGCCTAATGACTGAGGCAGAGTTTATGGACATCCTGGGAGATGTCGACAAACTGGTTAGGCCTAATGCCTAAGTTGGCTAATCGCTCTTACTTCTTTGGCGTCTTACCAGCACGGATCCGAGTATTCCACCAATAACAACAAACAGCCCACCCCAAAGCAAGCCTTGGATGACTCCCATTGATGGATCTGGTTTATTGGACAGTAAATCTTGGTTGGTCTGTAATAACTCAACACCGTTATCGTCAAAGCACTGGTTACCAATTCTCTCTGTTTGATAGCCTGTGTTGTTTTCAACAGTTATCTCGTATTCCCCAGCAGCAATGTGTCCATCGTCTGAAGCGTTTCTCCAAAGTACTTTATACACACCAGCGGCTTGGATGTTTACCGTTGTATACAAGGTGGTGCCATCGACGCGAGCACAGGCTGGTCCAAGCTGCTCTCCAGTAGCGGAATCGGCGATAGCAATTAGGTTTCCTACACCAAAAGCCGTTTGAATCGGTTCCTCAGAGTAGCTAAGGCGTATCTCAATTGGCCCTGCTTCAACAACTGATTGGTCGCTAGGGCTCTGCTCAACTAATTCATTGTGAGCTGACGCTGGTGAACTGATAAACAAGATTGATGAAATAGCCAAAAGGCTTACTGAAACTGTTAACTTGCGCATATGCCCAGTCTAAGCGCTGGGTTAAGGTCTAAAATTGAGTGGAATAGAGCCGTTTGGAGTGCAAATGCCATCACCTAACTCACCGTTGAAATACCTAAGGCAAATAGCCATCGGGTCAGCGACCGGGCTGCTGCTTCTCGTGCTCATTATCGGTGGCTTTACTCTCGCTGCTCCAGCTAAAAATGGAGCAACAAATACTCCTACAAATACACCTACCGATTCGCCAACAGTTTCTCCCACTCCAGAAGGTAGAGATTGCTCTATTGCTGAACTTGCCGCTGATCCACGTTTAGTCGGTTTACACGCCCAGGTCATCAATCCTGCAACCAATGAGGTTTTGTTTGATGTGGAGGGGGATGTTCCAACTCAAACAGCTTCTGTAATGAAACTTCTTACCGCAACGGCAGCCCTTCAGGTATTGGGCCCAAACTATCGTGTGCAAACCAAGGTGTATGCAGACCTTGATGTGCCGGGTCAAATTGTGATTATTGGAGCTGGCGACCCTACTCTTTCTAGAGTCAGAGCTGGCTTGGAATCCGTATATAAGGGTGCACCTAAACTCAGCGAAATCGCAGTGAGCATAAATCAATGGGCGAAGGCAACTCCAATTAGAAGCATTGTCTTAGACAGCACTTACTTTGAGCCTGAGGGATGGGATCCGGGCAATCCTGAAACCGAAAGAACCATCGGATACCAGTCTCTAGTTTCTGCTCTTCAAGTAGATGGGGACAGAGAGAACCCAACGAGACTAACCTCGCCTAGAAGTGAAGACCCAGTAGCAAGTGCTGGACTTGCACTCAAGAAGGCGATAGGTTCTCTGGCATCTTCGGCCACTTTGATTCAAGGAAAAGCCGGGGGTAACTTGCTTGAAATTGCATCTGTTAAATCACAGCCAATCAGCAAGTGGATTGAACACATGCTTCAAGTTAGTGACAACACTGAAGCAGAGTTCCTTGCGCGTTTAGTTTCCAAACAGCTTGGATATAACGGCTCAAGAGACTCAGTAGATGTTGCTCTAAAGGCTGCGCTAACACGTGCAGGATTATCAACTGCTGGACTTGTTCTAAAGGACGGATCTGGATCTAATGAAAGTAACCAGGTTCCAGCTACATTAATCAACGCACTTTTGAAGAAAGTGCTAAATGAGGATGGTGACCTCGGCGTCATTAAACGCTCACTTCCGATATCTGCAGAGTCAGGTTCGTTAGCAAACAGATTCAAAGGCGACAACTTGGATGCGGCTGGGAAGATTTTAGCCAAGACCGGTTGGACTAAGCACGAGTATTCATTGGCTGGAATTATCAAAGCCAAAGATAAAACCGATTTGGTGTTCAGCATCGCTGCCATTGGTGAGGTAAACGCAACCGCTAAGGATGCTATCGATAACCTTGCCACAGGCATTTATAGATGTGGCAATAAACTCTCTGCAGAAACCAAGCCAATAACAAACAACTAAAGAAGGTAGCAATGACGCTCTCCGAAAGTGAACTCCTAGCTAAAGTCCCAACCCAGCTTTACATAGCCGGTAAGTGGGTAGATGGTCACGGAGCACAAAACATCACCGTCGAAGATCCTTCCACTGGCCAAGCACTGGCAACTATTGCAAATGCGAACGAAGTCGATGGCCTGGCTGCGTTGAGCGCAGCTGCAAACGCGCAAGAGTCTTGGGCAAAAACACCGCCACGTGAGCGCGGAGAAATACTTCGCAGAACCTTCGAATTAGTAAAAGCTAGATCTGAAGAATTCGCCATGCTAATTAGTTTGGAGATGGGTAAGCCAATTGCTGAAGCCAGAGGTGAAGTTACCTACGGAAATGAGTTCCTGCGTTGGTTCTCCGAAGAAGCGGTAAGAATTTCAGGAAGATATGGTTCTTCACCGGAAGGTACCGGACGCATGCTGGTCACCCACAGACCTGTAGGTCCAGCATTTGCAATCACACCTTGGAACTTTCCTTTGGCTATGGCAACTAGAAAGATTGGACCGGCAATAGCAGCTGGTTGCACCATGGTGGTCAAGCCTGCTGAACTTACTCCACTGACAACACTTTTGTTGACTGCAACTTTAGAGGAGGCAGGACTTCCCGCAGGTGTTGTGAACATAATTACAACCAGCACATCAGCTGCTACCAGCGCACCGATCATCGCTGATCCGAGACTTCGAAAGATTACCTTCACTGGCTCCACTCAAGTTGGGGTCAAGTTACTAGAACAATCTGCAAAACAAGTACTTAGAACTTCAATGGAGTTAGGTGGTAACGCTCCTTTCCTAGTCTTTGCGGATGCCGACATCGACGCCGCAGTTGAAGGAGCAATGCTTGCCAAGCTTCGCAACATCGGTCAGGCCTGCACAGCAGCTAACCGTTTCATAGTTCATGAGTCACTAGCAGATGAGTTTGCAGGCAAGATGGCAGCCAAGATGGAAGAGCTGCCTTTGGGCCGGGGAGTAAACCCAGATACCAAAATGGGGCCGGTTATTAATGAAAAAGCCCGCCTGAACCTCCAACGCTTAGTTGAGACAACAGTTGCAGAAGGCGGCAAAGTCTTATCCGGTGGCAAAGTGGTTGACGGCGAAGGTTACTTCTTTGAACCAACCGTGCTCACCGATGTGAAGCCTGGCTCAACCATTTTGAATGAAGAAATCTTTGGCCCTATTGCTCCAATCGTGAGATTCAAAGACGAAGATGAAGCAATCAGACTCGCCAACGATACTGAGTATGGTTTGGTGTCCTACGCCTATACCCAAGATCTAAAGCGCGGAATTCGCTTGATTGAAAGGCTAGAAACTGGAATGACTGGCCTAAACACTGGACTTGTCAGTAACGCCGCAGCACCTTTCGGCGGCGTGAAACAGTCGGGTCTAGGCCGTGAAGGTGGTCTGGAAGGAATCCAGGAGTACCTGGAAACCAAGTACGTCATGATTCCAGACCCAAGCCTTTAGCAACTGGGGTATTTGACCACTGATTAGAACAATTCAAGGACTAAGTAGGGTCTCTTTAGCCAGAGAACAAGCAGGACTGGAACACTATGACCTGCTTTGATAACGAATTTGTAAAGACTTGCTGAAAGCGGTTTCTCGTAAGCGCTTTCAGCAATAAAGTCTAATCAAGCCATACCAATGGCCAGCCATACCCTTGGTCGTCGAAGAGTTCTACGTCAAGGAATCCGAAAAACTGAAAGGTACAGGGATGAACCTCAAAATATCCAAATCGATGTCCGCGTTAGCTTCATTGCTAATGTTGAGCGCATCATTTGTCGGTCTATCAGGAACTGCCGCTAATGCAGCTGCAGCTCCATACACTCAAAACTTTGACAACATGTCAACTTACACAGGCATTGACTTTGATGGCAACGTTACTTCGTTGGTCTCAGATCAACCAGCTGGTGAAGGATTCACCTCTGGTAAGGCTATTAAGTTGGACAACCAGGGTGCTCCATGGGCTGGAACTAAGTTCGAACTTCCTGGAAACTCAAGTTTCATTTCCACAGCTAACGCAACTGGTTCTATTTCGGTGTATGCACCGGATGCAGAAGACCGTTGTTTCTTGGCTAAGTTGGAAGGCCCAGGAGTCCAAATCGAGCGCATCGTTCGCTTGAACAAGGCTGGTTGGCAGACAATCAACGTGGATTACTCAGCCAACTATGACGCAACCAAGAACTACAACGTTTTGGCACTTATGCCAAACCTTGCAGGTATCGGTTGTGGCACATGGGGTGGCACTAAGGAACTTACCACTTGGTATGTTGACAACATTTCTTACCCAGGTGCAAGAGATGCAGCGGAGTCTACAGTAGTTGTCGTTCCTCGCACCGCGCCTGCACTTTTGGTTAACTTCGAGAGCAACGACTCTTCAGGTTACGCAACTGTGGACTTCGGAGGAAACAACTCAGTTGTCGCTTCAGACGCTCCTGCTGGTGGATCTCAGGGTTCTGCTGCTGCGTTGAAGGTCACCACTGCTGGCGAAGGCTGGGCTGGAACAACTTTCATCAAGAAATCAATCAAAGCCTCTCTTATCTCTGCAGGAAAGATGGCTGTCACAGCAAACATTTATTCTCCAGTAGCTGGCGCAACCATCATGATGAAGATTGAAAGCCTTGAACACCCTTCACAGATTGTAGAAATTCGCAACACTAGCGTATTGGGTTGGAAGACATACACATTTGATTTCACAGTTGGTGGAAACATCACTGACTTGGATTACCCAATGGCTTCGATTTTCTTGGACTTCAATGGAGCTAAAACAGCAAACCCTTGGTACATCGATGACATAGCGTTCAACGGTGCTCAAGGAGCTGCTCTAACTGCACCAGTAACTCCAGCAACTCCTGTTCTTGTTAACTTCGAGAGCAACGATTCATCAGGTTACGCATTCACTGACTTTGGTGGCAACACTGCAACTAAGTCTGCAGATGCACCTGCCGGTGGCTCAGTTGGATCAACATCAGCTATGAAGATTGTCAGCCCTGGCGACTGCTGGGGTGGAACAACATTCCTATCCTCAGCAAAATCATTGCTAGGTAACGGAAATTCAGTTGTCAAGGCAAACATCTACTCACCTGCTGCTGGTAATGTCATCAAGCTAAAGCTTGAGGACTCAGGCAATGGCGGAATCAACAAGGAAGTAGACGTAACAAGCGTTGCTGGTTGGAACACATACAGTTTCAACTTCGCTGGCTTCGACTCTGCGGCTAAGTACAACATGGCTTCTATCTTCACCAACTTCACTTGTGGAGCTGGAAGCAAGAATGCTGAGCCTTTCTACGTTGACGACATCGCCTTCCTAGGTGCTGCAGGTGCAGCTTTGGCTGGAACTTCAGTAGAGCCTGTTCCTTTTAATGGAAATGCAAACGTTCGCTTGGTTGGCATGGATGACTCAAACTCATTCAACCGTCCTGCTGACGCTGCGTTCTTCTCTGTAGCTAACCCTTGGTACCGCGTTGGAATCAACGTTCGTACCAAGCAGGTTCCTGTTGGTTCAACTCAGACTCTGACTTACCTAGTCACAGACCAGTCGAACAATGCTCCACTTGCCAACACACTAGTTACTTTGACTATGGGTAAGCAGTACTCAAGTTCTAACGCGAAGGTAAATGTTGGATCTGTAGCATCTGCTGGAGAACAGAACAAGACTGTAACTGGCGTAACAAACGCACAGGGACGAGTCACATTCTCATTGGCTAACACTGACGTTGCTGCTGATGCTGCAAACAACCCAGGTACGAACCTAGGTGCAGACTTCACCGGTAAGAAGCTATTCAGCCAGGTAACAGCTTGGGTGACCAGCCAAACCCAGGACAGCATCGACCTAGTTGACTTCATCTTCTTCAAGCCAGCTGATGCACCAGTTATCAAGACTGCTGTTTCACGTCTAAATGGTGTGGATGCAACTAATGCTTGGATCAGCGAAGGCGAAGGTTGGTACCAGTACTACGCAGCCGGAATTCGTTACATCCAGCGTGGTATCGAAGTTGGAAAGACAACATCACTTTCATTCACTGTCAACGACACTGATGGAGCTCCTTACGCAAACAAGAAGGTCAAGCTTCTAGTTGGAAAGACCTACTCAGGTTCTTCTGCAAAGGTTGCTGTAAATGGAACTTCATTCCCTGGTGTTGGCGATGAGAAGGTTGTTGAATTCACAACCAACGCCAATGGTGTTGTTAGCTTCGATGTAAGCAACAGCAACTTCACTGCAGATGCAGATCCGTACCAGGCTTCAAACCTAAAGAACCCAGAAGGTGGAAAGAAGCTATTCGTTCAGCTAGCTCTAGTTGGTGAAAAGGGTAACCAGGATGTCCTAGACATCGTTGACCTCATGTACTACCAGGCGCAGGCAGCTGCTCCAGCAACCGTGTTCAATGCACGTCTAGCTGACTGGAATGAGACCAACTCATTCGACGGTACCCACGTATGGGGCGATGGCGGAATTGGAAGCTGGTTCCCAGCTAACACCGGTTACTTCGCTCACTACGTAGCTGCAGGATCAACCTTCAACCTTCGTTACAAGGTGACTAACTCAGTTACTGGAGCTAACGCTCCTGATGGCACAGTTGTTACTTTGAGCCTAGGTACAGCTTGGTCTGGTTCTAACGCTAAGTTCACAGTTGGTAATACTGTCGTTGATGGTAAAACCGTGTGGGGAGCTAACGGCCAGCTGGATCAGGCAACTGTAACTGCAACTGTTGTAAACGGTTACGCTACAGTATCCATGAAATCTAACGACCCAGCCGAAGATGCGACACCTAACCCAGGAAATGCAACAGCAAACCCAGACACATTGAACCCGCTATTCATGCAGGTGAAAATCAAGGTCGAAGGTAACGCTGTTACACAGCAAGACTGGATCAACATTGTTGTAGCTCAGAAGGCTGCTGCTCCAACCATTAGTTCCGTTTCTGCGACTTCTGGTAAGAATGGTCAGGCTATCGACATCATTGGTACTAACTTGGGCGATGCATTGAGCACACCAACCGTCTCTCTATTCACACCAGCAGCCGGCAAGCTACCTGCAGTTACAACTGCGGTTCGCGTAATTGCTGTTAGCGCTGATGGAACTCGATTGACTGTAGCCGCTCCAGCTAAGGCACAAAAGGGTAGCTTCCGAGTCACCAACTCTGGAGGAACTGCAACTGCAACTTCAATGTTCAGTGCAAGCGCATCAACCACATCGAAACCAGCAATCACAATGGCAGCATCTTTGGTGAAGGAAATTGGTTCAACAATCACACTAACTGGAACAAACCTTGGTTCAGTTTCTGCGATCACAATCGGTGGGGTAAGTGCTCCGTTCAGAGTGTTGACTGCTTCAAGCATCATCGTTACAGTTCCTGCTGGAGTTACTTCAGGTTCAACAATCAGTGCGACTAACCCAGGTGGAACTACAACTACAAGCAAGTTTGTTTACCAAGCTCCTGTAGTTGCAACCACAACAGCTGCTGCACGAGTTGGACAGACTGTTACTATCACTGGATCAAACTTGAAGGCAACCACAGTAATCTTTGGTGGCAACAAGTCTGCTAAGCCAGTAATCAACACAGGTAGCACCCTTACTGTAGTAGTTCCAACTGGAGCTCTTACAGGTGTAATCAAGATAACTACTGGAGCTGGTGTTGTAAACACCAAGTCATTCACAGTTACCCCACCTGCACCGACAGTTACATCATTCACACCTACATCAGGTAAGAAGGGTGTAACAGTAGTCTCCGTAAAGGGAACTAACCTATCAGGCGCAACAGTAACAATCGGTTCAACACCGGTTACTGTTTCTGCTGGTGCCACTGCAACATCACTGAAGTTCGTTATCCCAGCTGGTGCATCAACCGGCAAGATAACAATCACTACCGGTGGTGGAACAGCTAGCTCAGCTACTAACCTGACTATCAACTAGTACTGAAAAAGAAGAACTGCCCCATCCAGAAATTGGATGGGGCAGTTCTCTGTTTAAGTCAGCCTTAGTTTTGATCTACCGGAATAGTTGCCGTGAATTCTGTGTACTGAGTCTCTTCATTCCAGAGCAGGCTGCGGTCAACGCAAACTGCATCCAGCATTCTGGAACCAAGGCTCTCGACAACATTTCCTAGCGGCTTCTTTCCATCGTTTGCAGCAACAATTGTTATGTCGCCATTTGCGTCTAACCATATCCTGATTACAGCTTTGCTAGCCTGGCCATGCCTAACGGCGTTGCTCACGACTTCTTTGAGCACTTCGTTTAGCACCTGACCAGCTGTTGATCTTTCGTTTGTAACTTCAAAGACTGATTCGGACACGTCCATCTCGATGTCGCAAATACCTTGCCACAGCTGCTGGATGTTGAAGATTCCTTCAGCTAGCTCTATTTTGGGCGGGCTGCTTTGCTCCAAGGCATCTAATGCCCTTTGAAGGTCATTTTGAATTTCGCCAGCAATTTCTGGCGTCATCTTCTGCGCACTAGCGGCTCTGATTGATGCAGTGGTTACTGCTGGCTGGACAACACCATGTAGGAGCAGATACCAACCGTGCCTTGCCAGCCATGCCTTCTGCTCATAGAGCTTGTTTTCCCTAGCCAGCTCCTGAATTCTGAGAGTCAATTGGGTTTCAGTAGTGGACTGCCATTCGTCCAGAATGTATGCCATTGAACTGGCAAGCACCGACCAAGCTGGGATTATGAGAAAAGTCGGCATTAGGTCTGCAACCCCTCCGGTGCTTGGAACGCCGGAGAGAAACAGATAGCTAGGAATGCTCGAGATATAGGCCACAACGGTGATACTTGCAAAAGCCTTGGATATTGAGAAGTCCTGAGCCCGCGACAACGCCAGCTTGAATAACCCCAAACTCGTTGCAAAAACTAATGCAGCCACCGCGGCATCAATTGGAGTCAATGAGGGAATTATGAATGTAGAAAGTAAGTAAAAAGAAAATGGAACAGGTAGAAAAGAAATCCAAACACGGATTGACTTCGATGGTGTGATTTTTATCTGCTCTTTAGCTTGCCCGTCTAGAGAAACGACTTCACGGCTACTGGCCAAAATAGAAGCTTCTAGCGCGAGCCTCTCACCAAAGGGCTTTATCTCTTCTGATACAAACTTGCTTAGCCGATCCGAGCTATCTAGAAGGTTAGGCGAGTTAGTCACTAACTTCATCAATGCTTCTAGTTGAGGAATGAGGGTAGCGGCAGCGTTCTGGGCCGCTATCCTGTTGGTGTCCTCGAGTTCTTCGAATGCGGCTTCTCTAAATTGCATTAGTTCAATCTCGATAGAGCGCAATGCCCTGAGACTGTTTACTCTGGCTATTCTGGTCCCAACCACATTTGAGAAAAGGATTAGTAATGCAACTCCAATAACGAATCCGCCCAGAAAGCGCACAATCGGAACGCCACTATCTTCAATCCCAAACAAAGGCGCTAACAACAGGATCAGGACATTTTTGAAGGCCAGACATAACCCAGCGAAGAGTAGGTTGAATATCGGCTGGTTTCGGCCTAACAAGTTTACAGAACGCTTCAAAAGCAATATCGGAATAGCAACCGCTAGCACAATCGCAGCCCCCGCTGCGTTTAGCGGAATCCACATAATCGTGTAGTTTTGAAGGCGCACTGCATCAAAGGCAAAGCTCAAAATAGCAACTGCTATTACTGATACGAATAGAAGGTTATGGCCGATTATGTTAGGTTGCCCTAGACGTATCCAAAATCTAGTTTTTGTGAAATTTTTTAGATTCAACAAGACCCTCGCTCGACTGCATTCTCACCTAAAGTCTAGTTTTGTAGCCCCTATACCTAGCGTTAGCTCAGTAGATTCAGTCTTCCTCGGCTTGATCCAAAGATTGACCAAATGCAATGCTTTGATCTTCATTACCCGTGCCGAGGGAAATCCCAAGAATATCAGCGGAGCTAGATGGCAGGTCCAAGTTTTCCACTTGGCTTAGGGCCTTGTTGACTGCTCTTGTCCTAGTGCCGGCTTGCGCAACAGTCTTCTGCGCAGTTTCAAGTTGCTTGGCCAATGTGTCCATCACTCCGGAGTACTTACCGAATTCAGTTTTTGCAGCACTGAGAACCTTCCAAACGTCTGAGGCACTTTTCTCAATGGCTAGAGTCTTGAATCCCATTTGCAGGCTATTCAGCAGAGACATCAGGGTAGTAGGTCCGGTCACAAGGACTCGGTGAGTATTTTGAAGTTCACTTGTCAGACCTGGTCGGCGGACGACTTCTGCGAAGAGGCCTTCGGTTGGTAGATACATGATTGCAAAATCAGTACTGACTGGTGCATGCAGGTACTTCTCTGAGATGAGTTTTGCCTGCGTCTTTATAGCTTTTTCAACCGCCTTGGCTGCTGAGCTAATCTCTTCTGCGGATCCTGAGTCTTGAGCGTTTTGCAGGCGTTCATAATCCTCTTGGGGAAACTTGGAGTCAATTGGCAAATAGACGTATTCTCCGTCGCTACGACCCGGTAGCTTCACCGCAAATTCAACAAGGTCATTTGAACCGGGTTTGATTTTCACGTTCTTTTCATATTGGCTTGGCGCCAACACATCTTCGAGCTGACGTTCAAGTTGGACTTCGCCCCAGCCGCCTCGAGATTTGACGTTGGTCAGTACTTTTTGCAAACTGCCAACATCGTTGGCAAGGTTTTTCATTTCTCCGATTCCTCGGGCTACTGCCTCAAGGTTTTCGCTGACAAGCTTGAAAGACTCTCCGAGTCGTTTTTCAAGAGTTCCTTGAAGCTTTTCATCAACTGTTTCGCGCATCTTCTCAAGTTTTTCTTCGTTTCCTTTGCTCATCTTCTCAATTTCACTCTGCAGAGTCTTCTGTATCTCTTGCTGTTTCCTGGAGTTAGAGTCAGTCAGTTCAGCTATTTTGGTTTCTATGTTGCGAAGCGATTCACCAAGGGATTTTTGTAATTCGACTCTGGAGGCACTTGCTTCTTCACGCTGCAGCTTCGCTGAGTTCTGCGCCGACTCGCTAAACGAAGTTAGGCGTCTTTCAACTATGTCGTGGTTAGCAGCGATAGCCGAGCGAAGCTCATCCCTATGCAATTGAAGGTCTTTGCTCATATCTAGTGAGCCGCTAGGTTGATTACGCTTTAGAATCACAACAATCAGCGCTGCCAGTGCCAAAAGGTTGAAGATGCTTATTATCGCTGCGATTTCCATGTTTCTCCTTTACTGAAGGGTGCCTTTAGTCTCTCAAACACTAAACCCCACCGCAGACACAATATTGCAAGATAACTGATATTCCTGCGCATCTTGAACTTACCCTAAGAGGCTAAGACCCAAGGCTACAATTTTCGCGCTGCCTTGTACCTGAGTTGCTCCAGCCTAGAGCCTTGCCTCAACCTTCGCCTTAACTGCTTCGAAGTGAGGCTTTAGGAGAACATACTCAGACTTCCAAGGCTTGGCTGGCCCCGCCCAGTGGATGATTTTCGGGCTGTTGTTGAAGTCCTGAGATGGAACATGGTTCCACTCGGCTCCTATCTCAAGCACTCTGCCCCTCGAGTAGATATTAAAAACGTCTTGATCGTTCATTCGGCACTGCTCGACTAGATATAAGTGTTCTGCTGTGAATCTTTCATTTCTCATCAACTTCAGGTTCAACACCAAGATGCCAGCATTGAATGTTTTTGCAGTTAGATCAGCCTGATCATGTAACCGTTTTCTAAAGTCCCAAGCTTTTTCTGGATCAAAATGCAAGGTGGCTCTAGTAATCGGACGGATCATATTAGCCCAAATCTTCAACCTTGTCCTCTTGCCTGCGAATACATTTTCTCCAAGAGTTAAATCAAACAACTCGCCAACATCGGCTTGAATCAGAATGTCGATGTCAAGATACAACACCTTATCCAAATCCTTCAACATTTCTGGAATGAATAATCGGTCTAATGTTGAAACCGAGGTGTGAGCCTGTAATGAGATGTCATCCCCGTATTGAATCTCATCAAAGCTATAAAAGATGAAGTTAATCTGAGGGAATAGTTTGCCCATTCTGTTGCGGAATTCCTCGCCCAAACCACGAGTCATAATGTATGCAGTGAATTCTCTTGAGCTGTGATCAACAAGAGACTGGAGAACAACTGGAATCATTTCCTCTAGATTTTGATCTAGAGCGAGAGCTACCTGTACGGCATTATTACCTCTAGGATTTTTGCCAACTGTAAACTTCGAGGCTTCTAAAGTAGCGACTACTATATTTATGTCGATGTTTGATGCAGTCACTTTGCTATAGGTAGTGGCGTAAGTGTCAGCGTATTCAACTTCGGCCTGACAGATTTCAGACCACAGTTTACGAACTTCCTGTTCAGTCTTACCCTCAAGGATTGACTTCAGAATGATCTCTAGCTTTTGTTCCACACCACTTCTGATCTTGTTGAATGCAGATTGGTCTAAATTAATGAGACCCTCATAGCGCACGTCAGCAAGATTCTTCGGTTTGAACTCAACCGAGAGCCCCATGGATAGTGCTGGCAGGTAACAGTGGAGGCGGTTGGTTACAATTTCACTGTAGTTGGCGTACCCAGCCAGCATTTCTCTGGCATCTTCAAGCCCTTCGACTAAATCAAAGTCTCTAACCTGCCCACCAAATTGGGCAAAATCATCAACCTCCCAGCCTTGATATTTGCTGTCATCAACCCTCGCCTCTACCTGAGCAAGTGTCTTTTCTTTGGCTCCAGAGGCATCGGGGAGAATCTGCCCGACAGTTGTTGTAATACAACCAGAAAAGAAAGCTTTGATGCCAAAATCTCGCAGTCTGTATACAGTAGTCCAGTCGCGGCAGCCAATCGGCTCCACACGTTTTAGCTCTCTAACCACATCTTCAGTTAGCACATCCGGGTCTTGGATGTGAAAAGAGATCATTATTGGCAAGACATTCTTTGGATACGGGAAATCCACTGGCCCGTTGAAGTTACGGTGCATAAACCAACCGTTGGAGATTAGCCAGGTATTCTCTGGATACTCTCTTCCACTTGAAAAGTCTCTATTCAAAGGCACCGGCTGAATTTTTGCGGCATGAGTAGTAATTTGGCGTTCTGGATGGATGTGCATCTTCAAAGTGTTGAGGTAATTGGAAAGCTTGGTGTCGCCTACGAAGTCAAGTTTTTGAAAACGTAGCAAGTTGGACACAGCAGCTAAGCTCTGAACATAATCACCTCGGTTTCGTGAGGTCTTGGACTTATCAAGTAGTTTGTAATCCATAACAGCGAAGTTTATTGTTCCTGGGAGTGAGCGCACCTCTGTCTGATTATGGTTCAAGTGTTTGTTGAACCACTCCAAAAGTTCTTGGTCGGTTTCTGAAAGTGAATCCATTCTTCTTTTGTCCATTAGAAGAATATTTGTCTCTTCTCTTAATAGTTCAACCTGACTGTACTTGGCTAGCGCTTTCATGAGAGCCAGCCGTGCCTCTATGTTCAAGTGCTCTCTGTTTTTAGCTAGGTACTCCTTGAGCTCGGATAGGCCCTTTTTTATATCTACGAAGAGAAAGCTTTCAAAGTACTCGTAAGGGGCAAAAGTTTTTGAATTTTGATCCCCAGCTTCTTGGAAGAAATGAAATGCTGATTCATATAGACCCAGACCGGTGAGCATGGTTGCAAACCCGAGTGCTCCAGCTTCTTTTTGGCTAGCGTTGTCGTATAGGGAGTGCACGAAAGCTCTGGCAAGGATTCGGTCTTCAGTTGTAGTGGACTTCCTTACATAATCGCAAACAGCCTGCTCGAAGCATATTCCGGAGGCCACATCCACAACTATCGACGGCCTAGCGGCAGCAACTCTCAATTTTGAGGAAATACCGTGTAGCTTGGCAATTGTTTTGGATTGTTGCTCGTTTACCCTGCGCAGATTCAATAAGCGGCGAACTTTGTCAGCCTGCTTGGGTGCCAAAAACATCGCCACTTTCTTAACGATTGTTCTAAGCAATAGAGCGGCCATGGAGGAAGAACCTTATACGGTTGGGTTAGAAGAACGGGTATTAAATCCGTTCTATGCACCATATTCTAGGTCCCGTGCGCGAACAAGCCCTGTGTAGGTTCGTTATTACGTTCTTTTAGAAAAACAGAGCCAACATAAGGAAGCCAAATATCGCTGTGAATATGACAGGTGTTACAAACTTAGAGACATTAAGCCAAGGACCTAGGCGCAGCACACTTCCTGTAAGCGCAGACTTGGTAGGCAAATCCTTCAAGCTCTCCGCAATAGCCTGCCCCTCCAAGGACGCCGAGTACTGGACCAGTGCTCCAAGAATTCCCGAGGCTAACAATATGCCGGCAGCAGCTAGCGATGCATACAAACCAGAATCACGTATTGTGTCGATTAGTCCAACCGTGGTGATCAGTAGAAAAGTAGGTGCTAGTTGGGACATCACAAGCTGGTTGCGGGTCTTTAGCCATAGTTCAAGCAGGTCTTTTTCAGTCATGAGGCAATTTTAGGGCTGGAATACAGATTCTGGACTCGGTTGCCAAGTTAGGGCAGTAACCCGTTAGTTGAAGACATGCTGTGAATGTTCCTTTGAGGCATGAAACAGTAATCGAAATTCGTATTTTCGTATCCAAATGGGTTAGATTTGGAGACGCTTACAATCTATAGACATAGTGTCTATTTTCTCGAAGGGCAAAAATTGTTCGCATTGAACTCAAATATTCGAAGTTCGTATCTCTGTTGGTTGGAGCAGCTCTAACCCTAGCCATGGTTTCCAACGCGGAATCAGCCAAGGCGGCGTATGCGCCACCAATTATGGCCACAATATTCCCTACCAGCGGAACAGTAACCGGTGGTGACCTAATCACCATCACAGGACAGAACCTGCGAGCAGTGAACTCCATCCAAGTTGGTGGAAATACCGTCTACTGGGATGACATCGAAAAGAGTCAATTGACGCGAGTAATGCTTATTGTTAACCAGGTTAGCCACTCAGGGACATTACTAAATTAGAGTATTTATGCTCTAGAGCATTTATACTCTAATTATGGGAAGACAACCAAAACAAGATAAAGACCAACTGGAGAACCATGTTGAGTCCTTTAGGACCAAGCGTGAGCTATCTAGGCAAGAATTAGCTGATCTGGTGGGGGTTCATTACCAAACCATGAGCTACATCGAACGTGGGGAATACGCACCAACCCTTGCCTTAGCGCTAAGACTAGCCGCAGCACTGAACTGCAAAGTTGAACAACTCTTCAATCTGAAAGTGAGCATGTAATGAATAATCTGCAGACAATAATATCCAATAAGCGCAAAGCCAAGATTGAGAGACTACTGAGCACGCCACCTAGTGGTTTCCTGGTCTCCAAGGGTTTTAGAAGATTCCTTTGCATAGTTGCCGTTGTGTTTAGTTACTTTTACCTCTTCACTATGCTGGTTCCCGTTCAACGCCTTGTTGAGGCACACATTAGAGACGGCAAAGGTGTCATAAATTTAGACAAGCTGGACTCCACTCAAAGCTTCCTGTGGGAAATGGCTGGTGTATTTACCTGGGTTACTTTCTTAACTCCATACATCCTTCTAGGATCTTTCCTGCTGCTTAGAAACTCAATGCGAAGAATTACCTCTTTGCCTGATGAGTATCTGGACGAACTAGAAATTGCTAACCGAGATTGGGCATTCAAAACCGGTTACCTAGTTGTTAGGAGACTTGGCCTAGCGGTAACCGCAGCTTTCATAGTTTTGCAAGCTCTCGCATTCGCCCAGAGATTCAAATATGACTCTCAAGGAAATCCGATAAGAAATGAACTAGAGCAGGCACTGTATAACTTCAATTCTTATCTAACTGGTCTAACCTCCACGAGTGCTGTTAGTTTCTATTTAGGCGCATTTGCACTACTTACGTTTGTGGCCTACTCATTCCCACTGATTCTTCTAGCCTGGCGTGAATCTAGGTTCCCAGAGCCGATGCCAGAACTGAAGAGAGTACTTCCAGTAGGGGCAACATATCTGATTGCAAGAAAGTATTTCAGAAGAGCGGCGCTAATCGGATTCATATTCATCGGATACTGGGGTATTCAGTTTCTAGGCGTATATCTAGCTGGCGAGTTCCGTCTTCCGCAATTGTCTAACTTCCTAACCTATTCTGGAGTGCTCTTTTTCTTCCTTTTCTTTGCCGTTCCATACGCGATGTTCGTATACATTTGGGCATCCATCAAAACCGTTGAAATATTGAAAGCAGCTAAGCAGAATAACTACAGCGATGGTAAAAATGCGGCTCCGGCGATGGGGGCCTTGGTGTTCTTCGTGATCACCCAGCTCCTTGGCATATCTATTCCTATTCTCTTCTCTCAGATCGGGGCATTATCCGGCGGAGGTGGCTCACCAATTTTGGCCATCTTTGCAATCGGACTTGCCATGATTCCAACCCAGGTGCTCTCCTTTATGTTTATTAGAAGATTAGGTAAAGCAGAGGTGAGTGCTAATGCCTAAGCCGAGTATCCGCTCCGATATCAGACAAGCACGCGTAGAACGAATTTTGGCAGCTAAGCCAAGTGCTTTACTAACAGCTCCTTGGATGAGAAGAACATTGAGTCTGTTGACAGTTCTTTCAAGTTATGTAATTCTGGCTAGTTTGCTAATTCCAACTCCTTACTGGATCAGCAAAACTGGCAGAATTTACAGAGATAGCCAGTTTGAGGAAAACTATCCGCTAATCGACATCAGAGATCGTGCTTACACAGTCGCCTTAGTTTTGGTGATTTGGAGTTTCATACTTCTTCGACTGTCTCTGAGAAAGAACACTCTGCTGCCAGATCAGTACCTGAGCGCTTTACAAGTTAGCAACAGAAATTGGGCCTTCAAGACCGGCTATGCATGGGTAAAACGTATCGGGCTAGGTTTTGCCTTGCTTTTCGGATTCCTTGCCACCAGTGCCAAGTCTTTGGCTGGCTTTAGCGCGGGCTACGGACCTACCCCAAAAGCTATAAGAGCCTTTGAAAGATATGTATCTGATCTGAGCATGGAAGACCCTTTCGGTTTCTACTTCAAATTGTTCTCGCTTCTTGCCTTTCTCGCTTACTCTCTACCAATCGTTTTGTTAGCTTGGCGTGAAGCAAGGTTCCCGGAACCAATTGCAGTGCCTCAAGAGGCAATAGAACTCAGTCCGCAGGCCAGCACTGCCAAGCTGTACTTTGACTCTCTGAAATGGATTGTCCTTTTCTTCGCTGTCTTTGCAACTCTTTGGATATCACCGCTAGTTTTCATGGGAGTTCAAGGTTTGGTCTACCTCTTCTTGATGCTTTTCGTTTTCGTAGCTATTCCAGGAGCTCTTTTTCTATTCATTTGGGCAGCCATCACCGTCACTAAAGGAGTCAGGGCGATTAGAAAAGCCGGATACGTCTCTGCTGAGCAACAACGTTTCACTAACCTCATAACACTGTTCTTGACCATAAACCTGCTTCTCGGGTTAACAGTTGGCATAAACATGGCCGCAGCATTCTTAGGGTTCTATGGCTTCGCTGGCCTTGGCATTGCTCTTGTTGTTGGGCTTCTCATGATCCCGATGCAAGCACTGTCTATGACTTTCTTTGCCAAGTTAGAAAACAGGGCAGACCCAGCTGGTCCTAAACTTTGGTAGTGTCGCAACGGGTGACTAACTACCGAAGGGCAAACTCAAGTGAAACCAATTAGCAAAATCGCTTTCTATGCAGCAATCATTGGTCCAATCCAATCAGCTCTGGGCTGGATTATTGCGGGTTCCTTATGGCCAGGCTATGACCAAGCTAGACAGACTATTAGCGAGTTGGCTTCTCCTGAATCGCCAGTCAAAGAAATCATGTCTTCATTTTTCGTATTCGGTGGGATACTGACCGTCATTGTTGCGGTCTATGCAAGGTCTCTAGCTATGCCTGGTCGGATTGCTCTATTTGTTTCTGCTCTATGCACATTTGGGCTAACGATATTCCCAACACCACTTATTGGTTATTCAGTTGAACATAGAGTATTTGCAATTGCCTCATTTGCTATTTCAGCGGGTTGGCCATTGCTTGCAATGAGAACCTCCAAGGATGCACCATTGGCTATTAGACCTCTCGCCACAGCAATAGGAACTGCTGCTCAAGCAACTTTGGCGATTTGGTTCCTTATTGTCTGGGCTGATCCAACTTCTATCAACATTGGAATCTGGGAAAGAGTGGTTGCTGTTTCACAGGCGGCATATGTCACCTGGGTTATTGTTTCTATCTATGTTTGGCAAAACAGAAAAGACAAAAAAGTTAGCTAATTTGCCCCTGCACATAAAGAGCAACATCAGCCATTACTCTCTCGTCTACTGAATGCCCTAAAGCAGGGTAAGACTTAGTTGTTGCTTTAGTGTGTGTTTGCAACCAGGTGTTCAATTCAGAAATGGATGCTTTAGGAATCATTTGGTCCTCCATACCTCTTGCATAGATGACCTTCGGTTTTGATGCTGCTAAAGTAGCGTCTCCTGGCAGGCTGCCAGAAGCAACAAAGCCAGACAGGATAACTGTTCCCTGAATACGCTCCGGTCTCGTCCGAAGTAGTTGGGTAGCCATCAAAGCGCCCTGTGAAAAACCAATCACAATAAGTTTTGATTCAGCTGGCACATATCCTTCTATCCAATCCCAAAGGGCTTCAGTTGAACTCTCAACCTCTTGCACAGTGGGCCTAACAAGTTCGGTTGCGCTATACCAAGAGAAACCTTCATACTGAGAAGATAACGGGGCTCTAGGGGATAACCAAGTTAGATCTGGGAGAAAGCTCATTAGTTCTGGAAGATCTCGCTCATCAGCCCCGTAGCCATGTAACAAGAGCACCACTGGTACAGAATCAGATATTCGATCTAAACCGCCAGAGACAAACTTAGTTATTGAGGTACTCATAAGCTCAAGCCTATTGATTCTTTAAGGACAGCAGATTCCAATCTAAGTTAGAGTCCAAACCAGTGTTACTGGAAGCTACCTCGTGACCTCAATCATGACATCTGTTTGGTCAAAGACCTTGTTGCCTAGTGAGTCTGTCCTTGTGGACCACAGCGTATACCTTGCCGCTGGAGCGTCTGGATGCACCGAGAATCTCTGGCTGTAAACAGCATCTTTGTCGTTACCGCTGACTTTTTTGGCAGGTCCTTGATCTGAAATGTAACTTACAAATCCATCGCTGAACGAAGATCCATTCAGTGCAAAATACACTCCGGAAAAAGCAACATCTGTTTCATCAGTGGAACGCCAAGAGACTTCAAAACTCTCACCTGCTCGCACTGAAATTGGATCGGAGATGAACTCAAAGGTAGGAGCAGATGTATCGGAGGATCCGCCAAACACTTCAAATGAAATTGCTGCATTGCTTGTGGAGATGTTTCCCATGTAATCTCTGGAGCTTAGCCAGACGCTGTATTCCAGATTTGGTGCTGTCTTTGGAACATCACACTTAGCTTCGAATTGGCCATTGGATGCCGTGCCCTGCACTAGTTCTGATTTCACAATAAAACCACACCACTTGGTTACCCAACCAGATGCGCCACCAATACTTAGCCAGGACTCTTCTATGCCCGAAGTGTCTGTTGCACTCCACCTAAAGTATGCAGTTGTTCCGGCTTCAACGCGTTGTGCTGTTTCATTTGATGCAGTAATCACTGGAGCCACTTTGTCCAGTTTGCATTGGCCTTTCATTACATCGTTACGATCCCAGGCACAGGTGTCTTTGCCCTCATTACTTGTAATACTGTCTTTACCTAGACCACCGGAAATCATGTCGTTACCAGAGCCGCCAGAAATCTTGTCGTTTCCTGCCTCACCTTTGATTAGGTCATCTTGGCCGGATCCTAAGAGGGTGTCGTTGCCTTCACCACCAAATACTTGGTCTTTACCTGTTCCACCATCTATTACATCGTTCTGGCCTTCACCAACGAGAGAGTCATTTCCTGTTTCACCGTAGATGATGTCTATGCCGGCACCACCAGTAATTTTGTCATTTCCTGATCCACCCCAAATAACATCGTTGCCGTTGCCAGCTTGGATGAGGTCATTACCACCAAGGCCACAAATAACATCTTTGCCCGTGGTACCTGTAAGAAAGTCATCACCTGCAGTGCCAATAATTGTGCACTTTGATTTGGAGAATTGCGCGGCTTGAACGGGTTGAATGCCTAGTGCAAGTATCAAAGCAGAAGCTACTGCTACGTGAGTTGCAAGTAATTTGAACATCTAACCCTCCTACCTAATTATAAGTTTCGAAGTACTTCAGTCTCCAGGCGAAATAAACCTGAGAACGAATAGATTCCAGAGCCTGCCTGCCCTTTGGCCAATCACCCACTCTCTCCACAGACTGGGAAATTGATAAATACGCCTTTTGGGAACGGTTCAACATGAAAAGCATTGAGTCTAGCTCTGACGGAGCGTCAGCTGCTGCTGGAGCTCAGCTTGTTTAGGATACGTTTTTTGGAAAGCCTGTTGACCTGCATAACAGCACGTTAATTTAGGTTTAGATTCAATCGAACCTGACCTTCGATAACCTTACACATTATCTGTATTCGCATAGGTAGGATTTTCTATTATGAGTAACTTACAGAGACCAGAAATAGACCCCATGCTAGAGCCAGCACCTGAGGTGATGACTACCAAAGACATGATTGTTGGCGATGGGGCAGAAGCTCCAGCTAATTCAGTAGTGAATGTTCACTACCTCGGTGTTGACTATGAGACCGGTGAAGAATTTGATTCTTCATGGGGTCGTGGAGAGTCCATTGAATTCCCACTAAACCGCCTCATCAAGGGTTGGCAAGAAGGTATTCCAGGTATGAAGGTAGGCGGCAGAAGAATGCTAATCTGCCCACCTGAGATGGCTTACGGTCCTGCTGGTGGCGGTCACGCTCTTTCAGGTAAGACCTTAGTCTTTGTAATTGATCTACTTGGAGTTAAGTAGTCAGTTAGTTTCTGCCTTCAAACCGCTATTTGTTTAGGACTATTCTGCGACCCGTGTCGTAGAACTCACGGTTGCCAACACCATCGCGAACGCTGATCCAAGCTTTGTATGTTCCTGCGGGAGCGTTGTCGCCGAACACATAATCCTGCTCAAGAATCAAATCGGTTGGAGTGAAACCTAGGGTTCGAGGATCAGAGCCAGATGCGTGCAGACCGTATTCACCACTGAAACCTCCGCCTTCTAGCGCGAACCAAAAGTAGATTCCTGCCACTACCGATTCATCGGTAGCTTCAACACGAATAACAAAGTTCTCACCTGGAGATACAGACTCCGGGAGGTCAAGTTTGGATACGGTTGGTGTGCGGTTATCAGATGATCCGCCGACAATTTCAAACGCGATTCTCTCTTCTGTGGTGTGACCCATCATGTCGACAGCTCCGAGAAATAGCGTGTAGTTATCGTTGACTGCATTTGGAGGAACAGTGCAGCTCAGTTTGTAGGTTCCAGATTTTTCTGAACCTGACTCTAATTCTGTTGGGATGCGGAACCCGCACCATTCGGTAATCCAGCCAGGTGCTCCACCAATAGATCCATAAACCGCCTGAACGGTAGCCACGTCGCTGACATTCACAGTGAACACTGCCATTGTCCCTGCTTGGATTTGCCTGACCACCATCGGGAGAGCTCCAAACTTCGGACCTTTGCTGTCTAATTTGCAGGCGTCAAGTCTCACGTCGGCTGAATCTGCGTTACACAGGTCGTTACCTGCACCGGTGGTAATTGTGTCTTTACCTTGACCGCCATCGATGAGGTCCGCGCCGCTGCCAGCTGAGAGTTCATCGGTTCCTGCGCCACCTTGAAGTAAGTCTTGGCCATTTCCTCCGGTGATTAGATCTGCACCGTTACCACCGACCAATTTATCTGCGCCGTCGCCACCATCGATTTGGTCGTTTCCAGCTTCACCGTAAATCTCGTCGTCACCTCTGCCGCCAGAAATAGTGTCTGTTCCTGCATCGCCTCTAAGAATGTCGGCTTCTGTTCCGCCGGTAATTGTGTCATTGCCTGTGTCACCAAAAACATTATCTATACCTGTGCCGCCGTCGATGTAATCAGCGCCTGCGTCACCGTAAATATCATCTGCACCAGATCCAGCCTTTATGCGATCGTTCCCAGGTCCACCAAAGATGATGTCTTTTCCACCAAGACCGTTGATAATGTCATTACCGGCTCCAGCACAAATAACGTCATCACCTGGCGTACCAGTTATTCGTTCAGCTGAAGCTGTTCCAGAAATGCTGCAAGCAGGCAGGGAGAGGGCAAAACTAGCATTAGGGAAACTAGTTACAAATAGCGGCACCAGGGCTGCAATTGCTAGAGTTTTACGACGCATAGGGCACCTCCATTTCCGGGACTTTCTAGAAATATAGCAACATGTTTCTCACTTCAAGTCTGCCGATTTGACCTTTGCTGGCAAACTCTCAGGCTATTGAAACCGCTTTCAATAACCTGATTTAGCTCTCTAACGGGTAGGCCTGAAGTTTGCTTACCCTCAACGCTTATACGGGCAATGCCTGCAGATGTTTGCACAGCACTTGCCTTGGTCAACCAGAGATTTGGCATTGAAGACAAAGAATCCAGTTTCGGGGTCAAGATAACCTGGTTCATTTAGATCTAGAGACTTGTTGTGCTCATGTATTATCTCTGTGTAAAAAGGGTTCGACTCATTCAACCTCTCAGGGTGAGGCTGATTCAGGTCACGACGAACTACATCTCTTTTTGGCATTGAACCCTAATCGTATGCCTGATTCAAACAAGTTTGTTCAAGCACACCATGGCTATATGACAAGAGCCCAAGGAGTTCTTTTCCCAAGGACTTACTGTTCTAGACTGGTCCCAGAGCAAGTGGGCAAGCAAACAAATGATTGTAGTTGAGAACTAAATGACAAACATCCGTGGAACCTTGATTGGGGTCTATAACGCCGACGGCGGACTGCGTGGCGAGCTTGCCTATGTTTTTGGACACCTGATTGGGATTAGAAGTTGTAGCCTCTGTGACATTTCTCACTCACCGATAAAGAAGAAGGCTGCCTTCAAAGAGCTTGAAGCTCACCTGCTGGCAGAGCACGGAATCATGGTGAAAATGATTCACCTAAAAGAACGCAATGAACGTGAGACCAAGGCATCCGAAGGCCGTGAGCCATGCATGCTCCTCGAGTATCCAGACCAGTCCATTTCAATGTTCCTAGATGCAACAGATCTAAAGGCTCTATCCGGAAGTGTAAAATCTCTCAAGAAGTTGGTTACCTCAAGGTTGGACATGTACCTATAGACCTAAAGTTGAAACCCCCGCAACTAATTGTCGCGAGGGCTTCAATTCTGGTAGGCCCCGTCGGGATCGAACCGACGACCCACGGATTAAAAGTCCGTTGCTCTAACCAACTGAGCTAGAGGCCCAAATCTGCATTGCAGACTTTCTATTCTAACTTTTTATAGGGGCTAATTTCCTACGAACCCAAGAGTTGCCTGCACAGCCCGCTTCCAACGGCCATAGGCTTCAGGGCTAACTGGCTCTGGGTGGAAGGAGGCATCTACTGGGTTGAGTTTCTTGAGTTCCTCCAAAGAGGACCAGAACCCTACCCCTAGGCCTGCTAGGTAAGCAGCGCCTAGAGCAGTTGAATCAAGGTGCACAGGTCTCTCTATCGGCACAGCAAGCTGGTCCGATTGGAATTGCATTAGGAAAGAGTTGGCTGATGCTCCACCATCCACTCTTAGTTTTGAGAGTTTGATACCGGTTAGGGACATGGCATCAAAGATATCTTTTACTTGAAAAGCGATGGCTTCAAGAGTCGCTCGGGCAATGTGAGCATTAGTAGTTCCTCTGGTTAGACCAAAGATTGAGCCTGTTGCTTTAGGTTCCCAATAAGGAGCACCTAAACCGGTAAGTGCAGGAACGAAGACAACGCCGCCGTTGTCTTCTACTGTTTTGGCCAGAGATTCACTCTCTGCCGCACTAGGAATAATCTTTAAACCATCTCGAAGCCACTGAATAGCAGCTCCTGCAACAAAGACAGAACCTTCGCTTGCATATGTTCTTACTCCGTCAAGTTGCCAGGCAACTGTAGTGATAAGTCCGTTGTCTAAAACTAACGAATCAGTTCCAATGTTCTGCAGAATAAATGCACCTGTTCCGTATGTGCACTTAGCTCCACCAATTTCAAACTGTGTCTGACCAAATAGGGCCGCTTGCTGATCTCCTGCTATTCCTGAAATAGGAATAGTTAGACCAAAGAAGCTTTCCGGATTAGTTGTTGCAAGGTGGCCACTTGAGTCAACCACTTTCGGTAATGCTTGAATAGGAATCTCAAATAGATCCAGCAGTTCTTCAGACCAGTTACCCTTGTGGATGTCATAGAGCTGTGTCCTGGAAGCATTAGATGCATCGGTGATGTGTGATTTGCCGTTAGTCAACCTTGAGACTAAGTAAGTGTCGATTGTTCCAACGATGAGATTACCGTTAGTGACCTCTTTCCAGATCTCAGGTTTGTTCAGGGCAATCCAGCGAAGCTTCGACGCACTGAAATAAGGATCTAATGGCAAGCCGGTTAGTGTCTGAACTCTATTGAAAGTTGGATGGGTCTTCAGATCTTCCAGAACTTGAGTTGTTCTTCGGTCCTGCCAGACAATTGCAGGGGTGGGGGAGATAAGGGTTTTCCTGTCCCAGATACCTATAGTCTCTCTTTGGTTGGTTATGCCAAGACCTTTGAAGTCCACTTCCCCCAGAGAATCCAGAAGTTGTTTAACAGCTGATTTAGTAGCTTGCCAGATCTCTTCTAAGTCGTGTTCAACCCAACCTGGTTGTGGGAAGTGTTGCGGAAACTCTTGGTAACCCAGTGCAGATTTTGAGCCATATTTGTTTATGGCAATCGCTGTTACTCCTGTGGTGCCAGCATCGATAGCGAGAATCATTCTTTGTCCTAGTGAGGCATCGGTTCGTAGATGACATCTTCTGGCTTGGTATCTTTACGAGGCCATTCGATTAGCAGCATGGCCGCTAACATTAGGAATCCACCAAAGATGACCTGTAAAGACAAAACCTCTTGGCCGACGGCTACAGAGGTAAGGGCAGCAAAGACAACTTCCATAGTCAAGATGATAGCCACTCTAGAGGCATCCATGATTGACTGTGCCCAGGTTTGAATGAAGAAAGCCAAGGCTGTTGCAAAGACTGCTGTGAACAAAACAGCGAACCAAACTTCGCCATCAACTGGTCCTTGGTACCCATCAGGTAGTGCTCCAATCCAGCAGAGAACAGCAACAGTTATCAGTTGAATAACTGTCAGAGCATAAACATCTTTACCCGGTGACCATTTACCAAGACCTACGATGTGTAAAGCAAAGCCAAGAGCACAAACCATAACCCAAATCAGCCCTAGATCGAAGGCCGCATCTTTGATGGTGATAAAACCCAGACCTACGGTAGCGAGGATTGCGCCGATAGCCACTATTGATTTTGGTTTTCTCTTGAAGAATATCCAAACCAAAAGTGGAGTCATGATTACATAAAGCCCTGTAATGAAACTTGTGATTGCAGCGGTTGAAAGAACTAGACCAATTGTTTGGGTGACATAGCCTATGCCTAGGACCACTCCAAGAATCACTCCATAGAGCAAAGTGGGCCCGCGGAAAGACTTTAGGACCTGAGGTTTGACGGCAACCATAAGAGCAGCTGCGATGGTAAATCTGATAGCTAGGAAATCAAAGACTGGAATCTTTTCCATAGCTGGCTTCATTACAACAAACGAAGCACCCCACGCTACGGTTACAAACAACAGGGCAAGTATGGCCCAAGTTGTCTTCTTCATTACCCCAGTCTATTTGTGGCGTTTGATCTTGGTGTTATGGGCAATATGCTTGACCATGCTTGGGAAGACCAAACCGTGCATAGGTAGCACAGTTAACCAGTAGATGTGGCCAAGAAGACCTTTAGGGACGAATAGTGCTCTTTGAGTTACTTTGGTGCCACCGTCAGGAGTTGACTCAGCATTCCACTCAAGCCAAGCAAGTCCCGGCATTTTCATCTCAGCACGTAATCGAAGTAGATGCGGACGATCTAGTGCCTCTACCCGCCAGAAGTCCAGCGCTTCACCTTCGATTAGGAAGTAAGGGTCACGACGACCTCGTCGAAGGCCCACTCCACCTACTAGACGATCTTGTAAACCACGCAGTTCCCATGCCCAGGTAGCGGTTGAATAACCGTTATCCCCTCCGATGGATTCAATTCTTTGCCAAACCTTATCGATTGGGTCTTTGGTTATTTCAGTTCTTACGTCTGAGTACAAAGTTCCACCAGCCCAAGTTGGGTCAGTAGGTAGTGGCTCGCTTGGACCACCCTGTAAAGCCGCATTAGACCAACGAGTTTCTACGTTGGCCTCCTTGATTCGAGTTAGGGCTAAGGCAACGGCAGCCTTAAAGGTTATTAGTCCACCTTTAGGGTCTGGAATGTATTTCTTGATTGAATCATTTGCACAAACAACTTCATTCTTCAAACTGTCAATCAATCTTCTAGCCAAGGTGATAGGCACAGGAGTTACCAGTCCTACCCAAGCGCTTGAAAGTCTTGGAGTTAGCACCGGTAATGGCATGATGATTCTCTTGCGAAGACCTGCGGCTTCGGCATACTGCATCATCAGTTGCTTATAGGTAAGAACTTCTGGTCCACCGATATCAAAGAAGTCATTTATCACTTCTTTAATTCCAGCTGCACCAACAAGATATCTCAAAACATCTCTAACTGCGATTGGTTGAATTCTTATGGTTACCCACTTAGGGGTCACCATCACAGGAATTCTCTCGGTCAGGTAGCGAAGCATTTCAAACGATGCTGAACCCGATCCGATTACAACACCGGCACGAAGCTCAACTGTTGGCACTCCAGATTTTCTGAGAATTTCACCAGTTTCTGCTCTAGAAGATAGGTGAGCACTTAGTTTGCTCTGACTGTCAGCCATGCCACCTAAATAAACAATTCTTTTGACATTGTTCTTCTTGGCCATTTTGCCAAAGGTGGTGGCCCACTCTTTTTCTAGTCTTTCAAAATCTTCACGAACGTGGAGCGCATGAAGAAGGTAGTAAGCAACGTCTACTCCATGCAGAGCCTTATCGACCTCAGCCTCATTCTTGGCATCGCCTTCAACAACTTCAACCTGACTAAACCATGGGTAGCTGGTCAATCGCTCAACGTGGCGCGCCATTACTCGAACTCGGTAACCCTGTAATAAAAGTTCTCGAACTAAACGGCCACCAATATATCCGGTAGCTCCGGTTACTAGACAAAGAGCTGGCTTGCCATCGGAGGCAAGCATCACAGGTAAGTCTTTGGCTATTTCATTGTTCATTTAGAAAGTTGCTCCTTGATTCCCTCGCTGGTGTTGCGAGTAGGGGGTTTCTGCTCGCCGGCTTCAACTGCTATTGGCAGATTGTTTTCATGTAGAGCTAGCGGACAGGTTGCAAAATCTGTATACGCGCAGGGAAAGTTTCCTGAGTAGTTGAAATCAAGGATATAGGTGTTATCGCTTTGATGTGTAGCGGTAACTGACCTTCCGGTTCCGTAGGAAAGATTTCCTGAAGTGGCGTCCTTGAAGTAAACAACTAAATCTTTACTACCAGCTTTATCAAAAGCGGTTAGTTCATATTTATTACCTTGATAGTCGAAGGCTAGTTTTCCAGGAGAAACATAAGCGCTAGTAAGGCCTTCAACTACTGATCCAACAACTACTTCTTTAGGCGAGTCGTGGGCGACAAATTCAGCTGTGAAATTGAATTCTGGGTTGTAGTTAGGGGTGTGCACTCCATCGAATGCCTTAAGCATTGGCGAGTTTGGGTCTCTTGGTCGGCAGACTACTTGGCCGCCTCGGGATGCTAATTCAACTTTGATGCCGTCAAGTTCAAAGACTGTTTCGCTACCGACACTTACCTGCCAGCTGTGTTCACCGATAGAACTATCGGTTACCTCCACTTTGTGATCATCGGCAAACCATTTACCGGATAGTCCTTGGATGCTCTGTGGTTCGCTGCTTAGCCAAACCAGGTTAGTGATGGCTAAAAAGCCCTCAGGGTTAGCAAATATGCGGTTGCGGGAGGCTTTCCAGTCAAGCCATGACTGCGGGGAGTTATTCATGTAAAAAGACTAATCGTCAAAAGATGGCGAAACGCTTTCAATGGCAACTATCTTCGGGGACTTCTTTCCACTGGCTTTTGACATGTGTAATACGAAGATTTGAGCCGGTTGCATAGTAAGAACTTCTTCTAGTGCTGTGCGTTGTTCCTTGGTTGCGTATGTTTCGATAGCTTTTATGATTGTTGGCAGAGCTGGTCTGTGGGTACAAATCACCACTGACTTACCTGATTCCACCAACTTCCCGACAAGCTTTGCTGTGCGCTTAGGGCCATTTTTAGCCCCGAATTCACTCAATTGAGAGCGTTCCGCGAGGCTTACCTTGTATTTGTGTAGATAGGGAAGAACGGTGTCCTTGCAGCGCTTCCAACTGCTGGTGACAACTAACTTAGGGGCATAAGCGTTCAGTGTGGTTGCTAACGCTGCCGCCTGCACCAGGCCGGTGGGAAGTAATGGCCTAGTAGCTTCACCTTTTTTCCACTGATCTCTTGGGGTGGCTTTTGCGTGACGAAGAATAATCAGCGGCTTGGTATCTAGTTGGTTGGAGTTATACATTTCAACTAGGGCATCCAGCGGGTCATTATCGTGATCGTAGGTTAGTAGCTTCCTGGCCGCGTCAACAGTAACCCATTTGAATGAGCTGACTTCCTCGTCCGGTTTGAATTTTTGGCTACTCAATATTTTGTCAGTTACCTTAGCTGACCAGTAATAGACAACCTTCTTTACGCCATTATCTAATTCATAATGACAATCGAAGAGCCTTGGACCAAGACTTACTTTCAGCCCAGTTTCTTCTTTAATTTCACGAACCGCAGTTTCACAAATGGATTCGCCTTTATCAAGTTTTCCTTTAGGCCAACTCCAGTCGTCATAGCGACTGCGATGGATTAAAAGAACCTTGAGTTCGTCTTTCTCCTTGCGCCATAGGATAGCGCCGGCAGCAACTACTGGCATTACATTCCGCCAGGATTTACAGCTAGCGTTCTAGCCATCATTTGATCTTGAACATCGAAAATACCAGTTGAATAGTCAACTGGACCGTTGCGAACCCAAACTGAGTCAGGCCCAAGTGTCCAAGAACTAGCCTGTGGGTGCAGAGCTAATTCAAATAGCTTTTGGATTTCTAGAAGGTGATCTGCTTGACGCAAGCGAACTAAAGTCTCCACTCTTCTATCTAGATTTCTATGCATCATATCTGCTGAACCGATAAGGACTAAAGGTGTGCCGGCATTTTCGAAACGGAAAACTCTTGAGTGTTCTAGGTACCGACCCAGAACAGACCGGACCGTAATGTTTTCACTTAGCCCCATTAATCCTGGCTTTAGTGAGCACATTCCTCTAACCAAAACATCAACCTTCACTCCTGCAATTGAGGCTCGGTAAAGTGCATCAATTATTTGCTCATCAACCAGTGAGTTCAATTTGATTTGAATGCCGGCAGGAATGCCAGCCGCAGCATTCTTAGCCTCAGCTTCGATTAGCGATGTAAGGCCATGTCTAACTCCAACAGGGGAGACCATAATCTCGTTGAAGGAAAGATCTTCGGCATAAGCAGATAACCGGTTGAAGAGTTTCGCAATATCTTCACCAACCTCATCACGGCTAGTGAGTAGACCGTAGTCTTCATAGAACCTAGCTGTCTTCGGGTTGTAGTTACCAGTACCGATGTGGCAGTAACGCTTTAGCTTGCCATCTTCATGACGAATAACCAGAGCCAACTTACAGTGCGTCTTCAGACCAACAATTCCGTAAACAACGTGAACTCCAGCCTGCTCAAGCTTTCTAGCCCAACCAATGTTGTTTTGCTCATCGAAGCGAGCCTTGATTTCAACAAGGGCAAGAACCTGCTTACCGGCCTTAGCAGCACTGATTAGTGCATCAACAATTGGTGAATCTCCGCTTGTTCTATACAGTGTCTGCTTGATAGCAAAGACCTTAGGGTCTGACGCTGCTTGTTCAATGAAGGCTTGCACGCTGGTTGAGAATGACTCGTAAGGGTGATGCACTAATACATCTCTTTGTCTTAGAGCACTGAAGATGCTGATGCCTTCATCAGCTGCGGCCTTTAGGTAACGATTGGTTACTCTTTGGTGCGGCGGGTAGTGCAAATCTGATCTCTTCAAAAAGGCAATGTCAGAAAGCCCGGTCAGGTCTAGTGGACCGTTGAGCCTATAAACATCTTCACTCTCGATATCTAGTTCTTCCATTAGTAGTTCCAGAACAACAGGATCAATGTTTGAAGAAACCTCTAAGCGAACTGCTGGTCCTAGTCGACGACGGGCAAGCTCAGCTTCTAAAGCTTGTAATAAGTTTTCTGCTTCGTCCTCATCAACATCTAAATCTTCATTGCGGGTAACCCTGAAGGCGTGGAACTGCAAAATCTGCATTCCTTCAAAAAGAGTTTGTAGATGTTGACCCATAACTTCTTCGATAGCTATGAACTTAACTCCATTACTTGATCCAGGCACTCGAATAAACCTAGGCAGAGTTGGCGGCACCTTTACTCTGGCAAAAAGCCTTGAATCATTTTCCGGATGCTTAATCATCACGGCGATGTTTAGAGACAAACCAGAGATGTAAGGGAAAGGGTGGGCAGGGTCAACCGCTAGGGGAGTTAGTACCGGAAATATTTGCTTGCGGTAGTAATCGGTCAGGAGTTCCTGCTCTGTTGTTTCAAGAGAGTTCCAATTAGTTATGTTAATACGAGCATTTTCAAGTGCCGGTTCAATCTCATTGATAAACAAACTGCTGTGTCGCTCTTGAAGAGCGTGAGCTAGTTGGCTAATTTGTGTTAGCACTTCAGCTGGTTCAAAGCCTGAGCTGGAAGTTACCGCTAAGCCGGTTTCTAATCTTCGCTTTAATCCCGCTACTCGAACCATGAAGAACTCATCTAAGTTTGAGGCAAAGATGCTTAGGAAGTTGACTCGCTCGAGAAGAGGCAGTGACTTATCTTCGGCTAGTTCTAAAACTCTCTGGTTGAAAGCCAACCAGGAAAGCTCACGATCTAGGAAACGATTAGGCGGCAAGTCATGCCCATGTGGTGGGAGTGGAATCGCCATGGTCTCTTCAGACATGCTTCTTATCCTTGCAGTTAATTCTTACTAAATGGTAAACGTTTAGTAACCGCCAGCAACAGGGCTGGTTTCTTCATTTGAAATGTTAAAGCGGTAACCAACGTGACGAACAGTGCCGATAAGGCTATCTAGATCGCCTAATTTTGACCTTAGTCTTCTTATGTGAACATCCACAGTTCTGGTTCCACCAAAGTAGTCGTAACCCCAGACTTCACTCAGTAGCTGATCTCTAGTAAAAACTCGGCCTGGATGTTGAGCTAAAAACTTCAAAAGCTCGAATTCCTTGAAGGTCAAATCCATAGCTTGACCATTTACCTTGGCTGAATAGGCACCTTCATCGATGACAACCCCAGCTACCTGGATCTTGCCTTCGGCCTCCTTATAAGTGGCTTTGGATAGTGCCAATCTGATCCGGGCATCTATTTCAGCCGGACCTGCTGAGTCCAATAGGAAATCATCAGCTCCCCATTCTCTGGAGAGCCCTGCCAATCCACCTTCGTTTATCACTAGAAACAGCGGGCAAGACAAACCTGTTGTGCGCAAAAGGCTGGCAAGGGATTTAGCAACAACTAGGTCTTTGCGGGCATCCAGAAGAATTAGGTCCGCACTTGGGGCATTAACTAAGGCGGCTGGCTCGGCAGGGATTTGTCTGACCTTGTGGCTGAGCAGAGCTAGCGAGGGTAGTAACCCTTTGTCTGGGTTATCGGATAGTACAAGTAAATGAGCCAAGAAACTCTCCCGTTTAGTCCTTAAATCCTACCCCGCCAAGTCAGCAGATAGGGCATGATGGTTTTTGTGAAGAAAGACTGGATACCGATTGTCTCGCTTTGGGTCTTAGTAGCCCTAGCTGCCATCTTGGTTATCCTCAATTTTGAGTCTGGCGATGCTATTCGAAGTTTCGGTGTGATCGCAGCCGGTTCTATCGCTATGGTTTCCCTAGTTCACCTATTTACCTCCCATACCGAGGGAATAGTTGAACGACTAATTTATGTAGCGGGCGGTAGCTACGCCATTTTGGCCCTCGCAGGTGTCTATATTTTGCTCAAGCCGTAAACTTGAGACATGTCTATAGATATCTTCTTCCTAGGTTTACTGGTTCTAGCTGGTGTGGCCATCGGTGCCATTAGCATTCTCGTTTTATACAAACTCTTCAAGGGGCAGCGCTAGTTGTTCGTTTTGCCTGAGGGGCTTCCGGTTGAATTAACCCCGTTAGCTTTCCTGGTCGGCACTTGGGAAGGTATCGGAGTAGTCAGCAACAAGTTTCTTGACCGTGAAAGTTCAACTGAGCAGAAATTTCAACAAAAGGTCACCTTTTCATATGGTGAGGGCAACTACCTCAGCTATCACGCAACCTCAAGACTTCTAGGCCACGAAACCAATGGCACAGCTGATATCGAACTTCCAGCCGAATTAGGGTTCTGGCGTTTAGCGAAAGATGCAGAACAAGCAGATTTCGGACCACTAGTCCTAGGTGGCAGGGGTGAGCGCAAAATCAGAACACCTGAAGATCTGGACACTCTAAGAAATGAAAAAGGTGGCTTTGATATCGAAGCATCCATCATTCATCCAGGTGGAGCATATGAGTTTTATGCAGGTCAAGTGCTCAAAGGCAGAATAGACATCCGAACTGTTGCCGGCAGTCACATGCCTATGCATCTTCTTGATGCAGGTAAAGGTTGGGGATACGCCGAGCGTATGTATGGAACGCTGACCAAAGAGGGTCAGGTAAAACTGCTATGGGTTATGGAAGCCGCTGCCTCGGTAAGAGATGAATTGGTTCCATTGGTTTCAGTGGAACTAGATCGAATCTAATGACCCAAAGTTTTTCTAATCCATTAGTTGAACAAAGACAGTTCATCGCTGGTAGATCTGCTGTTTTACTAGCCGATAAAAGTATTATCTTGGTCACAGGTGTTGATCGCCTCAGCTGGCTAAATGATTTACTAAGTCAAAAACTCGATGATCTAGATGCCCAGGTTTCAGTCGAAGCGCTCTGGCTTGACCCGCAGGGGCGAATAGTTAGAGATTTTCATATTGTTGATGATGGTGACAAGACCTGGTTGATAACTTATTCAGCCGATATTGAAAACCTACTAATTCAACTCAGAAGAATGGTTTTTAGGGCCAAGGTGGAACTAGAAGATTGCTCAAATGAATTTGCGGTTGTGGCGACTTGGGGTAAAGAAGTACCAGGAGCAGTAATCACTTGGCAGGATAACTGGCCAGTGTTGGCTTTAGGTGGTTATAGATATGGTGAGGCACCACTAGAGCCTTGGCACTATTGGGAAGCTATAGTGCCAGTAGGGCAGCTGGATAGTATCTGGCAGCAGTTCCAGCACTGCGGGACTATGGCCCTTGATGCACTTCGGGTAGCGGCTAGAAGACCGATTGGTCCTAATGAGATAGATGAACGTGCACTACCTCATGAGTTTGACTGGCTAGCCAGCGCTGTTCACTTAGATAAGGGCTGCTACCGAGGTCAAGAGGCTGTTGCGAAGGTGCATAACTTAGGACATCCACCTAGGCGATTAGTCTTTTTGCATTTAGATGGATCAGCGCACGCTCTACCTGATATGGGCGATGAAATCTTTGTATCGGGAATAACGACAAGCGTTGGAAAGATTACCTCGGTTGGTCAACACCATGAGATGGGTCCAATTGCACTTGGTCTTATCAAACGCAACACTCCAATCGATGCTGAACTAAATGTTGTTTCCAGCGCTAATGGTGAATCGCTAAGTGCAACACAAGAAGTCATAGTTCCCGCTGATGCTGGATCGGTAGTTGATGTCAGCGCTCTGCGCGGTAAAAGAGTTTAGACATGAACTGGAATATTAGACAGTCTCTCACTCGAGTACTTGAATCTCTCGCTCCAGCAATACAAATAACCATTGGCGCTCTGCTGGCATATTCAATCGCGCACTATGGCTTAGGCCACAGCACTCCACTGCTGGCAATCACTGTCTGTATTACTTCTCTCGGCTTTTCGAGGGATGCCCGACCGAAGCGTATCTTGCAAACAGCAATAGGGATGGTTGTTGGTATTGCTATTAGCGAAATTGCACTAATTTATTTAGGCTCTGGTGTTCTCCAAATTGCTTTGGTGTTGCTAGTTGTTTTGCTTGCTGCAAGATTTATCTCCACTAGTTCAGCATTTGCTGTTACCGCTGCAATTCAATCGATGCTGGTTCAGATATTGCCTGCTCCGCAGGGAGGTGTCTTCATTAGAACCATTGATGGTCTGGTTGGAGGAGTGATGGCACTTATTGTGACAGCGCTAATCCCAAGAGACCCTAGAGGCATTGCTAGAGCAGATGCTAATAAGTTGTTTGATTTCTTTATTGAAACAATGCAAGATCTACGCATTGCACTTCGAGACACTGATAAAGACTTAGCTAAAGGTGCACTAAAAAATGCAAGGGCGTCACAGCCGTTGATTGATAACTGGCGGATGTCTTTGGATAGTGCAATTTCAATTAGTCGAATAAGCCCCTTCCTAATGAAACATAAAGCTGAGCTCAAGGGCCAACGCTCGCTCATGCGAGCGATGGACTTAGCCACCAGGAATCTTAGAGTCATAGTTCGAAGAGTGAATTTCTTATTGAAAGATGAAGTGGCCAGGCCATACCTTGCAGATCTATGCCAACAGATTGCTGATGCTGTGACGATTATGCGAGAAGGCATTGCTGAGCCTGAAGAGCTAGAACTAGCTAGAGCATCTTTGATAGAGATTATTCATCAACTTGACCCTAAGAAGTTTGGGATTGCCGACCAGTTGAGAGAGGCAAGCGTCTTGCTTCTGCTTCGTCCACTTTTAGTAGACCTCCTGTGCGCTACCGGGATGAATGAAGACGAAGCCAGAGCTGAATTACCTGAGGTTTAGTGGGGCAATAGCCTCATAGTCGAGGGTTAGTTCCCCTAGACTCCATCGATTTTGAGTATCTCTAACTGGCCAACCAGCTGCTTTCAATTCTTTGCAGCAAGCTATCCACCTTTGTGCGGGAGAGAAAGTTGATAGCCCAGAGTTTTTGAGCCAGGCTTCATCAAGGTCTTTTAGCAGACGATGTATAGGTTCGCCTTGAATGTTGTGATGGATAAGCACCTTAGGTAAACGCTCTGCAACCTTAGAAGGCTTCTCTACTTCATTTAGCTTTAGTGCAATTGTGAAAGATATCGGTTTATGCTTATCCAAGGTAACCCAGCTAGCCACTCGTCCAAGTTCATCACTGGTACCTTCAACTATCACTCCGCTGTTAGTAAGCCTTGATTGCATCAAGGCCCAACTTGCTTGAACCTCACTCTCGTCATACTGTCTAAGCACATTCATCGCTCTAATGACACAAACTTGTCGATTTTCAAGCGGTTTAGGAAGTGGAATCTCAAACCCTCCCAAACCAAACAGGAGGTTCTCAGTTTGAAAGGGGATTCCCCGCTCGACTCGTTCTCTATCTATTTCAATTCCAATAACTTTCACTCTCGGATTAGTCAGAGCTAGTCGTTGCAACATTTCAATGGTGGTGGTTGGAGTTGCACCGAAACCTAAATCCACAACCAACGCATCGGCTGCTTTTATCTGGGGGAGGGTGGAGATATATCTGTCTACTCTTCTGAGCCGATTGGGGTTGGTTGTCCCACGAGTAATTGCACCAACCGGTTTCTTCAGAGCCATACCTTCTAGGCTAACTAGATAAACTTGTCTCATGGCTAAATACACACTTATCTTGTTACGACATGGCAACTCAACTTGGAATCAGGAGAACCGCTTCACCGGTTGGGTGGACGTTGATCTAAGTGATCTGGGCCGAAAGGAAGCTAAGCGTGCAGGGGAGCTTCTAGCCCAATCAGGGCTAAAGCCAGATCTTTTGTATACCAGCAGACTAAAGCGTGCAATCAACACAGCCAACATTGCCTTGGCTGAAGCAGAACGCTCTTGGATAGATGTCAAGCGTGATTGGCGATTGAATGAGAGACATTACGGTGATCTTCAGGGCAAAGATAAAGCAGAAACTTTGGCGCAGTATGGGCCTGAACAATTTCAGATATGGCGCAGATCATTTGATGTTCCGCCTCCACCTATTGCAGACGATAGCGAATTCTCTCAAGCTCACGATGAGAGATATGCAGATTTAGGTTCTTTGATTCCAAAGACTGAATGTCTAAAGGATGTATTGGATCGAATGATGCCACTTTGGGAAGAAGAGATAAGCCAGGACCTTATTGCTGGAAAAACAGTTCTAGTAACCGCACACGGTAATTCACTTCGTGCTCTGGTCAAGCACCTTGACGGCGTAAGTGATGAAGACATTGCTGAACTGAATATTCCAACCGGTATTCCATTGGTTTATCGTTTAGATGAAAACTTCAAACCGCTTGTTGCAGGTGGAGAGTATCTAGATCCTGAAGCAGCAGCAGCTGGAGCGGCAGCTGTAGCCAACCAGGGTAAGAAGTAATTAGCCTTCTAGTTCAGCCCATTCACCGGTGGTGAGGTATGCAACCTTTGCAGAAATGTCTACTACGTGATCGGCAAATCTCTCGTGGTATCTACTAGCCAGGGTCACATCAACTGTGTGAATAGCGTTCTCTTGCCAATCTGGTGAAAGAACTAGATCAAAGACCGAGCGGTGCAGTTCGTCTACTCGAGCATCTTCAGCCTGAATGCTTCTGGCTTGGTCAACATCGGTATTGCGAAGTAGCTGGGTAAGTTTTCTGGCTAGTGCCATATCCAATGCACCCATCTCGCTGAAGGTCTTGCGAAGTGACTCTGGCACAGCAGATTCTGGATAGCGGAATCTTGCGATAGTTGCGATGTGACCGGCTAGATACCCCATGCGCTCTAGGGATGCGCTGATTCTCAAGGCAGCCACCAAGACTCGAAGGTCTCTAGCGGCTGGGGACTGTCTAGAAAGAATGCGAATAGCTAATTCATCAATTACCAGGGCTCGCTCTTCATTGATCTCGGAGAGGGCGATAGCCTCTTCAGCCTTCTTCACGTCGGCGTTCAAAAATGCCATGGAAGCCTTCTCCATGATTTCGGTGACAGACTCAGATAGGTCAACTAGACGCTCTTGAACCTCTGAGAGTTCCTTTTGGAAGACTTCACGCATGTTCTTTACTCTTTCTTCAATTTTGTATACTTTCCCACCGAGGGGTGAACAAAGCCTGAAATTCTGGTAAACAACCTAAAGACAATGGCTGTAGACCTATGTTTGCAAGTTTAGAGCGTGGGAGAATACATTTGTGTTCATTTAGTTAACATATTTGATAATTGTTTAGAGCTAGCCGCAAAGAGAGAAGCCATGGTCAAGTCTCAGAAGATCAAGAAGGTGGCATCCGATGCCGTGGCCTTTCTTGAGGTTCTTGATACTGCTGGCGTTATTGTGGACAGCGAGAACCAGGTCATCGATCAGAGCCCTAAGGCCATCGAAATGGGACTGGTTGAATACGAAAAGGTTATTAGCTCCGATCTAATCGACATCATCGATAAAGCCAGAGCCACCAAGGAAAGCGTCACAGAAGAGCTTTTCTTCTCCAAGAACATCAGATCTCCTAAACTATTCGTTTCTGCGCGAGCCACCATGCTCTCTGAAGAACTTGTAATTCTTCTGGTTGAAGACCGCACAGAAGCCAATCGTCTTGATGAAACTAGACGCGATTTCGTAGAGAACATCTCACACGAACTCAAGACCCCAATTAGCGCAATCTCGCTGTTGGCTGAAGCCCTTCAGGTAGCAATCGACGATACCGAACAGGTCAAGAAGTTTTCTAAGAACTTGCAGCGCGAATCAAAGCGTTTGGGTTCGCTAGTCAACAAAATTATTCAGCTCTCTAGAATCCAAGCGGGAGATCTTGAAGGTGAGATCGAAGTTATTGATTTGAGCCAAGTAGTCAATGAAGCAGTAGAGCTCAATCAATTTCAGGCTGATTCTAAAAATGTAAAGATTTCTGTGGATGCACCCGAAGGAATACTTGTCCGAGGCGATGCTGGTCTGTTGCTGATGGCATTGAAGAACCTTATTGAGAATGCTGTAATTTATAGCGATGACAACAAACAGGTGGGTGTTGGCCTAACCGAAGCGGATGACTTTGCTGAAGTTATCGTTACTGACAAAGGAATTGGTATTCCAGTTGATCAACAGGAGCGTATCTTCGAGCGTTTCTATCGAGTTGATCCGTCAAGATCTAGAGACACTGGCGGCACAGGCCTAGGGCTTTCAATAGTCAAACATGCCGCTAATAACCACGGTGGTGAGGTCACAGTATTTTCTAGACCAAGCCTAGGTTCAACATTCACTTTGAGAATTCCTATTTATCATGACACCGACCAAGATAAGGAACAGTAACCTATGTCCAAGATTTTAGTTGTTGAAGACGAAGCTGGAATGAGAGACCCTCTGGTTTATTTACTTCGCAGTGAGGGCTATGAGGTAATAGAGGCAGAAGACGGTGAAGCTGCAGTAGCTATTTTTCAAAAAGAAGGAGCAGACCTAGTTCTTCTAGATCTGATGCTTCCAAAGCTAAATGGCAAAGATGTCTGCAAAGCTATTAGAACAACTTCTGATGTTCCAGTAATCATGTTGACTGCCAAAGACACTGAGATAGATAAAGTCATCGGCTTTGAAATAGGTGCTGACGATTACGTCACAAAGCCTTACTCCAAGAACGAGTTGCTAGCTCGCATGAAGGCTGTGTTGAGACGAAATGGTGGCCCAAGAGCTGCTGAGAATGGCGTTTTGGAAGCCGGAGCTATTCGCATGGACCTGGAAAGACACAGCGTGTATTTCAATGGCGAGAAAGTAAACATGCCACTCAAAGAGTTTGAATTATTGGAACTGCTGTTAGAAAACAGAAACCGTGTTCTTACCAGAGGTCAGATTATTGATCGTGTTTGGGGATCGAATTACTATGGCGACACCAAAACACTAGATGTTCACATCAAGCGTTTGAGATCAAAGATTGAAGACGACCCAGCCAGACCTGCGCACCTTCTTACAGTTCGCGGTTTGGGCTACAAGTACGAGGTTTAGTTAGTTCCTAGTTTCTCTACTAGATCTGCATAGGTAGCCAAAGTAGCGTCCAGCACTGGAACATTGATACTTGCCTGGTCTGTGTCTGTATAGACCAAAATGCTCTTGGTATCGCCCGGAAGTCCACCTAGTTCTAGATTAAGAACCTCAGTGTTCTGGTAGCCAAAATTCAACACTTTGTATGGCCCAACTGAGTATTCGCGGAAATCGGTTGTGCCGTCAACTGTTGTGTATTTGATCACAAAGTTAATGGTTTGATCGCCAGAGTTGGCAAAGGCACCTACGAAACCTGAGTTTCCATCTTTATCTTGCAGTGAAATGAGGTTTCTAGCCTTGAGTTTGCCAATATCTGCCTGAGCTCCATCACTAGGAGCGTAGTAGTCAAGGGATGCTACGGGACTGGTGAAATTACAGCCCGAGGTTCCTAGAACTGCGGCGATTGCGATGGCTGATGCTAAAAGTGCTCTGCGAACTAGCAAGTGTCCTCCTGTTGAATACTTCTATATTCTAACGGCTGAAAAAAATGAACCTGTGGTAAACTGGCTGTTTGCGAAGGGAAAGCTATCCATGGAATTCAAAAAGGGATTGACAGTTGTCTACCCGCACCACGGAGCCGCCGAGATTCTTGAAGTTGCTAAGAAAGAGTTCCGCGGTGAGAAGAAGCTGTACCTGAAGCTCAAAGTTGAACAAGGCAACCTAATCATTTGGGTGCCAGCTGAAACAGCCGAGTCCGAGGTAGGCGTTAGAGACGTGATTGATGCCAAGGGTGTCAAAAAGGTTGAAGCCAAGCTCAAAGAAGAGTTCATCGAAGAGCCAACCAACTGGTCAAGAAGATTCAAGGCTAACCAGGAAAAGCTTGCTTCGGGAGATGTAATGAAGGTCTCTGAGATTGTTCGTGACCTTTGGAGACGTCAGCAAGACCGTGGTCTTTCAGCTGGTGAAAAGCGTATGTTGGCTAAGGCTATGCAGATCTTGGTATCTGAGTTGGCTCTTGCTCTCAAGACAGATGATCCAGGTGCTGAGGCTCACATCCTTAAGGTATTGGCTAAGGGAGCTCGTTAGAGTTCAACAAATCTCTCTGCCCAACTAGGAGGCACCAGATGAGTGAAATAGCTGTCATCCTCGTTGCTGCTGGCGATGGAAGTAGATTGCGGGCAGGTATCCCTAAAGCCTTAGTCAAAATCTCGGATAAGACTCTTTTAGAGCATGCGCTTGAAAACATTTTGCAGATAACCGGACTTATTCAGGTTGTAGTTGCATCGCACGAAGATCGAGTCGATGAATTTGAAAGCATCGCAAGAGAATTTGCTGGTGATCAAATAGAGCTTGCATTTACCCCAGGCGGTTTATCCAGGCAAGGCTCTATCGCTAATGCTTTGAAAGAAGTAACCCCAACTGCCAACGTGGTTCTGATTCACGATGCTGCAAGATGCTTCACCCCAGCAGAAGTTTTTGAGCGAGTAGCGGCAGCGGTTATTGAAACTGGTTCTGCAGTTATCCCAGTTCTTCCAGTTATCGATTCCATCAAGACCGTTTATAAAGAGGTCGTGCTCGGAACAGTCGATCGTGATCAGTTGCGTATCGCCCAAACTCCCCAAGGATTCAAGCGCGAACAAATTCTTGCTGCATATGAGCAAACCCAAGGTGATTACACCGATGATGCAAGTTTGGTTCAAGCCCAAGGAAGTTTAGTTTCTGCTGTTGTGGGGGACAAGATGGCTTTCAAGATCACCGTTCAGGCAGATTTAGAATATGCAGAACTTTTGTTGGGAAGTAGAACTGAGCAAAGAACTGGTATTGGCACAGATGTCCACCGCTTCTCAGATGATCCAATTAAGCCTTTGTATCTAGGAACTATTTTGTGGCCTGATGAAGTTGGCCTAGAGGGACACAGTGACGGCGATGCACTAGCCCATGCAGTCGTAGATTCTCTATTAGCAGCTGCTGGACTAGGGGATATTGGTTCTAACTTTGGCGTAGACAAACCTGAATATGCAGGAGCAAATGGATCAGTGTTTATCACTGAAACCCTCAACCTTTTACACCGTGCTGGTTGGAGCGTTCTAAATGTAAGTGTCCAATTGATTGGCAATAAACCAAAGCTTTCGCCTAGAAGAGCGGAAGTCGAGAAAGCTCTAAGTGCATTAGTTGGCGCTCCGGTAAGTGCCGGCGCTACCACCACAGATGGGCTTGGATTCTTAGGATCATCTGAAGGAGTAGGGGCTGTAGCCACCGCTCTAATCCAAAGCACCAAAGGTAGGCTCTAGTCGTGGCCCTAGAACTCTTCGACTCTAAATCCCAAGAACTTAGAGCTTTCCAGCCACTTACCCCTGGCCGAGTCAAGATGTATGTCTGTGGGCCAACAGTGCAATCAGCTCCTCACCTAGGGCATCTTCGTAGCGCTCTGGTTTATGACGTTTTGCAGAGATGGCTTAGTGCCTTGGGCTATGAGGTAACCCTGGTTAGAAATGTCACAGACATAGATGACAAGGTTTTAGTAAACGCTGGCGATCGTGACTGGCGCGAGTTCGCTAGAGAAGTTGAAGCAACCTTCGATGATGCATATGGGAATTTGAACATTATGGACCCAACCCATAAGCCTCATGCCACTGAACATATTGAAGACATGATTGTTCTTGTCGAGAAGCTAATCAAACTAGGACATGCCTACCAAGCGTCTGATGGTAGTGCGAATGTGTTCTTCGATACTGCGTCGTGGCCTAACTATGGTGAACTAACCAACCAGAAACTTGAAAACATGGAAGGTGAGGTTGATGCCAGCTTTGGTAGAAAATCACCTAATGACTTTGCATTATTCAAAGCGCACAAACCAGAAGAACCAATCACAGCAGCATGGAAGACCCCTTGGGGATTAGCAAGGCCTGGTTGGCATATCGAATGCTCTGCTATGGCTAAGCATTTCTTAGGCGAATCATTTGATATTCATGGCGGTGGCTTAGACCTTCGTTTCCCTCATCACGAAAATGAATTGGCTCAATCAACTGCAGCTGGAGATAGCTTTGCTAACTTCTGGTTACACAATGCATTGGTAACTATTAACGGCAACAAGATGTCAAAGAGTTTAGGTAACGGTGTTTCAGTTGAAGACCTAACTAAAGCTGGAAGCTGGGGAGCAATCAGGTATTGGCTACTATCTGCTCAATACAGATCTAACTTGGATTACTCAGAGTCATCAATAAGGGATGCTCAAGTAGCACTAGAGCGTATAACTGGGTTCCTAAAAAGAACCACTGATACAAAGCAGGTAGAAATTGATCACCAGTACCTGCCAGCTGAATTTGCCAAGGCTATGGACTCAGATCTAAATGTTCCGGGTGCACTTGCTGTAATCCATGAGAGAGTTAGAGCAGGAAACACTGCTTTTGATAGCAACGACCAAGAAGCCCTAAAGTTATATGTTGAACAAGTCAAAACTATGGTTCATGTTCTAGGGCTCACATTTGCATATCAAGAACAAAACATTAGTGAAGAATTGACTAATCAGGTTAATGACCTTATTCAACAAAGAAATGCAGCCAAAGTGGCTAAAGATTTTGCTCGTGCCGATCAGATCAGGCTTGAGTTAGAAGAAATGGGCGTAACGCTCAAAGATATGAAAGACATGACGATGTGGAGTTTTAATGGCTAGGAAACCAGGCCGTCCAGGCGCAGCTAAAGCTAAAAAGGGTGGCTCTAAAGGCGCACCTAAGGTTGGCACCGGAGGCAAAGGCCGTCAGGCTCTTGAAGGTCGTGGCCCAACCCCTAAGGCTGAAGACCGTAAGTATCACCCAGCAGCAAAAGCTAAAGCTCTTAGAGAGCGTAAAGCCGCGGTTACCCCTAGGGTTGCTAAGGCTAAGCCAGGCACTGCACTGACCGCTAAAAAAGGTGAGTTCTTAGCTCCTGGTTCTAGAACTGCAGGTAATGCCGGGGGAGCTGCCCGTACCGGCAGAAGAGTGCAGAAGGCAGCCGAATCAGGTGAAGTGCTATCTGGCCGTAACTCAGTACTTGAGGCTCTAAGAGCAAAGGTTCCAGCAACTTCTCTTTTCATCGCAGCTCGCATTGAAATGGATGACCGAGTCAAGGAAGCGATATCGCTAGCTAATGCCAGAGGTATTTCTGTTGGTGAAGTTACCCGTCCAGAAATGGACCGGATGACCGGCCACGATGCTGTTCATCAGGGCATAGCTCTCCAGGTTCCTCCCTATAACTACCAGCACCCAAGTGAATTACTAGACAAGATTCTGGCTAGAGGCCAAAAGCCTTTGCTAGTTGCTCTAGATGGAATCACCGACCCTAGAAACCTAGGTGCGATTATTCGATCAGTTGCAGCCTTCGGTGGACAAGGTGTCATCGTTCCACAAAGAAGATCAGTTGGTGTTACCGCATCCGCTTGGAAGACTTCAGCAGGAGCTGCCTCTAGAGTTCCAGTTGCTCTTGCAGCCAATCTCAACGCAACAATCAAAGAGTTCCAAAAGCGCGGACTGTTTGTCGTTGGACTTGATGGTGGTGGAGACATGTCACTACCAACATTCAAATTAGGTAACGAACCTCTTCTGCTAGTTATTGGTAGCGAAGGCAAAGGTCTATCCAGATTGGTTCAAGAAAACTGTGATGCAATTCTGTCTATTCCAATTGCTAGAGACACTGAATCTCTAAACGCAGGTATTGCCGCATCAGTTGCTCTATACGAAGTCTCAAAGGCAAGAATCAAGAACATCAAGTAATAACTTAAATAGAAATGCCCCAGCCAATAAAGGCCGGGGCATTTCTATTTGAACTACTTAGTCTTTTTAGCCGCTGGCTTCGCTGCTGGCTTAGCAACCGCTGCCTTGGCAGCAGGCTTTGCAGCAACTTTCTTTGCTGCAGGATTCGCAGCTGGCTTTGCAGCAGCCTTCTTTACTGCTGGCTTTGCCGCTACAGCTGACACAGCACCTGCAGTAGCTGGCTTGGTTGCCGCAGCCTTCTTCGCAGTTGCCGGAGCATCGTTGTTTAGACGAAGACCAGTTGTGACATCAAACAGGTGAGTGATTCCACCCTGAGGCTTTAGGAATACCTTGTCGCCTGAACGAAGTGAGCTCACTGAACCGATACGTGCGATTACGTCAATCTTTTCACCATCAACAACAGCTGATCCGTAAAGGAATGCGTCTGCACCTAGCTCTTCAATGACATCAACTTCAACTTCGATGCCTTCATTCTTTGTCATGACTAAGTCCTCTGGGCGAAGTCCTGCTGTAATTGACTTCTCCTTGGTCTTACCTAGAACAGCAGCATCAATCTTTAGATTAATGTTTCCGAACTTAACCACACCGCCAGTAATCTTCAATGTCATTAGGTTCATGGCAGGTGAGCCGATGAAGCCAGCAACGAAGACGTTAGCTGGACGCTCATACAGTGCACGAGGGGTGTCAACTTGCTGCAGAAGTCCGTCCTTCAAAACAGCGACTCGGTCACCCATGGTCATAGCTTCAACCTGGTCGTGGGTTACATAAACGGTTGTTACACCCAAGCGACGCTGCAATGAGGCAATCTGAGTTCTAGTTGCAACACGAAGCTTTGCATCAAGGTTAGATAGCGGCTCATCCATTAGGAATACTGCTGGCTTACGAACAATCGCACGACCCATCGCAACACGCTGACGCTGTCCACCGGAAAGGGCTTTTGGCTTACGGTCTAGGTAAGGCTCAAGGTCTAGAAGTTTTGCAGCTTCCAATACACGCTCTGCACGCTCTGCCTTTTTTACTCCGGCAATCTTCAATGCGAAGCCCATGTTCTCGGCAACAGTCATGTGTGGGTAAAGAGCGTAGTTCTGGAAAACCATCGCTATGTCGCGGTCCTTAGGTGGAACCTGGGTTACGTCACGGTCACCAATCAAGATGCGACCCTCATTGACCTCTTCAAGTCCAGCGAGCATACGTAGGGTCGTGGTCTTTCCACAACCGGAAGGACCCACGAGAACTAGAAATTCTCCGTCATTTACAGTCAACTCAACTTGGTCAACTGCTGGGCGAGTGGTGCCCGGGTATATTCTTGTGGCTTTTTCAAAAGTCACTGATGCCATGGTA
>Ga0209400_1000075_pt1 | contig 84353 bp, 70 predicted proteins | sample M_130807_EF_Meta_FD_187313 | JGI IMG/M metagenome (GOLD analysis project Ga0209400, IMG submission 187313) | Freshwater microbial communities from Lake Montjoie, Canada to study carbon cycling - M_130807_EF_MetaG (SPAdes) (version 2) | ecosystem: Environmental > Aquatic > Freshwater > Lake...
GGGACGAGTTAGCTATTCAGGCGGCAACTGAACTTGGTGTTTCTGCCATCATTCCCTGGCAGGCAGGCAGAAGCATTAGTCGTTGGGATGCAGCCAAAGAGGCCAAAGCTCGTCCACGCTGGCAACAAATTGTCAATGAAGCGGGAAAGCAAAGCCTGAGAGCTTACTGGCCAGTGGTTGAGGCCTCACTAAATACTGCCTCACTAGCCAAGGCGGCTCCTGGCTTTGATTTAGTTTTAGTTCTAGATACCACCGCTACTGAATTGCTTGGTGAAATTGCAATGCCTAAAGCTGGTTCAGTCGCTATCGTAGTTGGCCCTGAAGGGGGACTTGAGCCGAATGAGCTAGAACTTTTAGCTGAGGCTGGAGCTAAATTAGTCTCCCTGGGCGCTAATGTCTTGAGAACATCAACCGCAGGACCAGCAGTTATCGCCGCCCTCACTCTCAGGTAATCCCAGAAGCCTAAACTGATACCAAGAGGAGTTTTCATTGGATTGTATTTTCTGCAAGATCACTAAGGGTGAACTACCGGCAACATTCGTAGCCGAGTCTGAGCATGCTGTTGCTTTCAATGACATTTCTCCTAGACAACCAGTTCATGTTCTTGTCGTTCCGCGTGCTCATTACACCGATGTTGCTGAACTAGCGGTCGCTGATCCTGAAGTGTTAGCTGATGTTATTCAGCTGGGTGTGAGGGTTGCAGAACTAACCTCAACTGGTTCATTCAGATTGCAGTTCAATACAGGAATTGAAGCTGGACAAACTGTATTCCATGCTCATGCACACATTACTTCGACAACACCGAGGGTCTAAGTGCCTAGACAAACTAAACCGACCTCATCGACTCTTAGCTTCGCAGTTACAGAAGTATCTCCAGTGACTATTTTTGGAACTGAAGATTCCTTGCTTCGATCGATTGAGGCAGCTCACCCTGACGTTTCAGTTTTAGTTCGGGGTAATGAAATAACTTTGACTGGAATAGAAGCAGATATTTTTGCAGCAAAAAAGCTAATCGATGAAGCAATCGCGCTTTCATTGAAGGGTGTTCCTCTAGTCCCAGCTGATATTGCTAGATCAGCAAGAGTTATTGAGCAAGCCCAATCACCTGCTCAGATGCTCAGTCAAAGCATCATTTCCTCTAAAGGTAAAAGCATTAGACCTAAGACCGTCAACCAGAAAAAGTATGTCGATGCTATTGATGAGAACACCATAGTTTTTGGCATCGGCCCTGCTGGAACTGGTAAAACTTACTTGGCAATGGCAAAAGCAGTGCAGGCATTGCAACGCAAAGAAATCAGTCGAATCATCCTCACTCGCCCTGCGGTTGAGGCAGGCGAGCGTCTGGGCTTTCTACCTGGCACACTAACCGACAAGATAGACCCATACTTGAGACCTTTGTTTGATGCTTTGCACGAAATGATGGACCCTGAGATGGTTCCAAAACTCATGGCAACTGGAACCATTGAAGTTGCACCTCTTGCCTTCATGCGCGGTAGGACTCTAAATGATTCATTCATCATCTTGGATGAAGCCCAGAACACCACCCCAGAGCAAATGAAAATGTTCCTGACCCGTCTTGGTTTTAATTCAAAGATGGTAGTTACCGGAGATGTTACTCAGATTGATCTTCCTAACGGTAATTCTGGACTGAAGGTTGCCACCAGCATTCTCGGTAAGGTCGAAGACATGAAGTTCTGTGTCTTGGATTCATCAGATGTGGTTCGACACTCACTGGTTGGCAAGATTGTCGATGCCTACGCAAAATTCGAAGAGAAGGCAGCACTAAAGAACAACCGGGGCGGATCTAAATGAGCATTGAAATAGAAAATGAATCCGGAGTCGAGGTTCAACTAGAACAGATTCTGAATCTCGCTGATTTTGCCTTAGCCAAGATGCATATTGATGCAGCTGCAGACATTGAGATTCTGCTCGTGGATGAAAATGTCATGGAGTCCTATCATCTCGATTGGATGCAGGAGAGTGGCCCAACCGATGTGTTGAGTCAACCAATTGACGGGCTTAGACCTGGTAAACCTAATTCACCAACGCCTGCAGGCCATTTAGGTCTGATAGTTCTCTGTCCTCAGGTGGCGAGTAAGCAAGCTATAACAGCAGGTCATTCGGAGCTGCAGGAAGTTCTAATCCTTGTTGCCCACTCAATTCTGCACCTGCTTGGCTACGACCACGCTGAGAAGGAGGATGAGACAGTGATGTTTTCTCTTCAGCAGGAAATTGTTAGAGAGTATTTGGAAAGTGCGAGGAATACCAACTAGATGCTCATCCTCGCCATAGTTATTGCAGTATTACTTGCTCTGATCACCTTACTTCTAGCCGTCACTGAAGCGGCAATTCGTCTGAATGATGAGGATGACCGTTCCACTGATGGCATTTCCTTTACTCGAATGGCGTTACTCGGGGTATTTGGAATCGTGGTCAGCCAGTGCTTTACCCCTGGCCGGTTCAATTGGTATGTAGTTGCACTACTTTCACTCTTGATTGTTTTAGGTCTAAGCATTCTGATTCAAATTGTTGGGCGAACCGTTGGTAAGCATGCCTTCGGCAGAAAAGTACTTGCCTTTCTTGCACCGGTGGTCAAGTCCATCAACATCCTGTTCACACCGTTATCGTTACCAACTGTTGTCACAGAAGAGTTCGAACAGGAACTGATTGATTCGGTTGAAGAGCTATCAGAAACCATCGCTAGAGAAATCATGGTGCCAAGAATTGACATGGCGGTTATCTCAAACGAGGCATCGCTTCAAGAATCAATGACCGCCTTTTTTAGATATGGATTCTCACGCCTACCCGTAATTGGTAAGAACTTGGATGACGTCAAAGGCGTCCTATACATCAAAGACGTCTCTCGTTTGATTCATGAGAACCCGGAGAAGGCAGCAACTCTCAAGAGCATCGAGGTTTCTCGCAGAGCCATCTTCATTCCAGAGAGCAAACCGGTCGACGACCTATTGCAAGAGATGCAAAAGACCTCAACTCACATTGCGTTGATTGTTGATGAGTATGGCGGTGTCGCAGGTCTTGTGACTATGGAAGATGTCATCGAGGAAATCGTTGGCAACATCTCTGATGAATATGACAATGACCTACCTGAAGTTGAAGTGTTAGAAGATGGCTGGGTTAGGGTTAGTGCAAGACTTGGTTTGGAAGAGCTTGGTGAACACTTTGAAATCGAATTAGAAGACGAAGATGTTGACAGTGTTGGTGGCTTGCTTGCCAAAGTATTAGGAAGATTACCGGGACGTTCCGATCAGATTGAGTTCTCTGGACTCGAAATCAAGGTGGAACGCATTGAGGGTAGACGTAAGAGAGTGATGACTGCATTGGTTCGAATGACTGAAGATCTTATTGCAGCCAGAAGCGCATTTGAAGCAGATGGTGAATGAGCGAATTTAGATCAGGTTTTGTTACCTTCGTGGGACGTCCTAACGTAGGTAAATCAACTCTCACCAACGCTTTGGTGGGAGAGAAGATTGCTATTACCTCTTCAAAGCCGCAGACCACTCGTCGAGCCATCCGAGGAATTGTAAATACCGAGGCAGCCCAGATCATTCTGGTGGACACCCCAGGACTACACAGACCAAGAACCCTGCTAGGTCAAAGACTCAATCATCTGGTCGAGAACACATTAGGCGAAGTTGATGTTATTGGGCTCTGCATTCCAGCTAACGAAAAAATCGGGCCAGGCGATGCCTTCATCAACGAGCAGATTGGTGAATACCGTAGAGCTAAGTTGATTGTTTTAGTTACTAAGTGTGAAACAGTTTCCAGAGATGCTTTAGCTAAACAGCTTGTTGCTGTCTCTGAATTGCGAGAATGGGCAGCAATCATTCCAGTTAGCGCTGTTTCGGGGGAACAGCTTGATGAACTCAAAGATGTCTTAGGTTCGCTCCTTCCTCAATCAAAAGCTCTCTACCCAACGGACATGGCGACCGAAGAGACTCTGGAAGAGCGCATCTGTGAGCTTATTCGTGAGGCATCATTAGAAGATTCCCGTGAAGAGCTACCACACTCGCTAGCTGTGACTATCGATGAGATGGGTAAACGAGAAGATTCGAACATTTTTGACATTCATGCGAACCTTTGGGTGGAGAGAGATAGCCAGAAGGCCATTGTTATTGGTAAGGGTGGATCTAGGCTCAAGCAGATTGGCTCTGAAGCCAGGGTGGAGATCGAGAAACTCCTAGGACACAAGGTAATGCTCAGAATTCATGTGAAAGTAGCTCCTGATTGGCAGCGAGACCCGAAACAACTGGGTCGCTTGGGAATGTAAGGCTGTGTTAGCCTAATCTCATGTTCTTCGCACTCCTGCTTAATAGCCGCGACGAGGCCTAAACAACCGGCCATCCCCGTCGCGGTGCAGTTTGCTTGACCGGATATCCCCCATTCACCGCTTTTATTGCCAAAGAAGGCAAGAGAACCTTGGGTTTCTAGGAGAGACCATGAAGAACAATCAAAAACCATCGGCAATGCCCATCCATAAGTATTTGCCGTTCCACGAGCAGATCACTGTTGAACTACCTGACCGAACCTGGCCTACCAAAAGAATAGAAAAAGCACCGCACTGGTGTGCTGTTGACCTGAGAGATGGCAACCAAGCTCTGATCGATCCGATGAGCCCTGAACGCAAGATGAAGATGTTCCAGTTGCTAGTTCAGATGGGATACAAGGAAATCGAAGTTGGTTTCCCATCAGCTAGCCAAACTGACTTTGACTTCGTTAGAGAACTTATCAAGGGTGGACACATTCCTGAGGACGTCACCATTCAGGTGCTTACTCAGGCAAGAGATCACTTGATTGAGAGAACCTATGAATCAATCAAGGGCTCTCACCGAGCTATCGTGCATTTGTATAACTCAACTTCTGTCTTGCAGCGCAGAGTTGTCTTCAATGCCGACAAGCAAGGGGTTATTGACATAGCTCTAGCAGGAGCGAAGAAGTGCTTGGAGATGGAGAAGACCATCCCTGAAACCATCGTCCACTACGAGTACTCGCCAGAGTCATACACCGGAACTGAGCTTGAGTTTGCGCTAGAGGTTTGTAATGCAGTTATCGAAGCATTCCAGCCAACTCCTGATCACAAGATGATCATTAACCTTCCGGCAACTGTCGAGATGGCTACCCCTAACGTTTATGCAGACTCCATTGAGTGGATGTCTAGACATCTTGCTAGACGTGATTCAGTATTGCTGTCACTTCACCCACACAATGACCGTGGAACTGCAGTTGCTGCAGCTGAGCTTGGATACATGGCTGGAGCAGATCGCATTGAAGGCTGTCTATTCGGTAATGGTGAGAGAACGGGAAACGTTGATCTGATTACGTTAGGTCTAAACCTTTTCAGTCAAGGCATTGATCCAGAAATTGACTTCAGCAACCTAGATGAAATCAAACGAACAGTTGAATACTGCAACCAGCTTCGCGTCCATGAGAGGGCACCATATGGTGGCGACCTTGTCTATACAGCGTTCTCTGGTTCGCATCAGGATGCAATCAAGAAGGGTTTCGAGAAGATGGCTGCAGAAGCAGTCGCTAATAATGTCGATCAAGAATCATTAGTTTGGGCTGTTCCTTATCTTCCAATCGACCCCAAGGATGTTGGTAGATCCTATGAAGCAGTCATTCGTGTGAACTCACAATCAGGTAAGGGAGGGGTAGCTTACCTTCTAAAGAGTGATCACAACCTTGATCTACCTAGAAGATTGCAGATTGAGTTCTCAAGAGTGGTCCAGAACAAGACTGACTCTGAAGGTGGCGAGATAACATCAGCTGCGCTTTGGGCAATCTTCACTGATGAGTATTTGCCTTCTCAAGATGATGCTCAGAAGTGGGGTCGTTTTGAATTGAAGAAGATGCGCACCACATCTGAGATGGATGGGGTCGTTGATCTTGATGTTGTGCTTAGAGATGGAACAGACGAGAAGGAAGTTCACGGAACTGGTAACGGACCAATCTCAGCTTTCCTTGAGATTCTGAGCCAGCAAGGTATTTCAGTGCAGCTACTTGATTACACCGAGCACACCTTAGGCGCTTCTAGCGATGCACAGGCTGCTGCATACATAGAGCTCTCTGTAAATGGCAAGACGCTTTGGGGTGTTGGTATTGATGGAGATATTTCTAATGCATCTTTGAAGGCTGTCATTTCAGCTGTTAACCGCGCTGTGCGGTAATACTTGAATAGTGCCAACCTACCGAGATGAAGCTGTTGTGCTGCGAACCCACAAACTGGGTGAAGCAGATCGCATCGTCACACTGTTGACTCGGTATCACGGTCAAGTAAGGGCTGTGGCTAAAGGGGTTAGAAGAACCGCTTCTAAGATCGGTTCAAGACTTGAACCCTTTATGGTGGCTGATATTCAGTTTTATGAGGGTAGAAATCTAGATACCGTCACTCAGGTGGAATCAATAGGCGCTTATGGTTCCGCGATTTCAGATAACTATGCTGCCTACACCGTTGCCAATGTGATGGCAGAAACCGCGATGAAACTTACTGGTGATGAAAGAGCTACTCAGCAGTACTTACTTCTAGTTGGCGGTCTCAGATCACTTGCCAATCAAGAGCATTCACCAGAGCAGATTTTAGATAGCTATCTTCTTCGTGCCCTGGCGGTTGCTGGTTGGGCACCTAACTTTGCTGATTGCACTGGCTGTAACAGCTCTGGCCCTCATCAAGCCTTCGTTATTCAGACCGGTGGTGTGGTCTGCGATTCATGTATGCCATCGGGGGCTGCGATTATAAGTAGGGATGTGACCCTGTTACTTGGTTCGCTGCTAGCTGGTGAGTGGGAGAGTGTTGAGAGCGCAACAGATCAGACCAGGTCCTCAGCATCCGCTATCGTAAGTGCATATAGCCAATGGCATATAGAACGTGGCTTGAAATCAATGAATCACTTGGAGCGCATGTGAGTAAGAAGAAGTTTTCTGATGTCCCAGAGCATGTTGCCATTGTTATGGATGGTAATGGTCGTTGGGCTAATGCTAGAGGACTCACCAGGGTTGAAGGTCATCGAGCTGGAGAAGCTGCTCTCATGGATGTCATTGAAGGTGCCATCAAGGCTGGAGTTAAATATCTAACCGTCTTTGCCTTTTCTACTGAAAATTGGAAGAGATCACCGGATGAGGTGAAGTTCTTGATGAACTATAACCGTGAAGTATTGAGACGTAGAAGAGATCAGCTTAACGGTTGGGATGTGAAGATTCGTTGGGCGGGAAGAAGGCCAAAGCTCTGGCCCAGTGTTATCGATGAACTGCTAACAGCTGAAAAGCTAACCGCTAAGAACACGGGGCTGGTATTCACCATGTGTGTGAACTATGGCTCAAGAATTGAGATGCTTGACGCGGTCAATCAGATTGTTGAGGACACCGGTAACGGAAAAATCAAAGGCAAAGTGACCGAGAAGACTTTTCAGAAATACCTTTTGACCAAGAATCTCCCCGATGTCGATCTCTTTATTCGTTCCAGCGGAGAACAGCGCATCAGCAACTTCTTACTTTGGCAATCTGCCTATGCTGAGTTCGTGTTTCTAGATGTGCTCTGGCCAGATTTCGACAGAGAGCACCTCTGGGGCGCTATCGAGCAGTATTCCAAGCGGAACAGGCGTTTTGGTGGCGCAGTGGACAAGCCCAAGAAAGCTAAGCGCTCAGGCTAAACTTATCTAGCACCGTAAGCCAACGGCGCTAAACAATAGGGAGCAACAATGGCCACCCCAAACCGTCTCGAATCAGTTATTTCTCTAGCAAAGCGCAGAGGCTTTGTCTTTCCAGCAGGTGAAATCTATGGTGGGACACGTTCTGCCTGGGACTACGGACCTTTAGGTGTTGAACTCAAAGAGAACATCAAACGCCAGTGGTGGCAGTCCATTGTTAACTCTCGTGAAGATATCGTGGGGCTTGATAGTTCAGTTATTCTTCCGCGTAAGGTGTGGGAATCATCAGGTCACGTCAAAGAATTCGTTGACCCACTAATCGAATGTACCTCTTGTCACAAGAGATTCAGAGCTGACCATCTAGAAGAAGCCTTTGAAGAAAAGAAGGGTCGAGCTCCAGCATCAATGGCTGAGATTGCCTGCCCTAACTGTGGTGGTAAGGAAATCTGGACTGAACCTAAGTTGTTCAATGGATTGCTTAAGACCTACCTTGGCCCAGTTGAAGATGAATCGGGTCTGCACTATCTTCGCCCCGAAACCGCTCAAGGTATCTTTGTGAACTTTGCCAACGTCCTAGGTGCTTCAAGAATGAAGCCACCGTTTGGTATCGGTCAGATTGGTAAGTCCTTCAGAAACGAAATCACACCAGGTAACTTCATCTTTAGAACCAGAGAGTTTGAACAGATGGAAATGGAATTCTTCGTTGAGCCAGGCACGGATGAGACTTGGCACGACTACTGGATCAACGAAAGACTCAACTGGTACTTAGATCTAGGAATCTCAAGAGATAACTTACGTTTATTTGAACATCCGAAGGAAAAACTCTCGCACTACTCAAAGCGAACAGTAGATATTGAATACAAGTTTGGCTTCCAAGGTTCTGAGTTCGGTGAGCTTGAAGGTATTGCTAACCGAACTGACTTCGACCTAACTACTCACTCACGAGAATCAGGTGTTGACCTTTCATACTTCGACCAAGCCAAGGGTGAACGTTGGACCCCATACGTTATTGAACCAGCGGCAGGTCTTACTCGCTCACTAATGGCATTCCTAGTCGATGCTTATGCTGAAGATGAAGCTCCGAATACCAAGGGTGGAGTTGATGTTAGAACAGTGCTTCGTCTGGACTATCGTTTAGCACCAGTGAAGGTTGCTGTGTTGCCTCTTTCACGCAACGAGGATCTTTCGCCGGTTGCTAAGAATTTGGCACAGGATCTTCGCAAGCACTGGAACATTGATTTTGATGACTCAGGGGCTATTGGAAGAAGGTATCGCCGTCAGGACGAGATTGGAACTCCGTTCTGTGTCACCGTTGATTTCGATTCATTGGAAGATCAGGCAGTTACTGTTCGTGAACGTGACACTATGGCCCAGGAGAGAGTCTCTCTCGATAACCTTCGCGGTTACCTTGCACAGAAGCTAGTCAAATAATCTAACGTGAATACACCAGCACTGCAGTATGGGGCAATTGGGATAGACATACCCGTCGTGCTTGCCCCAATGGCTGGGATAACCAACACCGCCTTCAGAAGGCTTTGCCGTGAGTTCGGTGGTGGGTTATATGTTTCTGAGATGGTAACTTCTCGTGCACTGGTTGAAAGAACTGAAGAATCGATGAGGCTTATTGGTCATCACGAGAGTGAAGGAACCAGATCCGTTCAGCTCTATGGTGTGGACCCAAAGACCATTGCAGAGGCAGTGACAATGCTGGTTGCCGAAGATCGAGCTGATCATATTGACTTGAACTTTGGTTGTCCAGTTCCTAAGGTAACTCGAAAAGGCGGTGGAGCGGCACTTCCTTATAAGCAAGATCTTTTCTCGGCGATTGTTCAAGCTGCAGTTAAGGCAGCAGGAGATATCCCGGTTACTGTGAAGATGCGTAAAGGCATCGATGCAGATCACTTGACATTTTTAGATGCTGGTAAATCAGCTCGTGATGCAGGGGTAGCGGCGATTGCCCTCCATGCAAGAACGGCATCTGAGTATTACTCGGGTAATGCTGATTGGGCGGCGATTGCAGAGTTAAAAAACTCCCTAGGTGATGTTCAGGTATTAGGTAATGGAGATATCTGGTCTGCGGGAGATGCCATCAGAATGATGCGTGAAACTGGCTGCAATGGAGTAGTAGTTGGTAGAGGATGTCTCGGCAGACCTTGGTTATTTGCTGACCTTCAGAAGGCTTTCGAGGAGTATGCAAAGAACCCGAACTCCAATGCCGCTATCGATCCAGTTCAGCCAAATTTAGGTGAAGTGTCAGAGGCCTTCAAGAAGCACGCTGAGTTGTTGGTTGAGTTTTTTGAATCGGAAGAACGTGCCTGTCGGGATATTAGAAAGCACGTTGCCTGGTATTTCAAGGGCTATCCAGTGGGCGGGGAGTTTAGAGCAGCCTTGGCACAGGTTGAATCGCTTCAGCAGATGGATGACATCCTGGGGACGCTGGACTGGTCTGCCCCCTATCCTGGTGAATTAGCAGAAGGTCCTAGAGGACGCCTAGGTGGAGCTAAAGTCTGTGCTCTACCGGAGAATTGGTTGCAATCACGAGAACTAGTTGGAGACCAGCGTAAAGTGCTCTTAGAAGCAGAACTATCGGTATCTGGAGGATGATCGACAATGACTGAATACAGCGCATTTGATCGTGCTCGTTACTTCAATGAGGAAGGCACTAGCCGATCGGCTAGAACTGAGTTTGCAAGAGATAGGGCTCGAGTCACGCACTCTTCAGCGCTTAGGAGACTTGGAGCTAAAACTCAGGTACTCGCTCCTGGTGCAGGTGATTTTGCTAGGACCAGACTTACCCATTCCTTAGAGGTTGCTCAGGTCGGTAGAGAGATGGCAGTTGAGTTTGGTATTGATCCTGATGTCGTTGACACAGCGTGCCTCGCTCACGATCTTGGCCACCCTCCTTTTGGGCACAATGGTGAAAAGGCTTTGAACGAATGGGCTAAGGACTTCGGGGGATTTGAAGGTAATGCTCAGACTCTGCGACTAATAACTCGAATTGAACAGAAGGTCACCAATTCATCAGGTGAATCATTTGGTTTGAATCTAACCAGAGCAACCTTGGATGCGTGCTGTAAATATCCTTGGACTAGAGAGTTTGCTGTAAATGACAGTGGAGCAGATCGTTCAAGCAAGTTTGGCGTGTATGAAGATGACGTACCTGTCTTCCAATGGCTAAGAGAAGGTGCACCTGAGCGACTAAAGTGTTTCGAGGCTCAGATCATGGATTTCAGTGATGATGTTGCTTACTCAATTCATGATTTTGAAGATGCGATTGTTGAAGATTTCATCAAATTGGAAGAGCTGGCCATCCCAGCAAATGAAGATCAGATTGTTTCGGAGATTGAACGTTGGAACGGAAATAGAATTCCAAGACATGAACTCGTAGCAGCTATGAATCGTTTGCAGGCTAACCCGTTCTGGCTAACGACTTGGCAGGGTGAGCCTAGTCAGGCTGGTCAGTTGAAGAACCTAACTTCTAACGTCATTGGTTCATTTGTGTCTAGAACTACGGAGGCAACCTTTGCCAGTAATGCTGGATCTAACTTTGCAAGATACGCCGCTGATGTAGTTGTCCCTCCTGAAGTTGAAGCCGAGATTGCTATCTTCAAGGGACTGGTTTCATACTTTCTGATGTCGGCCGAACGCAGGCAGACATACTACGAATGGCAAAGGGCCCTGCTTACTGAATTAGCGGATGAGCTACTAGCAACTAATGGGGAATACCTAGATCCATATTCAAGAATTGCTTGGGCTAAAGCTCAAAACGATGTTGAAAAACACAGGGTGATTGTTGATCAGATTGCCGTATTCACCGACGCTGCAGCACTTAAACTTCACAATGGTCTGATCGGCTCTAAGCGAAGAACGATCTAGTGGCCGGAAGAATTCCGCCTCGAGATATCGAGGCAATCAAGCAACGAACCAACATAGCCGACATTGTTGGGGAGCACGTCCAACTCAAGGGAGCAAGCTTTGGTTCATTGAAGGGGCTATGCCCGTTTCACGACGAGAAGTCACCATCTTTCAATGTGCGGCCAGATCAAGGTTTTTATCACTGCTTTGGTTGTGGTGAAGGCGGAGACGTCTATAAGTTCTTGCAGAAGCTGGAAAACATAACATTCTATGAAGCGGTTGAAAAATGTGCTTCAAAGATTTCTTACCAGATCACCTATGAAGCTGGATCTGGAAGAGACGAGGGAGTAAACCGGGCAAGATTACTCCAGGCGAACGAGGCTGCTGCCAAATACTTTGCTGAACAGTTGGCAACACCTGAGGCTCAAACAGCAAGAGATTTTCTAACTCAACGCAAATTTGATCAGGCTGCCTTCTTGCATTTTGGTTTAGGTTATGCCCCAAAGGGCTGGAATGGATTAGGTGATGCTCTCAAAGCACATGGCTTTACTGAAGAAGAGTTAGTCAAAGTCGATCTAGTTGTGGCTAAAGATGGTAGGAGTTACGACAAGTTTCGTGGCCGGTTAGTTTGGCCAATTAGAGATGCAACGAACTCCGTGATCGGCTTTGGAGCACGCAAGATTTTTGACGATGATCCGTTAGCAAAATACATCAACACCGGTGAGACTCCGGTCTATCACAAATCGCAGGTGCTCTACGGTTTGGATTTGGCAAAGAAAGATATTGCAACTAAGCGTCAGGTCGTCGTAGTTGAAGGCTATACCGATGTTATGGCCTGTCATCTAGCAGGGATTACTACTGCTGTGGCAACCTGTGGAACAGCATTCGGAGATGAGCACATCAGGCGAATCAATCAGTTATTTGGTTCAAGTGATGCACCGGCTCAGGTGGTTTTTACCTTTGATCCTGATGCCGCTGGACAAAAGGCTGCCATGCGAGCTTTTGAAAGCTCGGGAAAATTTATCGCCAGCACCTTCGTTGCAGTTGGGCCCGATGGTTTAGACCCTTGTGATCTCAGGATTCAGAAGGGCGACACAGCAGTTCTTCAAATGGTTGATTCGAAGAAGCCGATCTATGAATTTGCCTTAGATCAAAAGATCACGGGACACGATTTATCTTCATACCCAGGTCGGCTCTCAGCCGCCAGTGCCGCTGTCTCAGTTCTAACCAAGATTTCAGATCTTGGTGCAAGAGAAGAGTATGTGCGTTTGCTTGCTGGCAAGGTGCAGTTAGCGAACGACGAAATCAACCGACTACTCAGTGTCGAGTTAGCAAAGTTGCGAGGCAGTGCAGTTCAAAGTGCGAGGCGAGGTATTGAACCAGATCCTGGGGAACCACCAGCGCCAGAAGATGCCCCTGAGTTTCCAGTTTCTAATCTAAATGACCCAAATACTCGCATGGAGCAAGAAGTCCTTGCTGTAATTCTGCAAGCACCATTAGCACTTACTGAAGAAGGTGTTTTGTTAGTTTGCCAGCAGATGTTTGGAACCCCTGCATATGTAGTGATTGCTGAGGCAGCTGCCTCAAGTATTGCCTCGCTTCACCAACCTGATTGGTTCAATCAAATTGGCTCAAAGACGCCGGAAGTGCTTCACAACCTTTTGCGCACTCTGGCTGCCAAGGAGTTGCCTATCCGAGATATCACAGCATTGAATGAATATGCGCTCAGTGTTGTTGATTCTGCTCGTAAGAAAATAATGGTGCGACAGAAAAGTGCTCTGCTATCAGCGCTTGGTGTCCTTGATGTTGAGAACCAGCCAGAAGATTACCATCGCATTCAGCAATCTCTAGTTGTTCTCGAAGCGCAGATTAGGGAAATCCAGTGATGGTAGATCAAAACAAGGTAGCTATTGAGCCAAAATCTTTTCCAGCCTACGAGCAGGCTGTCATTGAATCTGGTTGCCAAGTATCGCCACTCGATTCATCCGTTGGAGCTCTAATTTGGACGGACTACAGCAACCCGAAAGGCTTAACCGAGGCTATTGCTAATAATCCCCAACTGACATTCGTGCAACTACCATTTGCTGGGGTCGATGCCTTTAGCGAAGTTCTTTCAGTTCCAGTTCGATTCGCTTGCGCAAAGGGTTCGTATCGTGAGCCGGTAGCGGAGCATGCTCTGACACTGGCGCTCTCCCTCTCTCGAATAATTCCAGAAAGAGTTGTGACTAAGACCTGGGGTAGGAAGTTTGCTGACTCACTTTATGATTCCAAGGTTCTAATAGTCGGTGCAGGTGGTATCACCGAGGAACTAGTTAAGCTGCTAACCCCATTTAGAGCACAGATCACTGTGCTAAGAAATCAAGATCTTCCATTCGAGGGTGCAAATGTGACAGCATCGCTTGAAGAATTTGATAACGAACTACCTAAAGCTGATTATGTTTTTCTTGCCTGCTCCTTGACAGACAAAACTCGGGGACTATTCGATTTGGCCGCCTTTAGCAAGATGAAATCAACCGCATACTTCATCAACATTGCTCGTGGACCGATTGTTATTACCCAAGACCTAGTCGAAGCTCTGAACAATGGTTTGATAGCTGGGGCAGGAGTTGATGTTACAGATCCTGAGCCATTACCTGATTCCAACCCGCTTTGGCAGGCTAAGAACGTGATTATCACACCACACACCGCAGATACCAACGCACAGGTTATCAGGCTCTTCTCTATAAGGATTAGAGAAAATTTGGCCGCCTACCAAGGTTTAGGGGACTGGGTTGGACTGGTTGACCCTAATCTCGGTTACTAGTTAGCGGTAGCCCAGAGTTTTTGGTAAAGTATTCAAGTTGCCTAAAGCAATATTCCTCGGTAGCTCAATTGGCAGAGCAATCGGCTGTTAACCGATAGGTTCTTGGTTCGAGTCCAAGCCGGGGAGCCATATAAGTCAGACCATCAGGAGAGCCCATGTTTCTCTGGATAAGAGACCAGAAATGGCTCCCAACAATTTATCTAGCGCTCATTGCCCTCTTTGTTTTTGGGCTCAGCGATTTCGCTATACAGGGTAGTAAAACCTGGCTTGCTACTTTTCTCTTAGTTGGCTCAGTGGCTTTTTCGAGGCCGTTACCTTGGCTCTCCATCATTTTGTTTTCCGCAGGAATACTTACCCCGCAGTTTCTAAAACTAGAACCGCAACTATCCCAACTACTGGCAACCTTCAGCCTGTTGGTGCTAGCCGCCTATGGTTCGAGGCTTCAGAGAAGAGTTGGTTACGCACTGAATGTTGCAGTCAGTATCTATTCCTTCATCTGGCTTCTGATCGTAATGCCAGTCGGATCAACCTTCTACGGTATAGAGTTGCCTACTCTTGAATCAAAGTATGCGCTTTTTACCGCTGGCTTTGTTGCGATGATTGCTGTGAATGCTAACGCTTGGTTCTTTGGAAGATTATTTATCACAAGAGACACTCACGTCGGAACTAACTTTGACCGAGCTATCTTGGATCGAGAGATCGCAACAACACAATTGGCACTTGCTGAGCAAGATCGAAGATTTGAAATTGCTCGTGATGTGAATGACCTCCTCTTGGAGCAGATTAGCGCAACGCTAACCTCGGCTGAGGCTGGTCTGTATTCCGCAAAGAGTGACCCATCTGTTGCCCCTCGAATACTGGAGAACATCTTTCACTCACTAAAGAGTTCCCATTCTGAAATCAGAAGGCTCAGTGACTTGCTTGGTCTGCAAGATGTAAAGGCATTAGCGTTGCCAGGACTTAGAGATCTGCCCAAACTCTTCATCAGTTACCGAGAATTTGGCTATGGCATTAATTACCGTGTAACCGGCGCACCACTTGTGCTAGATGACGGAGCTGAGCTAGTTCTATACCGAATAGTTTTCGAATCACTTGAGAACATTAGGCAACACACCCCGGAATCCAGCGAGGTGGACATTGACTTCATTTGGCAGGGCTCTGCAATGCAGGTTGTTATAAAAGACAACGGAGAAGAAACTAAAAACAGAATTGAGAATGCGCTCACTGGATATAGTGTCCAAGAAGATCACCGAGCGTTGGTGGAGCGTCCAACTGGAGCTAACCTGACTGCTCTGCAAGAGCGCGCAGCACTGTATGAGGGTGGCATTGAGTTTGCCAAGGTTCCTGGAGTTGGCTTCACAGTCTCAGCTGCTTTCCCAAACATCGCCAGGTATCGCAAGGATGCTAGCTAAGTGAATCAGGAGATCAGAGTTGCACTGGTGGGTGGATCTGAAGCGCTAAGAAAATCACGTCGAGAACTATTGGCAACAGCATCAAACCTAAAGGTTATTCACGACTCTGATGGGTTTGGGCTCTCTCCCGAAGCGCTAACAGAAATAAATTTTGAAGTTGCAGTTATTGAATTGCGATTAGAGAACCAATCTGCACTGGATTACATCAAGGCAGCTTTTGTAGCAGCCAATATTCGTAACCTCAGTTTTGGCCGAGTGCTTATTGCGGCTCAGTTCAGCGATAAGCAATTGCGATTAGAAGCGATTAGAGCTGGGGCCGTGGACTGTGTCTTCATTGATGAAGGGATAAAAGCCACAATCGACAAGATTAATCTTTGTGCGGATGAACTAAGTGATTTCGGTATCCGTGAACTGCTTCTAACCATGGAGAAACCTGGAATTTCCGGTACTGATTTTCAGGCTCTGAGTCTTGCATTGGACACATTAGATGAGAAAGAGGCCAAGATATTGCACGGTTTCTGTGAACTAAAAACTGACGCTCAAATAGCCAGCGCTATTCACGTTCCGAAATTGAAGGTAAGGCAAACTATCGCTAAGGTTCAGAAACTTTTAGCAATCAACACTAGATCCCAGCTACTGTTGAAAATGTTTGAAGCCGGGGCTCTAGCCCTCTAGTTTGTCTTGCCCTGGCAGCCAAGATAGCCCTGGTTTTCCCCAGCCACGCTCCTCGATTATTTCTGCGCAATCTGAAGCATGAGGCTCAGCTAGACGGTCAACATAGAGCGTGCCGTTTAGATGATCAAACTCATGCTGAAATATTCTGGCAAACCAGCCTTCAGCATGGATTAGCACTGGTTGTTGTTCTAAATCAAACCCGCGAAGAGTAGCGTTGGCTGCTCGTCTAAGCGGAAAACGCTCGCCGGGGACACTCAGACAGCCTTCACTCTCAGTATCCCAATCAGCTTCGCCAGTTGGTATCTCTGAGAGTTCAAGTGAAGGGTTTACTACCACGCCGCGCTGTGGTGTGCCGTCTTCAGCGTCCCAGTCATAGACGAAAACTCGAAGGTTTACTCCTACCTGAGGCGCTGCTAACCCAACACCGGGTGCTTCGTCCATAGTTTCAAACATGTCTGCCACTAGATCTCTAAGTTCTTGATTGAAATCGGTAACTTCTAAGGCTTTGTTGTGTAATACCGGGTTACCGGTTATCACGATAGGTCTGATGGGCATGCTCTAAATTTACCCTAAAGAACATTCGGCTAAGTCCTGACTAGGCTTATAGAAACCTTTAGGAGAGTTGGGGACAGCTTGAAGATAGTAGCCATTGGGCTTGCACTTCTTTCAGCGGTTGCGCTCGCCATCGGTGCACAGTTGCAAAATGATGCTATTGGAATCCAAAAGAAGGCTGCGCTCTCCGGTCGTTCACATGTCAGCTTTAGACAACTATTAGATTTATTAAAACACCCACGTTGGATAACTGGATTAGCTATCTCGGGCTTTGCTCTAATTCTCCAGTTCACTGCACTTTTATTGGCTCCACTGATTTTGGTTCAACCAATTGGAGCTATCGCTCTTGTAATAACTTCGATCCTGAATGCTCGGATAACTAAGACCAAGCTAAACACTGCCTCTATTTACGCAATCGCTCTTTGCACGGCAGGTCTTGGTGCTTTCGTTCTAATGGCGCATCAAGTATCGGTTGAGCCAGAAATCGTAGATAGCAACCTGTTGCTCATCTTGGGAATGGCCATATTCCTAATTGCTATTTTCAGTTACATCTTCTTCAGCGGTGCAAGTAAGTTTAAGCCCCTTACCTTCATTGTCGGAGCTGGAGTTCTCTACGGGTTCGTGGCAACTCTGACCAAGGTGGTTGTTAAGCGGCTTTTCAATCAAGATGGTTTTCACAGGATTGTAACTGGTTCCTTTCAATGGGAAACAGACTCGCTCACTTTGTTAGCACTAATTAGCATGTTGGCGGCAGCTTTTCTTGGTGGCTGGTTTGTGCAAAACGCCTATGCCTCTGGGCCACCTGATTTAGTGGTGGCAGGGCTTACTGTCATTGACCCTTTGATAGCTGTGAGCATTGGTGTTGTCATCCTGAATGAAGCCATGAATGCGCCATTGCCAATCATGTTGGGCTTTCTAGCTTCAGGCGCAATGTCTGTTACAGGCGTTTACTTACTTAGCAAGGTGCATCCTCAGGTTGCCACCAAACAGGCTTCTTAGCCCTCTTCAGGTAAACTTGGGATGTGGTCAATTGGACCAATACTTTTGAATCTATGGCACCAGAAAAGACAGGCTTATAGCTTTGGCTGAATCAATTAGACATCCCGGAGAACCGCTTAGAGTTCTTATCGCTTCGGACACTTTCCCGCCAGACATAAATGGAGCGGCAAGATTTACTGAGCGCCTTGCCGGCGGGTTAGTCAGAAATGGCAATAACGTTCACGTTCTAGCGCCAGCTTTTGATAAGAACTGGGGAACATCCATCGAAACCCATGATGGGGTGCAAATGACGGTTCATCGCTTACGCTCACACAAACTAATCGTTCATAAAACTCTTAGATTTGTTTGGGCTCCAACAATAAAGAAAAAGATTGACCGCATTCTTGATGAGTTTCAACCTGATGCTATCCACTCTCAGTCTCACGTTGTCCTAGGTCGTGTACTTGCTAGAAGTGGTCGAGAGCGAGGTATTAACCTCATTGCCACTAATCATTTGATGCCTGAGAATATGCTTCGTTATATTCCGCTACCTAAGTTCTTCGAGAAGCGGATCATGAAGATGCTCTGGAAAGACAGCGGCAGAGTGTTGGCAAAATTTGATCAGGTAACCACCCCAACTAGGCGTGCTGCTCAACTACTCGAAAACGCTAGTGGTATCGAAAATGTTTTGGCTATTTCATGCGGCATCGATGCGACCAAGTTCGCCAATGCCACCCCAACTTCAAACAAGCCATTTAGAGTGCTATTTCTTGGCAGACTCGATTGGGAGAAACACATCCATAACCTGCTCAGAGCAGTTGCAAAGCTTCCTCCTGAAATTGATTTTCATGTTGAAATCGCGGGTGATGGTAACCAAAGGAAATACTTAGGCGAGTTAGCTCAGGAACTCAAAATAGCGGGAAGGGTTACCTTCTCCGGGCATATCACTGAGGCTGAACTTCCAATTGCCTACGAGCGTGCAACAGTTTTTGCCATGCCATCGATTGCTGAACTTCAGTCAATAGCGACAATGGAAGCCATGGCTTCTGGAAGACCGATTGTGGCAGCTAATGCGATGGCATTACCACACCTAGTTCACGATGGTGACAACGGTTATCTCTTTGAGCCTGACGATGTTGATGATTTCAGCAGCGCTCTGCTGAAGATAGCAACAGCCAACCAGAAGGAACTTGATCGCCTATCTGAGAACTCTCTGCACTTGATTCAGTCCCATGATATAAAGAGAACTTTGGCTATTTTTGAAGGCCTTTATAGAGCTGAGGATGACTCTAAGCGCGAGACAGATGACAACAAGCCTGATTACATGGCACCGATTGGCAAGCTCAGCAGTGCTGTTAGAAAAGCCGAGGCTCGAATGCGCCGGCAAACTCTGGTCGCAATTGGCAAGATTTCAGACCTCGGCGATGAGATCAAGGATGGACTGGAAGAGCTTAGAGATGATGTTAAGCGCCAGGCTAAGAAAGTGGACAAGTCTGTGCGCAAAGGTGTGAAGAAAACTGTTACAAAGGCCAAAGAAGCTATAAAGCGTTTGGACGAGTAACCTAGTAAAGGCTGGGGGCGTTAGCTCAGCCGGTTAGAGCAGCGGACTCATAATCCGTCGGTCGCGGGTTCAAGTCCCGCACGCCCCACCAAGGACTTAGATTTATGCGTATGTAATCGTTATCATATTGCGACCCAAAAACCATCCCAAAACTTACTTAAGCCTCCGATTGGGTGTTATTTTCTTAGTAATTCGATTGCCGAAAGCTTCGAAGAAATTACCCATCAAACTGGAGGCATTCAAATATGAATCGTCAAATCAAGCGGACCCTAGGGACCGTAGCAGCACTAAGCCTTGGCTTTGCTGGCCTAGTTGGAGCTTCAGCTCCGGCAAACGCAGCAGCGGCAAGCACCACATTCAAGATCCACCTAAACGTTCCAAAGTCTGTTGCACAGGACTGGAACCTCTGGTACTGGAACACCGGTAGCGCAGATGTAGGACCTAAGGACAACACAATCGGCGAGTCAACTCAAGGTGGAGTGACTCAAGACTGGACTCCAAACTTCACTGGCGAAGATGCCTACGGAGCATATGCTGAGTTCACACTTCCTGTTGCGCTAACTGCACTGAACAACGTTATGCGCACAACTGAGTCATGGGATGGCCAGGCTGCAGCTCCTGCAGTTGCTGATGACCCTACTACTCCAGACGTGGACGAGACTGTTGCTGCAAAACCAGAGATCCCGTCTGCAGACAAGCCTTTCGGTGGTGACAACATCTTCCCTGCTGGCGAGAGCTGGTGGAACGTTGACACTCAGAAGCGTGAATACCCACTCAAGGACGTAGTTAGCTACAAGGTTCACGTAAACACAACTTTGAAGCTCGCTCAGTCTCAGGGCTGGAACTTCTACAGCTGGAACACCACCGTTGCTGCTCCTGTGCTTTCTACCTATGTAGTTGCTGGTACTAAGAAGGTTGGCAAGAAGACTGTTGCTACCAAGACCTACCCTTACAAGGGCAAGGTCCAGGCTGCTACAACTGGTTGGCCATTTGTTGGTGAAGACAATTACGGTGCCTTTGCAATCGTAAAGACTGCACGCGTTTACGCGGGAAGCACTGGTTTGGTCCTTCGTCGTTCAAGCTCAACCAACGACTGGCCTGGAGTTCAGTCTCCTGACTACAAGGCAGATGCAAGCAATGGTCTACCTCTAAACGGAACTGACCTGTATGTAGCATTCGGTACCGCAGAAGTTAAGTACTCAGCTCCTACATTCGTAGGCCGCTACGGTGCAACTGCGACTTACTCAAATGGCACATTGACAGTTACTCCTGTCCGTCCAGCTACTTCGAGAATGGCGGGTATCTTCCCTACCAAGATCGTTGTAACTGCAAAGAAGGGTGGTACAACTAAGACTTGTATGATCTCTAACTCTGCAACTTCACCAGCGTACGGCGATGCTCACTGGGCACTTCCAACAAGCTGTGACATGGCGGTAGCAGCTCCTGCTGCAGGTGAAGACGCACAGACTTGGGAAATCTTCGTCAACGCATCAGCCTCAGGTGTTGGAACAGCTTTGCTTGGTCCAAACCCTGCAAAGAAGATCACTATCCAGCCTGCTGGCTAGTAGTAACTTCAAAGAACTAAAAAGCTGGGCCTCCTTTTGGGAGGCCCAGTTTTCTTTAACTTAGAACTAATGGAAACGATTACATAACGACCAAGCAGACACACCCGAATTTTTCTCGTCGGCTAATTAGGATGGTCTAGCCATCAACGAAGGGTCCAGATGTTCCGCAGTTCCGTTTCACTTGCAAAGAAGCTTTTTGCCCCTGCTTTATTGACTTTGGCGCTAATTGCCCCGGTTTCAATCTCCAATACTGCTGAGGCCGCTTCTAGCTGCCCAACTGCCCAGTGTGCGCACCTAATTGTTCATTACAAGAGAAATGCACCGACAAACTATGGTGACTGGGGCCTATGGCTCTGGGCACTGAAGGGCTCTGCCAGCCTTCCAGCCGCAGTAGTCACTCCATTTAGCTCATCTGTGCTAGATGACAAGGGCTATGCACTAATTGACACGCTGGTCCCAATCAGCGCTGGAGTCACTCAACTTGGTTTGATTCCAAGATTGAAATCAGGTTGGACTAAAGACGTTGACCAAGATCGTGCAGTAAATCTCGATGAAAACCACTTTGCTGAGATTTGGATTCAGCAGGGCGACGCCTATCTCTATAGGAATAACTCTTTCAGTATGCCTGCTGAAATTTGGGGAGCATCCATTGAGACATTCAGAACCATCAAGGTGGTGCTAAGCAAGGCCAATGGAACAGCAGGCCCAGGCTTCTCACTTACTGGAGTTGGTGCCCCGTCCATCATTTCCGCAGAGAAAATCAAAGACACCAACGGTGGAACCTCTTACAGCAACAAGCAATGGTTGCTAACTACTTCTGCTGACATCCCGCTAGGTGCACAGCTAACTTTGAACCACACTGACCCTGATCCAGCTAGAACATTTGGTTCAAGGCCATTAGTTGCCGCTGGTGTATTTACCAGCCAAGACTTTATTGACGCCTATACATATACCGGTGATGACCTCGGTGCAACATACACCTCAGCGAAGACTGATTTCCGTGTTTGGGCTCCAACAGCTAGCCAGGTTGAACTTGTTACCTATGCAAGTGCCTCTGCGGGAGTTGAAACAGCAACTGCTACTCCAATGATTCAGAGTGAAAAAGGAACTTGGACTGCTTCGCTATCTGGCGATAAAAATGGCCAGATTTACAACTACCGAGTCACTGTTGGTGGAAACACTGAAGAAGCGGTTGATCCTTACGCGCGATCGGTAACTCTAAACGGTAATCGGGGAGTGGTTCTTGACCTATCTAAGACCAACCCGGTTGGTTGGAATACACAGGCAAAGCCTGCATTCTCTGGTAAACCGACAGATGCCGTTATGTATGAATTGCACGTCAGAGATGCCAGCATGGACAGTTCAAGCGGTGTTGCTCAGCGTAACAGAGGAAAGTTCTTAGGCTTAGCACAGCTAGGCACCAGCGTGAAGGTTGGCTCTAAGAGTGGCACCACTGGCTTGAGTTACTTCAAAGAACTCGGTGTTACCCACCTCCAACTTCTTCCTTTCTACGATTACGCTTCAGGTGGCTCGGAGGATTCTCCGACCTTCAACTGGGGTTATGACCCGAAGAACTACAACTCACCTGAAGGTCAGTATTCAAGTGATCCAAGTAATCCAGTTCTTCGTGTGAAGGAACTGAAGACTGCGGTGCAGGCTATTCACAAAGCCGGGCTCCGTGTCACTATGGACGTAGTTTATGGGCACGTTGCTAGTGCCACAGAATTCAGCGAGCAGCTAATTGTTCCTGGTTACTGGTTTAGGCGAGACGCCAATGGAAGCCTAACCAATGGTTCTGGCTGTGGTAATGATGTTGCTACCGAGCGTCCGATGGTTAGAAAATTCATTGTTGACTCGATGAAGTACTGGACAAGTGAATACAAGCTTGATGGATTCAGAATTGACCAAATGGGTCTTTGGGATGTCAACACACTCAATGCGGTTCGTGCGGGAGTATCAAGTGTTGAACCGAAGGCAACAATCATCGGTGAAGGTTGGAGCATGGGTCCATCAATTGGCCAAGCTCAGGGAACACAGAGCCAGTTGCTAAACATGCCTGGTCTTGGTGCATTCAATGATGGTATCCGAAATGCAGTCAAGGGAAGCCCAGATGGAACCTCTGACGGTGGTTATGTCAATGGAAACCCAGGCGGAACATTAGGCGCTTTGAAAGCTGGAATTATCGGCCACACCTCATCAAACACCGTCATTGTTCCATGGCTAACTTTGGATGCTGGTCAGTCGGTTAACTATGCAGAAGCTCATGACAACATGACTCTCTTCGATAAGTTGTTCGCTGTCAACAACCAAACTTCTAGAAGCGCTGTGGCTAAGCAGGATCGACAGATAGCTTCACTTATTCTCTTGGCTGAAGGAACTCCTTTTATTCAAGCGGGCCAAGAGTTCCTGAGGTCAAAAGAGGGCGAAGCCAACAGCTACAACCTCTCTGACTCCATTAACTCACTGAAGTGGGGCCAACGAGTCACTGAATCCACAACAGTTAACTACTACAAAGGTTTGATTGCTTTAAGAAAAGCGCACCCTGCTTTCCGAATGAACACTCCAGCCGCTATCACTGCTAATTTGAAGTTCCTCAATGCGCCTAGTGATGTACTTGAGTATTCAATAAACGGCAAGGCAGTAAAGGATTCATGGTCCACCATAGTTGTGATTTCAAACCCAAATTCAACAGCAAAGAAGGTTAATCTGCCAAGTAGTGGCAACTGGAATGTTGTAGTTCAGGGAGATAAGGCCGGAGTGGCGACTTTGGCAGTTTTGAAGAGCACAAAGACAGTAACAGTGGCACCAAACAGCACCTTGGTAATTTACAAGTAAACGTCTAGTCGATTCAACAGAGACTCAACTAGGCAACCAAAAGAGAAAGAACAGGAAATGAAAATAACAGCTAAAAGAGTAGTTGGTCTCATGGCCACTCTTACCGTTCTTGGAAGCGGTATATCCATTGCTTCACCTGCTTCTGCTGTGTCTAACCTCACAGTTTGGGCAGATAAGGGAACAATCGACACTATCCAAGGTCGTGTCAAGTTTTGGGATGATCAGAACCCTGATTACACAGTAACTCTTGTTCAGAAGGACTTTGGAACAGTTCGCGACGCTCTAAAGGTTGCAGTTCCTAAGGGTCAAGGACCTGACATTCTTGCAGGAGCAGCGCACGACTGGATTGGTAACCTAGTCGCATCAAACGTTTTGCTTCCTATCGATAGCCAACTACCAAGCAACTTCAAAGATGATTTTGTTCCTGGTGCTTTGCAGGCAATGAAATACAACGGACACTACTACGGCGTTCCAGGTTGGACTGAGAACATTGCGATTCTTAGAAACATCAAGAAAGCACCTAAACCTTTGAAGTCCGTAAACGACATCAAGGATGGTGAGTTGGGTATCAACTATTCAGCTACAACTTCAGACCCTTACCACTTCTATCCATTCCAGACCATGTTCAAGGCTCCCGTTTTCACAACTGACACCAACGGAGACTGGACCAACACTGTTGGTATGGGTGGAAAAAATGGCGCTGACTTTGCGAAGTGGCTAAAGCTAAAGGGAACCAAGTTCTTTGGTCCGCCTGCAAACGCAAAGATCCTTTGTGACTTCCTTAACCCTGCTAACAAGGCAAAGAAGACTGGCCTAATCAAGTACTGGGTAACTGGCGCTTGGAACATCAACGCCATTGAATCTGGTGCTGGTGGCTGTAAGACAGGTTTGAAGATTGGTGAAAGCTACGCAATCGATCCATTCCCAACCGGCCCTACTGGAATCAAGCCTCAGCAGTTCCTTGGAATCCGTGGCTACCTAATGGTTGCTTCAGGTCCAGGAAACACCACTAACGTTCCAGCAGCTTCATTGTTGATGAGATTCATGTCATCTGAATCAACCCAATTCAGTCTCTATGACAACTTCAACAAGACCCCAGCTAACGCTGCGGCTCTAAACCGCGCCAAGGACAACCCAGTTATCGCTGGTTTCGCCAACGCTGCCAACACTGTTCCGATGCCTAACTCACCAGCGATGGATGCGGCTTGGACTATTTGGGGTAAGGCACAAACTCGAATCATTCAGGGTAAAGAAGCGAAACCTGATGTTGCCTGGGCAGCGATGGTAAAAGCACTACAAGCAGCTATTAACAAAACAAACTAAACAGTTGTAAGTAGGTGGGTGTCTCAATTCATTGGGACACCCACTCTTACGCCCAGCACGTAGTGCAAACTTGTTATCGGAGAGGTAGTTAGATGACCAGGATACTCAGTCGTTTATCGCGAGCGGAGACACCTAGCATGGCTGGGATTCTTTGGAAGCTCGGTGTGCTGGGCATCGTAGACGCTGTTGCAACTACCATGATCATGGTTCTATTGGCTCAGAACAGAATCTGGATTGCAGCTCTTAGCATCTTCGTAGTAATTGTTGTGAACTGGATCTATCTGCGCAAGGGTGGGTTACCCGCTAAATATTTAGCTCCAGGCGTTATCTTCCTACTTATATTCCAGGTCTATGTTTTGCTTTTCAGTGGTTACACAGCTTTTACAAATTATGGAAGTGCTCACAACGGTGATCAATCACTTGCGGTCCAAACAATCAAAAATGCTGCGTACAGAACCGTCGAAGGTGAAGACTACACAGTAGCGCTGGTGAAATCAGATTCCAGCGGACACGAGGCATTGCTCCTAACTAGCAACCTTGATCAGAGAGTGTACGTTGGTGAGAATAACCAGCTCCCGGTTGAGATAACTTCAGGAAATTACACTCTGAGCCCTAAATGTGCAGATCCCTATGCTGAAGATGTCTCAACCTGTATGCATGCAGCCGAAAAAGCGGTTGGTTATTCACCTGTAGCAATTGATTCACTAACCGCCAATCAAAGGCTAAGTTATGCATCACTAAGAGTTGCAACTGACCTGTCAAATCCTAATGTCGGCATAAAGACTGCAGATTTTGCAACGGCTCTTCAAGTTCAAGCAACGCTCGACTACAACCAGAAAACTGGATTCTTTACTGCTATTGCTGATGATGATTATGGCAATTACTTCACAGGTGATGTATTTAAGCCTAGCTCTGACGGCTATTTCCACATCGATGGTGATGTCAAGAAGGCGAAACTTGATGGTGGTTGGCGAGTAGAAGTTGGTCTAGCTAACTTCCAAACCATTTTCACTGACGTTCAATTGAGAGCACCATTGGTGAAGGTAATAACATGGACTTTCGCATTTGCCTTCCTAACAGTGCTTTCAACATTCATTCTCGGATTACTTATAGCCTTCTTGTTCAACCATGAGAAGTTACGCGGTAAGAAGCTCTACCGCGCCATCATGATCCTTCCCTATGCCTTCCCTGGCTTCCTTTCAGCCTATGTTTGGGTGGGTCTATTCAATAGAGAAAATGGATTCATAAACACCGTGATTCTGGGCCAGACACCTGGCAATGAGGGAAACTTCCCTTGGTTATTGGAAGAGAATCCTGCTCGACTAGCGGTACTACTTGTGAACCTATGGCTAGGTTTCCCATACATGTTCCTGATCACTACGGGAGCTCTGCAATCAATTCCATCGGAGCTAAACGAGGCGGCTGAAATTGATGGTGCTTCAGGTTGGCAGAACTTTAGATTAATCAAACTTCCATTGCTGCTTATTTCTATCGCTCCACTGCTGATTTCATCATTTGCCTATAACTTCAACAACTTCACGATTATCTACCTACTTACCAAGGGAGGGCCCAACGACTCAGGGGTAACGGACTACGACGTGGGTGGAACAGATATTCTCATAACCTTTGTTTATAAGATCGCCTTCTCTGGGACAGGTCAGAACTATGGTTTAGCTAGCGCATTCTCAATTCTTATCTTCTTTGTGATTGCCACCATCTCTCTGATCAGCTTTAGAAGAACCAAGGCATTTGAGGAGATTCTCTAATGAGTTCTGTATCTAATAAAAAGCCATTCAACATCGGCCGCTGGTTCTTGAGAACTGGTTGGAGACACCTTCTCGGGCTTGTGGTTTGCATGTATGCAGTATTCCCAATCCTCTACATTCTCTCCACTTCTCTCTATCCAAATAACGACATCAATAACACCACTGCGCTATTCCAAGAGTTCTCGCCTCAGAACTACATTGACCTCTTTGCGCAAGAAACTAGACCATTTGCTAGATGGTATACAAACACCGTATACATCGGCCTTGTAACTTCGATTGGTTCTGTATTCCTATCTGCGCTTGCTGCTTATGCGTTTTCGAGGCTTCGCTTCAAAGGTAGACGTGCTGGGCTGCTATCACTCATCCTGATGCAAATGTTCCCTTCCATTCTTGGTTTGGTAGCTATCTTCGGATTGCTCAGTGACATTGGTCAGGTATTCCCAATCATTGGTCTCAACAGTCAGCTTGGTTTGATCTTGGTATACATGGGTGGAGCCCTCGGTGCTGGAACTTATTTGATGTATGGGTTCTTTAACACAGTGCCGAAGGAAATTGACGAAGCCGCTACCATTGACGGTGCTAGCCATGCTCGAATCTTCTTCAGCATCATCTTGCGCCTAGTAGCACCGGTCCTAGCCGTGCAGATGCTACTGAGTTACATCGGTGTCACCAGCGACTATGTTTTGGCGTCTATTCTGCTTAGTGATCCAAACCAGCTGACTCTTGCTACCGGTTTGCAACAGTTCATCAACGACCCATACTCAAAGGACTGGTCAATGTTTGCAGCAGGTGCAGTATTGTCAGCGCTACCTAGTTTGGTGCTCTTCCTGTTCTTGCAGAAATACATCACCTCAGGCCTTACTGGCGGAGCTGTTAAGGGGTAAGCCTAAAAGATTCTTTTACCTGATTTATAGGTGGCAAGAACTTTAGTTGTCTTGAGCTGTTGTTTCTCAGAAGCAAAGAGATCTCGGTCGAGCAGAACTGCATCAAATGGTTCACCAATTTCCAGTGTCCCAGTGTTTTCAGAGTCGAGCATCTTCTTCACATTTACTGTGTAGTTGGCCAGAGCATGTTCAACTGTTATCGCCTGATCCGAATTGTGTATTACTTGGCCTTCGAATTCTGACCTGTTCACTGCAACTGCTAGTCCTTTTAGAGGCTCATATGTTGAGATCGGCCAATCGCTTGAGAAAACAGTAGTAACTCCGGTCTCAGCCATGTCTCTAAACGCGTATAAGCGTTCTAGTCTTTCCTGTCCCAGGTGTTCCTTGCAGGTGAGCAGTAATCCATTGTTTTGTGCCCAATATGGCTGCACGCAGGCCACTGCACCTAGTAAAACCATTCTGTCCAAGGTTGCTTGGTCAGTTAGCTCAGCGTGGGCTATTACCGGGGGATAGGTATAGTTCTCTAATTTATCGAGAATGTCTAGACAAAGGTTTGTGGCGGCATCCCCGATGGCATGGATGTGGATTTGAAAACCATTATCGTGGGCTAAGTTGACCGCTTCGGTGAATCTCTCTTTTGGCCAAATCGACTGACCGTGTTCTCCAGTAGTTAGGTAAGGTTCTGACACTAGAGCTGAAGCGCTGCCAAAGACTCCATCGGCAAAGAACTTGATGCTGCTTCCGCTAATTTGCCCGTTGGTTATATCTAGTGCGCTGCGCATCTTGATGAAGTATTCGATGTCTTCGAGGAATGTTGCTGGATCTGCTCTAAAACAGAGCGTGTAATCAAGTTGAAGGTGTTCGCTTTCCCAAGCAGCCAAGTATGTTTCAGCCATGCCTCGGTCGATCCAGGCATCAACAGATTCCACTATTCCAGCTGCAGCCTGAGCTTGATCAGCCCAAAGTAGAGCTTGGATATCCTCAGCGGTGGTTATTTTTGGCGCATGATCAATCACCATAGACATGGCTGGCCACTCGCGAAGAATGCCAGTGGGAATTCCTTCATCGTCTATGTCAATGACACCTGAGTCAAGATCGGGTAATACCGTGTTGAGTAAACCGGCAATCTCTAGGGCTTTGGAATTGACCCATAACGTGTGGTGATCATCGCCGTGGAGTACCACAGGTTTATCTTGGATAGCTTTATCCAGAGTGCTTCGGTCAAATCGAATGTTCCAGGATCTGTCGAATACAGCTGCATCGATCCAAGATAGGGTTGGGTTAGCTTGGTCATATTCGGTGAGTTTTTGAATGAGCTGATCTTCAGTAGTGCAGTCTGAGATATCCAAACCTCTTGATTCGCGTCCGGCGAAAAGAGGGTGTGAATGGCCATCGCGAAAAGCGGGGCTGAGAAATTTCCCGTCAAGATTTACTTCTGTCTGTATTTCACTGGAATGGAATTCTTCATCTGAAATAATCTTTCCTTGCTCTGAAACGCAAATGTAGTCAGAAAAGGAAGAGTTGCCTAGGTAGATAACTCCAGAGTGGTATTTAGTAGCCAACTAGCCACGCTCGTTGAGATAACAAAGACCGCAGAGAGACTCATAGGTCACTTCAACGCCGTCGATAGCGACCTGATCGCCGTGGAATATGAAATCACCATCGAACTTCCTCGCGTTAAACATGGCTTTTCTCCCGCAGCGACAAATGGTCTTAAGTTCCTCCAGTGAGTGGGCTATTTCCATAAGCCTCAGTGAACCTGGGAAGCCATTAGTCAGAAAGTCAGTCCTAATTCCATAGGCAAGAACAGGAACACCATCAAGCACTGCTAATTCGAAGGCTTGGTCTACTTGATCTCTAGTTAAGAATTGTGCCTCGTCTATCAGCAAACAGGAAAGGTTACTTATTCCCGGAATAATGAGCGAATCATTAGCATGTTCGTGAGCTAGTTCACGAAGATTTGATTCCGGTGTGATTAAGAAATCAACTCTGCGATCAACTCCAAGTCTTGAAACAATGGTCGAATCGCCTTTGGTGTCGATGGCAGGTTTAGCTATAAGAACCTGTTGGCTTCGCTCCTCGTAGTTATGGGCAACCTGCAGCAGAGCTGTGCTCTTACCGCTATTCATCGCCCCGTAGCGAAAATATAACTTAGCCATCAATCAGCCTTTCTAAGCCTTATCCAATGGTAAAGCTGAAGCTGCTGGGGTTTGCGCATTTAGCGCTGTAGTCGTAATCTATAACCCTTGCGAAACACATCAGGACGTTGGGGAAGACGCACCTTGTGTCTGTTTCGGAGGTTTCCAATTGGCCAAAAGCCAGATTGCCAGCAGGTTAGTCATTCACGCCTGCCCGGCCTCAGAAACTCGCAACATCCAAGCCATTACAGTTTGGACTCACCAGAATCTCCTAGTTGGATTCCAAACTGGCCAAGCGACATTGCGGTTAACTATTTCTGAGGCTGAGTCTTTGGTGTCGACTCTGGCTCAAATCCCGAATTGCACATTCGAACTCATTCAAAGTGGCAGGGATTTTGGGGTGCTATTTATGCACGTGGGCGGTCTTGGAATCTTTAGGGGAGAGCTCAATAGCGCCGGCTCAATGGTGCTCAGTGAAGATCGCTTGCAGGTCATGCTTGAGCAGTCTGCCGGAAATCACCGTGAATTCACAAGACTGTTACGCATGGCTCTGGGTCAGTCTTGGGATGATTTCTTAGAACCATTCCGAGCAAGCCAGCATTCAGAGAACGTATCGCTACTGAACCGTGCTGGCTAGTTATATGAGCGGAATGCTACGACTGCGTTGTGTCCACCAAAACCAAAAGAGTTCGAGATTGCAAGAATGCTATCTCCAAGCGGTCTAGGGCTGGTAACAACGTCTAGCTCAATGGCAGGATCTGGATCATCCAGGTTCAAAGTTGGCGGTGCAACCTTTTCATGCAGAGCAAGAATTGTAAAGACTGCTTCGATAGCACCTGCGCCACCGAGCAGGTGTCCGGTGGAGGACTTTGTTGCAGAAACTGGGATGTTCTTTAGGTGGTCACCGAAAACACGCTTTAGAGCGGTGTATTCAGCAATATCGCCAACTGGGGTGCTTGTTGCGTGAGCGTTGATGTGACCAACATCCTCTGGCTTAGCTCCAGCCATTTCCAAAACACCGATAACGGCACGAGCAGCGGCAGTGCCTTCAGGATCTGGAGCTGTAATGTGGTGAGCATCGCTGGTAACGTAACCACCGGCTAGTTCAGCGTAAATCTTTGCTCCTCGAGCAAGTGCATGTTCTTCCAGCTCTAGAACGATTGCTCCAGCACCTTCACCCATGACGAAACCATCACGGTTGATGTCGTATGGCCGGCTGGCTTTGGCTGGTTCCTCATTACGACGAGAAAGAGCATGCATTGATGCAAAGGCCGCCATTGGCAGTGGGTGCATTGCTGCTTCACAGCCACCGGCAACTACGATGTCAATTTCCCCAGAGCGAAGTCTGGTTATAGCATTCGCAATGGCTTCAGTTCCAGATGCGCAAGCAGACACCGAAGTTCTTACTCCACCACGGGCTGCGATGTCCATTCCAATTGCTGCTGCTGGACCATTAGGCATCAGCATTGGTACTGTCATTGGCAGCACTCTTCTTGGACCTTTGGCTAGGAGCGTGTCATAAGCATCCAGCAGAGTCCAAACTCCACCGATACCGGTAGCAAACTCTACTGAAAGACGTTCTGGAGTGTATTCAGTAATGCCAGCGTCAGCCCAAGCTTCTCGAGCTGCAATTAGCGCAAATTGGCTTGATGGATCTAGACGCTTGGTTTCTTGCAAAGTCAAAACAGCTGATGCATCTACTTTTGCACGACCGGCAAAAGTAACTGGTAGTTCGTGCCGAGCAATCCACTCGTAGTCGAGGGTGACGATACCTGACTCCCCGGCAAGAAGTGCCTGCCAGGTAGATTGCACGTCGCCACCGAGTGGCGTGGTAGCGCCAAGCCCGGTAACAACGATTTTTTGATTCAAGAGTAATTAGCCCTGTGCTGAGGTGATGAAGTTAACTGCATCGCCCACGGTTAGCAGGTTCTTTACTTCTTCATCAGGAATCTTAACGCTGAACTTCTCTTCAGCGTTGACAACGATTGTCATCATTGAAATTGAGTCGATATCTAGGTCATTGGTGAAGGACTTCTCTAGCTTCACAGAGTCGGTGTCGATACCAGTCTCTTCATTTACGATTTCAGCTAGTCCTGCTAGTACTTCGTCATGCGAAAGTGCCATTGATTATGCTCCTTGTTGGTTTGTTTGTTGGGTTAAGTCTAGGGCAGAACTACTACTTGAGCCGCGAAGGCAAGGCCTGCGCCAAAGCCAATCTGTAGTGCCAAACCACCAGGTTGGACGGTGCCGTCTTTGAGTAACTGGTGCATTGCAAGTGGGACGCTGGCTGCTGAAGTGTTACCGGTATTCACGATGTCTCTGGCAACTGCTACAGATTCCGGTAATTTTAGCTGTTTGACCAGTTCATCAATGATCCTGATGTTCGCCTGGTGGGTGACAAGAGCAGAGAGATCCTCGGCTTGAATTCCAGCCACATCCAGTGCCTCTTTGGCTACCTTTACCATTTCCCAAACTGCCCATTTGAAGACAGTTAGCCCATCCTGCCTTATGGTTGGCCAGCTTGCTTCGCCATCTCTAAAATCTAGAAGCGATGAGGTCATGCTTACCGAAGACCAGTGCGAACCATCAGAACCCCAAACAGTAGGGGAGATTCCCGCTTCGTCAGAAGGACCGACAATCGCTGCTCCTGCACCATCGGCAAGCAAGAAAGATATTGAGCGATCCGTTGGGTCAATAAAATCGCTTAGTTTCTCACCTCCGACCACGAGGACGTATTTGGCAACTCCTGATCTAACCAATGCATCAGCTTGTGCGATGCCGTAGCAGTAACCAGCACAGGCTGCTGAAATATCGAAGGCAGGTGCTGGATTAGCCCCAATAAGTTCAGCTAGCAAAGTAGCAGCTGAAGGTGTTTGGTATGGATGTGAGATGGTGCTAAAGATAACGGCTCCAATTTCGGAAGGAGAAATTCCAGCCCCGGCGATAGCTTCCTTGGAAGCATCCACTGCCATGTCCATTAGAGATTGCTCAGTACTAGCTCTTCTTCTAGTGATGATTCCGGTGCGCTGACGAATCCACTCATCACTGGAATCAATGGGACCAGCAATGTCATCGTTTGTGACAACCAGATCCCCACGGGAAGCACCTAGAGAATAAATCCTAGAAAAAGGAACTGTTTCGTATTGATTCAATTTGGCGTGCGACATGATCAACTACTTCCCTAGACGTTCAATCAGAATATTGGCTGCATCCAGATCTGCTGGAGACTTCAATGCAACTATTTCAACGCCTGGCATGCCTCGCTTGGCAAGTCCTGCCAGAGTGCCAGCAGGGGACACTTCTATCACTCCGGTAACTCCTGCTGTGGCCATAGCCTGCATGCAGAGGTCCCACCGGACTGAGTTAGCAACTTGACCGACGAGTAGCTTGATGAATTCTTTACCGGAGGACACATCTTGCCCTGAGTTATTCGACCAGATAGTTATTGCGGGATCTTGCACTGCTAGCTCATTTGTGTATGCTTCAAGCTCACCGACTGCAGGTTCCATGAATTTAGTGTGAAAAGCACCGGCAACGCTAAGAGGAATAACTTTAGAACCCTCCGGTGGAGATTGCACAAGAGCGGCTATAGCTGACTTAGAACCTGCTGCAACAATTTGTCCTGCACCATTGAAATTTGCGCCAGCTAAGTCAAGTTCTTCAAGTTTTGGAATAACTAAATCTTGGTCTCCACCTAGTATTGCCGCCATGGATTGCTCTGATGCTGCTGCGGCTTTTGCCATTGCTTTGGCTCGAACGTTGACAAGACCCATTGCGCTTTTGAAGTTGATGATTCCAGCGATGCCTGCCGCGCTTACTTCGCCAACGGAGTGCCCAGCGACGCCTGATACCTTAGACAGCTTTAGTAGTTGAGCGCTAGCGAGGCTTGAAGCAACTATCAATGGCTGAGCAATTGCAGTGTCTCGAATAGTTTCCTCGTCACTGACTGTTCCATGCTTAATCAGGTCTAGCGAAACCGATTCTGCTAGCTCTGAGAAAACATGCCTAAACTCTGGTAGCTCTAGCCATTCGTTTAGAAAGCCAGGTTTTTGAGAACCTTGGCCTGGGCAGAGAATGGCAATCATGAACTAAGCGTCTCCGCCTGAGGCACCAGAGGTTCCAGCAGTGACATCTAGTAAACGATATTTATCGATTGCCAGCTGTGGAATGTGTGGCGCTACTTCTCCTCTAGAGGCAAGTTGTTCAAGAACTCTGACGACAATCGATGGACCATCAATCTTGAATGCACGACGAGCAGCAGCTCTAGTGTCAGAGAACCCAAAACCATCGGCACCCAATGTTGCATACTCGCCTGGAATCCACTTACGGATTTGGTCTGGAACTTGGTGCATGTAGTCAGAGACACCAATGAATGGACCAGGTGAACCAGCAAGCTTGTTGGTCAAATATGGAAGTGGTGCAGGCTCTGAAGGGTAAAGGAATTTCTGCTCGTCGCAAGCTAGAGCATTTCTTCTCAACTCGCTCCACGAAGTTACCGACCAAATATCAGCCGAAACGTTCCAGTCATCCATCAAAAGTTGCTGTGCTTCGTAAGCCCAAGGGACAGCCACACCAGATGCAAGAATCTGTGCCTTCTTTTGTGATTGCGCTCCAACACTGATGCGGTGAATACCTTTGAGAATTCCTTCGACATCAACACCGGCAGGTTCAGCTGGTTGAACAATTGGCTCGTTGTATACGGTGATGTAGTAGATGACGTTTGGATCAACATGCGATCCGCCATACATCCTCTCAATACCTGCTCTGATGATATGACCAATCTCATATCCATAGGCAGGGTCATAAGTTATAACCCCGGTGTTGGTGGCAGCGAGAATCGGAGAGTGGCCGTCAGCGTGCTGGAGCCCTTCACCGGTGAGAGTTGTTCTACCAGCGGTAGCACCAATCATGAACCCACGAGAGAGCTGATCTGTGGCAGCCCAGATAGCATCGGCAGTTCTCTGGAATCCAAACATTGAGTAGAAGACGTAGAACGGAATCAGTGGTTGCCCCTGTGTGGCATATGATGTTGCAACTGCAGTGAAGGCTGCAACAGAACCTGCCTCATTGATACCGGTGTGCAAAATCTGACCTGCGTCAGATTCCTTGTATGAAAGCAGAAGGTCTCGGTCTACTGAAATGTAGTGCTGACCTCTTGGATTGTAGATTTTGGCGGTAGGGAAGAAAGCATCCATACCGAATGTTCTGGCTTCATCTGGGATGATTGGAACGATTCTTGGGCCAAGCTCAGGTGTCCTCAGCAAATCCTTCAGTAGTCGCACAAATGCCATCGTGGTTGCGATCTCTTGGGTGCCGGAACCACCCTTTGAAATTTCATACGCCTTGTCATCTGGCAATGCAAAGGAAACATACTTGCTTCTTCGTTCTGGAAGATAGCCACCGAGAGCTTTACGGCGCTCGTGCATGTATTCAATTTCAGGGCCTGATTCAGGCCTGAAATATGGTGGCTGATACGGGTCAGCTTCGAGAGCCGCGTCACTAATCGGAATGTTTAGATCATCTCTAAACGACTTCAGATTCTCCAAAGTCAATTTCTTCATCTGGTGAGTAGCGTTTCTGCCTTCGAATGCCTTACCGAGACCGTAGCCCTTGATGGTCTTAGCCAAAATTACGGTCGGCTGACCCTTGTGAGCTAGGGCGGCTGCGTAGGCTGCGTATATCTTTCGGTAGTCATGTCCACCACGCTTGAGTCCCCAGATCTGAGCATCGCTCATACCCTCAACCAACTTTGCGGTTCTAGGATCTCTTCCGAAGAAGTTCTCTCTGATGAATCCACCATCCATGGTCTTATAGGTTTGGAAATCTCCGTCAGGAGTTGCATTCATAAGATTTACTAGGGCACCTTCATCATCTGCCCCTAGCAATGAATCCCATTCACGACCCCAGATAACTTTGATTACATTCCATCCAGCTCCTCTGAAGAATGATTCAAGTTCCTGAATGATCTTTCCGTTACCGCGAACGGGACCGTCAAGTCTCTGCAGATTACAGTTCACAACGAAAGTCAAATTATCTAGGCCATCATTTGCAGCTAATTGCAATGCTCCACGAGATTCCACTTCGTCAAGTTCACCATCGCCTAGGAATGCCCAGACATGCTGATCTTCTGTGTTCTTGAATCCACGACCGGCAAGGTATCTGTTGGTCTGCGCTTGGTAGATGGCGTTGATTGGGCCGATACCCATAGACACTGTTGGGAACTGCCAGAAATCAGGCATCAATCTTGGGTGCGGGTAAGAGGAGAGTCCGCCGCCGGCATGAGATTTCTCTTGTCTAAACCCATTTAGCTGATCTTCTGAAAGTCGACCTTCTAGGAAAGCTCTAGCGTAAGGACCTGGGCTTGCGTGACCTTGAATAAAGATTTGGTCTCCACCGGATAGATGATCTTGACCCTTGAAGAAATGGTTGAAGCCAACTTCATATAGTGAGGCAGAGGAGGCGAATGTGGAGATGTGGCCACCAACTGCAATTCCAGGGCGCTGTGCTCGGTGGACCAAGATAGCAGCATTCCAACGCATCCATGCGCGGTAGGTTCGCTCTATTGCTTCATCACCAGGGAACTCAGGTTCATCAGCGGTTGCAATTGTGTTGATGTAATCAGTGGTTGGAATTGAAGGAACATTCAACTGAAGCTCATGTGATCTACGCAGTAGATTCAGCATGATTTCGCGAGCACGAGCCTTGCCGTGAACTCTAGCTAGGGCATCCAGTGATTCGAGCCATTCTCTGGTCTCTTCTGGATCTTGATCTGGCGTGCTGCTTGCAAAAGCGTCCTGGTTGTTAACGGACAACTTATCCTCGTTTCAATTCTTTGGCTTGAAGGCATTCATGGCGACTTCAAACAAAAATGGTAACCTAGCCCTGTTCGGACCCTAACTAAGTTTAGGGTTTGTTCGCAGGGCTTTTTGGATTAGCCCACGAAACATACCTAAGGAGTTCCAATGTCATTGCTCATCGGCGATCTAGCCCCAGATTTTTCATTACCTAACCAGTTCGGTGAAACAGTTACTCTCAGTCAGTTCAGGGGAGTAAAGCCAGTGGTTTTGGTCTTCTACCCGCTCTCGTTCTCTGGCATCTGCACCGGCGAACTATGCGAGATTAGAGACAATTTTGCTCGATTTGAGTCCAATGATGTCGAATTGTTGGCAATTTCAGTCGACAGCAAGTACGTGCAGAAGGTTTTTGCTGAGCACGAGGGGTACAAATTCTCAGTTTTAGCTGATTTCTGGCCACATGGGCAGGTTGCTAGTGATTACGGCGTGTTCCTGGAGGAACACGGAATCTCTAACAGAGCGACATTTGTAATCGACAAAGACGGCGTTTTGGTCTCGAAATTCGTTACAGCTCCAGGCCAAGCACGCTCGCTTGACGAATACGATCGCGCACTGGCAACATTGAACGCCTAGCCTAGGGTATAGTTTTCTAAGCGCCACATGGCGCTGCGTCGAGAGTCGGGCCTTTAGCTCAGTTGGTAGAGCGCCACGCTTACACCGTGGATGTCATCGGTTCGAGCCCGGTAGGGCCCACTTTTCGACTTTTACCGCCTAGAGGCAAAGGTTATTTGCCTCGGCGGTAGAATTTGCCTATGGAATCCAACCGCTACCAGCCCCCAGTGCGCAAGTCACTCAGTGACGAAGAACTGCAAGCCCGAGTCGACTACGCAACCTCAACCAAAATCGGTATTGAACCAATGATGGATTTAGTGGTTGCTCAAGAGGCTTTGCGTGCTCAAGAAGACTTAGAAATCAAAAACTGGATTCGCGAGATGAAAGAAGAATCCACGCCAGAATCACTCGAGGCACTTCAGAATTTCCAAAAATCACAAAAAGGCGCAGCCAACTCTCAAGAAACAGAGTCTGCTCCGGAAGAAGAAGTCGTTGAGCCTGAAGTTGAAGTTCAGAGTCAAGAACTAGAAAACGAACCTGAAGTAATTCAGCAACCAACTGCCTTCAGTTGGTTTACGCAACCTGAGCCTGAGATCGAAGAGGATGTTCTACCTTCAGAACCAGTTCTTGATGATGAACCTGTTGAAGATCCAGCAGATGAACAAGTAGTTGAAGAAGTAGTCGATGAAGTTGTTGTTGAAGAGCCAGTCGTTGCGGAGCCATTCGTTGATGAGTTGGTTCTTGAACAGACTGTTTCCGAAGAGCTAGTCCTTGAAGAGCTAGTTCCTGATGACCAAGAAGAATTACCTGGTTGGTCTCCAATTTCTCGTCCGATCGTTTCGCCGTTTGGTAACGAAACTGAAGATGAGTTTGAACTTCTACTGGCAAGTGCTGCAGCTGAGGAAGAGCTAACAGTGCTAGAGGAACTGGAGAGCTCAAGCATCTCTCAAGAAGTAGTTTCAGGTGTTGCGGTAGCAAACACTGTTATTCCATCGGATGAACATCGCAACCGTAAACCACTGTCACAACTTATCGTTTGGTTAGGAGTAAGCGCGACGATTATTCCGATAGTACTGACTTGGATTTTGATTACTCTCGGCTTGAGTGCAACTACAATTGCCATCGATTTGGTTGTCGGTTATTTCTTTGCCGGTTCCCTGATTGCAACAGCAAGTTTGGCCGGAAAACGAAGTGGGCTATCAACAGCGATTGTCTCTAGAGCGGTCTTCGGTGTTTGGGGTAACGCCATTCCAGGGACAATCGCCCTAATTGTTCGATTAGCGGTTGCAGCTTTATTAGTTTCATTCGCTGATCTTCTAATTCAGGGAATTGGAACCGGACTTCCGGATCTTTCAACAACTGTGACAAGCATTGCCTCTTTTGATATCTCGTCTGGTTTGCTCTACTCTGCAACTCTAATTTTGGCTATTGGACTTCTTGCTCTGGTTCGAGGAACGGCATCCCATATCACTCAGTTAGTTCTGAGCTCAATCGCTTTTGTGAGCACTTTGGCAGCGTTGTCGGGATTCTTCAGCAAGAACGCTAGCTTCGCAGCTCCTGGTGCTTACGGTTTTGTGACAAAACAATCAGTACTTGGTATTGCCATTGTGGTCATGGTTGTTTTAGTTCTCTGGGCTGCAGTCGCGCCGAATTTAGCAAAGTCAATTCCTATGCGCGAGCGCGGAATCAGAGTATTTGGTTGGGTTGCGCTAGCGAATTTCGTTTCGCCTGCACTGGTCTCCCTTGCGGCTTTGGCTTGGTTGGGTCCTCGAGCTAAGCAGTTAGCAGTGCTAATGCCGATTGATTCGCAAGCGTTCTTTGTGATTGTTTCCGAATTGCCCCAGTACGCACGAATTGGGTTACTTGTATCAGTACTATTCACACTTAGCTATGCATTGTTGCTATCTCTAAAGACGGCAGCTCTTGATTTGACTGCATTGACTGCTTTCAAGCGTGTTAGCGCAGCTCTGGCTACCGTTGTGCTTGCAATTGCCGCTCTGGCTCTATTTGCTTTGCAACCGAAAGCACTTGAGTTTGATTACCTGGTGAATGTTTTCCTACTGGTTTCAGCTTTTAGTGCTGGCTGGATTGGAATGATAGTCGCCGATGTTGCGTTGAGAAGGATTGCTTATCACGAGCTATCGCTAAGCAGATCCTACGGATTCTACAAGCGCTTCAGCATCATCTCTATTCTTTCTTGGGTGATCACTATTGCAGTTGCTTTCGCTCTAGTTCCGATTAACCTCATGGGTTTTGCGTTCTCTGGGTTCGGTGATGCTTCAATCGGTCTGGCAAGAGACATTACAAGCGCACCGATTGGTTTCGCTATCGCACTAGCTCTTGGAATGCTCTTAACACTTGCAGTTAGAATTCCAGAGATTAGAAAACAAGAGCGTGAAGTTCTGCTCGTTGAATCTAGACGCGAACAACTTAATAACATCTTCCTTGGACAGGAATAATGGCTCAGCAACTGGCAACACTTATCTCTGAATTTGAAAAACTTTGGCCTGTTGCTAACGCAGAAGAATGGGATGTTGTTGGTCTAGTTAGTGGTTCTAAAGAACAGCACATCTCGAAGATACTACTAACCGTTGATGTCACATCCGAGGTTGTTGATCATGCAATTGAAATAGCAGCAGATCTCATTCTTGCCCATCATCCGATGTTGCTAAAGCCTGTGAATAACCTGACTGAAGATTCCGCAAAGGGTAGCTTGCTCAGCAAGCTGATCAGATCAAACATTGCGCTTTATTCAGCTCACACCAATAGCGATGCTGTTCCAACTGGCACCTCAGCTATGTTGGCCAGAGCTATCGGGTTACACAACGCCAAACCGCTTCAACCATTTGCGGATGGCATCCACGGAATCGGTAAAGTCGGCCAACTCACTCATCCAATTTCACTTGGTGATTTGGCAGCTGAGCTAAATAACGCACTGCCCGCAACAGCAACCGGTGTTCGGGTCGCTGGTGATTTCGAAAGTATCGTTGAGACTGTCGCTCTTTGCGCAGGTGCTGGAGATTCCTATCTAAAGCTGGCTTTAGATAGTCATGCTGATGTTTTTATCACCTCGGACCTTCGCCATCACCCAGCACAGGAGATACTTGAACTAGCCAAGGCTAGAAATCAAAATTTTGCGCTAATTGATATTTCTCATTGGGCCGCTGAATATCTTTGGTTAGCTCAGGCCAAGACTGAGTTAGATTCACTTGGTCTCGAAGTGGAAATAGAAGTTTGCGAGATACGCACCGATGTGTTTGATTTCCTAATGAACGCACCAAGAAAGAGCTAAAGGAATGCTTCATGAAATTAGATAAACCAGGGCAGTCAGCACTCTTGCGCCTTAGCGAGGTTGATTTAGAGATCTCCCACATCAAGCTAGAGATAACTAAGAGCATCGAATCAAAAGAGTTGGTCGACCTAAGAGCAAAACAGAGCGAACTTGCTGGTGAACTAATTGCCGCCAGAACAGTTCTAGAGAATCTTGAGTCAGCTCAGGCTCGCGCCGATGACGATCTGCACCTAGTTGAAGAACGCATCAGTCGAGATAAAGAGCGCTTATCACAGAGTTCGTCTCCTAAAGATGTCCAAGGATTGCAGAGTGAGATTGAGTCTCTCGAAAGACGCAAATCTGATCTTGAAGATGCAGAGTTGGAAATACTATCCGAAATTGAGAGAGCACAGTTAAGTTTGGATACCGTGACTGCAGCAAAGAACGCCAACTCACTGGAACTTGCCGAAGTTCAAGATCAGATTCAGACCAAGATTGACGAGTTTAAAGTCAGAGGTAGAAAATTAACCGCTGATCGAGAAATCTTGGTTAGCAAGATCGGCGAAGAGGTTCTCAAGAAGTATTCTGCGCTGGCCTCAAGGCAGGTAGCGGTCGGCCAAATTGAGAACCGTTCCTGCACCGCCTGCAGAATGGGCCTAACCGCAAACATGATTGACGGCATTAATGATTTAGTTGATGATGAATTAGCAATATGCCCTGAGTGTCAGGCGTTCATCGTTCGATGACCAATCGTTTACTAATCGAAGCTGATGGTGGTTCAAGGGGTAATCCAGGGCCAGCAGGTTCTGGGGCAGTCCTAATTGATTTTGATTCTGGAATTATCCTTGCGGAAATAGCACTTTTTATCGGAGTTGCCACTAACAACATTGCAGAATATCGTGCTGTTCTTGCCGCTATCGAGCTAGCCAACGAAATAGCACCGGATGCCAAACTACTTGTTCGCATGGATAGCAAATTGGTAGTTGAGCAAATGTCGGGCCGTTGGAAAATCAAAAACGAAGGGATGCAAGACATGTCTTCACAGATGATGAAGGCAATTGGTTCAAGACAGATATCCTTCGAATGGATTCCAAGAGAGAAGAACTCCAAAGCTGACTCATTAGCTAATGAGGCCATGGATGCGCAGACAAGCGTAATCAGAAAGTTTGTCGGTGAACCTGGGACATCAACCATCAATGTGGTCACCGTTGCTAGCAAGGGAACCGCAGCTGATCTTGAATATAATCCGGAACTACCTAGTTCAGTTCGAGCACCACGAAATGTCACCAAGAAGTTGACGACAGTTATCTTGGTTCGGCACGGGAGAACGGCCCTCACTGAATCTCACAAGCTTTCTGGGCGAGGGGGAGAAGATCCGCAACTATCCGAATTAGGTAGGGATGATGCTTCGAAAGTGGCACTCGAATTAGCCACGGTTGGTAAGAGCGGAATATTTGCCAAACTTTTACCACCGACAGCCATAGTCAGTTCACCGATTGCTAGAACTAGAGAAACTGCTCAAGTAATTGCAAACCAACTTGGACTCTCTGTTCAAACCGAAGATGACATTGCCGAAATAGCCTTTGGCGAATGGGATGGGCATACAAACCAAGAGGTGGCTACCGCCTGGCCAGAGCAATACAACGCCTGGAGAGGTGATGTGAAGATCGCACCACCCGGCGGAGAGTCTCTTGAGGAATTTGATTTAAGAGTCCAACGCGGAAGGCAAAGAATCTTATCCGAGTTCGAGGGTCAGACAGTGGTTGTTGTTAGTCATGTGATGCCTATTAGAGGTTTTCTGAAAGCTGCCACAGTTGCCGATTGGCCAATCTATTGGCGGGCCACTGTTGCTCCATGCTCAATTACTGTGCTTCGCTTTTGGGGTGATGAAGCTGCTGAGATATCAGTTGTCAATCACACTACCCATCTCTAAGCCTTTTGCTAACTGTCTAACTGCATTAGCCTTGTACCGGAAGGGTCGGCTAGACGGTCGCGGTAGTCGCAAGGCTAACGAGGAACGTCCGGGCTCCAAAGAGCGCAGTGGTGGGTAACACCCACTCGGTGTGAACCGCAAGAAAGTGCAACAGAGAGTAGACCGCCACGCAAGTGGTAAGGCTGAAACGGTGGTGTAAGAGACCACCAGCGTTCTAGGCAACTAGAGCGGCTAGGTAAACCTCACTGGGAGCAAGGTCGAACAGAAGGCGTTTGAGGGCTGCTCGCCCAAGTCTTCGGGTAGACCGCTTGATGGCAGTGGTAACACTGTCGCTAGATAGATGGCCGTCACCGAAAGGGACAGAACCCGGCGTATCGGCCGACCCTCCAACTAATCTGTCGCGTGCTTCTTTGCATAGTGCGCAGCTCCAAGTATTCCAGCGCTATTTCTATTTTCAGCAGGAATGATTGGAGTCTTAAGTTTCAGCAGTGGCAAGAAGAACTCGTGCTCTTTGGAAACTCCACCACCGACTATGAAAAGATCTGGGGTCAAAAGCGCTTCAAGGTGTGAATAATATTTCTGAAGGCGCTTTGCCCATTCTTCCCATGACAGGCTTTCTCGCTGCTTGGCGGAATATGCAGCTTTAGATTCGTAGTCAACTCCATCAATCTCGAGATGCCCAAGCTCAGAGTTTGGAATTAGTTTGCCGTTGAACATAAGCGCGGTACCAATTCCAGTTCCAAGCGTTGTCACAATAACCAAACCCTTTCTCTCCCTAGCTGCACCGAATCTAACCTCTGCAATTCCAGCTGCATCTGCATCGTTCAAGACATGAACCTCACGGCCGAGTTCTTCCTCAAACATGGTGTCCGCATCGAAACCAATCCACTCTTTAGAAACGTTGGCTGCGGACATGGTCTTGCCATATTGAACTACTGCTGGGAAGCAAATTCCAACCGGTAGCCCCTGTGATCCAGGGAGATTGGAGATAAGGTCTTTTAGGGTCTTCGCAATCGCTTTTGGAGTCCCACCAGCTGGTGTTTCGTAACGAAGTCTTTCACTTAGCAGTGTCCCAAATTTAGTGTCGACCACGGCTCCTTTGATGCCAGTGCCACCAATGTCAATTCCAATTGCTTTTTTGCTCATCTGTTTCTTTCCTAGGGGAGGGTTAGTATCTCTGCACCAGTTTCGGTGACAACAAGTGTGTGTTCGAATTGGGCGGTAATGCTCTTATCCTTGGTTAGAACTGTCCAACCATCTGGCCACATTTCCCATTCGTGGGTTCCAAGGGTCAACATCGGTTCGATGGTGAACACCATTCCAACTTCCATTAACTCGGAATACATTGGAGCACTGTCGTAGTGTGGAATGATCAGCCCACTGTGAAAGCTCTCGCCAATACCGTGACCAGTAAAGTCTCTAACTACACCGTAACCAAAACGCTTTGCATAAGATTCAATTGCGCGTCCGATCAGGTTCACCTCACGACCTGGCGCAACAACTGCAATCCCTCGGTTTAACGCTTCTCTTGTTCTCTCAACTAGATCGACTACTTCTGGTTTGACATTTCCAACCAGAAAGGTTTGATTACTATCCCCGTGGTAGCCATCGAGGTAGGCGGTGATGTCGATGTTTACAATGTCGCCATCTTCTAGAACAGTGTCGTCTGGAATGCCATGACAAATGACCTCATTGATTGATGAGCATATGGATTTTGGATATCCTCGGTAACCAAGAGTAGAGGGGTAAGCACCGTTGGCAATTATGTAATCGTGAGCAAGCTTATCCAGCTCATCAGTGGTGATACCGGGTTTGATGTTTTCACCGACTAAGGAGATGGCCTGTGCTGAGATTTTGCCTGCTGCTCTAATCTTTTCAATCTGCTGGGAGCTCAAAATGTTTGACCCCGTGTATTTAGCAGGAGTATTCTTCCCTACATATTCCGGCCTAACAATAGCCTCAGGGACTGCCAGCCGAGACGAGACTAATCCAGGAGTTAGTGTTCCTGTTATTGAGTCTCTGGGCATAAACCCATCCTAAGTTTGAGAACTAAGTATGCTCAGATATGAAACACAAGCGAGGGCAAGAAGATTACTGAAGAGCCAAAGCCAGAATTCTGGTTCAATACCAAAACCCAACAGGTCGAAGTCGGGAGGCAAGCTCTCGCTCTCTACAGGATCGGTCCATTTGCGACTAGAGAAGACGCTGCCAACGCAATGCAAACTCTAAAGTCAAGGTCTCAAGACTGGGATGAAGAGGATAAAAAAGAGCGCTAAGTTACTGGTGTGAGTGTTCAGAGGCTGGGAAACTGCCGTCAGAGACATCGGCTCGGTAGGTTTTAGCTGCTTCCAAAAGAGTCTCTCTAAGGTTTGCGTACTGTTTCACAAACTTGCGAGGTTTACCAGGGAAAAGACCAGCAAAATCTGTCCAGACTAGTATCTGTCCGTCGGTTCCAGATCCTGCCCCAATTCCAATAGTTGGGATTTGAAGCAGTGCAGTGACTTCAATGGCAAGCTCCGCTGGCACTAACTCGAGCACTACCGCGAATGCTCCGGCTTCTTCAACGGCTTTTGCATCCGCGATGAGGGCTTCTGCGCCATCGCCACGCCCTTGAACCTTTGCACCTCCAAGAGTGTTTATGCTCTGGGGAGTGAAACCGATATGTGCCATTACTGGGATTCCAGCAGTGGTTAGAGCTTTGATTTGCTCAACACTTCGAAATCCTCCTTCGAGCTTTACCGCCCCCGCGTTTGTTTCCTTCATGATTCTGATTGCATTACTCAATGCAGCTTCAGGGGATTCTTCGTAGCTACCGAATGGCATGTCCACTACAACAAGTGAACGTTTAACTGCTCCTGCAACAGCTCTGCCGAATGGAATCATTTCTGTGACCGTAATAGGCAAAGTGGTCTTATAGCCAAGTGCGTTATCAGCTGCTGAATCGCCAACCAAAATTACTTCGATACCAGCCTCGTCGAAGATTCCTGCGGTGAGGAAATCGTAGGAAGTAAGGCAGGAGAACTTCTCGCCCTTGTTCTTAAACTCTTGAAGTGATGTCGTTCTGATTACTCTCGGTGTTAGTTCAGTCATTGCCTTAGCCTTTGTATTTGTTGGTAATCGGTAACCTGCGGTCACGGCCAAATGCCATGCCGGTTATCTTTGGACCTATTGCACCCTGGCGTCGCTTCCACTCAGCTTTATCTACTAATCCAAGAATCTTGGAAACTAGCTCTTCACTAAAGCCGTAGGAGGCTATCTCCGCTGATGATCTTTTTTGATTTACATAAGCATCAAGGATTGCATCAAGCACATCATAAGGAGGCAAACTGTCCTGATCAACTTGATCAGGTCGAAGCTCCGCTGAAGGAGCCTTTTCTATTGAGCTAACTGGAATGGGCTCAACTTCATTTCTTGAAACTGCATATTGGTTTCGCCATCTAGCTAATTCCCAAACTAGCGTTTTCTCAACATCTTTTAGTGGCGCATAGCCTCCAACAGTGTCTCCATAGATTGTGGAGTATCCAACGGCAAGTTCAGATTTGTTGCCGGTAGTTAGAGTGAGGTGGCCTTCTTTGTTGCTAAGGCCCATGAGTATTACTCCACGTACTCTGGCCTGCAGGTTCTCTGCCGATATTCCAGTCAGTTCCAATCCAGTTTCGAATGGCTTAACCATCTCTTCAATTGGTTGAACTCGATAGTTGATTCCACGTCTAGAGGCAATGTCTTCAGCGTCATCTTTAGAACCATCCGAAGAGTAGCGTGATGGCATTGAAACTCCATACACATTTTCAGCACCAATTGCATCTGCTGCGATAGTCGCACAGACAGCTGAGTCAATTCCACCGCTTAGACCTAAAACAACAGATTTGAAACCGTTTTTCTTGATGTAATCGCGAAGGCCAAGGACAAGTGCGTTCCATGCCTGCCAGTTATCATTTGGTCTTGTGAGGTGGTGCTCACCAACTACTTTCAGTTCATCTTTGGCTTCAATGTCAATTAGGACCAAGTCATTCTTGAATTGTTTGGCTCTGGCAACCAATCTGCTTTTGCTATCAACAACTATTGAATCACCGTCAAAGACAAGGTCGTCTTGACCGCCGACCAAGTTCACATATACGGCTGCGCAGTTCTGGCGTTTTACTAGGTCTTTGACTAGAGCCAATCGTTTATCGTCTTTATCAATCTCAAAAGGTGAGCCATTGAGGATAAGAGCGACATCGGTGTTCTGATCGGCAAGCTTGGCTACCGGTCCGCCTTGTTGCCAAATGTCTTCACAGATAACAGTTGAGAACCTGAGGCCCTTGTGTTCGAAGGTGAGTAATTCATTGCCTGGCACGAAGTTTCGGTATTCATCAAATACTGAGTAGTTCGGTAGATGGTGTTTTGCATATCTTCCAACGATCTGTCCATTGATGATTACCGATGCACAGTTCTTAGCGATTGCCCAACCAGTCTGTTCCTGAGCGCTGGCCATTGCAGGATGGCCGATGACAACAGCAAGATCACTGAACTCAGGGGAGGAGAGTTCACTTGCTATTGACCTAACAGCTAGCTCAGCCTCAAGGATGAAAGATTCGCGGCTAGCCAGGTCCTCGATTGGGTAGCCGGTTATCACCATTTCTCCGAAAACGACTAGGTCTGCTCCCTGTTCTTTGGCCTTACGGATCTCAACTATTGCCTCTGCGAGGTTTGCCTCAATAGCACCAACGGTTGGGTTGGTTTGGGCTAGGGCTAGGCGAACAATCGGCATAACCATTAGCCTAGTATTAGGCAATCGAAAGGTACTCCCATGGACAAACAGCGCGATTATGTGCTGCGCACTATTGAAGAGCGAAACGTGAAGTTTGTAAGGCTTTGGTTCACCGATGTGGCTGGAACCCTCAAGTCTGTGGCTATCGCTCCGGCTGAAGTTGAGGGAGCATTTTCAGAAGGCATTGGTTTTGATGGTTCAGCTATTGAGGGCTTGGCCAGATCCTATGAAGCGGATATGTTGGCTCAGCCCGATCCTTCTACTTTCCAGATTCTGCCTTGGCGTGGGGAGATTGACCCAACAGCTCGTATGTTCTGCGATATCACTACCCCTGATGGAGTTCCTGCAGCAGCCGATCCTAGAAATGTTCTCAAGCGTGCATTGGCTAAGGCCGCCAGCATGGGCTTTAGCTTCTACATCCACCCTGAGATTGAGTTCTACCTACTAAAGTCCTCTCAGATAGGCCCAGAAGGCCCAATTCCAGTTGATAAGGCTGGATACTTCGATAACGTTCCTGGTGGCACAGCAAATGACTTTAGACGTCGTGCTGTAACAATGCTTGAACAGCTTGGCATCTCGGTAGAGTTCAGCCACCACGAAGGTGGGCCTGGTCAGAACGAGATCGACTTGAGATATGCGGATGCATTGACCATGGCCGATAACATCATGACTTTTAGAACCGTTATCAAGGAAGTAGCTATCGAGCAGGGGGTCTATGCGACTTTCATGCCTAAGCCTTTCACTGACCACCCAGGTTCAGGTATGCACACCCACATGTCACTCTTCGAAGGTGACACCAACGCATTCTTTGACCCGTCAGGCCAGTATTCACTTTCTAAGACCGCAAAATCATTTATTGCTGGTCTCCTAAAGCATGCTCCTGAAATCACAGCAGTAACCAACCAGTATGTGAATTCATACAAGCGTCTATGGGGTGGCGGTGAAGCACCATCATTTGTTTGCTGGGGTCACAACAACCGTTCAGCCTTGATTCGTGTTCCGCTCTACAAGCCGAACAAGGGCAACTCTTCAAGAATTGAGTACCGAGCAATTGACTCCGCTGCTAATCCTTACCTTTCCTACGCGCTTCTGCTATCAGCAGGTCTAAAGGGAATTGAAGAAGGTTACGAATTACCAGCTGAAACAGAGGACAATGTTTGGGATCTTTCTGATTCAGAGCGCAGAGCAATGGGCATCCAACCGCTACCACAGTCACTTGATCATGCGATTCGTAAGTTAGAGGATTCTGAACTAGCTGCTGAGACCCTAGGGGAGAGCGTATTCAGTTACGTTCTTGCGAACAAGCGTCGCGAGTGGAGTGACTACCGTTCACAGGTTACCCCTTACGAATTGAAGACCAACCTCGAAGTTCTCTAATGGCAACAGCTCCTTCAGGTTCCTCGCTAGCTAACCTGGCAAGGTTTGGTTTTGTTGAACTCGAAGCGACTATTGCCAAGTTAGACAGGCTCGTTTCCCTAGTCGGTGATTCAGGTAGAGCTGCCCTGGCCTATCTAACGAAGGCTGCATCCCCAGACCTAGCGCTTGATCAAATCATTCTGCTTGCCGAGCTAGATAAGGCAAAGATTAAGAAGTTGTTGGGCAAAGAAGATTCTGGAACAAGGCTTGCAAAGGTGCTGGGCGCATCAACTGCTACCTACGATCACCTCCAGCGCAATCTTCAAGACCTAGAACTAATCGAGAAAAACGTTGCTGTACTGCCTTCTAAGGCTGATTTCGATAAGAGCTTTGTCGAAGCTTTCAAGGTTTTAGATAAGAGGCCGTTCGTTTCTGCAGAATACGTAAGTGCATTACGAAGCAACTACAGAACCAACCTTCTTCGCATTGCAATCTTTGATTTGTCGCAGTTAGAGCCAGTAAATGCAATTCAAAGAGTTTCAGCGGCTCTTGCGGATCTAGCCGCCAGCGCACTCGATGCTGGCCTTGTTATTGCTCGTAAAGAACTTGTTGAGACAACAGAGTTTGGGACTCACAGCGCAGACGAGGTTGGTGCCACAAAGCTTGCGATTATCGGTATGGGTAAGGGTGGTGCAAGAGAACTGAACTACATCTCGGACGTTGATGTTATTTATGTTGCGGCATCAGAGACTTTGGAATCTGACCGAATGCTTACTATCGCAACTAGGTTGGCGACCCGCTTAATGCGTGCCATGGATTCGAATAACTCTGAACCAGCACTATGGCAGGTAGATGCCAACCTAAGGCCTGAGGGCAAATCAGGTGCCCTGGTTAGGACTCTTGATTCGCACATCGCTTATTACGGGCGTTGGGCGGAGAACTGGGAGTTCCAAGCTCTTCTTAAGGCAAGACCAATGGCTGGAGATGTTGAGCTAGGGCACAAATACTTTGAAGCAATCAATCCGCTGGTTTGGCAATCGACTCAGCGCGAGAACTTTGTCGAATCAGTTCAACGAATGCGTGAACGAGTAAGGGAAAACATTCCTTCCGATGAGGCAGAATGGCAAATAAAACTCGGTGTTGGTGGGCTTCGGGATATTGAATTCACAGTTCAACTTCTTCAATTGGTTCATGGTCGAACTGATGAGAGCGTTCGAATGGCGGATACTATCTCAGCTATTGAAGCACTTTCATCTGCTGGATATATTGGCCGTTCAGAGGCCAATGAATTCTCGAACCACTACAAGTTTCTAAGGCTAATCGAACATAGAATCCAACTTAGACAGATGCGAAGAACGCACCTTATGCCCAAGGATGAACTCACTCAACGTGCCATTGCTCGGTCGGTCCAGGTTGATTGGACTGCTGAACAATTACTAACTCGATGGGCTGAGGTAAAGGTTCAGGTTAGAGCATTGCACCAGAAGATCTTCTACCGGCCGTTACTGGCAGCAGTATCTAAAGCAAGTGGTGAATTTGAACTCAGTAGTGACCAAGCAGTTGACCGCCTTGCTGCAATTGGTTTCCAAGATCCAAGCGGCGCACTCACTCACATCAATGCCCTAACTTCAGGACTATCTCGTCGAGCACAAATTCAACGACAGCTTTTACCTGTTCTCTTGCAGTGGTTTGCTGAGGGCACAGACCCAGATGCAGCGATCTTGGCCTTTAGGAGGCTCAGTGAGAATCTAGGGGAGTCGCACTGGTATCTGAGGATGCTCAGAGATTCAAGTGGTGCTGCTGAGCGTATGACAATTGCACTTTCTACCAGCAAGTTGGCCACAGCGCTTCTTGAATTGATTCCCGAAGGGGCTGCTTGGTTTGAAGATCTTGATCAACTTGAACCGCAATCGCTTCAGAATCTAGATTCGCAATCTCAATCACTTGCTGAGCGGCACCAAAGCATTGATGAATTCGCGAAAGCCATAAGACATATCAGAAGACGAGAAACATTGCGTCTTGCATTGGGTGCTGTAGTGGGTGAACTAACTCTTAGTCAATTGAGCCAGGGGCTTAGTGATCTGACTCAATGGTACTTGGCTTCGCTGGCTGAGGAACTAATCCAGACAATGAAGCACAACGAAGAGAAGATCGTTGACCTATTGGATTTTGGAATTGTTGCTATGGGGCGATTCGGTGGCGGAGAACTAGGTTTCGGTAGCGATGCTGATGTTATGTATGTCTATGAGCCTAAGCACACCATTCCAGTTGCCATCGCTCAGAAGGCTGCGGAACTTGTTATCGCAGAGATCAAGAAGCATTCCCAAGATCCGCAACTTGAATTTGAACTTGATATGGGATTGCGACCTGAAGGAAAAAATGGAGCGATAGCAAGATCCCTGGAATCATATTCCGCATACTATTCACGTTGGGCAGACATCTGGGAGAATCAAGCACTTCTTCGAGCGAGAATGTTCTTCGGAAGTACAGAGTTAAGGACTGGTTTCGATGAATTAGTAGACAAGTATCGCTACCCAGCTGAACTATCTCAGCAAGCCGTTATTGAGATACGCAGAATCAAAGCACGCGTTGAAAGCGAAAGGTTGCCCCAGGGTGCAGACCCTAAGCGCCACCTCAAACTTGGTAGAGGCTCTTTGAGCGACATCGAGTGGTTGGTTCAGCTCCTGCAGTTGAAGTTTGGTAATTCGCACCCAGAGATTAGGACTCCTAAAACATTAGAGGCACTGGCTGCTTGTGTTCAAGCCGGTCTCATCGAAGCGCACGATGCCAGAGTGCTTGAAGAGGCTTGGTTACTCTCGTCCCGTATCCGCTCTGCTGCCATGCTTTGGTCGAACAAACGTTCCGATGTCCTGCCAATAGATAGAAAACAACTTGAAGGTATGGCAAGGATTCTTGAGTATCCAAGAGGCAGCGCTTCAAAGCTTGAAGAGGATTACCTAGCATTCACTAGAAGATCACGCATGGTTTTTGAGAGAGTCTTCTTTCAGTAAGGGTTAAAGCAAAACGGGCCACCATTTCTGATGACCCGTTTTGTGTTTACGACTAAACGCCGTAGTAAAGCTCGAACTCGTATGGGTGAGGACGCTGTGCGAAAGGCTTGATTTCCTTCTCGCGCTTGTAGTCGATCCATGTTTCGATTAGATCCTTGGTAAACACATCTCCCTGGAGTAGGTAGTCGTGATCTGCCTCTAGAGCCTTTAGCACTTCTTCTAGAGAACCTGGCACCTGTGGGATGTTCTTAGCTTCCTCAGGAGGTAGCTCATACAGGTCCTTGTCAACTGGAGCGTGTGGTTCGATTCTGTTCTTGATACCATCTAGACCAGCCATCAACATTGCAGCGAAGGCAAGGTATGCGTTACCTGAAGCATCTGGTGCACGGAACTCAATACGCTTTGCCTTCGGGTTGGTGCCGGTCATTGGGATACGAATAGCAGCTGAACGGTTACCAGCTGAGTAAACGAGGTTTACTGGAGCTTCGAAGCCAGGCACTAGACGGTGGTAGCTGTTAACAGTTGGGTTGGTGAATGCAAGCAAGCTTGGAGCGTGCTTTAGTAGACCACCGATATACCAACGAGCTAGATCTGATAGGCCGCCGTAACCATTCTCGTCGTAGAACAATGGCTTGCCATCTTTCCATAGTGACTGGTGAACGTGCATACCTGAACCGTTGTCACCGAATAGTGGCTTAGGCATAAAGGTTGCGGTCTTGTTGTAGTTGAAAGCTGTGTTCTTCACGATGTACTTGAACTTCATCACATCATCAGCAGACTTCAAGAGAGTATCGAATCTGTAGTTGATCTCACATTGACCAGCAGTACCAACTTCGTGGTGGCTGCGCTCAACTGAAAGACCAGCCTTCTCAAGGTTTAGCACGATCTCATCGCGAATGTCAGCTAGGTGGTCAACTGGAGAAACTGGGAAGTATCCACCCTTGTATGGTGTCTTGTTTCCAAGGTTACGTCCGCCATCTGATTCAACTTCACGAGCTGAGTTCCAAGTACCTTCGATTGAATCTACAAAGTGGTAAGCAGTGTTTGCTTTGGTCTCGTAGCGAACTTCATCGAAGATGAAGAATTCTGCTTCTGGAGCAAAGAATGCTGTGTCGGCAATACCGGTTGAAGCAAGGTAAGCCTCGGCCTTCTTAGCAACCTGACGTGGGTCACGACCATAAATCTCACCATTACGTGGGTTGTAAATGTCGAAGTTGATAACCAAGGTCTTCTCAACACGGAAGGTGTCTAGGTAAGCAGTTGTGACATCAGGGATTAGCTGCATGTCTGATTCGTGAATAGAAGCGAAGCCTCTAATCGATGAAGCGTCGAATAGCTGGCCATTTACGAAGAAGTCTTCGTCAATCTGGCTAACCGGGAGGTTGAAGTGTTGCTGGACACCAGGTAGGTCAGTGAAACGAACATCAAGGAACTTTACGTCTTCATCCTTAATGAATTTGATGACCTCGGATGCTGATTTAAACATAGGGAGAGCCCTTCAAGGTTTGTGGGATTCGAGCGATCCATTACGCTCAAGACAACTTTACCTGCTGTTAAGACCTTGAAGGCTCAAAACTATGTTTCGGGGATGTAAAAAGTTACTGGATACGCTTTGAGGCACGCATTTTCATCGGGTCAACACCCTTTGGTATTGGTAATCCGCCACGAGAATCCATTGCCGCTAGACGGTTTTGGACCGCCCTAATTTCAGACTTGGTAAGAGTCCGCTTAAGCTTGCTGACCTTCTTGTGAAGGGTGTGAATCGGCACACCATTGCCATCTTCTGAGCTGTAAAAGGTGTGAACTGTAACACCAGAGGCCACACGCTGCACCTTGCGTCGCTCATCCTCAAGCAATTGCTGGGTGCTGGTTCTAGCACCTTCACCCATCAAGACAACTCCAGCAGGGCCAACAACACGGAAGACCATGTCCTTGGTTCTTGCATTAACAGCAACGGGTTGGTTTGTTCCCTTGTATACACGGCGAGTCAGGGTTCCAACAGTCAGACTGATGCGACCGGGCTCATTTGCGTATTTGGTGAAAATGGCTTTATTGGCGCGGTTGGTTAGAGTCAGCAAAGCTGCTAAATAACCGGCGATAAGTCCCAAGATTGCCCAAATTGCAACTCCAAGAAATTGGAAGTTTGAAATCAAGATACCCAGTGCGGTCAGACCGATGAAGGTTCCAACACCGATGAGAATCGCAGTGGGCAGTGCCTTCGGGTCGACACCTTTTAGAAATCTGACCTGTTCGCCGAATTGTGCGAAAATCCCAGGAGCTTTATTTGGTTTAGATTCTTTAGCCATGGTTTAAGCCTAGTTCACTGCTTGGCTGAAACCGTCGCGCAAGGCGGCATCGGCTAGATGCTTTAGGTTTTCAGGAATAACATCGCCACGCTTCATCATTGATTGAGCCCAAAGCCTGCCGGCACGATAACTACTTCTAACTAATGGTCCGCTGAGCACTCCTAGAAATCCGATCCCCTCTGCAATTTCTTTCAGTTCAACAAACTCCTGCGGCTTGACCCAGCGGGTTACCGGGTGGTGCTTGAGAGAAGGGCGAAGGTATTGGGTAATCGTAATGATGTCAGTTCCAGCGTCGTGCAGGTCATGTAGAGCTTGAACTACCTCACTGATCTCTTCACCCATCCCAAGGATTAGGTTGCTCTTGGTAACCATCCCGGCGTTACGACCCTGAGTGATGACATCCAACGACCGTTCGTAGGTGAATGCTGGTCTAATTTGCTTGAAAATTCTCGGAACGGTTTCAACGTTGTGGGCGAAGACCTCAGGTTTAGCATCAAAAATCTTTTGCAATAATTCAGATTTTCCTGAAAAGTCTGGAATCAAAATTTCAACACCTGTGCCAGGAGACTGTTTGTGGATCTGTCTAATTGTTTCCGCGTAAAGCCATGAGCCCTCATCGGGCAGGTCGTCTCTTGCCACACCAGTTACTGTGGCATACCTAAGTTCCATCTGTTTGACTGAAGATCCAACTCTTCTTGGTTCATCTGGATCTAGGTTTGCCGGTTTTCCGGTATCAATTTGGCAGAAGTCGCACCTTCTAGTGCACTGTGCTCCACCGATTAGGAATGTCGCTTCTCGGTCTTCCCAACACTCGAAAATGTTTGGGCAACCTGCTTCTTGGCAGACTGTGTGCAGTCCTTCAGTCTTCACAAGAGTGTGAAGAGCTTGATACTCCGGGCCCATCTTGGCCTTTGTCTTAATCCACTCAGGCTTGCGCTCAATCGGCACCTCAGCGTTACGAGCCTCAACGCGAAGCATTCTTTTCGGTGCTGTCGGTTCTTGAGTCAATTACTTACCAATCTCATTCAGACGTTGTTGAATAACGGCGGCAGCCATAGCCGGTGTGATGTTTTGTTGCAACAACTCGCTAATCGTACTCGTTGCAGCATCTTTGATGCCGCAGGCAATGATGGTTTCATAGGGTTCAAGTGAATTGTTGCAGTTGAGGGCGAAGCCATGCATGGTTGTCTTCTCCGCAACCCTAATTCCAATGGCTGCAATCTTTACGTGAGTATCGCCAATGGGTGCCCAAACACCAGATCTACCTTCTACACGCTCAGTGAATAAACCAAACTCTGCGATGCTATCAATTAGCACTTGCTCTAACCAGCGAACGTATCCGACAACATCAATTGGGTCAGGTAGCTTCATAATTGGGTAGCCAACCAATTGCCCTGGACCATGCCAAGTGATCTTTCCGCCTCGGTCAACATCTATAACCGGAGTGCCATCCTTGGGACGTTCTTCGTCTTCTGTTCTTTTACCAGCTGTGTATACGCCTGAATGTTCCAAAAGCAGCACAGTGTCGTCCCTAACTCCGGAAACGACATCAGCGTGCACAGCTCTCTGTAACTCCCAAGCCTGCTGGTAATCCACGAATTCGGGGGCTAAACCAACTACTTCAAAGACAGGCATAGAACAAGTCTAAATCCATCCACAAGAGACCTGAGTCGCTTCCATCAACAACTTGCTTTTTTGATGCGCATTCCAAACACTGGCTAGCAAATAATCCACAGATGGGACTTTCTAAACAGGTTAGCCTCCGAAACTTTGCAGTTCTGCAGAAAGTGTCTCGGAATTACCTTGGTGACTTTTATCGAGTTCAAGATAGACGAGCAACAAAAGAGGCACAGTTGCTATTCGTGCCTAACAAATTCAGGTGTTGGCCCAGGTACCTAGAACCCTCTGCCGGCATTGGAGGAAGTTGTGTGCGGCTGAGGGATGGCAAAATTGGATACTTGTTTCCAAAGGCCGTGGATATGGAGGATCTGCGGAATGTTCTCAAAAGAGACTTCGAATCAAGACTCAACTTCAATCCGCTTTTTGGATTCACGACAACGACAGACCGAGGTAACTGGAGGAAAACCACGAGCATTGCTTTGCTTGTAAGCGTCGCTGTTGGAGCAGCCTGCTACATCACATTCTCGAAGCAAAACGTTTCACCAAAGGTTGTGAGTTCCACACTCGTTCAACAAAAACAAGTGTTATGCACTGAAGATTCGCTTGTCTCAGAGAAATTCAAGTGGTTACCCAAGACCAAAAAACTCAGATTGGCCAATGAGATATTCATCGTAGCCAAGTCAGAACTTATCGGCGGATTCCTTCACGCAACTCTAGAGAGCAACTGTAATCGGAAACCGTTCAGTATCGACGCTTGGTCTGACGGAAAGAGTTACGAAATAGATTCAGTGAACTAGATTCCGAAGTTAGCTAGGAAATTTGCATTTTCCAAGCGCTTCTTGACATCAACAAGGAAGCGACTAGCGTCAGCTCCGTCAATAATTCTGTGATCGTAAGAAAGGGCTAGGTAGACCATGCTCCTGATTGCGATACTGTCTTGGCCTAGTTCGTCAGTGACTACTACTGCGCGTTTTGCAACAACACCGGTTCCTAGAATTGCTGATTGTGGCAAGAAGACCACTGGAGTGTCGAATAATGCTCCACGTGAACCAGTGTTAGTCAAGGTGAATGTGCCACCAGATAATTCATCGGGCTTGAGTTTGTTCTCTCGAGTCCTGGCTGCTAGGTCCGCAATTTGAGTTGCGATTCTTGCAAGTGATAGTGAAGCTGCATCTCTAATTACTGGGGTCAAAAGACCACGTTCGGTATCTACGGCAAAACTGATGTTCTCTGAAGGGTGGTAAACAATGCTCTCGCCATCCACACTTGAATTAATCTTTGGGTGAGCCCTTAGAGCTTCTGCGGCTGCCAGGAAGAAGAATGGCATGAAGTTAAGTTTCACTCCAGTCTTTGCTGTGAATTCAGCTTGTTTAGCGGCTCTTAGGTGAGCTATTGCAGTCACATCAACTTCGACAACCGTAGTTAGCTGAGCAGTAGAGACCATTGAAGCAACGGCACGCTCTGCCAGAACTTTGCGTAGGCGAGACATTGGCTCTACTGTGCCACGAAGTGATGATTCCTGAACCTGCACTGGTGCTGAAGTGGCTGCTGGAGAACTAGCGGCAGCTAGAACATCTTCACGTCTGATTCGCCCACCGATACCAGTGCCGACAACGGTAGCGAGGTTGACACCAGTCTCTGCGGCTAGCTTGCGAACCAAAGGTGTTACATAACTAGTGTCTGCTCCGGAGGTTGAAGCAACAGCAGAAGTTTGCTGTGTGAAAGCCGGAAGATTCACTGGAGTCGCAATTGGTTCAGTTGGTGGAGCAACGTGCACCACAGGTGGCACCACTACTTGTTGAACTACTGGAGGAGCGACTACAACTGGAGTTGCTTCAACGACTGGTGTCGCTTCAACTACTGGAGCAGCAACTGGAGCTACTTCGACAACAGGTGGCGCGACAGCCACTGGAGCATCTGAACCAACTGAGTCGCCCACGATTGCAAGGACTGCGCCAACTGCTGCAGTTTCATCTTCGCCAACGAGGATCTGCTGAAGAATACCTGCAACAGGGGATGGGATCTCTGTATCGACCTTGTCAGTTGAGACCTCAACTAAAGGTTCGTCGATAGCAACACTGTCGCCTACCTTCTTTAGCCATCTGGTAACAGTTCCTTCGGTGACACTTTCACCTAGTGCTGGAAGTTTTACTTCACTCATTCTCAATACTCCTTATGCGAACTTAAAGTCTATGCGTGGGCGTGCAGTGGTTTACCTGCAAGGGCTAGATGTGCTTCACCTAGTGCTTCGTTTTGGGTCGGGTGAGCGTGTACTAGAGAAGCAACTTCTTCAGGGAATGCTTCCCAGTTAACGATTAGCTGTGCTTCACCGATTTGTTCAGCAACTCGTGAACCAATCATGTGAATACCAATCACTGGGCCATTGTTCTTCCTGATTAGCTTCACGAAGCCAGTTGTGCCAAGAATCTGGCTTTTGCCATTTCCACTCAGATTGTATTCGTAAACCGAGATGTTTTCCTGGCCGTGTATTTCAGCAGCTTTAGCTTCGGTAAGGCCAACTGATGCGATTTCAGGTTCGCTGTATGTAACTTTTGGAATTCCTAGTTCGTCAATTGTGGCTGGCTTCAGCCCTGCGATTTCTTCTGCAATGAAGATACCTTGCTGGAATCCTCGGTGAGCAAGTTGAAGTCCTGGGACAATATCTCCAGCTGCGTAAACACCAGGCACAGAGGTCTGCAGCCTGTCATTGGTTATGACATAGCCGCGATCAATCGTGATTCCGTTTTCCTCATACCCGAAACCTGCAGTGTTAGGACCACGTCCGACAGCCACTAGAAGTAGTTCACCGTCGAATGTTTCGCCGCTTTCGAGGGTAACGACAACTCCAGTCGCACTCTGTTGAACACCTTGGAATCTAACTCCGGTTTTGAAGTTGATACCACGCTTGCGATAGGCGCGTTCCATAGCCTTAGAAACAGAAGCGTCTTCGTTAGGAACTAGAGTTGGCAGTCCTTCAATGATTGTGACATCAGTGCCGAAAGATTTCCAGATTGAAGCAAACTCAACACCAATAACTCCACCACCGAGGATAACTACCTTGCTTGGAACAAAATCAAGCTGGAGAGCCTGTTCAGAAGTGATGACTCTTCCAGCAATCTCAAGTCCTGGCAGAGTCTTACTGAATGATCCGGTAGCTAGAACTAGGTTCTTACCGGTGTATAGGTCGCCATTGACAGAAATAGTCTTTTGCCCAACCATGCGGCCTTCACCAGCGACAACAGTGATTGGCTTAGAAGCTACTAAGCCGGTTAGGCCTTTGAATAGGCGATCTATGATTCCGTCACGGTACTTGTTCACTGCTGGCATGTCAACGCCGACCAAGTTTGCGTTGATTCCAAATGTTGCAGCTTCGCGAGTGACATCTGCTACTTCAGCTGAATGTAGCAGTGCTTTAGTCGGAATACAGCCTCGGTGCAAACAAGTTCCACCCAACTTGTCGCGCTCGATAAGCGCAACCGATAGTCCGAGCTGCGCGCTTCGAAGTGCTGCTGCGTAGCCACCACTTCCGCCACCTAGGATTACGACGTCAAAATTATGCTCGGCCAATTTTTCTCCTCTTGAGAGTTTTGTGCGGGGAATTACTAATACAGATTACTAGAAGACTATTTCTTTGTTTTAGTTCCAAGCTGTTCTGCTAATGAAACTAGTGTTCGAATCATGGAACCGGTAGCACCTTTTACAGTTGATCCGTATGCAGCTAGGTCATTATTGGCTGCCGTCGCAAAGTCAAGGTGAGCCCAGTTAAGAGACGTTTTGTCCTTGGTGTTCTTGACTCCAACGAACTCTCTAAGGAATAGTCCAGCAACTAGCATTCCACCGGCTGGATTACCAACCCTTGAATTCATCATGTCCGCAACATCCGATTGAAGCAGTTCAAATAGCTCTTCTGGCAGTGGCATGTGCCATACCAATTCGCCAGCGCTTTGAGCCGCACTTTTGACCAATTCGACAGATGCGTCATCACCCATAAGACCGGTGTATCGGTTTCCCAGGGCTACTCTCGCAGCTCCCGTTAGAGTTGCGAGGTCGACTATCAGGTCTGGCTTCAGTTCGCTAGCGAGAATCAAGCCATCTGCCATCACGATTCGTCCTTCAGCGTCAGTATTGGTGATTTCAACTGTCTTGCCATTTCTGAACGTGACCACATCGTTTGGTCTAGTGGCAGAGCCTGAGGGCATGTTCTCTGCAATACATAGGAACGCGGTGACCTTAACAGGCAGGCCCAGTTTGGCGATAGCGAGCGTTGCTTGTCCGACGGTGGCTGCTCCAGCCATGTCATATTTCATTCCCAGAATACCTGTTGCTGGCTTGAGGGAAATGCCGCCTGTGTCGAAGGTTATGCCCTTGCCAACTAGGGCTAGGTGAGCCTTTGCGTTTGCTGGGGAGTAGGTGATTTTGACAAGCCGGGGTCCTCGCACGGAACCAGAGCCAACCGCGAGAATTCCGTTGCACTTTTCTTTAGCCAATTTCTTTTCGTCCCAGATCTCGATTTTCACGTTTGGAATCTTTGCGTCCAAAGCAATAAGTTCAGCTAACTTCGCTGGGTATAGGTCATTGCCCGGTGTGTTTATCAGATCACGAGTGGAATTTAGAGTGTCTGCAAGGAGTTTGATTTTCCTAATCTGCGCTGCAGAAATCTTGAATTGGCTTACAAGAGTTACCGTGCTAATTTTTGACGGTGTTTCCTTTGAAGATTTGTATTTACTGAATTCGTACTGGACGAATGCAATTCCTTCGAATAACGCCAACGCCTCTTCAGTGCTTGCTAGCGGGATGTCAATAACAAGAGATTTCTGATCCTTAAAGGACCTACCTATAGCTCCACCGATTTCTCGAGCTTGACTCACTGACGAGATTCCTCTTCCGAGACCGACTAAACCGAAAGTTTGGCTGCCAGAGATAAGCCGAGTTGTTGATTCGGTCTTTCCCCTGAAATTCAGCGAGTTCAAATCAGCACTAGCTATTGCCTTATCAATAAAAGGGCTGCGCAAGATAACCCCGGAGTCGCCCTCACTGGTTACACCGTAGATGACGATTGAGTTGCCTGGAGCTTTAGCTGAGTCGGCAATGGTCTTGAAACTGATTGAAGTCATAGAAACCATGCTACTTAGTCGAAAGTAGAATGAAGTTATGCCACAGCAAAATCAATTATTCACTCTCGTCAATAGAGGCGAGAATGTCCCCGAAGGCCTTCACATGCTCGCGGCAATCTCAGGATTCACTGACGCGGGTTCCGCAATGCAACAGGTTGCTGAGCACATTCTCGGAAATCTGGAATACACCACCATCGCCGTCTTCGACAATGATCAATTGCTTGACTACCGCTCCAGAAGACCTGTGATGTATTTCGAACAGGACCATATAGAGGATTATCAGCCAGCAAGCCTGTCAGTTCACTTAGTTAAAGATGAGGTTGGCAACCAATTTCTCTTTCTCAACGGTTACGAACCGGATTTCAAATGGGAAGCCTTCTCTAACGCAATAGAGGACCTCTTCTCACTCTTTGCCATTGCTGACTTGACTTGGCTTCATGCCATCCCATTCCCCATCCCACACACCCGTCCAGTTGGAGTGACCGTATCTGGTAACCAAGCTGATGTCATTGCAAAATTCTCTGAGTGGAAGCCAAGAACACAGGTGCCCGGTAACATCATGCACTTGCTTGAATACAGGTTGACTCAATCCAATATTCCAACTACCGGGTTCGTCCTGTTGGTTCCTCACTATTTATCTGATTCCGAATATCCCCAAGCTGCGGTTTCTGGGTTGGAATTAATCAGCGGCCACTTAGGTTTAGTGTTCCCCACTGATGACTTGAGAGATGAAGGCGTGGCTTTCGTCAGAAGGCTCACTAAGCAAATGGCTGAGAATCCTGACCTAGCAGGTATGGTTCACAACCTTGAAACAAGCTTTAAAAGTGAACGTTCAAATACTGGCATGGGGGCTGTCAAATCACCCGAACGTGAGCTTCCAGACGCGGATCAAATCGCAGCTGAGTTGGAAGGATACTTGGCTAGCCATCAAAAGAACAAAATCGAAAACGACGAGGATCAAGACTGAAGCGTTCACCAACGCTAGTCCTCCTAGTTGCTGGACTTGCCTATTTCGTAGCTGTAACTCAGCGCTCCAGTTTGGGGGTTGCGACACTTATCGCAAGCGAACGCTTCGATACGAATGCCCAAGAACTAGCAACACTGGCAGTTTTTCAACTAGTCGTTTACGCAGGAATGCAAATACCTGTTGGAATTCTGCTAGACAGATTCGGTGCTAAGAAGCTTCTAATGATAGGTGCTCTTGTGATGGCTACTGGCTCATTCACAGTGGCTCTCGCTCCGAACCTCGGGGTTGCAGTCTTTGGCCGGATGCTCGTTGGAATGGGGGATAGCTTCACTTTTATCTCCATGATAAGGATGATCAACGGTTGGTATCAGGGCGCTAAAGCAACTCGAATGCAACAGAATGTTTCAACAGTTGGGCAATTGGGTCAGTTTGTTTCGGCAGTGCCATTCTGGTTCTTGCTCGAACATTTGGGATGGAATTTCTCTTTCACAGCGATTTCCTTGGTCTCACTTTTGGTTGTGCTTCTCCTAGTAGCCTTCACAGCTAACGAACGAGCTGAGCATGAACATTTGCGATACCAGGCTCCAAGTATCAAGATTGCAACCTCACAGCTTCTCGAAAACATGCGTAACCCTGGCATCAGAATGGCCTTTTGGACCCACTTCGTAACCCAACCAACCACTACATCCGTCTCGCTGCTGTGGGCTGTCCCATTCCTTGTCAGTGCTGAAGGGCAGAGCCATGAGTTCGCATCCCTCACTTTGACGGCGATGGTGCTTTTCGGGTTAATTACAGGGCCCCTTATTGGCCTAGTGTGTTCAAAATATCCCCAAAAACGAGCGCTGCTTGTCTACTGGGTGGTCGCACTGAACTCGATGACATGGTTGCTGTTGCTAGCAATCCCAGACCGAGCCAACAGCTCAGTCCTTCTAGTTTGTTTCCTTTTGATATCCATTGGTGGGCCAGCATCACTTGTAGCTTTTGATTACACCAAGGACATTGCACCCAAATCTAGATTGGGTTCAGCTAATGGATTTGCCAACGTTGGTGGCTTCCTAGCCAGTTTTGTCATGATGTACCTGACAGGCTTGATTATCGATTTGGTTCAGCAGGCAACTTCATCAACCCAGCGATTCACATTAGTTGGCTTTAGATTTGGCTTTGCTAGCCAACTGCTGGTTGTTGCCATTGGAATCATGTTCTTCACACTCGAAAGACGAAAATACCTAAGAATCTTGCGAGAATCTGGGAATAAAGAGCAAATAGCACTGGTTTAGATACCTGACCACAGCTACAGTCAAGGCTCGCTTGAACCTATATCGAGCCAAGTCGTGGCATAATGGCATCAAGACCCAGTCAAGCCTTTCGGATTTGACATGGGTCTTCGTAATGCTCGAAATTTGGGATAGGTCATCCCAGGAGACATCGAAGGGCCAAATGGCTACCAAACCTACTAAAGGACCTGCGAAGACAGGCTCTAAAGCAACTGCAAAGAGCAGCAAAGCTGCCGTACCCGCCAAGAAGACCGTGGCCACTAAAGGAAAACCAATTAAGCCTGCAACTCCAGCTAAGAAAACAACTGCAAAACCTACTGCCAAAGTAGTTACTAAACCGGCTGCAAAGGTTGCAGCTAAAGCTGCTCCTAAAGCGCCTGCCAAAGCCGTTGCCAAAGCAGTTAAGAAAGTTGTTGCTAAACCAGTCGCTAAGCCGGCTGCAAAGGTCGCGAAGAAGCCTGTGGCTAAAGCAGCTGCGAAGCCTGCTAAGAAAGTGGTAGCAAAGGCTGTAGCTAAGAAGCCAGCAAAACCAGTAGCGCCAGCGAAACCTCTAGCAAAGAGCAAAGTTGCACCCGTAAAGAAGGTAAAGGCCGTAAAGGGTGGTGCGGATGACGATTTGGAGCTTGATGACGAGGAAGAAATCGATCCGGAGGAATTACTCACCGAAGCCGCTGTTGATGTAATCGTTGCTGCTGTCGAAGAAGTAACACCTGAGCCTGAAGCAGACGACGAAGATGACGCTCCAGTAGTTCCTGAAGGAGCTCTCATCATCTCCAGCAAAGAAGATGATGACATCCCTGCGCAGACAACAACAATCACTGGTGCTACCGCTGACCCGGTCAAGGACTATCTAAAGCAAATTGGAAAAGTTGCACTTTTAAATGCTGAGCTCGAAGTTGAGTTGGCTAAGAGAATTGAAGCTGGTCTATTTGCTGAGGAAAAGATTGCAACGGACAAGAAACTTAGCCGAGACATGGCTCGCGATCTGAAGTGGGTTGTCAAGGACGGCCAGCGTGCAAAGAGTCACTTGTTGGAGGCTAACCTTCGTCTAGTTGTGTCCCTCGCTAAGCGTTACACCGGAAGAGGGATGCAGTTTTTGGACCTCATTCAAGAGGGTAACTTAGGTCTAATCCGTGCAGTCGAGAAGTTTGACTATACAAAGGGTTATAAATTCTCTACTTACGCAACTTGGTGGATCCGTCAAGCAATCACTAGAGCCATGGCAGACCAAGCAAGAACAATTCGAATTCCTGTACACATGGTCGAAGTAATTAATAAGCTCTCTCGCGTGCAGCGTCAGCTGTTGCAGGATCTAGGTCGAGAGCCGACCCCAGAAGAGCTGGCAAGAGAACTCGATATGACACCTGAAAAAGTTGTTGAAGTTCAAAAGTATGGACGTGAGCCAATCTCTCTCTCAACACCTCTCGGTGAAGACGGAGATTCAGAATTCGGTGACCTAATCGAAGATACTGAAGCTGTGCAGCCTGCTGACGCTGTTGCTTTCAGAATTATGCAACGTGAAATCGAGCGTTTGCTAGACACTCTAACTCCTCGTGAAGCCGCTGTAATTCGAAGCCGTTATGGAATCGGCGATGGTGTGATGAAGACTCTAGATCAGATCGGTGAAGAACACGGTGTTACTCGTGAACGTATCAGACAGATCGAGGCCAAAACTATGTCCAAGTTGAAGCACCCTTCAAGAGCTCAATGGCTCAGAGACTTCATTAAAGAGAACTAGTTCGTGCGCTACTTGTTAGCACTTCTCATCGGACGTCTGATTAGATTTGCCGTCAGGTTAGTTCGCCCAGGTGGTGGTTCTGCATTGCCAGGTCTTGTGGTTAGTAAGCTCGCACCTGATCTTGTTTACAAGACGCTCAAATCATTTCCCCAAGGTTATGTAGCGATTACCGGTACCGCAGGTAAGTCAACAACAACCAAAATGGTTGTAGCTATCGTTAGGGCTCATGGAGTTGAGGTATTCACCAATCCATCAACGGCTAACATCGAGCAAGGATTCTTTAGCACCATCGTTAGAACCGGCAATCTATTTGGCAAAGTTCCTGGAACGATTGCAATCCTTGAGATGGATGAGGCTCACGCTGCCAATGTTGCGAGAAAGGTTTCACCAAATACTTCGGTAATTCTCAACGTATTAGAGGACCAGTTGGACAGGTTTATCGATCCAGCTCTAGTAAGAGACACACTCACAGTTGTCGCGGAAAAGACTTCGGGTCAAGTTCTGCTCAATGCTGATGATCAGAACTGTTTGATGATTGCTGAGAAACTAAAAAACTCTGACCGAATCTCTTGGTTTGGTTTTTCTGATGAACTGAACTCCGTTGCCAATCTTCATTACGCTCCTACCTACATGTCTGAATTATCTAGAAGACCTACTCAAGTGACATTGCTTAGTCAAAATGAGCGAGGCGTAACGGTTGAGGTCTTTGGGGATGAGATCTCGTTCCAGCTACCAAGTCGCGGGGCGCACTTTGCACTTGACGCCATCGCTGCCATCGCCACCAGTGCAGAAATTCTCGGAAGTGAATTTAGTTCGAAGCTTGCGGCAAGCGTTCTCAATGAGTTGCCTCCGGTTTTCTCAAGGGGAGAAACCCGAGAGATAGATGGAGAACAAGTTGAGTTCATTTTGGTACAGAACCCTCCGAGTATGCAGCTAAATCTTGACAACATCCAAAGTGCACCGGAACAAGTTCTTTTTGCGATTGGCCGCGACGTTCATGACCCTTCATGGCTTTGGACAGTCGACTATTCGAAGCTTGCGAACGTAAGCATGGTCAGTGGGTTCAATTACGCGGATGCTGCTTTAGTTCTGAAGTACAACGGTGTCACAATCGACGAAGTTGAACCTGACTACTTCAAGGCGATTGACGATTTCCTGAGCCTACCGAGACCTCAATCAGGAATTAAGACTGTGTTGTATAGCGCGGACGCGATGCGACGACTTCGCAGGTACAAGGGCTTTACAGACCCAGAGGATGTGAAACGTGTCTAAGGTGATCAAATTAGCAGCGATCTCTCCCGAACACTTGAACCTGAATGGTGATTTGGGAAATCTACTTGTTTTACAAAAGCGTCTCCAAATCAGAGGAGTGGAAAGTGAAATTGTTTTCCTCACCGGCCACGAGAACTTGTCTGATTTTGATTTTGTTTTGGTGGGACACGGTTCTAAAGCTGCCTGGGCTCAATTACTTTCATCATGCTCTGAGCTGCTTGCAAATATCGTCGACTATGTTCACTCGAACGGAGCTTTACTCTCGGTCGCTTCTGCCACGGACATCCTGCAACCATTACTCACCGGTGTCGAGATTGTTTCTGGAGAGTGGTCTAGCGAGTTTGTTTCAGATGACTCAGTTGTGGGTTATTTGAATAGCTCAAGCAAAGGCCCACTAGTGCAGTGGTATGAGAATGCTCTGTTGACTCAGCTGCATGGACCGATACTTGCTAAAAACCCAGGAATTGCAGATGAAATCATTTCAAGAAATGGCTGGGCTGATGTGGTATCTAAATCAAGCGAATTAGAAGAGCTTGATACTCTTGCGGAGCAATCTAGAAGGATTGCTTTCGAGCACTAACTGGAAAGCTTGTCAGTCTCGTCCTGCCAGGTAATGGCTATCGGCTTTAGCTTCTCTTTGTTAGCTGTGCCATGGTGACCGCAGAAGACTAGATCTCCGGAGGCTAAAACGACTCGAATAAAAGCCTGAGCTCCACAAATGTCGCACCTGTCTGCTGCAGTCAGTGCTGGTAGCTCGACTGTAGTCTCGCTTGGTTCTTGAATCTGTTCTGCTTGTTCCATTAGTTCCTCCATAGATAGATAAACACACAACACGCCAGAAATGTTCCTAACTCCCTCTCATTTCGCTATCTGCGAATACTTTTCTACTGAGCGAGTGTCTGTGGGGTTGCTTTGTCCACTACTTGCTTAGGCTTTAGAGGTGCCATCAAATGATTACTCAGCCCGCCATCTCTCTGTCTTAGAGGGCTTGGAAGCGGTTCGCAAACGTCCAGGAATGTATATCGGTTCAACCGATAGCAGAGGTTTGATGCACTGTATTTGGGAAATCATTGACAACTCAGTGGATGAAGCTCTAGCCGGCCATGGCAAACTCATCAACATAACTCTGCACAAAGATTCGAGTATTGAGGTTACGGACCAAGCTCGTGGTATTCCAGTAGATATAGAGCCCAAGACTGGTCTAAGTGGTGTCGAAGTTGTATTCACCAAATTGCACGCTGGTGGCAAATTCGGGTCTGGATCCTACGCCGCATCTGGTGGACTTCACGGTGTTGGTGCTTCGGTGGTCAACGCTCTCTCTGAGCGGTTAGAAGTCGAAGTTGATAGAGATGGCAAGACTTGGGCAATGTCCTTTCACAGGGGAGAACCTGGCTTGTTCGAAGATAAAAAGTACATGCTGCCAAATAGTCCTTTCAAGCCCTTCAAGGATAAGAGTTTGCTACGGGAGGTTGGCAAAGTTGCCAAGGGGAAAACTGGGTCAAGAATTAGATTTTGGGCTGATCCCCAAATATTCATCAAGGACGCGGTAATTTCGATTGACGATTTGCTATCAAGAGCGAGGCAAACAGCTTTCCTAGTCCCTGGTCTAAAACTAGTTGTTTCTGATCAAAGGAGTGGAAAGACCGACAACCATGAATTCCTTTTCAACGGGGGAATCACAGAGTTTGCAGACTTCTTAGCTAAGGATGCGCCACTTAGCAATATTTGGCGCTTGAGTGGCTCTGGTGCCTATTCCGAGACTGTCCCAGTGCTAAATGCTGCCGGCAACATGGAATCCAAAGAGGTTCAGCGCACGTGTGAAGTGGATGTTGTTGTTCGCTGGGGAACAGATTACGACACAGAAGTTAAGAGCTTCGTAAATATCATTGCAACTCCTAAGGGTGGAACACATCTGCAAGGCTTCGAACAGGCACTCTTGAAAGTTTTCCGAGCACAAGCGGATGCTAATTCACGTAAATTCAAAATGGGTAACGAAAAGATTGAAAAGGAAGACGTTGCTGCAGGACTGACAGCGGTCGTAACCGTTCGACTCCCAGAACCACAGTTTGAAGGCCAAACCAAAGAAATTCTTGGCACTCCAGCAATTAAAAATATCGTTGCGAGTGTTGTAACAAAAGCTCTGACTGATCGGTTCAACAGCTCTAAACGAGAAGATAAAGCTCAAACAGCTTTGGTTCTAGAAAAAGTTGTCAACGAGATGAAATCTCGTATCTCTGCTAGAACTCACAAGGAGACACAGCGGAGAAAAACAGCTCTTGAATCATCCTCACTTCCAACCAAGCTAGTTGATTGTCGCACACAGGACACAATCGATTCAGAGCTCATTATTGTTGAGGGGGAGTCAGCGCTCGGCACCGCAAAGCTTGCCCGCAACAGCGAATTCCAAGCGCTTCTCCCAATTCGCGGAAAAATCCTAAACGTTCAAAAGGCAGCCATAACAGACATGCTCAACAACACTGAGTGTGCTTCAATCATTCAAGTTATCGGTGCTGGGTCGGGTAGAAGCTTCGACATCAATTCGGCGCGCTATGGCAAGGTTATTTTGATGAGCGACGCTGATGTTGATGGTGCACACATTCGCACTCTTTTGCTAACTCTCTTTTACAAATACATGAGGCCATTAGTTGAAGATGGAAGAGTTTTCGCGGCCGTGCCACCTTTGCATAGAGTGATTGTGATAAATCCTGGCTCTAAAGCGAACGAAGTAATCTACACATACTCACAGGCTGAATTAGAGGCTCTGCTTTCCAAGTTGGCTAAGGCCGGCAAGAAATATCAGGAGCCCATTCAGCGATACAAGGGTCTCGGTGAGATGGATGCGGATCAGCTTGCCGAAACAACAATGGATCGTAAGTCTCGCAGTTTAAGGCGAGTTACAGTTGACGATTTGCAAAAAGCTGAAGACATGTTCGAACTACTAATGGGTAATGAAGTAGCACCTAGGCGTGACTTCATTGTAGACAAAGCTGATTCTTTCGAAAGAGAGAGAATCGACGCTTAGTCACTACCTGCTGAAACGATAGTCGCACTCAGTGGTGTACCGGAAGCATCTCGCTTAGCTAATGCCGTGTCGATTTCTAGTGGTTTTCCGGAAGAAGATGAAGCGAGTATCGGGTTAGCGCCTACGTATGCAAAGTAAAGGTGGTTCTCATCTCTAATAAACTTCTGAGCTCGAACACCACCGGTTGCCCTTCCCTTTGGAGGGAACTCGGACAGTAGCGACAGTTTTGCACTGCCTGCATCAACAGCACCTAGAGAATCGCTGTTGTTTGCTGCTGTTAAGACTAAGCACTCTTTACCAGATGGGATCGAGGTGAAGTGAATAGCCTTAGCACCATCAGATAACTTGATTCCAGCCATACCGGCAGCACCACGGCCCTGTGGCCTAACCGAATCTGCCTGGAAGCGAAGCAACTGCGCGTCATCGCTGACAAAAATGAGTTCATCTTCTTCACGGCTTATGGCAGCTCCGATAAGTTGATCGCCAGGCTTTAGAGAAATGATTTCGAATTCTGTTTTTGGAAGCCAATCACCGGTGATGCGTTTAACTGTTCCAAGTTCAGTTCCGAGAGCAATGGTGGTCTCATCTGTTAGTTCGAAAGCCCCAATTGTTCTTACGTTCTTAGCCAAACCCAGGAATTCGTTAACAGAGACACTGCTAGATGAATCAAACGAACCTTCAATCCCTGGGATATCGCTTGCATGTACTCGATGCATGATTCCATCGCTTGTTAGGAAACCTATGTCGCTGCGTGTGGTGGTTTTTACCTGGTTACGAATTGCGTCGTGTTTCTTTCGTTTGCCTGTGATTGATGTTTCTAAAGTAGTTCGAAGTATTTGACCGCTTGCAGTCAAAATGATGTGGCATGGAGAATCGGCTAGTTGCGCATCCACAGCCGATGCTTTTGCCGAACTAATTGGCTTTATTTCTGTAACGCCATCGCTAATTGTGGTCCTACGGTCGTCCCCGTATTTATCTGATACTTCCTGTAGCTCACGGGTGACGACTTCCTTTAAATTCTTCTCACTAGAGAGAATTTTGCGCAAGTCTGCGATTTCCTTCTCGAGAGTTTTACCTTCCGTTTCTAGTTCAAGTTTTGAAAACTTAGTTAGTCTTCTGAGTTTCAATTCGAGAATGTATTCGGCTTGAATCTCAGAGAGGGTAAATCTCTGCATTAGCTTTGAACGGGCTTGGTCAACTTCATCGGCCGCACGAATGATTTTGATTACTTCATCGATGCTAAGAATTGCCTTCAGCAGTCCTTCAACCAGATGCAATCTGGCTAATTTCTTACCTAAACGATTCTCGCTTCTTCGCTTAGTTACGACAATACGGTGGGCAAGATAAACTCCGAGCATTTCTCTTAGGCCAAGAGTTTCAGGTCTTCCCTCGACAAGGGAAACATTGTTGATGCTGAAAGACTCTTCAAGTGGGGTGAACCGGTATAGCAAATCTAAAACTACGTTTGGATCGAATCCAGTCTTTAGCTCAATGACAAGTTTTAGTCCATTAGCTCTATCGGTGAGGTCAATCACATCAGCTATACCTTGAAGTTTTTTTGAGTTCACACCGTCTTTGATTTTCTCAATAACTCGCTCGGGGCCGACTAGATATGGAAGTTCCGTTACAACTAGAGCCAGTTTTCGAGGGGATACTGATTCGATACTTACCCTTGCTCGAGTTTTGAAACTGCCTCTGCCTGTTTCGTAAGCTTCTTTGATTCCATCTGTGCCCATGATGATTCCACCGGTTGGCAGGTCGGGACCTGGAATATATTGCATTAGGTCCATGGATTCGAGCTTGGTGTTATTTAGAAGAGCGATAGCGCCGGCAATAACCTCTCGCATGTTATGTGGAGCCATATTGGTGGCCATTCCAACTGCGATACCTGCCGAGCCGTTTACCAGCAAATTAGGAAACGCTGCTGGGAGCACTTCTGGTTCCGAAAGCTGTGCATCGTAGTTTGGTTTGAAGTCAACGACATCTTCGTCAAGGCCCTCATTCATAAGAAGCGCAGCAGGAGCCAATCTAGTTTCCGTATATCTAGCCGCGGCGGGGCCATCATCTAGTGATCCGAAGTTTCCATGACCATCGATAAGGGGGACGCGCAGGGTAAAAGGTTGTGCCATTCGAACCATGGCGTCGTAGATTGCACCATCGCCATGTGGGTGCAATTTTCCCATGACCTCGCCACTTACACGGGCTGATTTAACATGACCCTTATCTGGACGAAGTCCCATTTCACCCATTTGGAAAATGATTCTGCGCTGGACAGGCTTTAGTCCGTCTCTTGCGTCAGGGAGTGCTCTGGCATAGATAACTGAGTATGAGTATTCAAGAAATGACTCACTAAGCTCTTCGATTAGCTCAATGTCGATGATTCGTTCTTCAGGAAAACGTTCCTGAGGTTTAGAGTCGGTCATGGTCTTTCGTCTTGATTCTACTGCCCTATGGCAGACTGGTCTGGATGCTTACGATGTTACCTTCAGCCCCCAAATCATTGGGGAGGCTTGGCGAGGTGTTGATAAGTGCTCTCAAATCAACGATGGGTGAGCCCAACTCCCTAAATCTTCCAGCTAAGCGTTCTGTTTGTGTGATTTTGGTTGATGGCCTTGGCTCTCATAACCTCAAGAGCTCTGGAGCTCATGCCAGCTTCCTCAACTCTCAACCCAGCGAGTCCGCTATGTGTTGGTTTCCCGCAACTACAGCAACATCCATTGCTTCGTTTGCCACCGCCAGTAATCCTTGGGAGAACGGATTCCTCGGCTACCAAGTTTTTGATCGCTCTCAGGGTCTAGCCAGGAACTTACTATCTGGATGGGTCGATTATGAAGCTGGAAGTGATTATCAAGAGAGGCAGACAGTCTCTGAAATTGCTGCTTCCAATCAAATTGGTTTCCATACTGTGGCACCCTCTGCTTATGCCAGGTCTGGATTTACCGGAGCAACGATGAGGACAGGTTTGTTCCATGGAGAAGACCATATTTCCAACCGATTCAAAGTGGTTTCAGATCTTCTTAAAGATTCGAGTTCCAAGGTTGTTTACCTATACATTCCAGAGCTTGACCAGCTAGCGCACGCCAAAGGTTCAGCTTCTATCGCTTGGTTGAACCAGCTCGAAGACCTAGATGCTCAGGTTAGGCAATTCGCAGCTAATCTGCCTAAGAACGCTGGGATACTTCTGACCGCAGATCATGGTGTTGTGGATGTGGACAGCAGCAATCACATTTTCCTGGATGACCTTATTCCTGCCAGTGATTTTGATTTCGTTGGGGGAGACACTCGTTCGCTATTCCTGTATTTCAAAAATGGGACCAACGTTGAAACTCACCGTCTAATTTTGGAGACTCAACTTGGCGATTCTTGTTACGTTTCGAGTCCTGATGAAATCATCGAGGCAGGATACTGGAAACCCTTATCGAGTAAATCAAGAGCAGTTTCACCCGATCTCGTGGTGCTGGCACGAAAGAGGGTAGCCCTCTATCACAGAGGTTTTGCGAAAACTAAATCTATGCAGATGGTAGGCCACCACGGTTCGATAACCAATGAAGAGCTGGCAATCCCTCTCATCAAGCTTGGCTTTTAGAACTCTTCTTCGTCGGCTTTTTCTCCGAAGAGAACTTCAGCCCATCTGCTTGTTGATTGGGGCTTAGGTGTTTCAGCTTCTGGTTGCGGAGAAACTTCCTCAAGTACTTCAGTCTCGAATATCTCTTCGACCGCTGAGTAGGGTTCCTCTTCCGTGACAGATGTTTCGTGCAGATTCAAAGCAGGTTCCCCGCTATATTCTTCAACTTCTTCTAGCGGCTCATCTAAGTAGTTAGTCGTGAAGATGCTCTCAGGCTCTTCCTCAATTACTCGAAGAATTGGTCGACTGGAAGTCTCTTCTTGAATTGGGATTACTTCAGTGACGGGCTCTGTGCCAATCTCAGGGACAAGGCTTAGTGCTGTTGGTGCTTCAACCAATTGTCCAGGTTCAATAACTGGGTGGACAAAATTGCTAGCAGGTTGATTTGTTGGATGAGCATCGCTTTGGCGGTTTGAAAGGCTAAGCGCCATGCCGTTTGAGAGCTGTATTGCGGTCTGGTTCTCCGGAGTTAGGAGCAACTGTTTGGCATTGAAAGACCAGGTTGCATGAGCCTGCTCTGAACCCAACGTGAATCTAACTGTTACCAGCCATTGTCCATCAGTTGACTTTCTTGCAGTCCAGCTCAATTTGCTGGCATTATTTGCTGCCAACCTGTCATCCATGACCAAACCGAATTCAATGTTCGCTGGATCGGCGAATCGATCGGTGGCAAGATTTAGCCTGACGTTCCTAGCTAATGAGACAACATGGCTCAACTCAGAAACAATAGGTGCACCAAATTTCCTGATTGCATCCTCATCGGAGGGGTTAGTTAGTAAAAGCTGTTCAATAGTTTTACCGTGACGAATTTGCTCTTGAATTTCACGAGGAGTCAGTGAAGAGGTTTTATCCGCCGGCTTTCTAGCTTTGAGTGCCTTCAGCAGGTCCTCAGAAATCTCAAGGGTGTGTTTAGACCCATCAGCGCCCTCTAGCTCGAGGTGGCTGATCGACACACCAACAATACGTAAATCGGTCATAATGCCCTCCTGTGCATAGTTTCGCACTGATATTGGCGATTTCAGCGTTGATTGCTTCCGTGCCGCGACACGCCAAAGCCTTCCATTACCTGAGAACTTGCTGATTATGGTCTCTAATGTATTTGCATTATCTCTTTGGATGCGTGAGACTGCCTGCGCCTAACTATTTTTGTTTGAAAGGAATGTAATTGGCTACCGATTACGACGCCCCCCGAAAAAACGACGACGATACCGAGTCGCTGGAGGCTATTAAGGACCGTATTCCCGAGGGAACCACAGCTAGTTCAGATGTTGACGATGCGGATCATTCAGATTCGTTCGCTATTCCTGAGGTTGCCAATGAAGAACTCGATGTTGTCGTAGTCCCAAAGCAAGAGGACGAGTTTACCTGTAGCGAATGCTTCATTGTGAAGCATCACTCTCAGAAAGCTCGTAAGGATGGCCAGTATGGGCCAGTCTGTGTTGACTGCTCTAACTAGTTAGCTTATTTACCAATTCCGCCAGTTGCTGCGGTCTACGGCTCGAAAAGAGCAAGTAGGGTGTTGGGTCAGCTGCATCATTCACTTGAATTTTGATCAAGCCCCTAACTCCGATTTGGAACCTGACAAAAGCAGCTGGATTTAGATTCCTACCACGTTCGTTGAAAGCGTCTTTTCGAGCAATCGTAAGGGTTTCTCCCAACACTGCTAAAGGCAGATTTGCGTTGCCAACTCTCAGATTCATAGCTGATAGTTCGATAACTGGAGAAGCTATGGCAGAGATTAGAACAATGAGTATTTCAGCGGCAATCAGGGCAATAATTGCTGCATCAGCGCTAAAAGCTAGAACTATAAAGTAGATGGCTACTGGAACGAAAATTGTTGCGACATAGAACGACAGTCCTGGTAGCACTCGCTCTCTGTAAAGGATTTCAACGCCATTTTCACTCATGCGTTTAGAATACGCTCATGACAACAATCGATGTACTCATTAGCTGTGCCGATGAATTTATGCCTACCATGGGAAATCCAGGGGATGCAGGCTTTGACCTCAGAAGCGCAATCGCAACAAGTATCGAACCAGGTTCCCGAGCAGTAATTCCAACCGGTGTGAGCATTGCATTGCCCCAAGGATACGTTGGATTGGTTCACCCTAGAAGTGGCTTAGCTGCCAAACATGGTGTGACGGTCCTGAACGCTCCAGGCACTGTTGATGCGGGATACAGAGGTGAGATTGCAGTCACTCTTATCAATCATGGAGAGGAATCTTTTGTCGTTGCTGTTGGAGATCGCATCGCGCAAATTGTTTTTCAAAAGTTTGAACTCGCTAATTTTGTTCGAGTAACCGAGTTGCCAGGTTCCATGCGTGGGACATCAGGTTTCGGTTCAACAGGAGTCAAATAATGAGTGGAGCACTGTACCCAGAGTCAGCCAATCTGGCTGGCCCCTTCAATGAATCAGACATAAATGCACCGACAGAACTCGCGGAGTTCGGCTCTATAGCTTTCGTTCCGAACCCTCGTGTCAATGTGCGTGCTGAAATTGAAGAAGGCACTGGACGCATGGTAGCCATATCCTTCGATTTCCAAGACAGTTCACTCCAGGTGCAGGCATTTGCAAGTCCTAAGGGGGAGAGCCTCTGGGAAGAAGTGCTAAACGACATCGTGGCAAATTTGGAGTCTCAGGGAATTCAGTTGGAAAGACATGCAGGGCCATTCGGAAGCGAAATCCATGCTCAAATGCCGATTGGGTCTATTGAGCCGAAGCCGGTTCGCATGTTTGGGTTTTCAGGTGACAGATGGCTGCTCAGAGGCGTGATATCAGGTTCAGCTATTTCTGACTTGGAAAGTAAGACTGAATTGGAGAATGTGTTTAGAGGAATCGTTGTGCGCAGAGGAGAGGTGCCACTGCCTCCTCGAGAGTTGCTTCCCCTTGCCTTGCCTGAGGGCGCAATCGTGCCGAAGGCCAACTGATGACGGAGCAGTTGAAGCCAGGCAAATATGGACTTCGGAAGACGGAGAGTGGCTATGAGGTTGATGCTAAGAGCCTTCTAGCCAGTGTGGGTGGGGTGCAAGGGCTCATCGAAACTACACTGCCTGGATTTATCTATGTGCTTAGCTACTCAATTTTCAGAAATCTTTACCTGTCAATTGCATTGGTTTCAGCTTCTGTCATTGCATTAACTATTCGACATTTTTTGAAAAAGCGTCCGGTTAGCCAACTAATTGGCTCACTGCTCGGAGTAGGTTTGGCTATCGCCCTAACTTTACTTCCAGGTGGCCAGGCGGCGGATTTCTACGTAAAAGACTTTTGGCTAAATGGCGCGTATGGAGCTGTTCTGCTTCTCAGCGTTGCGATCAGGTTCCCGCTAATTGGGGTGTTCTTTGGGTTGCTTACCAATCAAGGGCTGAAGTGGCGCAAAGATCGAAGGAAAGTTAGGTATTTCGATCTAGTAACACTGCTGTGGGTCGGCCTATTCGCCACTCGTTTGGCGGTTGAATTGCCTTTGTACTTAGCCAACGATGTGGTGACCCTTGGATTTGTGAAGATTGTTCTTGGTTTGCCTTTCTACTTGACCATGATTTGGGTCTCATGGCTTCTGCTAAGAGGCGTGATTAGAGCCGAACTAGATGGTAATTTGGACTAAGAGTATTCAGTTATACCTTTAGGAGTTGGCTTTGTCCAAGATAGATAGTTTCGGTTCGCGCGCGGTTTTGGATGTCAACGGTCTGCAGTACCGAATTTACAGATTGGACAGCGTCCTCAAAAGCGTTCTTCCCTACTCGCTAAAGATTCTTCTCGAGAACCTGCTTAGAACAGAGGATGGCGCGAACATCACCTCTGAGCACATCAAAGCGATTGCTGATTGGGACCCAACGGCTGAACCTGATACAGAAATTCAATTCAGTCCAGCTCGTGTAATCATGCAGGATTTCACTGGAGTGCCTTGCATCGTTGACCTAGCCACGATGCGTGAAGCTGTCGCAGCTTTAGGTGGTGACCCTAAGAAGGTAAACCCGTTAGCTCCAGCTGAACTTGTTATTGACCACTCAGTAGTGATCGATGTTGCAGGCAGCCCTGATGCGTTCCAGAAAAATGTTGAATTTGAGTATGAGCGCAATGGCGAGAGATATCAATTCTTGCGCTGGGGCCAGGGTGCTTTCAATGACTTCAAAGTTGTTCCACCAGGCACAGGAATTGTGCACCAGGTAAACATCGAATATCTGGCTCGCACCATTATGACTAGAGAAGTAAACGGGGAACTGGTTGCATATCCTGACAGTTGTGTTGGAACCGATTCACACACCACAATGGTCAACGGTCTAGGTGTGCTTGGGTGGGGTGTTGGAGGAATCGAAGCAGAAGCTGCAATGCTAGGGCAACCTGTCTCGATGTTGATTCCTAAAGTTGTTGGATTCAAACTGACCGGCTCCATACCAGTAGGTGCGACTGCAACCGACGTTGTGCTAACTATCACGGAGAAACTTCGTAAGCATGGTGTTGTCGGAAAGTTCGTAGAGTTTTACGGAGCTGGAGTAGCTGCCGTTCCACTTGCCAACCGAGCCACTATCGGTAACATGAGCCCAGAGTTCGGATCAACGGTTGCTATTTTCCCCATCGATCAAGTCACCATCGACTACCTTCGTGGTACTGGTCGTTCAGAAGATCAGATTGCGCTTGTTGAGGCATACAGCAAAACTCAGGGGCTTTGGCATGATGAAAACAACGAAGCGAAATACAGCGAGTATTTAGAGCTTGACCTAGGGACTGTTGTTCCTTCAATTGCCGGCCCTAAGCGACCTCAAGACCGTATCGAGTTGCACAAAGCAAAAGAGCATTATGCGTCTGACATCAAAACATACAGCTCAGATGTTTCTAAATCTCTGCAAGTTCAAGGGCGCGACTACGAGATCGATAACGGTATAGTCGCCATTGCGTCAATCACATCTTGCACAAACACCTCTAACCCTTCTGTGATGATGGCAGCTGGTCTACTTGCTCGTAAAGCTGTTGCCAGAGGTCTCAAGAGCAAGCCTTGGGTTAAGACTTCTCTAGCTCCTGGCTCAAAGGTTGTTACCGAGTACTTCGATAAGGCCGGACTGACAGCGGATCTCAACGGCTTAGGTTTCGATCTAGTTGGTTACGGTTGCACAACCTGTATTGGTAACTCAGGTCCGCTTGATGCAAACATTTCTGCAGCAATCAATGAGAATGATTTAGCTGTCACCGCTGTTCTCTCGGGAAATAGAAACTTCGAAGGAAGAATCAACCCGGATGTCAAAATGAACTACCTTGCATCACCTCCGCTAGTTGTTGCTTACGCACTGGCAGGAACGATGGACTTTGATTTTGAAACAGAGTCACTTGGAACGGACCTAGATGGTAATCCGGTTTATCTGAGCGAAATCTGGCCGACACCTGAAGAGGTTCAAAGAACCATTGATGAGACCATCAATTCTGAAATGTTTACCAGGCAGTATGCGGGAGTCTTCGAAGGTGATGCGCGCTGGAGGTCATTGCCAACACCAACAGGAGACACATTCAGTTGGGACGCTAAGAGCACCTATGTTAGAAAGCCACCATACTTCGATGGCATGACTATGGCACCTAAGCCTGTGGCCGATGTGATTGATGCCAGAGTGCTTGCCAAACTGGGTGATTCTGTTACCACTGATCACATTTCACCAGCAGGTTCTATAAAGGCTGATTCGCCAGCTGGTAAGTATCTGACTGAGCACGGAGTCTCAAGAGTTGACTTCAACTCTTACGGATCAAGAAGAGGAAACCACGAAGTTATGATTCGCGGGACATTCGCGAATATCAGATTGCGTAATCAGTTGCTGAATGATGTCGAAGGTGGATACACGAGAGATTTCACGACAGCGGATGCAGATCAAGCCTTCATCTATGACGCATCAATCAACTACCAATCGCAAGCGATCCCTTTGGTTATCCTCGCCGGAAAAGAGTACGGTTCTGGATCATCACGTGACTGGGCTGCTAAAGGAACAGCGCTTCTTGGTGTCAAGGCAGTTATCGCTGAGAGCTTCGAGCGTATTCACCGTAGCAACCTAATCGGAATGGGTGTATTACCTCTGCAGTTCCCTGCAGGAGCAACAGCTACAACACTTGGGCTAGATGGAACTGAATCCTTCTCCATCGAGGGTGTAACAGCTTTGAATGATGGTGTGACCCCTAAGACACTTAAGGTAACCGCCACTCCATCGGTTCACAGTGCAGCAGGAAAGCGAATCATTTCTTTCGATGCAGTTCTCAGAATTGACACACCGGGTGAAGCTGACTACTTCCGTCATGGCGGAATTCTGCAGTATGTGCTCAGAAGTTTGGTTGGCTAGTGATTCTGATGTCACTTCTACAGTCAATAACTAAACCGAGTGATTTGCGGAATCTATCCGCGACACAGTTGGTTGAATTGTCTGCTGAGATTCGTGAATACCTAGTAAATACAATATCTTCTACCGGAGGCCACCTTGGGCCAAACCTAGGTGTCGTGGAACTTACTCTTGCCATCCACAAAGTTTTCGACTCACCACACGACCGAATCATTTTTGACACTGGACACCAAAGCTATGTTCACAAAATGATTACCGGGCGGTCCGACCTCTCGAACATCAGAACTAAGGGTGGCATCGCTGGTTATCCGCAACGCTCTGAATCAGAACACGACGTCGTTGAATCTTCTCACGCGTCATCATCACTTTCATGGGCAGATGGAATCTCTCGTGCATACAAACTCACTGGTCAGGGTGATCGCGCTGTCGTAGCTGTAATTGGTGACGGGGCTCTCACAGGAGGTATGGCCTGGGAAGCGTTAAATAACATCACCGATGACAACGATCGAAAACTAATCATTGTCGTTAATGACAACGGAAGATCTTATGCGCCAACCATTGGTGGTTTAGCGAGATATCTCAACAACGTTCGCACAGAACCTATGTATCGCAAGATGTATAAGAGCTCAAGAAAGTTTTTTTCTAGGTTTGGATTACCAGGTCGTATGTTGTTCTCAACAGTTAGAGGCGCAGGAAAAGGATTACTCGGAACTTTTGCACCCAAGAGCATGTTCCCTAACCTAGATATCAAATACATCGGACCCATCGACGGTCATGATCTTGAGGCAATGGAGCAAGCTCTGCGCCAAGCTGAGAAGTTTGCAGCACCTGTAATTGTGCACGCAATAACTCAAAAGGGGAGGGGTTTCACTCTTGCAGAAGAGGACATTGACGACCAATTCCATGCTGTTGGGCAAATTGATCCTTCAACTGGTAAGTCACTTGAAAGTAGTACTGGTCCTTCATGGACAGCGGTCTTCTCTGATGAGATAACTAAATTAGCTTCAGAGAACGAAAAGATAGTTGGAATTACTGGGGCCATGCTAATACCAGTTGGTTTGAAGAAGTTCTCTGATACTTTTCCAGAGCGAGTATTTGATGTTGGAATCGCGGAACAGCACGCGGTGGCATCCGCAGCTGGGCTAGCCTTTGGTGGTTTGCACCCGGTTGTTGCTATCTACGCCACTTTTATGAATAGGGCCTTCGACCAGGTGCTCATGGATGTTGCGTTGCACAATGCAGGCGTAACATTTGTTCTTGATCGTGCGGGAGTTACCGGTCCAGATGGTGCCAGTCATCACGGGATGTGGGATCTTGCTCTGCTTCAAATTGTTCCAGGGATCGAAATTGCAGCACCTAGAGATGCCGTTACATTACGAGAAGAGCTCACTGAAGCTCTCAAAGTCAGTGACAAGCCCACTGTTCTTCGTTTCCCGAAGGGAGCAGCTCCAACTGACATAGCGGCTGTTAGGAGACTTGAAGATGGCGTTGATGTTCTCTCTGAAGCACCTAGCAAGGACGTCTTGATAGTTTCTGTTGGGGCCATGGCCAATGTTGCACTCAAGGTTTCGGAGTTGCTTGCAGCTCAAGGCATTGGTGCGACAGTGATTGACCCGCGTTGGGTTGTACCGGTTCGCCAAGGGGTTATCGACATGGCGAAGAATCACAGGCTAGTTGTCACAATCGAGGACGGCGTTAGAGTCGGTGGCATCGGAACAAGAATTAGACAAGATTTGAGATCAGCTCAGGTGGACACAGCACTGAGTGAACTTGGCCTACCTGATGAATTTCTTGAGCACGCCTCGAGAGCACAAATTTTCGAGAGAGTAGGACTGACTGCTCAGAGTATTGCTCAAGAAATCGTTGCGCAAGTAGTCGGTGCTCGCGTTCCTCACGCTAGGGCTGTCGAGGACATTAATCTTCGGAATTCTGAGACTTCTCTTTAGTCTCTAGAGCCACCGTTTGTAGCGAGTCGAGCAACAAGCTAACAACTGCTGTTATTTGCCACTGTCGAGCATGCTTGGACTGCAAGAATTCTTCTATTGAATGCGGAGATAGGTCTTCGGGAGGCTCGAAACAAATTGCTCTCAATGTATCTGGACTAAGAATATTTTCAGCAGGAATCCTAAGCTCCTCTGATAAAGCTGAGATGCGCTCTTTGCTTAGTGTTAGCCGAGCATGAGCGGCTGGGAATTTCACCGGCCAATTTCTATGGTTAGGTATCCCAGTGGCTTTAGGTCTGAGTTCAACCAACGTTTTTGTCGTGTTACCTAGAGAGAACGCAGCCCACCAGATGTCGATAAAAGTGCGACTCGCTCGACCAGTGAAAGATTTCAGCGAGGCCAATTCAGGCTTAGTTTTAGGCGAGGCTTTCACAGCGGCAATTATTGAAAGATCTGGAATTAGTCTGCCTGGCGCGATGTCCTTTTCAATTGCTAGTTCATCCCTTGCCTCCCACATAGCTTTTGCAATGGTTAGAGACCGGGCATCCTTGATTTCGTGCAGTCCGGTAATGGAGCGCCAACGTTCAGTCTTTGCGGGCTTTGCTGGCTGATCTATCAGGAACTGAAACTCTGCCCTAGCAATGTCGTGTTTCTCTTGCTTCTCTAGGTCCAGTTCAACAAAAGTCCAAAGCTCGTGGAGGACATCAACATCTAGAGCAGCGTAGTCAAGCCATTCCTGACGTAATGGACGTTCACTCCAATCGACAGCTGAATGTTCCTTGGCAAGCTTTAACCCTAGGTAATGCTCTGTGATGGTGCCTAAGCTGACTCGAGGCAGGCCAAGGAGTCTGGATCCCAATTCTGTATCCAGAATCTGACTAGGAGTCATTCCAATTTCAGCTAGACAGGGGATGTCTTGGCTAGCAGCATGAATAATCCAAGGCTTACTTGAAACTTCTCTAGTGAAAGAGAGCCAAACTTCTTTGCTGTATGGGGCCACTGGATCTATTAGATAGATACCCTGACCTGCAATGGCGATCTGAACGAGGTAAGCCCTTTGGCCATACCTGAAACCGCTGGCTCTTTCAGCATCTATAGCAATTGCAAAGTTCGTTTGAGCTAGTAGGTCACAAAGAGTGAGGAGTGAAGCATCATCTTGGATTAGTTGATAAGGCAGCCGTGACTTCAATAGAGGAGTTGTTTTAACTTCATCTTCAGTTGGTAGAGACCCTTCAATCATTTGGCGTTCGCCATTTTGATTACTTCTTCACCACCAAGGTGAAAACCTGCCATCTCGGCGATGAGATCCTGCCAAGCCGCGAAGTGCGGAGCAAAATTGTCTTCTGTTGGCGACCATGATGCACGAAGTTCGATCTCGGTATGTACTGGTTCATTTTGCAGAGTTCCAACACCGGTAGAAATCATTTTCGTAATAGTCCCTGCACTATGGGTGAATTGAGCACCGTGTTTTGCCAGAGTCAGTTCCAATGTTCCCCACCAATATTGTGCATAGTCAGCGTCGTCGATAATGTCTGATTCGAGCGGAGACTTGCCATAGGCAATAACCCTCAGATTCGAACCCCAGGTATCGAACTGATCTGTGTCGTAAAGAAACACTATCCTTCCAGCTGCGCGACTTGTTGGAGTTTCAGCAGGGTTAGGGCGATGTGTTGAAAAGGCAAGGGCAAATTGTGCAATCTTGTCTGGAGCTGGTATCTGGTGTGTCTCTAGTTCGGAACGTAATAGCTCTTGCCTAAGGCTCATTGCAGCGCTAGCGAACTGCGCTGGGACTTCCTTATCGAATTCAAATATTGACATCTGTTCTAGGCTAAATGCGGGAATGGCTACTTTGCCCTTGCCACGCCGCTTATGAAGGACAGTTGATGAGGTTCATTGCTAGATACGTAGCCATGTTTCGCTTACTTTGGCTGTCAGAGCGAATCAGAGGGGAGTTCCCAATCCTTGAAATCAGAGAGCGTAATGGCAATACTCAAGTTCGGTTACCTCACAACCCTGATACTGAAGCAGAAGGTTTACAGTCCTTGTTCTGGAATTCTAGGAAAGGTCACTGCATCGTTGAACCAAGTGAGGTTGACGACGATGGGCGTTGGTTCAATGTTCTATCGAGTTTCGGGGTTCCGGTCGAGAGAGCCAAGGGTGCCTGGTTATCCGGCTGGCTAGGGGAGAGGCCCGAGCATTTTGGCATTCAAAACTATGAAGAAGTACCTCTTCCCAATGGCACGCTCGGCTGGCAGGTAAGGGCAGACCAAGAAAAGTGGGTCATTCACGTTCATGGGAGAAAGACTCTTATCAGTGAAACTCTTAGAAACTTTCCGCTCTTCAGCGAACTTGGTTTTAGCCAAATTTCAATTTCTCACGAAACAGACCCTAAGCCTTTTGGCCTTGGTAAACGACAGTCCAATCTAGGCGCTACTGAATGGGTCCAACTCGAGGAAACTATCAACTATGTGAAGGCAATGGGAGCGAAACAAATAGTCCTCTTTGGTTGGTCCCTTGGAGGAATGATAGTCGGGCAATACCTGAGAAACTCTCAAAGTCAATCCTGCATTGTCGGAGCAATCTTTGACTCGCCGATGTTTGATGTCCGCAACACTCTTCGTCTGCAGGCAACGATCTCGAACTATGACGGGGGTTTCGCCGATGAAGTTTGCGAGCTCATTTCGAACTCAAGGGTTCTTCGAGTGCTGGGTTACCCAAGGTTGGCAGTAGACGAATTTTCGTTGGCGAAGAACCCACTGAACGTTTCAATGCCGATGCTGGCGCTGTACTCATCAAACGATGGTTATGTCGAATGCAGGGACGCGCTAATTTTTGCGCAATTGAATCCAACAACTAAGCTCGCAGAGATTCCTGGTGCCCGCCACTGTCGATTGAGAAATGCGAATGCAGTGCTTTACGATTCGTTGCTCAGTGATTTCGTTTCAAAGCTTTGAATCTAAAAAGGTATGTGTCGTTACAACACAACGTCTGCAATAGCTCCACTTCCACTTCCAGTTCGAGTTCTAGTTTCGCAAGAAACTCCTCAACAGACGAGGATGCATTCTGAGGACTAGTTGCAGAAACAACGCTTATGCATAGTTCAACAAAATATCCCTCTCCTGCCAATTCAAGAGCAGTCGATAGTCCGACTTCAATAACCGGGGATGAGCTTCCAGTTGCTTGAATTACCTCTTCAAGAACTTCTGTAATTTGTTGAGAATGAATTTGCAGGAATTTGACGTTGCTATTTTGAAAAACGATACTCGGAACTGTTTGCGAGCAAACAATAACCTGATTCGATGAAGGTTCAAGAGTTGCCGGAATTAGCAATTGATCGGGATGGTTTGTGACGATGGCAATTGGAGCAAACTTCGAGGAGTTGAGAGCTTCTGCTATTGCTGTTTTGCCTGAAGTGATGATGAGATCGC
>Ga0209400_1000076_pt1 | contig 83748 bp, 70 predicted proteins | sample M_130807_EF_Meta_FD_187313 | JGI IMG/M metagenome (GOLD analysis project Ga0209400, IMG submission 187313) | Freshwater microbial communities from Lake Montjoie, Canada to study carbon cycling - M_130807_EF_MetaG (SPAdes) (version 2) | ecosystem: Environmental > Aquatic > Freshwater > Lake...
GCCTACTGACACCTTTTCCTGGCGGCCACCCGCGCGGACTACTGCGTAAACCACAGATATACCCTTTGTTCGAAAATTCTTGGATTTGGTTGCTCTTTAGGCAACAAGGTCTAATCTTAGCCCTACCAAGGGCTCAGGTCAAACCTCTTTACCTATGTTTTTCTGCCTATTGGGCAGATCCAGGGGTGATATCTCCCCCACTGGTGACCCTGCGGGACTTACGCTTGGTAGGTTCCGCCTGGGGTAAAGCTTCAAGAACGGTTTCTAGGGTCTTCGGTGCTGGTTCCTGAGTTCCTAGAGTGCTAGCTGCAATCTTGGACATCAGGTTCTTCGCTTCCTCTGCCTTTTCAGCGGTAACTACCTTGGCAGGCTCAACTCGAGGCTTTGAGTCCTGATTCTGGTTCTGATTCTGGTTTTGGTCGCGATTTCCCTTGTTTTTGTTCTTGTTTTTGCTCTTATTGTTGTTGTTATTGTTTTGCTTCTGAGGTCTATCGTCGTCCTCAATATGCTTGTTCTTTAGAACAGGCTCATGGTGAACAATCACTCCACGACCAGCACAAACTTCACAAGGCTCACTGAAGGCTTCAAGTAGTCCAATACCGATCTTCTTACGAGTCATCTGGACTAGTCCAAGAGAGGTAACCTCAGCAACCTGGTGCTTAGTTCTATCTCTAGATAGGCATTCCATTAGTCGTCTAAGGACTAGGTCACGGTTAGATTCAAGAACCATATCGATGAAGTCAACAACAATGATTCCACCGATATCACGAAGTCTTAGCTGGCGAACGATTTCTTCAGCAGCTTCAAGGTTGTTCTTAGTTACTGTCTCTTCTAGGTTTCCACCCGAACCGACAAACTTACCGGTGTTAACATCCACCACAGTCATCGCTTCAGTTCTATCGATAACTAGCGAACCACCTGAAGGTAGATAAACCTTGCGGTCAAGAGCCTTAATGATCTGTTCGTTGATTCTGAAGTGATCGAAAGCATCTCCGGTTCCAGAGAATCTTTCAACTCGGTCTAGTAAATCTGGTGCAACGTCTTTTAGATAGCCTTCGATGGTTGCAAATGGGACATCTCCATCAATGATCATCTTCTGGAAGTCTTCATTGAAGACATCTCTAACAATCTTGATTAGAAGATCTGGTTCGCTGCTTAGTAGTGATGGTGGGTTAGAGATTTCAGCGTTACGGCTGATCTCTTCCCATTGAATCTGCAATCTTTGAACATCTTCGGTTAGCTGCTCTTCGGTTGCACCTTCAGCAGCGGTTCTAACAATGACACCAGCATCTGGCGGAAGAATCTCTTTCAAGATTTTCTTTAGACGGTTTCGCTCTGATTCTGGAAGCTTGCGGCTAATGCCGTTCATGTTGCCGTTAGGAACATAAACCAAGTAACGACCTGGAAGTGAAACCTGAGAGGTTAGTCGAGCACCCTTTTGACCTACTGGGTCTTTAGTTACCTGAACTAGAACCTTGTCCCCAGATTTAAGCGCTAGCTCAATCTTTCTAGGCTGGTTACCTACTTCTGCTAGTTCCCAGTCAACTTCACCTGAATACAACACAGCATTACGGCCACGACCAATATCAACGAAAGCTGCTTCCATCGACGGAAGAACGTTTTGGACTTTACCAAGATAAACATTTCCAATTAGAGATGAGTCTTGTGCCTTAGCAACATAGTGCTCAACCAAGATCTTGTCTTCTAGAACGCCGATCTGAATCTTGTCATCTTTAGTTCTAACCACCATTACGCGGTCAACAGCTTCACGACGAGCTAGGAACTCTGACTCGGTAATACGAGATGATCTACGACCTGAATCTCTTCCATCACGTCTACGCTGCTTCTTAGCTTCTAGACGAGTTGAACCCTTAACTCTTGTTGGTTCATTACTAGGAGCTTTAGGTTCTCTAGGAGTTCTAACCTTCACTACAACGTTCGGTGGTAATTCACCTTCAACAGCTTCACCTGAGCGACGACGAGATCTAACTCTGCGGTGTGATCCATCTGAATTGGTATCTGGTGCATCAATGATCTTGCCGCGCTTGGCATCTACTTTGGGGGTTGGTAGATCAGGTGCTTTGAAAATAAGTGAGATACCAGAAACAGCTGGCTTAGTTTCCTCAACAGGAACTTCCTCAACTTTTTTCTTAGAACGTGACTTAGTCTCAGTCACTTCGACTGTGGCTTCAGCCACTGGCTCAGCCTTACCCCGTCTGCGCGAAGGTTTTGCTTTAGTAGTCTCAATAACTTCTTCAACTACCGGAATATCGGTATTTTTCTTCTTCACCATTTCGGTGCTCCATGCCCGGCTAATGCTCTAGGGCCACACTCACTAGGCAAAAGCCTAAAAACTCTTGGTTATTCACGTCTGTGAACAACTAAAACCTCTGTGCAGATTACCTAAGTGCTGCCCGATGGGTCTTAAACACTACTTTTGAGTATCTGCTAAACCTTCGTCGATTTCTGTGTGGACGAAATCAACTTCTTTCAGTATGGCACGAATACCCCTAAAAGTCAGTAGCGAAAAGTGCCATACTTGTCCTGTGAGCACAGAAAACAGCGTAAACACAGGGATTTCGGCCCCTAGATCTCTAGCCTGGACACTAATTATTGGGGGCCTTACCGGCTGGATTGGGGCTTTTGCCCTCACTATCGAGCGTCTACACGTTCTAGCCAACCCAAACGCGGTGTTGAGCTGTGACCTAAATGTCTTTATTTCCTGTAAATCTGTGATGCTAACCCCGCAGGCAAGCCTCTTTGGTTTCCCTAATCCACTGATTGGTGTTGCCTCGTTTATGGCACCCATTATTGTCGGTTTCGCAATTCTTGCTGGAGCTAAGTTTGCGATGTGGTTCTGGAGATTGTTCTGGGTTGGAAACCTTCTTGGCTTCCTATTTGTACTTTGGCTTTTCAGTCAGTCACTGCTAGTCATCAACGTGCTTTGCCCTTATTGCATGGTCGCTTGGGCTGGAATGATTCCGATTTTTATTACATTGACTTTGTTTAGCTTCAAAGAAGATATCTTGCCCATGCCTGTTAGCACTACCCCGTTCTGGGATGGGGCCTTCGCTAAGGCTTGGATTTGGACACTGAGCTTCGAACTTCTTATTGTGCTAGCTATTGTCTGGAGATTCTGGAGTCGTTGGATTCCAATGTTCCACCAACTGCACTGGCTTTAGTTAAACCAAAGCCCTAGTTCACGAGTCGCTGATTCAACTGAGTCAGAACCATGAACAAGGTTCTGCTGAACCTTTAGACCCCAGTCACGACCAAGATCTCCTCTTATAGTTCCAGGAAGAGCAACTGTTGGGTCCGTTGCTCCAGCTAATGCTCTGAAACCTTCAATTACTCTGTTGCCTTCAACTCGTAGTGCAACAACGTCTCCTGATGCCATGAACTCAACCAGTGGTTCGTAAAAAGGTTTACCTTCGTGCTCTGCATAGTGATTAGCCAGTAGTTCTCTTGAAGGAGTTAGCTTCTTGATATCAATAACAACGTAACCTTTGGCTTCGATACGAGAGATGATCTCACCGATAAGGTTTCTCTTCACACCATCAGGCTTGATTAGTACCAGTGTCTGTTCGGTCATTTAGTTACTCTCCTCAGAATCAATTGTTATTTCAAAGGTATCAACTTTGTCTCTTGCTTTCTTAGCTAGATCGATAGTTGCACCGGCAATCATCGCCCAACCCCAGAACCCAACGAAGATCACTGAAATCAAGAGCATCCATGGGACATAGAAAGAGACAACTAGAAGAAGCACTTGAAGTAATGAGCCAAAGATGTATGAATACTTGCGTCCGAGGTAACCAGGAGTCAAAATCAAGACAGTTGAGAAGATAAGACCGAACGTCCAAACAGTTGCTGCATCCGCAACCTTTAAACCAAAGGCAACCAATGTTCCAAAGAACACTACGAATGATTCGAACGCTAGGACCATTGAACCTAGGCTTCGCTGCACAGATCTCTTAGACATCAGCATCTTCCTGTATTTGACGGAACTTTAGAACATCACCAATCAAACTAATTGATCCGGTCACAACAATTGTGGCATTAGGTGTTGGAGGTAGCTTTGCTTCAGCGAGGCTTAGAGCATCTCTAAAATCCTCTTCAACACTCACTCGGTCTTCACCAAAGACTTCAGCAGCTGTCACAGCCAGGCTCTCTGCAGTAGTTGCTCTAACCGAAGTTGACTGGGTGATGATGACTTCAGCAACTACGGGCTCTAGAGCAGTTAGTACTCCTAAGACATCTTTGTCATTCAGCACTGAAATAACTGCAACGGTGTGCGGTAGACCGAATGAGTTCTCTAAGGCATCAGCTAGTGATCTAGCTCCATGTGGGTTATGAGCTGCATCAAGAATGATTCTTGGGCTCTTAGAGATGACCTGCAATCTGCCAGGAGACGAAACATCAGCAAGAGCGGGTCTCAAGATGTGATCTGGAATAGCAACGGTTGCTGAACCTAAGAACTCTTCAACTGCCGCGATAGCAACAGCAGCGTTAGCTGCTTGGTATGCACCATGAAGTGGAATAAACAGGTCCTTATAGATGTTGGTCAGCCCCTTTAGCGAGAAGGTAACACCAACTTCAGTTTCTTCGAATTCAGTAACCGCAAAGTCCCGGTCCAACACTCTAAGTGTGTCTGCAACTGTTGTTGCGCGGTGTTGAATGACATCGAGTGCTTCTTTAGTCTGAACCGCGGAAACAACGGCAGCACCAGATTTGATGATGCCGGCTTTAGTTGTTGCAATGTCAGTAATGGTGTTACCTAGGCGTTCGGTGTGATCGATGTCAATCGGAGTAAAGACTGCAACATCACCATCAGCAACGTTGGTGGAATCCCACTCCCCTCCCATACCAACTTCTAGAACTAGAACATCAATCGGTGCATCCGCAAATGCAGCAAAGGCAAGAGCTGCTAGCGCTTCAAAGAATGTAAGGCGTGATTCACCTTGAGCAAGCAGTTCCTGGTCAACCATGTCTAGAACAGGTTCGATGTCTTTGAATACTTCGTAGAGAATCTCGTTAGAGATTGGTTCACCGTCCAGAGCAATGCGTTCGTTTAGATCAATCAGATGCGGGCTAGTAAATCTTCCGGTTCTAAGTCCATGTTCTCTGAGAATTCTTTCAATCATTCGAGAAGTACTGGTCTTACCGTTAGTTCCAGTGACGTGAATAACTCGGTAAGCCTTTTGTGGGTCACCAAGTAGTTCAACTGCTCGCTTAGTTGGCTCTAGTCTCGGCCTGAGCTTGTGCTCAGGGATACGAGCCATGAGAGAAGCTTCGATCTCACGAATCTTATTTAGCGCATCTTGTTCGCTCAAAGTTTGGTCACCACAATTCCAATTGGCAGATCTTCGCCAACTGTTGTGCCTTCACCTTCAACATCTCCTAGAACAGTTTCTAGTTCAAGGGTTAGTGTCTCTGCTTTAACTAGTTCTAGGTGAGTTTGAATAGCTTCTAGCACTTCTGGAACACTAGTGATTACAGACTTAATTCGGTCACTGACATCAAAGTCAGCATCCTTACGAGCCTGCTGAACAGCACGGATAACATCTCGAGCAATACCTTCAGCTTCTAGTTCTGGAGTCACTGTTTGATCTAGTAGAACAAAGCCACCTGAAGGAAGAATTCCAATTAGGTTCTTTGACTGTGTGCTGTCGGTTAGATCAGCAACTAAATCAATCTCGTATTCACCTTCGATAAGTTCAACACCACCACAGGTAACAACATCTCCGCTCTGTGACCAGTCACCTGACTTAGAAGCACCAATAACCTGCTGAACCTGCTTACCAACGCGAGGACCTAGAACTCTAGAGTTCACAGTCAAACGCTTGATAACTCCAAACTCAGTTGTTGAATCCAAGGAGAGTTCAACCAAGTTGACGCTCTTTACATTTAGTTCTTCCGCGATGATGTCAACAAATTCGTGCAGCGCATCTGCATTCTTGGTAACGACGGTTAGGTTATGCAGTGGTAGACGAACTCTTAGTCCGTTTACCTTTCTTAGCCCGTTGGCGACAGATGAAACTGCTCTCACCTGATCCATTGCCTCAACTAAACGATCAGCTTGGTGGAATGCCTCGTGATCTGGCCAATCGGTTAGATGCACTGAACGAAGACCGGTAAGACCCTGGAAAACTTCTTCAGAAATAAGAGGAAGTAGTGGTGCCGCTACTCGAGTAAATACCTCAAGAACTGAATAGAGAGTGTCAAAAGCGTGGTGATTACCATCCCAGAATCTAGCTCTTGATCTTCTGACATACCAGTTGGTAAGAATGTCAGCGAAGTCTCTTAGTCTTGCAGCAGCCCCAAAGGTGTCAAAAGCATTCAGATCAACTTTAACGCCTAGAACCAGGTCTCTGGTCTTAGCAACTAGATATCGATCTAGGACATCTGGACTCTCAAGATCAAACTTCGCGGTGTATTTAGAAGCATTGGCGTAGAGAGTGAAGAAGTAGTAGGTATTCCACATCGGCAAAAGTACTTGTCTAACGCCTTCACGAATACCTTGTTCGGTAACAGACATGGTTCCACCACGAAGAATTGGTGAAGACAGCAGAAACCAACGCATTGCATCTGAACCATCACGGTCAAATACTTCATTGACATCTGGATAGTTACGCAGTGACTTAGACATCTTTTGACCGTCAGAACCTAGAACGATTCCGTGTGAAACAGCAGTCTTGAATGCTGGTCTATCAAAGAGTGCAGTTGATAGCACGTGCAGGGTATAGAACCATCCTCTGGTCTGACCCGAATACTCAACTATGTAATCACCAGGTGAGTGGGTATCAAACCAGTCACTGTTTTCAAACGGGTAGTGCACCTGAGCAAAAGGCATCGAACCTGATTCAAACCAGCAGTCAAGAACTTCTGGAACACGAACCATCATTGACTGACCAGTTGGGTCATCAGGGTTCACACGAGTTAGCTGATCAATGGTTGGACGGTGGAAGTCAGCAACTCTAACCCCAAAGTCTCGTTCCATCTCATCTAATGAACCATAGACATCAATACGTGGATAGTTAGGGTCAGTTGATTTCCAAACTGGGATTGGAGCACCCCAGAAACGGTTACGACTAATTGCCCAGTCCCTTACGTTTTCTAACCACTTACCGAAAGAACCATCTTTAGTATGTTCTGGAACCCAGTTGATTTCCTGGTTTAGTTCCAACATTCGGTCTTTTAGCTTTGTTGTTTCAACAAACCAAGAAGACACTGCTTTATAGATAAGTGGGTTCTTGCAACGGTAACAGTGGGGATATGGGTGATCATATGATGCTTGCTTTAGCAATCTGCCCATATCTTTTAGCTTTTGAGTGATTGGCTTATTGGCATCAAAGACATGCTGACCAACAAAGTCAGTAATGATCGAGTTGTATTCACCACGTTCGTTTACTGAAACATAAACCGGAATACCAGCAGCTTCACAAAGCTTTTGGTCATCTTCACCATACGCAGGAGCTTGGTGAACGATACCTGTTCCCTCGTTATCAGCAACGTAGTCACCGAGAATTACCTGCCAAGCATTCTTCACTTCAAACTTTGATTCATCCGCGTAGTAGTCAAATAGTCTTTCGTATTTGATTCCGTTGAGTTCTTTACCGAGCATCGTTGTTTCGACAGCCGCAAGAGCAACGTCAACATCTTCAAAGCCAAAGTCTTTGACGTGATTAGCAATTAGTGATTTAGCTAACAGGTATTTTCCTGTTGCAGTGTTAACTACCGCGTATTCAATTTCAGGACCAACAGCAAGAGCGAAGTTAGTTGGTAGTGTCCAAGGAGTTGTTGTCCAGGCAAGAATCTTTACACCTTCGTACTTACCTTCGGTAATTGGGAAGGTAACGGTTACTGTTTGGTCCTGTCTATTCTGGTAGACATCTTCATCCATACGAAGTTCGTGGTTAGACAGAGGTGTCTCACAGCGCCAACAGTATGCAAGAACTTTGAAGCCCTCGTAGATCAAGCCTTTTTCGTGCAGTTGCTGGAAAGCCCAGAGCACTGATTCAGTGAAAGGTGTGTCTAGGGTTTTGTAGTCATTTTCGAAATCAACCCAACGAGCTTGACGGGTGACATAGGTCTCCCACTCTTTGGTGTATTTCAAAACTGAGGTGCGGCAGTATTCGTTGAACTTATCGATGCCGAACTTCTCAATTTCAGGTCGTCCTGAGATCTTTAGTTGACGCTCTGCCTCTACTTCAGCTGGCAGACCGTGGGTATCCCAACCAAATCTTCTTTCCACCCTGAAACCCTGCATGGTCTTGAACCTAGGAATGGTGTCCTTGGCGTAACCGGTTAGCAGGTGACCGTAGTGCGGTAGACCGTTGGCAAAGGGAGGACCGTCGTAGAAGACGAACTCTTCGGCGTTTTCATCTCTTCTTCGGTCAATTGAGGCCTGGAAAGTCTTATCTTTAGCCCAAAACTCAAGGATTGACTCCTCAATGGCTGGGAAGGAAGGGCTCGCTGGAACGCCTTCTCGTAAGCCAAAAGAAGCTCCATTATTCTTGGGATACATGGCTGCTCTCTTGTTTTAGGTCTAAAAGGTATGTAAGTCAATGTTAATCTTAATGAAACATTACTTTTTGGAGATTCAATCGTGATCATTAGCCCTGATTTCAGAGCCCCAGCCTCAACCCCTGAGAAAGTGGGCGTCGAAGGCCTAGAGGAGAAATGGGCTCTAAAGTGGCAAACCGATGGCACCTACCGGTTTAGAAGAGAAGCCACCAGAGCAGATGTCTACTCAATTGATACTCCTCCCCCTACCGTTTCAGGCTCTCTGCACGTAGGACACGTCTTTAGCTATACCCACACCGATGTTGTTGCTAGATACCAGCGCATGCAGGGTAAAGAGGTTTACTACCCAATGGGTTGGGATGACAATGGTCTGCCAACTGAGCGTCGTGTTCAGAACTACTTCGGTGTTCGCTGCGATCCATCACTTCCGTATGTTGAGAACTTCACTCCTCCTTACGAAGGTGGAGATAACAAGTCCTCTAAAGCAGCCGATCAGGTTCCTATCTCTAGAAAAAACTTCATCGAACTCTGCGAGAAACTGACTGCAGAAGACGAATTGCAGTTTGAAGCTCTTTGGCGTCAGTTAGGTATCTCAGTTGACTGGGACCAGACCTACCAGACCATATCTCCTTCTGCTCAGAAAGTTTCTCAGCAGGCTTTTCTGAATAACCTCTCCAGAGGTGAGGCTTACCAGTCAATGGCTCCAACTCTCTGGGATGTCACATTTAGAACCGCTGTTGCTCAAGCGGAGCTAGAAGATAGAGATCAGCCAGGTGCTTATCACCGCATTGGTTTTGATGGTCCTAACGGAAAAGTTTTCATCGAGACAACTAGACCTGAACTCATTCCTGCCTGTGTGGCACTTGTTGCTCACCCAGATGATGAGAGATATCAACCACTGTTTGGAAAGACTGTTACGACTCCATTGTTTGGAGTTGAAGTTCCAGTGCTTTCTCACCACCTAGCCCAGATTGATAAGGGTTCAGGTATTGCGATGATCTGTACATTTGGTGACCTCACCGACGTGATCTGGTGGAGAGAACTAGATCTTCCTAACCGAGCAATCATCGGTTGGGATGGCAGATTACTTGAAACTGCTCCTGATGCAATCACCTCAGCCAAGGGTCTAGAGATCTATGCGGAACTAGCTGGTAAAACTACTTTCTCAGCAAAGACCAGACTTGTTGAACTGCTCATGGAATCAGGTGACATGGTTGGTGAACCTAAACCAATCACCCACCCGGTTAAGTTCTTTGAAAAGGGTGACCGTCCGCTAGAAATCGTTTCTACCCGTCAGTGGTATATCCGTAACGGTGGAAGAGATGCAGAACTACGTCAGAGACTTCTAGATCTAGGTAAGCAACTTAAGTTCCACCCTGACTTTATGAAAGTTAGATACGAGAACTGGGTCAATGGTCTAACCGGTGACTGGCTGATTTCTCGTCAAAGATTCTTTGGTGTGCCAATTCCTGTTTGGTATGCACTGGATGCTCAGGGTAACCCTGACTTCGAGAAGGTTCTTGTTCCGACAAGTGCTCAACTACCTATCGACCCATCAACTGATGTCCCTTCCGGATACACCGAATCACAGCGTGGCGTTGCCAACGGCTTCATTGGTGAAGTCGACATCATGGACACCTGGGCAACCTCATCGCTTACCCCACAGCTTGGTGGCGGCTGGCTGGATGACCCAGAGAAGTTTGAAAAGGTATTCCCATATGACCTGAGACCTCAAGGTCAGGACATCATTAGAACCTGGTTGTTCTCAACTGTGCTCAGAGCACAGCAGGAACACGGAGTTCTACCTTGGTCTGATGCTGCTATCTCTGGCTGGATTCTAGATCCAGACCGTAAGAAGATGTCTAAATCTAAGGGCAACGTAGTTACCCCTAACGATCTCCTGGTTGAACACTCATCTGACGCTGTTCGTTACTGGGCAGCTAGTGCTCGCCTTGGAACAGATGCAGCTTTCGACACTGGACAGATGAAGATCGGTCGAAGACTTGCCATCAAGTTGCTAAACGCAGCCAAGTTCGTTCTTAGCTTTGATGCTCCAGCTGAAGGTGCAACCACAACAGAACCAATTGATCAGAGCTTGCTACTGAACCTTACACAGGTAGTCAAAGAAGCAACTGCTGCATTTGATGCTTACGATCACACCAAAGCTCTAGAAGTTGCAGAGAAGTTCTTCTGGAACTTTACCGATGACTATCTAGAACTTGTAAAGGAACGTGCATACGGTCAGGGTGGCTTCTCAGAAGCTGAGCAGGCATCTGCTCTGGTTGCTCTAAGAACAGCACTTCTTACCCTGCTTAGACTCTTTGCTCCTTTCCTACCTTTCGCAACCGATGAGGTCTGGTCTTGGTGGCAAACCGGAACAGGTTCAATTCACAGAAACTCTTGGCCTAAGGCTGCAGAGCTAGAAACAGGCCTTGATTCAGGAAACTTAGATCTTCTTCCTCTTGCCTCAACTGCTTTGTTTGGAACCCGTAAGGCTAAGAGCGACGCTAAGGCTTCGATGAAGGCTGATGTTCTAGAGGCAACCATGAGTGCACCTCAGGAGACAATTGCACGCCTAGAACTAATCGCTGCTGACCTAAAGGCTGCTGGACGCATCCAGAACCTGAAGCTCAATAGCGGCGCTGAGTTCTCGGTCTCTGATGTGGTTTTAGCTCCTAGCGCTGAATAACTTTTCGCTATCAACCCCTAAAAGTGTCTGGTGTTGGGTCTAGGCTTTTGCTCATGACCTTTGAAAACGAAAACCCATTTGCCCTGCGTTCGACTCTTGAATATGAGATGCCGGACTTCTCTAGAATCAATGATGATTCTTACCTACCAGCCTTCTACGCAGGCTGTGAAGAACAACTAGGCGAAGTTCACGCCATTATCAACCAAGAAGAGATCACCTTCGAGAACACCATCGTTGCGATGGAACGAAGTGGTCAGATGCTGATGCGCATGCTGATGGTCTTTTATAACAAGTCTTCAAGCGACACCAGCGACCGCCTAGATGAGATTGAAGCTGAGATTGCTCCCAAGCTTGCCGCTCACATGGATGAGGTAAGACTCAACCAAGCTCTCTTCTCAAGAATCAAGCACTTGCACGAAAACCGTGACTCACTAGAACTAGGCACAGAAGACGCGTGGTTGCTAGAGCGTTACTACATGGACTTCACTCACGCTGGTGCACATCTAACCGATGCACAGCGTGAGGAACTAAAAGGCCTAAATGAAGAGCTTTCCACGTTAGAGACTCTTTTTGGAAAGAACCTTCTGGCCGACACCAACACTCTTGTTGTTGAAGTTGATGACGTTCAGGAACTAGATGGTCTATCCGAAAACGAAATTGCTGCTTGTGCGGCAGCTGCTAATGCAATAGGACTCGAAGGTAAATGGCTTGTTGGCATGGTGAACTTCACCGGTCACCCACTGCTAGCTAGCATGAAGAACCGCGGGCTACGTGAGCGTGTGATGAAGAACTCTCTTCTGAAGGGAAATTGTGACGAAATAGACAACCGTCCGGTTATTTTGCAGATTGTCAAGCTTCGCGCAAAAAGAGCAGAGCTATTTGGCGTGAAGACTCATGCTGAACACGTTCTTCAAGACCGTAACGCTCAGAACCCTGAGAACGTGCACAAGATGCTCAAGCAGATTGCTCCTGCAGCAGTTAGAAACGCTAGAGCTGAAGGTGCAGATCTTCAGAAGGCTATTGAAGCAAGTGGTGAGAAATTCACTCTTGAGTCTTGGGACTGGGATCTATACACCGAGAAGGTTCGTCTAGCTAAATACAACCTAGACACTTCAAAGATGAAGCCATACTTTGAACTAGAGCGCGTCCTGCACGAAGGTGTCTTCTTTGCAGCTAATAAGCTCTTTGGAATTACTTTCAAGGAACGCAAAGACATCAAGACCTATCACCCAGAAGCTCGTGCATTCGAAGTATTCAACGAGGACGGCTCAAAGCTTGCGCTGTTCATTGGTGACTTCTTTACTCGTGACTCAAAGCGCGGTGGAGCTTGGATGAACAACCTAGTAGATCAGAACCACCTGCTCGGTCAACTTCCTGTTGTGGTGAACAACCTAAACATTCCTAAGCCACCAGAGGGTCAGCCTGCACTTTTGACCTATGACGAGACCACTACTTTGTTCCACGAATTTGGCCACGCGCTGCACGGATTCCTCTCTGATGTGAAGTATCCAAGATTCTCTGGAACTAGTGTTGAAAGAGACTTCGTTGAGTTCCCGTCTCAGGTAAATGAGATGTGGATCACCTGGCCAGAAGTTCTTGATAACTACGCAAGACACTATGTCACCGGTGAGAAACTTCCTCAGGAATGGGTAGATAACCTCAAGGCTGCCTCAGCTTTCAATGAAGGCCACGCAACTACTTCTTATCTTGCTGCAGCCATTCTGGACCTTGCTTGGCACTCACTGCCAGCAGATGCGACAGTTACCGATGTTGAAGAGTTTGAGGCTAAGGCGATTGCGGATTACGGACTGGACTATGCACCAGTACCAACTCGCTACCGTTCAACATACTTCTCACACATCTTCGCTGGCGGTTACTCTGCCGGATACTACGGATACATTTGGTCTGAAGTTCTAGATGCAGACACTGTGAACTGGTTCAAGGAGAACGGTGGCATGACTCGTGAAAACGGTGAGCACTTCCGCCAGAGCCTGCTAAGTCGCGGTGGTTCATTGAACTCAATGCAGATGTTTAGAAACTTCCGTGGTCAAGATGCAACCATCGAGCCACTACTGAAGCGTCGCGGACTACTTTAGAAACTTAGGTTTCTTTAGTTTCAATAAACCAAGTACTGCAAGTCCTGTCAGGATTGCCCAGAACGCTGCCCCTACCGAGAAGAAGGTGACAGCGCTTGAGGCAACCAAAAATGTGATGACAGCTGGAATTCGCTGCTCAATATTTTCAGTCATGGCTGCAAAAGAATTAACGATTGTCGGTAGCAACGCTAAACCGCTTGCTGCAAGAAGTAGTTCTCTTGGTGTCTGATAAACAAAAGCAATAGCAACACCAGCAAAAATGGCGAAGATTAGGTAAACCACTCCTCCGCTAACCGATGCTAACCAGCGCTTCTTGGGATCTTTGTGAGCATGCTCGTTCGCATTAAGGGCAGCAGTAATTGCAGCCAGGTTCATGACAAAGCCTCCGAAGAATGAGACAAGAACTGTTCCTAAGCCGGTAGTGACAAGTGAGGATCTGAACGGAACTTCGTAACCATAGGTCTTCATGATGGCAATGCCAGGAATGTTTTGTGATGCCATTGCAACTAGATAGAGCGGAAGCGCAATTGTGAATACGCTGGCTGGGCTAAAAGTTGGCTGGAAATAGGAGATGTTTATTGCCCAGTCTGCAGATGTAACGCTAAGTCCTTGGTTTAGACCAATTAGCGCGAAGGCAAGGACAATAGCGACCGGTGAAGCCCAGATTGGAGCTAACCAGTAAAGGATTAGCCAGACTGCAATAACTGGTAGCACAAGAGCTGGATAAGAAGCACTTGCCGCAAATGGTGCAACACAAAAGCTAAAAATAACTCCAGCCAGCATTGCACTTGCTACGGATCTCGGAATCATCGAAACTATCTCACCGAGTTTTGGCCAGAGGCCGGTTAGCGCAAGCAATAGTCCCGCAATGAGGATTCCGCCCATTGCGTTGGCTAAACCAACACCGCTGACTGCTGAGCCTGCAAGTAGTGCTGCTCCAGGAGTGGACCAGACAACCGACAGGGGCATCTTGTGACGCCAACTGAGAAAGATGGAGAGTAAACCATAAGAGACCAGCATCAAGGCAACCATGCCTATGGTCTGCTCTTTAGTCGCACCGAGAGCTACAAATGCGCTTAGGAAGATTGCAATGGTAGCGGCGGTTCCGGTAACGCTTGCTACAAATCCTGCGACTATTGGTGCTCTTAAAGCTGAGCTAGAACTCAATTACTAAGCCGACTTCTCTTGTCTAGATGACTTAAATGGAACAATCTCTGGTTGCTCACTACCTTCAACAACACCAGCGGTAATCTTGACCACGCCTTGCGCTGCGCTACCAGGAATTTCAAACATGATTCCAGCCAAGGTTTCTTCCATAATGGCTCGAAGTCCACGAGCGCCAGTTTCGCGCTTGATGGCTTCCTCAGCAATTGCATCTAAAGCATCGTTATCAAATTCAAGTTCGAAACCATCTAGTTCAAACATTCTCTGATACTGCTTGACTAATGCATTCTTAGGTTCGGTCAAAATCTGAATCAGCGCTGGCTTATCCAATGGTGTCACTGAAGCAAGAACTGGAAGCCTTCCAATGAACTCGGGAATCAAACCAAACTTACGAAGATCTTCCGGTTGGACTTGGGTGAAGATATCGGTCTCTTCATCTTTGTTGCGTATCTCAGCACCAAAGCCAATACCCTTCTTGCCGATACGTCCCTGCACGATAGTCTCTAGACCGGCAAAAGCACCGGCAACGATGAAGAGAATGTTGGTCGTATCCATTTGAATGAATTCTTGCTGAGGATGTTTGCGTCCACCCTGAGGAGGGATAGATGCAACAGTTCCTTCGAGAATCTTTAGTAGTGCTTGCTGAACACCTTCACCAGAAACATCTCTAGTAATCGAAGGGTTCTCGGCCTTTCGAGAAATTTTATCGATTTCATCGATATATATGATTCCGTGCTCGGCACGTTTAACATCTCCATCAGCAGCTTGATAAAGCTTGAGCAGAATGTTTTCAACGTCCTCACCGACATAACCGGCTTCGGTCAAGGTGGTGGCATCTGCAACTGCAAAAGGAACATTTAGCTTCTTTGCAAGAGTCTGGGCCAAGTAGGTTTTACCACAACCAGTAGGGCCGACCATAAGGATGTTCGACTTAGCGATTTCAATTGCATCATGTTCTTTGCCTGATGCAGTTAGCGTGCCACGAGAGCGGATTCGCTTGTAGTGGTTGTATACAGCGACAGAAAGAGCCTTTTTAGCCTGAGTTTGGCCGATTACATACTCGTCTAGGAAATTGAATATTTCTTTTGGTCTAGGAAGTTCAAAGTCATCCGCTGGCTTTGAGGGTTTACCCATCTCTTCGAGAATGATCTCATTGCACAGGTCGATACATTCATTACATATGTATACGCCTGGGCCTGCGATAAGTTTGACGACCTGCTTCTGCGTCTTAGAGCAGAAGTTGCATTTAAGCATGTCGCCAGATTCGCTGAGTCTAGTCATGTGAAAAGCCTACATTTACTCTCAGACATTGCCGCTTAGGCATGGCTGGCTCAAAAGCATAAGGGCCAGGCAAGGTTTATCCCTGCCTGACCCTTGCTGCAATATGTTTACTTAATCCAGTAGATCTTTGCGTCAGTTCCCTTGTTTGCTCCATAGACCTTAGCTCTAATGACCTGAAGTCCTAGAGTGCCCTTAGCCGCCGTAACAGTTGTTGTGACAACGCCGTTGGCATCTGAGATGTCAGACCACTCAGGCACATCATCACCTTCACCGTAGGCTTCGAAAGTTACTGTGGTTCCCTTAACGGCAGCCCCAGCTAGGTTCGTCAACTTGAAACTAATTACTTTAGAAGTTCCAGCCTTTACCTTTTGAGTTGGCACCAAAGCGGTCAACTTTGGGTTTACAAAGTGTAAGAACACTAAGTCCTTATCCTCGCCACGCTCAGCTGATTCAGTCGGGTGAGCGGACATGCTCGGGGCCAAAGTGGTCTGTAGACACATCGTGTCATCGCCACAGGCAATGCCCTTGGAATACTGGTTTAGCTTGTTGATTGCTGCCGGGTACTGCTCCCCTGCAATGTTCCAGTTCTTCATTGTGTAGGTGGCTTTTCCAAATGAGTCAGTTCTACCGATTAGCGCTGTTTCACCGGCACCCATCTGTGGCTGATCACCACACCAGTCGCGAACAATTGAACTGGTGTTTGGTCTGTTGCTACCCGGGTAGTTGGTGCTCATGGTAGTTGAGAACGTGGTCTTACTGCAGGAGTACTTCTTGTTCACAATCAAGTAAACAGTTGCGTTAGAAATCGCAACACCAGCAGCGTTGGTGTATTTGAAGGTAAGGGAAACATCGCCCTTGATATCTGCATACATAGCAAAAGCATTAAGCCCCTTGCCGTAGAACTGATCCCAGTCGCCTTTTGCATCGGCAGTTAGATTCACACTGTTGGTAGATCCAGGCAGCGGGGAGACAAGACGCATCACGTACGAGCCACTAACAGGAGCGACATAGCCAGCTGCCTGTGCCGGCTGAATAGCTAAAGTTCCTATCACCGCAAGAGTTGATAAACCTCCAGCAATTAATCTATATATCTTCTTATTCATTTGATGCCTTCCATTAGTTTTGCTCGCACAAGCCCTTATTTTGCATTAACTTTGCCGACCCCATCAATTGAGTAATAGCGTACCCAATCCACATTCATAGTTGCTTGATTCAGAGTTGGGTCGATACTTCCACCGAACTGTCCACCCATAGCCAAATTTAGAATTGCATAGAAACTAGGATCTTTTCCCTGTGCATCTGGCCCAAATGGCCATCTTGCCAGACCTGAATCAGATTTACGCATGCTGTATACAACATTGTCGTCTAAGAAGAATGTAATCTCATCTGGCTTCCAAAGCATTCCATAGCGGTGATAGTCAGCACTCAAATCAACCATCGCATCACGAGTGCCGCCTTTGTATTCGTGAGCCCCGCTGCTGTTGGCATAGTGCACTGTTCCGTAGTTGATAGTTGGAGCTGAGCCCTTGTATTCCATAATGTCCAACTCACCACAGCCAGGCCAAGGTTTAGTTGCGATGTTGCTTCCCAGCATCCAGAAAGCCGGCCAAGTTCCATCTCCGGCAGGAAGTTTGATTCTTGCCTCGATATAGCCGTAGGTAAAACCGACCTTGTTGTAGGTTGAAATTTTTCCACTCAACCACTCACACTTACCGAAGTAACAGGAGTAGTTTGTTGAACTTGTTTGCCGGTTAGCTTGGATAGTTAGATTTCCCTGGCTAGATCCATCCTGAGTGTTCTTAGAAGCTAAGTAATACTCTCTCTCACTGTTTCCCCAACCACAGTTGTTATAGGGAGCACCACAGCCATCGGTTGTATCTGCTGTCCACTTAGCTGAGTCTGGAGCACTACCTTGAACACCATTGAATTCATCGGACCAAAGCAAGGTCTTTACTACCGGTTGTGGTTCAACTCCTATGGTCAACAAGCGATCGACTGGAATCGAAGCAGAGTAGAAATCATTCCCAGGGGCTAAAGCTCTAATGATGCAATCACCTAGAGCCTTGGCATGCACTGAAGTCCCAACTATCGAACAGATGGTTGGAGTGAGGGAAGTAAAAACTGCATTAGGCCCAGCCGCTACAGCGTAGAGCTGTTGATCCTCGGCTCCAAGATACATGTCTGTCGGTTGTCCAAAGAGTATCGAATTTCTGATCAAGGCAGCCTTTGGAGTTGCTGAAATCGTCAGCGCAGATGAAAGAGATTTCCCACTGATCGACGAAACCGAGAAACGATAGACCGAGTTGTTTGATAATCCAGTGAATCTAACCGAGGTAGCTTTCGAGGACAGAGTCTTTACACTCTCCCATGTTCCCTTGCTAGCGGAAACTCGATAGCCGGTTATTTTGTATTTTTGGGATGCAGTCGCCTTTACCCATTTCACAATTACAGATGTGTTTCCTGCAACGGTTGAAATGGTTTTAGGTTTAGGAATTGAAGAATTAACAGTTGCGGCATTGGTTACTCCACCAACAGCTAGCAAACCAACTACAAGACTCGACATAGCGAGAAGCCGGATAACGTTGCGCAAAAGTGTCCTCAATAATTCCATTGCAGACGTTTCGCACAAAACGCTGTTATCAGGGTAACAGAGTGCAGCTGATAACCCTCAAAGCTAAGCAACTAGCAAAAGGAGTTGACTAAGACTTTCTTGAAGTAAGTACCTGGTCAATCAGACCATACTCAAGAGCTTGAGCAGCTGTCAGAATCTTGTCACGCTCGATGTCCTTGCTAACTTGCTCCTGAGACTGCTTAGAGTGCTTGGCAATGGTTTCCTCGAGCCAGACACGCATACGCATGATCTCAGCAGCCTGAATCTCAATGTCAGATGCCTGACCACGGCCACCACCACCGGATGCTGGCTGGTGAATCAAGATGGTTGAGTTAGGAAGAGCAAGCCTCTTGCCAGGGGCTCCACCGGCTAGCAGAACTGCAGCTGCAGAAGCAGCTTGACCAAGACATACGGTCTGAATCTGAGGTTTGATGTATTGCATGGTGTCGTAGATGGCAGTCAGCGCAGTGAATGAACCACCAGGTGAATTGATATACATTGTGATATCGCGATCCGGGTCCTGTGATTCAAGAACCAGTAGCTGAGCCATGATGTCATCAGCTGTTACGTCATCCACCTGTGCACCAAGGAAAACAATTCTGTCCTCGAATAGCTTGGTGTATGGGTCAAGGTGACGGTAACCGTAAGGAGTTCTCTCTTCAAATGAAGGAAGGATGTATCTGGCTTCTGGCATGTTTTTAGCTGTCATTAGAGTGTCCCTTACTTGGTGCCTACGCCAGTTGAAACTGCTGCGAATTCTTGAATGTGATCAACGAAGCCATACTCCAAAGCCTCTTGAGCATTGAACCAACGGTCACGGTCACCATCTGCCATAACTTGCTCAACAGTCTTTCCGGTCTGCTTTGCAGTGATAGCTGCAAGCTGCTTCTTCATGTCGTTGATTAGGAAAGCCTGAGTCTGAATGTCAGCTGCTGTTCCGCCGAAACCACCAAGTGGCTGGTGAAGGAGTACTCGAGTGTTTGGGGTTAGGAAGCGCTTGCCTTTGGTTCCAGCAGTTAGAAGGAACTGACCCATTGATGCACACATACCGATACCAACAGTGACAACGTCGTTTGGAACATACTGCATGGTGTCGTAGATAGCCATACCTGCTGTGATAGATCCTCCAGGCGAGTTGATGTATAGGAAGATGTCCTTGGTTGAATCCTCAGCAGCAAGAAGCAGCATTTTGGCACAGATTTCGTTTGCATTATCGTCGCGAACGTCATCGCCTAACCAAATGATTCGGTCCTTGAGCAGTCTTTCGAAGACGTTGCTCAGTTGAGTATTTTCAGCCATCTATAGTTCCTCTATCTTTGTGTGTTGCCTAATCAAGATAACCGAGGAAACCGCTAAATCTTCGCAGTGTTCGCCACAGGCAAATTTAGTCGTGGTCGTGACCCTCGTGGTTCTCAGGAGCGAAACCATCATCAGTCTTAGTGAATTCTGCTAGGTCAACCTTCTTGCCAGCGCTGTCGGTGACAGTAGCGGCCTCAAGAACAATCGACAGCGCTTTGCGACGGGCAACTTCAGCTACAAATGAAGGAATCTGACCCTGCTCATCAACTACCTTGACGAACTCGTTAGGCTCCATGCCGTAAGACTGGCTGGCCTGGATTAAGTACTGAAGAAGTTCGTTCTCGTTGACTCTGACCTGCTCTGCTTCAGCAATCGCATCGAGCAACATCTGAACCTGGAAGGACTTAGTTGATTCAACGATTACCTCTGCACGGTGTGGGTCATCGCTTGCTTTACCTTCGCCTTCAAGGTGACGCTCAACATCAGCATTAACCAATTCATCTGAAACTGGAACTTCAACCAGAGTTAGAAGTTGTTCGGTTAGAAGTTCACGAGCCTGAAGACCTTGGGTGTATGACTTGCTTCTCTTGATCTGCTCTTCGATTGAAGAACGAAGTTCAGCGACAGTGTCGAATTCACTGGCCATCTGAGCCCAAGCGTCATCTAGTGCTGGGAGCTCTCTTTCCTTCACTGCATTTAGTGTCACAGTGATTTCAGCTTCCTGACCAGCTTTATCGCCACCAACAAGTTTGCTCTTGAATGTAGTGGTCTCGCCTGCGGTCAAAGTATCCAGTGCATCATCGATGCCATCTAGAAGAGAATCGCTACCAATTTCGTAAGAAATATTCTGAGCCTGATCGATCTGTTTTCCATCAACTGATGCAATTAGGTCAATAGATGTGAAGTCACCTTTTTGTGCTGGACGCTCAACGGTTACTAGAGTTCCAAAACGTGAACGAAGGCGGTCAATCTCTGCTTCAACTTCACTGTTGTCTACCTTGATGGTGTCAACAGTTACTTTCAAACCTTTGAACTCAGGAAGTTTGATTTCAGGTCTTACTTCAACTTCAATTTCAACTACTAAATCTCCAGCAAAAGTCTTCTCATCTGGAGTTGACTTCACATCAGCTGAAGGCTGACCTAGTGGGCGAAGTTTCTCTTGCTCAATGGCTTTGCGGTAGATGGAATCAAGTCCATCGTTGATTGCGTGAGCCAAGATTGCTCCACGACCAACTCTTTGATCCAGGATTGCAGCTGGGATCTTTCCCTTACGGAATCCAGGGATGTTTACTGTCTCAGCGATGTGCTCGTAGGCGTGATCAAGACTTGGCTTGAAGTCAACTGGGCTCACCTCGATGGTTAGCTTCACACGGGTTGGGGTTAGGCGTTCAACTACAGTCTTCAACGGTATCTCCTGAGCAAGGTTCCACTAAAAGTGAACCGGTTTTGTTTTACAAAAATGGTCGGGGTGACAGGACTCGAACCTGCGATATCCTGCTCCCAAAGCAGGCGCGCTAGCCACTACGCTACACCCCGGTGGTTTTTATCCTCACTTACGCAAGAACAAAACAACCTTGGTAATCCTAACCCATAGAATGTATTTGCGCTTAAAGTTATTAAGCATTGCGGATGTAGCTCAATGGTAGAGCCTCAGTCTTCCAAACTGATGGTGCGGGTTCGATTCCCGTCATCCGCTCCAATTACCGCTGGCAGCCAGGACACCAATAGAGTTTCCGGGTTGCCATAAGCTCAATAACGACGGTTCCAGAGCACCTCAGGCAGCCCAAACCCTCTCTTTTATAGACATAGTTTCGGTCAGCCTTCTTAGGCTTTTTAGTCAGCAACTCTTCTCGGGTGATCATGAAACCGGTCTTCACCCCCACTTTCATCAACTTCACTGAGTCTTCCCACAGGGAAACTATCTGTTCATTCGAAAGTTGATTCCCTAAGACATGAGGGCTTATCCCTGCTCGAAACAGAATCTCTGCGCGATAGACATTTCCAATTCCACTGATGACATCTTGGTTCATCAACAATATTCCGATTGGGCTCTTGGATGACTGAACACGGTCAATGAACTTCGCTTGCTCAATCTTTTTAGTGTCGGGGTTAGTAGGGTCTGGGCCAAGTCGTTTCTCAATGAGCTTTACTGACTTGGTATCAATAACTTCACAGACGGTAGGTCCTCGAAGATCGGCAATATTTTCATCATCAAAGAATCTAACTCGAACTGCTCCGCTGAGAGTGTCTTCTTTTGCTCTAGGGACAAATCTCCACTTACCGTAAATACCTAGGTGGACTCGGCAGGTCAATTTGTTATCGAAATCAATGAACAGCTGTTTACCGATTGCCTTGACTCGCTTTACCTTTTGACCTGAAATCAGTTTTGCTTCCGAGGAAAAACGCCCCTGCGGTGAATCAACTTGGACCGGTTTGCCTTTGAATAACCTATTTAGTTCATTAGCGATTCGTTGAACGGAATGACCTTCAGGCATAACTGTTAGAGAATCTCACCGGTTTGTTCGTAAATCCCGATCTTGCCGATTCTCCGAATGTGTCTTTCATCCTGTGAGAAAGGTTCAGCAATAAAGGCATTGACTAGCTCAAGAACTTCTTCCTGGCTGTGTTGACGAGCACCGATGGCAACCACATTTGCATCGTTGTGTTGACGAGCAAGTTTTGCTGTGTCCTGATTCCAAACCAGAGCTGCCCTGATGCCATGAACTTTATTAGCTGCAATCTGTTCCCCGTTACCAGAGCCGCCAAGGACGATACCTAGAGCCTGAACACCAGCATCCTCATCTGCTCGAACTGCCAAGGCTGCTGTAATGCAGAAACTTGGGTAGTCATCAAGGGGGTCATATTCCTTAGGTCCGTGATCAAAAACCTCGAGTCCGGCCTTAGAAAGCTCAGAAATCAAGAAATGGCTTAGGTCGAGACCAGCATGGTCTGTGGCAATGTGTATACGCATTTTTAGGCTTCTTTTTAGGGTTATCGTTGGTCAATACTAGGCTAGTTCCTAACGTCCCTAAACAACCATTGGAGTTTGTAATGCCTGCTGAAAATCTAACCCGCCTGGAAGCCATCGAGCGTGCCGAGCTAGTTGAGGTTTCCTCATACACAGTTGAACTAGACCTTCTCAAAGGTGAAGAAGTTTTTGGTGTAACAACAACAGTTAAATTCAATAGTCACAAGATCGGTGCCTCTACTTTCATTGATGCAATCACCAAGACCGTTCACCGCGTTACCTTAAACGGAAAAGACTTAGATGTCTCAGCGGTCAGCGATGGTATTCGTATTCAGTTGGATAACCTCGAAGCAGAGAATGAGCTAGTTGTGGTTAGCGATAACCCGTACATGCACACCGGTGAAGGTTTACACAGATTTGTTGACCCAGTAGATCAAGAGGTCTACCTATACACCCAGTTTGAAGTTCCAGACTCAAGAAGAATGTTTGCAGTCTTCGAGCAGCCAGATCTAAAGGCGACCTTCCAGTTCACTGTTTCAGCACCATCGAAGTGGAAAGTTATTTCTAACTCACCAACACCAACTGCAGTTGACCGAGGCGATGGCACAGCTATCTGGGTATTCGCGCCAACTCCTAGAATTTCTTCATACATCACAGCACTTATCGCAGGCCCTTACTCAGAGTGGCGAGACAAGCTAACTTCAAGTGATGGCAGAACTATTCCACTTGGTGTCTATGGAAGATCTTCACTGGCTAAATACATCGATGCTGATTACATCTTTGATAAGACCAAAGAAGGTTTCACCTTCTTCGAAGAGCAGTTCCAGTATCCATATCCGTTTGAGAAGTATGACCAGCTCTTCGTGCCTGATTTCAACGCAGGTGCGATGGAGAACGCAGGAGCTGTCACTATCACTGAAAGCTATGTCTTCCGAGGAGCAGTAAACGGCTTCATCAAGGAACGAAGAATCATCACTGTTCTTCACGAACTTGCTCACATGTGGTTCGGTGATCTTGTCACTATGCGTTGGTGGAATGACCTATGGCTGAACGAGTCATTCGCTGAATACGCTTCATACCTTGCAACTGCGGAAGCCACCGAATACAAGGAAGCTTGGACTACTTTCACCTCCCACGAGAAGTCATGGGCATACCGTGAAGACCAGATGCCTTCAACTCACCCCGTTGTTGCAAACATCCGCGACCTAGAAGATGTTCAGGTTAACTTCGACGCGATTACCTACGCAAAGGGTGGTTCAGTACTAAGACAACTTGTTGCCTGGGTAGGTCAAGAGAACTTCATGAAGGGTCTAGCTTCTTATTTCAAGAAGCACGCCTTCGGTAACGCAGAACTAGTAGACCTACTAACTGAACTAGAACTCACTTCAGGTCGTGAACTTCGTGACTGGTCAAAGCTATGGCTTGAAACATCAGGAGTAAACACACTTCGCGCAGAACTAACCGAAGATGCCGATGGCAAGATATCAGCATTCTCAATCTTGCAGACCCACCACGTTGATTACCCAACTCTTAGGCCGCACCGTCTAGGTATTGGTTATTACAACAACCAGAACGGCAAGCTAGTTCGCACTCACCGAGTTGAAATCGATATCGATGGCGCTAAGACTGAAGTTCCAGAACTTGTTGGCACAACTCGTCCAGACCTAATCCTGCTAAACGATGGTGACCTCGCCTACGCAAAGCTTCGTCTAGATGAGCGTTCATGGCAGACCACTTTGGATCACCTAGCTGACTTCACCGATTCACAGGCAAGAGCACTGCTTTGGGGCGCAGCCTGGGATTCAACGAGAGACGCAGAAGCTGATCCAAAGGACTTCATCCACCTAGTTCTAAAGAACATTGCCACCGAATCGAACGCTACCGCGATGATGACACTGCTAAACCAGTTGGTCACTGTTCAGAGCATGTATTTGAAGCCTGAAAACAGGGCTGAATACAAAGCCACCATTGGTGATGCACTGCTAAAGATGGCAAGAGCAGCAGAAGCAGGTTCAGAAGCTCAGCTTCAGTTCCTAAAGTTCGCTCCTCGCTTTGCTTCAACTACTGAGCATGCAACTGCTCTTCGAGCAATCCTGTCTGGCGAAGAGAAACTTGCTGGACGTGAAATCGACACTGACCTCAAGTGGGACTTGCTAACCGGTCTGGTTACCTTAGGTGCTGCAGATGTTGCGGAGATTGATGCGATGTTGGCAACTGACAACACTGCAAACGGCCAGAAGGCCGCAGCTCTTGCTAAGGCATCGGTACCGACTGCAGAAGCAAAGGCCTCGGTATGGCACACCGCAGTTGAGACTAATGAATGGTCAAACACCATCCTGCAGTATTCAACTCTGGGCTTCTCAAGAGGCGCAAACATTGAACTTCTTGCACCTTTTGTTGATAAGTACTTCCAGGACGTTTTGAAGATCTGGAACACTAAGACCTTCAAGATGGCAGAGTATGCAATTGTGAATCTTTACCCGATTTCAATCGCCACCCAAGAGCTTGCTGATAAGACCAGAGCGTTCTTGGACACTGCTGAGATTGTTGCGATTCCTGCTCTTCGTCGTCTACTAGTCGAAAACCTTGACCCAATTGACCGTGCTCTAAAAGTTCAGGCACAAGATAACTAGTTATGGCTATTGACGATTTCACTGGTGGGGTTCACACCTTCTACCTCAACTGGGGGCCAGCTATTCGTATTGTGCTGGCTGTTCTGTCTGCGTTAGTGCTTCGTGCAGTTTTACAATTCTCAATTCGAAGGCTGATAAAAGGCGTTGCGCTAAGTGTCAAAAAAATCGAGGGCAGTGAACATTCACCAGTAGCGCAGGCAAGACTGATGCAGCGAACTAGAACCATTGCATCAGTTCTTGGCAACCTTGCTACCTGGGGTCTAACCTTTGCAGTGATTAGCGTTGTGCTCTCAGAAGCAGGCGTCTCCCCCGGCGCGATCTTTGCCGGCGCTGGGATTCTAGGTGCTGGTCTTGGTTTTGGAGCTCAGTCGCTGGTTAGGGATCTAATCTCTGGATTGTTCATTGTCTTTGAAGATCAATACGGTGTCGGTGATTCAGTTGATTTAGGTCAAGCTAGCGGAGTGGTTGAAAGTGTTGGTTTGAGAGTCACGCAGGTGCGCGATCTTGAAGGAACGCTCTGGTTTGTTCGTAATGGCGAAATAGTTCGAGTTGGAAACCAGTCACAGGGTTGGGCGAGAGTGGTAATTGATGTTGCTCTTGAATACAACAGCAACTTGGACAAAGCGCATGAGGCTCTAACTAAAGCGGCTAAGTCGCTAGGTAAAAATGAAGCGCTAATTGGTGAACCTGAAGTTTGGGGCATAAACGCTCTAAATGGTGATCAAGTTATCGTTCGACTAGTTCAGAAAACTAAGCCTGAAGATAAAGATGACATCGCCAGAGAGTTACGAAAGCTAGTCAAAGCCGAACTCGACAAAGGCAAGATCAAACTTGCCACTGGGCAAAACTCAATCTTTGTTAATGTCAATAGCTAATGACTGAAAACGAATTTGAAGATAAGGACAGAGTTGAGACTCTGCGAATTGTCACCAGTACCGGTAAAGACGTTGAAGGCTTCCTGTACGAATTAGTTGGTGGCAAAGAATTCTTTAGAAGCCTCTGCGCAAAATTCTATGAAGGTGTTGCTCAGGATGAGATTCTCAGACCGATGTATCCAGAGGAAGACCTAGGGCCGGCGGCAGAGCGGTTGCAACTATTCCTAGAGCAGTACTGGGGAGGACCTAAGACTTATCAGGAACAGCGCGGGCACCCTCAACTAAGGCTTAGGCACCAACCTTATAAGATCAACCCTGCTGCCAGAGCCGCTTGGGTAAAGCACATGCGTGAAGCTTTGGATGCCCAGAAATTACCGGAACTTTATGATGCCCAGATGTGGGCGTATCTTGATCGCGCCGCGACTGCGATGCTAAATACTTTTGAAGACTAGTGAGAAGTTGTTACGTAGTCTGTTGCAAACTTAGAAAGCACGTGCCCATGCGATGGGCTAAGTCTTAGCCATTCACCTGAAACATACCAAGGGACTTGCTCCCCCTCTAGGAGAAAACCAAGTCCAGCTGCCACAAATGCAGCACCTGCCGGGATTGGGAATTTATAGTCAATTGCTCTTGACCAAATCTCCCCTCTGATGCGGGCAGCCAGTGGACCGCCGACTGATGCAGGAAGAGTCTGCGCCACTTCAGCAACACCTTTGGTGGCCGCTGCCGTTAATTCCTCTTGACTGAAATAACCACCGAGCTCCCAACCGCTTCTTGTCGGAGTTTCATTACTCCAATGCACTTTGTAATCGCTCGCAGGAAGTCCAATGCCATTTGAGGTGCCTGTCTGGCCGGTGACTTTTGCCAAGCGGTTCAAAAGGCTAAAGCCCTTTTCGCTATTAGGGTCGCTATCGCCATTTAGCAAACTGGCGAATTCTGCTATTGGGTATGAGAGGTCGAATTCTGTTGGTGTCTTTAGCGCTAGGGTGCGCAAGCCAAGGATAAGCGGTGCCGTATCGGCTAGTTTCAAACTATAGGTTGGGGCAACATAAACAGTCAGGACATCCCCGTATGCTCTAATCCTGACTCCGCCATCGGGGTCCATCTTTTGAGCTCGGTTGATGTATTTAACCAGGTCGTTTAGGTCTTCTGCCTCGGGCAGTTCAAAGAAATTCTTCATCGCCTAACTAAACTAACCTGTGCGGGCCCAATCAATGAAGATATGGAGTTGTTTTGTCAGAATCTATGCCGATACCGGAAGACCCATTACAGGAGCTTCTAGATACTCTAAAACTTTCTAGAGTGGCTAGAACTAGAGAAGATATCTTTATTGGGCCCAGTAACTTTATGCCAACGGGCAGAGTCTTTGGAGGGCAACAGTTAGGGCAAGCGCTAGTTGCTGCCAGCAATACTGTTGAACCAGATCGATTCATTCACTCCATGCATGGTTATTTCCTAAGAAGCGGCAACATGGATTTGCCAATTACCTACTCAGTAGACCGAATAAGGGACGGACGATCTTTCAGCACCAGAAGGGTGCAGGCATATCAAAACGGTGAACCACTTTTTTCTAGCATCTATTCATTCCAGGTAATTGAAGAGGGCTTAGAACATCAGGATTCTCTCCCCGAAGGAATTCCTGAACCTGAATCATTACCGGCTTTGATTGATCTAGTTGCTGATTTGACTGACCCTTCAGCGCAGTATTGGGCTAAAGCTCGACCATTCGATATGCGACACATTGAGAAATCTATATATTTCTACGTTGAAGGAGAGCATGTTGCCCATCAGGCGATTTGGTTTAAAACAATTGCCCCACTACCCGATGATCAAATCCTGCACAACGCTGCTCTTGCTTACGCGAGCGATTATTCACTCTTGGAACCGATCTATCGAAGACACGGATTAGTTTGGTCTCATCCTGGACTAATGGCTGCAAGTCTTGACCACGCGATGTGGTTCCATAGACCTACCAGAGTCGATCAGTGGTTGCTATACGTGCAAGATTCACCGAACGCTAGAGGCGCTCGAGGGCTATCGCTTGGAAAAATCTTTAATCGAGCTGGTGAACTAGTTGCAACAGTTGCACAAGAAGGCCTGGTTCGAATTCCTAAAGGCTAATTAGTCTCTGGTGAGTCGACGATATGTTGATCTGTGCGGCTTAGCAGCTTCTGGCCCTAATCGAGCAATCTTGTTCTCTTCGTAGGCTTCGAAGTTACCTTCAAACCAGTACCACTGGTCTGGATTCTCGTCAGTTCCCTCGTAAGCCAAGATGTGAGATGCAACTCGGTCTAGGAACCATCTATCGTGCGTAATCACAACAGCACAACCAGGGAATTCCAGAAGAGCATTTTCAAGTGATGAAAGTGTTTCAACATCTAGATCGTTTGTTGGCTCATCGAGAAGCAATAGGTTTCCACCCTGCTTCAAAGTCAACGCCAAATTCAATCTATTTCTTTCACCACCGGATAGCACTCCAGCTGGCTTCTGTTGATCTGGCCCTTTAAAACCAAAGGCAGCCACATACGCACGCGAAGGCATAGTTACGTTACCTACCTGCAAGAAATCAAGACCGTCAGAAACTACTTCGAAAAGAGTCTTAGTTGGGTCAATACCTCCACGAGATTGGTCAACATAAGAAACCTTTACAGTTTCACCAATCTTGAGATCTCCCCCATCCAATTTCTCCTGACCGATGATGGTTTTGAACAAAGTAGATTTTCCAACACCGTTAGGACCGATAACTCCGACAATTCCGTTGCGTGGAAGTGTAAAGCTCAAGCCATTGATGAGAGATCTTCCTTCAAAACCTTTTTGCAGGTTAGTTGCTTCAAGAACTATATTTCCAAGACGAGGGCCAGGTGGTATTTGAATCTCTTCGAAGTCCAACTTTCTGGTTCTATCCGCCTCAGCCGCCATTTCTTCGTAGCGAGCCAGACGAGCCTTTGATTTGGTCTGTCTTGCTTTTGGTGAAGACCGAACCCAATCCAGCTCATCACTGAGACGCTTAGCTAACTTCGCATCCTTCTTGCCTTGAACTTCTAATCTTTCCTGCTTCTTTTCAAGGTAAGTCGAATAGTTTCCTTCGTAAGGGTAAGCGCGGCCTCTATCTAGTTCTAGAATCCATTCCGCTACGTTGTCTAGGAAGTATCTATCGTGAGTAACAGCTAGCACAGCACCTGGATACTTAGCGAGGTGTTGTTCCAGCCAAAGCACTGATTCAGCATCGAGGTGGTTTGTTGGCTCATCTAGAAGCAATAAGTCAGGTTTTTCTAACAGCAACTTACATAAAGCAACCCGACGTCGCTCACCGCCAGAGAGGTGAGTAACCGGAGTGTCCCCTGGTGGACAACGAAGTGCATCCATTGCCTGGTCTAGCTGTGAGTCTAAATCCCAAGCGTCTAGGTGATCAATTTCTTCCTGCAGAGTTCCCATCTCAGCCAATAGCGTGTCGTAATCAGCTTCAGGGTTAGCGAGTTCTGCGCTGATTTCGTTGAAACGGTCTAGCTTTCCTTTGATGTGTGAAACAGCTTCTTCAACGTTTCCAAGTACTGTCTTCTCTTCATTTAGCGGTGGCTCTTGAAGCAAGATGCCTACGCTGTGTCCCTGAGCCAAGCGAGCTTCGCCGTTTGAAGGAATGTCAAGGCCGGCCATAATCTTTAGAACGGTTGATTTACCAGCACCGTTGGGTCCAACCACACCGATCTTCGCGCCTGGGTAGAAAGCGAGGGTCACATCATCGAGGATGACCTTGTCTCCGTGCGCTTTACGCGCCTTAATCATTTGGTAAATGAATTCAGCCATGGAATGTATTCCTCAAAAATAAATGCGACACCCAACTATTCAAGGTCGCTTTGGATAAGTTTATCCGAGATATGTATAGGCGTCAGGAGCCTAACAATGCTTGCTTGTCTAATTGGGTGTCGCTTCCGCTGGCTGGGTAAGTTAGGGGAAACCGCAGCCAGAAGTCTTTGGATCTAGGCTATGGCCTTTTTCTTGACCTTGGTCTCTTCTTCCTCGAACTCTTCTTCGACAACAGTTTCTGGCTGCTCTTCGCGAGTATTGATAGTTCTCACAAATGTTGAGGAACCCCAAACCATGTCGTGACCTAGCGTCTCAGCCTCGATTTCGACCGAAGTTCCAGCCCTTTCCCCGTTATCCCAATCACGAACACGCAAGCGACCCATGACCACCACTCGATCTCCTTTAGAGATAGAGGTTGCCGAATTGATTGCCAACTGGCGGAACGCTGTCACGGTAAACCAATTGGTTTCGCCTTCTGTCCAGCGATTAGCTTGCTTATCAAATTTCTTGGTTGAAGCGGCTAAACGAAATGAGGTGATTGGTAGACCATCTTGAGTAACAAGGTGACGAGGAGTTGTTGCCACCAGACCGGTAACTGAAAAAGTATCGGACATTTATAAACCTTTCTGAATAAGTTCACCGTTTGGTGATGTCAGAAAGATTGGCAAATATTTCTAAAGCTTGCTGGAGTTATCCACAACTACTTCAAATAATCCAAAAACGCAGCTCTGGTCTTGGCCATCTTGCCACTAACTACTGCTTGACAGTATGCATTGCTTGGATTTTTGGAGAAGTAATCCTGGTGGTAATCCTCAGCTGGCCAGAAGATCTCTAACTTGTTTAGCTCAGTGACGATTGGTCCATCCCAAACAAGAGCTGCACGCTCAAGCGCATTTTCAAAGAGTGCTTTTTGATTGGCATCTGCATAGAACATGGCTGAGCGATAGCTTGAACCAATGTCATTACCCTGTCGGTTTAGTTGCCTTGGGTCGTGAACTGTGAAGAAGATGTCCAGAATAAGATCAGCCGAGATCACGCTCTCGTCGAAGATAACTTTGGCAACTTCAGCATGCCCAGTTCCTTCACCACAAACTTCTTCGTATGTTGGGTTAGCTTTGTGGCCACCTGAATAACCACATTCAACATCAATAACTCCCTTGAATTGAGAGTATGAGGAGTCTAAACACCAGAAACAGCCGCCAGCTAGAACAAATTCAGTCATGTCTCTAGCCTAGGCTGAATTGGTGAACAGAGTAGCTCAACGAAGACCAGGTGTCGGTGCAACCGCAGTATCTTTTGCTGCATTGCTTTTTGGGCTAAATGCCAGTTCTGTAAAAGTGATTCTGAGTACTGGAATTAGCACTGAGCAGTTGGTGCTTTTTAGAACTGTCTTCACAACAGTGCTTGCCGGAATTGCACTTCTGATTACCAACCGTAAGGCATTCAGAATGAGCATGAAAGAGATGCCGCTATTTATCTTCTATGGAATATTCGGTATCGGGCTAATGCAGTGGACTTATTCCAATGCAGTGAACCTGCTTCCAATTAGCGTTGCACTTCTAATTGAATACACCGCTATCGCACTGGTGCCAATTGTTGGAATCTTCTTATTCAAGGAAAGAGTGCTGCCTAGACTCTGGCTAGGTATTGTGCTGGTCCTATCCGGCCTTGCAGTTGTTAGCAACATCTGGAACTCAAATCTAGATCCGGTAGGTGTTCTCTGGGCAACAGGGGCAGCAATCTGTGTGACTATCTACTTCATCACCGGTGAACATACCCAACGCAAGCGTGATGCTATGTCTACGCTGTTCTATTCATTCTTAGTGGCCGCTATCTTCTGGGGAATCGTGAACATGGTGAATCCCTCACCTGGCTTCGAAGTAAATAAAGGGTTCCAACTGGCTGGAAATCTAGCTGGGATCAGTTGGCCGGTGTGGGCTGGGTTGCTATGGATTGGCATCATGGGCTCATTTGTTCCTATGCTTTTGGATTACATTGCCCTGGGTAATCTCTCCGCCACCGCAGTTGGTGTTATCGCAACAGCCGAGACAATATTTGCCTCGGCATTTGCCTGGCTTTGGCTCAAAGAGGATATGTCTAACATGGAGGTCTTTGGGGGTTTAATAGTTATTACTGGAATTGTGTTGGCTGAAACTTCAAGAAAGAGAACATAGATGGCAAAGCGAGAAATCAAGAACAACAGCCTGGCAATGATTGCAACTGTTGCCCTAGTTGGCATGTTGGCCTCAGCAATTGGATTCTTTAGCCCCGACTACTGCACTGTGCCGCAACAGGATGACTGGACTTCTTGTGCTGCTATTGCTCAGCAAAGAACGGTTGGCGCAATTGTGCTATTTGTAATTTGCTTGGTCGGCTTTACAGTTTCACTTTCTAAACGACGTAAGGGTTAGTAATGGTAAATTCTGCTGCAAAGATGCACAGTTCAACTCCAGCAACCAAAGCATTGCGCGATCAAGTTTTGAATTATGCGCGTGAGCGGATGGAATTAGATCCAGCGCCGCTGGATTACCCGCAGACTCTCAAGTATTTACAGCAGCATGCCAGTGGAACCATTTCTGAAGCTGGTCTCGGTGGGACCAAAGCTCTAAAAGTTTTTGAAGACGTTTTAGCGCCAGCATGTATTTCAACCGATCACCCTGGCTACCTATCCTTCATACCAACTGCTCCAACAGAAGCTGCCACTTTGTTTGATCTAGTTGTTTCGGCAACTTCCGTTTACGGCGGTTCTTGGCTTGAAGGGTCGGGTGCGGTATTTGCCGAGAATGAAGTTTTAGCCTGGCTAGCTAGTGAAGTTGGCCTACCAAAGAGTTCAGGTGGGGTATTTGTTCAGGGTGGTTCGCTTGGAAACCTGTCTGCTTTAGTAACAGCTCGTCATACCGCCATCCAAGCACGTAAGAAACAGAAGCAGAAGATGCCTAAGCGTTGGAGCATAATCGCATCCAAAGAAGCTCACTCTTCTCTCAAGGCGGCTGCCAGAGTCATGGATATCGATGTCATTACAGCTGATGTTGATAGCGAGGGAAGACTTAGAGGAAAAGCGGTCCTAGCCGCAGCTAAAAAGGCTGGCAAAGGTTTATTCGCTGTGGTAGCAACAGCGGGAACCACTAACTTCGGCATTGTCGACCGGTTGGATGAAGTTGGCAAGGCAGCAAAGGAACTTGGTGTTTGGTACCACATTGATGGAGCTTACGGATTAGCTGGAATTCTAGATCCAAAGACCAAACATTTGTTTAAAGGTTCTAAGCTTGCCGATTCATTTATTGTTGATCCGCACAAGTGGCTCTTTACCCCTTTTGACTGCTGTGCTCTGGTTTATCGAAATCCTAAATTAGCGGCAGCTGCACACACCCAGCATGGCGAGTATCTAGACACTCTGACTGATGGTGGAGACTTCAACCCTTCCGACTATGCATACAACCTCACCAGAAGAGCTCGTGGTTTACCGCTCTGGTTCTCAATTGCCACCTACGGCGTTGGTGCCTACCGAAAGGCAGTTGCAGAAAACATCTCAGTGGCACACAAGATTGCCGATGTTATTCGTAAGCGTAAAGATTTGACTTTGGTCAGAGAGCCTGAGTTGTCAATCGTTGTCTTTGAGAAAAGTGGCTGGGAGTTAGCCGACTATGAAGCATGGTCAGATCGGATTCTGCGACAGGGCCTAGGTTTTGTTACTCCAAGTTCCCACCAAGGTAAGCCAAATGCTAGGTTCGCAATCGTCAACCCTAGAACAGATGTGAAACTACTTACCAAAATCATTGACTCAATGGATGAGAAGTAAATGAAAGTATCTATCGCTAAAGCACTACCATCACTTTCCCGAGTGAAGCAGAGCAACAGAGCACCGATAACAGTAGCTCTCATCCAGATGCACTGGGAAAAAGATCAAGCCAAGCATCTTGGGAACCTAACCCAAGGCATCAAGCTAGCTGCAGAGCAGGGAGCTGAGATTGTCTTCCTCCCAGAACTTACTCTCTCCAGGTATCCTGCCGACAAGCTTCCAAATGGAAGACCAGCAGATATCGCTGAAGATCTGGAGACGGGCCCAACACTGAAGTTTGCCACTGAAGCAGCGCAAACCTTTGGTGTCTATGTTCACGCATCTTTGTATCACGACACAGAGTTAGGTGATGGTCGAGGACTGAATGTCGCAATTGTGGTGAACCCTACCGGTGAACTAGTTGCATACACCCCAAAACTACACATCCCAGTCACAGCAGGCTATTACGAGGACAAGTATTTCGCTCCGGGACCGAACGAACCAGATGGCTATCCGGTATACAACTTAGATTTCAAGAATGGAACAACTGGAAACTTTGGCTTACCAACCTGCTGGGATGAATGGTTCCCAGAAGTTGCCAGGGCTTATTCATTAGCGAATGCGGAAGTGTTGGTTTACCCAACCGCAATCGGTTCAGAACCAAACCATCCAGATTTTGATACTGCCCCACTTTGGAAGCAGGTCATCGTTGGTAACGGAATTGCTAATGGAACATTCATGGTTGTTCCAAACCGTTGGGGCAATGAAGGTGTACTTAACTTCTACGGAACAAGTTTCATCAGCGATCCTTATGGACGCATCTTGATTGAAGCATCAAGAGATCAGGATGAAGTTCTCATTGCTGAACTAGATCTTGATCAGAGACATGACTGGTTAGACCTTTTCCCATTCCTAGCAACTAGAAGACCCGATACATATGAAGCACTGGGCAAGCCGGTTGCAAACCCTAGAACCGACAGCGGTGACGGAGTTGATGGTGGTATTGCTGGAGTTGCAAAGGATTACCAATGAGCCTCTTGATGCCACCGGAGTGGGCAAAGCACTCGAGAACTTGGTTAGCTTGGCCAGCTGCCGACTATGCACAGGCTGAGGATGCATACCTTGCCTGGAGTGAGGTTGCAAACACAGCGGCTGAGTATGAACCGGTAACAGTGTTAGTTGATCCAAAACACTTTGAGATTGCAAAGAAATACCTGTCAAAAGAAATCGAACTTTTGGTTTGCCCACTGGATGACAGTTGGATTAGAGATTCTGGTGCAACCTTTATTTTCGATGAGAGTGAACTTGCAGCAGTGAACTGGGTTTTCAATGGTTGGGGTGCACAGACTTGGTCTAAGTATGCCCATGACGCCCAAGTTGCAACTTTCATGGCGAAACATGTTGGAGCAAAATTAGTCAACAGTGATTTAGTAAACGAGGGTGGAGGCATCCACACCAATGGCAATGGCTTACTTCTTGCCACAGAGACAGTTCAACTAGGAATAGAGCGAAACCCTGACTGGAGCAAATTAGAAGTTGAAGCAGAACTGAAATCAAAGCTTGGAACAGAGAAGGTCATTTGGATAAGACGAGGACTTACTCGAGATTATGAAACTTTTGGAACTAAGGGCCACATTGATATCGTTGCTTGCTTTGCAGATGAGAACACTCTCCTAGTTCACGACCAGCAGGATCAGTCTCATCCTGACTACTCAGTTACCCACGAAGTGATATCAAGACTTGAAGAGCAAACAGACTGCAGAATCTTGAAGGTGCCAGCTCCTAGGGTCCTAAGAGATGAGATTGGCATCGTTGACTACTCATACATCAATCACTACATACTGAATGATGCTGTCCTGCTCTGTGCCTTTGATGACACTAATGATGATGTGGCTAAGGGAATCCTCGAAGAGGTCTATCCAGGGCGCGAAATCAGGCTTATTGATGCCCGGCCGATCTTTGATCGAGGCGGCGGAATCCACTGCATTACCCAGCAACAGCCGGCGATTTAGAGCCCTACGGCGTGGGGTAAAAAGAGCCCCTAAAAAGGGCGTAAATTATCTATATGCCCCAAACCCCACTCCACGCTGAACACGCCCGTCTAGGGGCTAGCTTTACCGACTTTGGTGGCTGGGACATGCCTGTCCGATACACCAGCGATCTAGTTGAACACCAGGCTGTCAGAGAATCTGCGGGCTTATTTGATATCAGCCATATGGCCGAAATATTCGTGACCGGAGCAACCGCAGCTGGCTTTCTTGACTACGCTCTAGTCGGCCAAGCATCAGCCGTAGCAGTTGGCAAGGCAAAGTATTCAATGATTGTGAATGATGAGGGATTCATCATTGATGACCTGATTGTCTATCGCTTGAACGAGGATTCTTTCTTGGTTATTGCCAATGCTGGCAACAGATATTCGGTGGTTGATGCTCTCGGAGCTCGAGCGGTAACTTTTGGCTTCGAAGGTGTCGAAGATGTTAGTGATGATTATGCTCTCCTAGCGATTCAAGGGCCTAAGGCAACCGGCATATTGCAAAGCCTTACCGATACGGATCTTTCAACACTGCCGTATTACTCAATCGGAACTGGAATTGTTTCAGGCGTTGAAGCTTATCTCTGTAGAACTGGCTATACCGGTGAAGACGGTTTTGAAGTTCTTTTCAAAGCTGAAAGTGCAGTCGAGGTATTTACCGCACTTATCGCTGCTGGTGCTCAGCCATGTGGTCTAGCTGCCAGAGATACCCTGCGACTTGAAGCAGGCATGCCACTGTATGGGCACGAACTAAACCTAGACACCAATCCTTTTGAAGCCAACCTCGGTAGAGCAGTAAAACTTGATCGCACTGACGACTTTGTTGGAAAACAAGCTCTCATTGAAATTGCTGAACAACCGGTGAAAAAGATTCTGGTTGGTTTAGTCGGTGAGGGTAAAAGAGCTGCCAGGGCTGAATACAAGATTTATGCTGATGCTGAATCTGATGTTGCCATCGGTGAAATTACCTCAGGTGCCCTGTCCCCAACTCTGGGCTACCCAGTTGCTATGGCTTATGTAATTCCAGAGCTTTCAGAAATTGGTTCAGAGGTGAGTGTTGATATCCGTGGAACTAGGTTGGCAATGACTGTGGTCAAGCTGCCTTTCTATAAGAGAAAGTAACTAGAGGAAGAAAAGATGAGCAATCCAGAAAACCTGAAATACACCAAGGAACATGAGTGGGTATTAATCGAAGGCGATGTTGCCACGATTGGTATCACCGCATACGCTGCAGAGAAGCTAGGTGACGTGGTCTTTGTTGATCTACCTAAAGTCGGCACAGCAACTACATACATGAAGATCTGTGGTGAAATCGAATCCACTAAGTCAGTTGGTGAACTTTACGCGCCGTTAGATGGTGAAGTTGTTGAGACTAACGATGCAGTTGTCTCTGCTCCTGAAACCGTAAACTCTGATCCCTTCGGTGCTGGCTGGCTTATTAAAGTTAGATTCACCAGTCTTCCGGAGCTATTGACTGTTTCCGAATACAACGACCTAACTGGCGAGGCATAAACCTAAATGGTTCATGCTCACGAGGATTTCAAATACCGCCACATCGGACCCAATGCTGCTGATCAAAAGGACATGCTCGCTAGCCTTGGCTACAGTTCACTGAACGAACTATTAGATGCAGCACTTCCAGATGCCATCAAGTTCACCGGTGACTCTGCTCTTCCAGAGTCAATCAGTGAAGCTGAAGCTATAGCTGAACTTAGAAAGATTGCTTCTAAGAACAGAATTACAACTTCACTTATCGGTCAGGGTTACTACAACACCCACACGCCATCTGTTATCAAGAGAAATGTTTTAGAAAACCCTTCTTGGTATACGGCATACACGCCATATCAGCCAGAAATCTCACAGGGTCGCCTTGAAGCTCTTATTAACTTCCAGACAATGGTCACTGACCTAACCGGCATGAAGACGGCTAACGCATCAATGCTCGATGAGGGGACTGCAGCAGTTGAAGCAATGCTTATTGCTCGTAGAACCTCAAATGTTGAAGCAAATATTTACTATGCATCTAGTGACATTTTCCCTCAAACCAAAGCCCTGCTTGATCACCGAGCAGAGCCCCTTGGTATTCAAGTCAAATACTTTGACTTAGCCAACGCAGCAACAAACCCAGAAGTTCTAACTGGTGATTTCTTTGGTGTGTTCGCTCAGTATCCAGGTGCTTCAGGTTCAATTTACGATCTCACCGGACTATTTGCGTTTGCTCATGCTAAGAATGCAGCTGCTGTGGCCGCTGCTGACCTGCTAGCTCTCACGCTAATTACTCCGCCTGGAGAGATGGGTGCTGATGTCGTCGTTGGCACAACCCAACGCTTCGGTGTCCCAATGGGCTTTGGTGGACCACACGCTGGTTATCTAGCAGTTCGCGAAGACTTAGAGCGATCAATGCCTGGTCGTCTCGTTGGTGTTTCTGTGACCACCGATGGCTCTGCTGCATATCGTTTGACACTGCAAACTAGAGAGCAGCACATCCGTCGCGAACGAGCAACATCGAATATCTGTACAGCACAAGTTTTACTTGCCGTTATGGCTGGAATGTATGCGGTCTATCACGGACCAGCGAGACTCAAAGCAATTGCCACTGATGTCTTGACCAAAGCTCACTCACTTGCCAACACACTTCGTTCTGCAGGACTAGAAGTTTCAGAAGGTAACTTCTTTGACACCTTCACAGTTTCAAATGTAAAGGCTCAAGAAATATTTACTAAAGCAAGAGCCAAGAACATCACTCTGCTAGTTATTGACTCACAGACAATTGGAATCTCAGTTGATGAAACAACATCAAGAACTACTTTGAACGAAGTACTTGAAGCGTTTGGAGTTTCGCATCCACTAACCGATGCTGTTGCTGAAATCTCATTGCCGAGAACTTCTAGTTACCTAACTCACGAGGTCTTCAACTCGTACCACTCGGAGACAGCAATGCTTCGCTACCTAAAGCGTTTAGCTGACTACGACTTTGCTCTTGATAGAGGAATGATTCCACTGGGTTCTTGCACAATGAAGTTGAACTCAACCACCGAGATGGAAGCTGTGACCTGGCCTGAGTTTGCAGGTCTTCACCCATTTGCTCCTAAGGAAGATGTTCAGGGTTATCTAGAGTTGATTGGTCAACTAACTTCTTGGTTATCTGATGTCACCGGATATTCAGATATCTCTCTTCAGCCAAACGCCGGAAGCCAGGGAGAACTTGCTGGTCTATTGGCTATCCGTGGTTACCACCTATCTCGTGGGGATAATCAGAGAACTATTTGCTTGATTCCTTCAAGCGCACATGGCACAAATGCAGCTTCTGCAGTTCTTGCGGGAATGCAGGTTGTTGTGGTGGCTTGTGATGAAAACGGAAACGTAGATGTCGCTGACCTAAGGGCAAAGATCGCTGAGGCTGGAAACCAACTGTCTGCACTAATGGTTACCTACCCTTCCACCCACGGTGTTTATGAAGAAGCAATTGTTGACATCTGTGATCAGGTTCACGCTGCTGGTGGTCAGGTATACATCGATGGTGCTAACACCAATGCTGTTGTTGGCTATGCGAAGTTTGGTGAGTTTGGTGGCGATGTTAGCCACCTGAACCTACACAAGACTTTCTGTATTCCTCACGGGGGTGGTGGCCCAGGCGTTGGCCCTGTTGCTGCTAGATCACACCTGGCAGCTTTCCTACCTGGACACGCAAACGCACAGTCAGAACTTCCTAGCTATGGGCCAGTTTCAGCTGCACCTTACGGCTCAGCCAGCATCCTTCCTATTTCGTGGGCATACATCCGCATGATGGGTACGGCTGGACTAAAGGATGCCACTGCAGTTGCAGTGCTATCGGCTAACTACATTGCAAAGAAGCTAGGTGATGCATACCCGCTCTTGTATACCGGCAAGAGTGACCTAATCGCTCACGAATGCATCATCGATATTCGAGGTATTACTAGAGACACTGGTGTTACCGGAGAAGATATCGCTAAGCGATTGATTGACTATGGTTTCCACGCACCAACCATGTCCTTCCCAGTTGCTGGCACTCTAATGATTGAGCCAACTGAATCTGAACCTAAGGAAGAAGTGGACCGGTTTATACACGCCATGCTTCAGATTAGAGCCGAGATTGATCAGGTGGCTGATGGCAAGTATTCAATTGAGGAATCTCCGTTGAGAAACGCACCTCACACCGCCAAGCACCTAGTTGGCGATTGGGAGAGAAAGTATTCTCGTGAACTAGCGGTATTCCCAGCCAAGCAGTTTAGAAACAAGTACTGGCCTATTGTGAATCGAATTGACAATGTCTACGGTGATAGAAACCTAGTTTGTTCTTGTCCGCCTATCGAAGCATTCGCCAACTAGCCGAAGGAAATAAAATGCAGCAACTTCCAAAAACCGAACTCTCAGTTTCCAATCTTTGCTTTGGTGGCAATGTCTTCGGTTGGACGGCAGATCAAGACCAGTCATTTGCACTTCTAAACAGGTTTACAGAACTTGGTGGAAACTTCATCGACACGGCAGATGTTTATTCTGCCTGGAAAGAAGGCAACGAAGGTGGTGAAAGTGAAACCATTATTGGAAATTGGACTTCCGACAAGAACAACCGTGACCAGGTAGTAATCGCTACCAAGGTTGCAATGCTAGAGACCAGAAAAGGCCTAAGCGCTAAGAATATCGTTCTAGCTTGTGAAGACTCGCTACGAAGACTAAAGACCGATTACATCGATATCTACTATGCTCACTCGGATGATCTTGAGACTCCCCTAGAAGATACACTGGAGGGTTTCAACTCACTCGTCACCGCCGGCAAGGTTCGATACATCGCTGCTTCCAATTACTCCTTTGACCGTCTTGGTGAAGCTCTAGCAATTAGCGAAGCTCATGGTTTTGCGAAATACATCGCACTGCAGAACCGATACAGCCTTGTTGCGCGTGAGCCTTACGAATCAGATGGTGCTAAATCTGTTGAGACCTATGGAATCTCTGGACTTCCCTATTCAACCCTTGGTAGCGGTTTCCTCAGCGGTAAGTATCGACCAGGTGCCGAGGTTAGCTCGGCAAGAGCAGAAGGTGTTACCAACAACTATGTGAACGACACTAACTTCGCTCTGCTAGAAAGAGTTGAGAAAGTTGCTCTTCAGCACAGCGTTTCGACTACCGCAGTGGCTCTTGAGTGGCTTAGAAACCAAAGTGGAGTAACAGTTCCGATCGCTTCAGGTAGAACAATTGAACAGCTTGATGCTCTAATGCAGAGTGTGAAACTAAGTTCTGAGGAACTCAGCTTTATCGCTGGTTAACCTAGGTTCTCTTCAATCAACGAGATGATCTCTTGGGAATCAGGCTTAGTAGTTGGCCTAAATCTCTTCACTTCACCATTAGGAAGAATAAGGAACTTCTCAAAGTTCCATTTAACATTTCCCGCCTTGCCTTCTGCATCTTTAGTTTTGGTAAGGGCTGCATAGAGTGGGTGCGCGCTCTTACCATTGAGCTTTGCCTTCTCCGTCATCGGGAAGGTAACACCCCATGTTGTTGAACAATAGTTAGCAATGTCTTCGCTGTCTTTGAGTTCTTGGAAGAACTGATTCGAAGGCACTCCGATCACAGTGAAACCTTTAGCCTCATATTTCTTCTGGATGGCTTCTAACGCTTCATATTGTGGCGATAACCCGCATCTAGATGCAACGTTGACCACTAGGGTAACTTTCTTCGCCAGTGCACCGAAAGTCGTTTGGTTCCCAGCTAATGTGGTGATTTCTATATCGTTTAGGTCCATGGCGTAAGGCTATCTGATACAGGCGTAGTCTGACAGTTGGGAACACTAAGGAGATCAGATGGAGCTTCAGGGAAAAGTAGTCGTAGTTACCGGTGCTGGCAGCGGCATGGGGCGTGAGATTGCACTTGAACTGGTTAGACGTCAGGCAAAAGTGGCATTAGTAGATTTTAGAAAGGAGACACTTGCCGAAACCGTGAAGTTAGTTCAAGCGCTGGGCGGTCAATGCTCAAGCCATGTTCTTGATGTCTCCGATGCGAAGGCTGTTTTAGCGTTACCTGCGGCAGTTAGAAAATCTCTTGGCGAGGCAGATGTTTTGATAAACAATGCTGGAATCATTCAGCCATTCGTAAAAGTGAACGAGCTCACCTTGGAAGATGCTCATCACGTGATGAACGTTAATTTCACTGGGCCGCTGATGTTGACCAAGGCTTTCCTGCCATCACTTATGACCCGACCGGTCGCTCACATCCTGAACGTCTCTTCCATGGGCGCATACGCGCCCGTGCCTGGTCAGAGCGTCTATGGAGCATCCAAAGCCGCTATCAAGCTATTCACCGAAGGTCTAAGGTCAGAGCTTTTAGATACCAAAGTTGGAGTCACAGTAGTGTTCCCCGGCGCTATAGCGACGAATATTGCTGCTAACTCTGGCATGACCGCAACAGCACTATCAACTGAGAGCAGTTTTCCAACAACAGCAGCGGATGTTGCAGCCAAACTTATGGTTGATGCAATCGCCGATAACAAGCCAAGACTGGTTATCGGTAAAGACGCAAAGACAATGGATTTCCTAAGCAGGTTGAATCCGCTTTATGCGGCCAAGATGATCTACAAGCAAATGGGCTCATTGCTGAAGTAGAGATTAAATGAATAGTGGGTGGCTTTCGCCACCCACTATTTTTAGTTAATCTTTGTTGTTACTTGCGTCTAGCAGCAATTCTCAGACCAGCACCAGCTCCAACAAGGACAATTGCCAAAGAAGCAATTAGCCACGCGTTGTATCCGGTCTCAGCAAGAGTTGGCTCTACTACAGGCTCGACTACAGGTTCTGCAGGAACTGCATCCTTAGAGTCACCAGTGATGTTGTCGAATGTAAAGACAGAGGTCTCGAAGATAGTTAGGTCTGTTGAGAACTCAACTAGGTAAGAGTGCTGACCATTACAGTCAAGGTCATTCCAAAGGCCAACAGAGTTCCAGTTTGTAACTGCACAACCCTCAGATTGAGCCCAGTTGTTTGGTTCACCTTGAGCCCAGCTGTTATACAGTCCGTCTACTGGAGTGACAGTACCAAGCCCGACACTGAACTGGGCACCAATCTCAGGTCCGCCAGCCCAGTAGTAGTCACCAGTTGGCTGGCTGTCGAAATCGATTGGAGCTTTGTTCACAGCTGCACGAGCTTCGTTCACGAAACCCTTGTCATCGGTTGCACCGAACCAGATGCTTGGAGCACCTGACTTAGTTCCGATGAAGTCGTTTTCCGCAGCAGAAGTAATTGTTGCAAGGTAACCAGGCTTGCCCTGGTAAGTCATACCCTGTGCAGCGACAAGTGCATCATGCCAAGCAAGAGGAGTTTCAACATAGTCGTAGGTGTGACCAGTTAGCGGGTCATAGGTAGTTCCAGAAACGTAGTGAGTTACCTCAACACGCATTGACAAAAGGCTTGAGCTTGCAGCATCGCCTGGAGCAGTCCAAGAAACGTTGGTAGCAAGAGCTGAAACAACATCCGCAGTAGCACCGTGGAATGAAATCTCTGACTGAGCATCGAATGATGGGTAACCAGGGTTTAGAGTTAGCGCACTGTTGTTAGCAATGCTTAGAGTTCCAGCTCCAGCAACAAAACGAACGGTTAGATCACTGTCAGTGAAGTCACTGAGAGTAACTGGGACAGCAACAGATGTTCCACCTGCAACTGCTTCGTTTGGAAGGTCGACTGCAACCTTAGCTGCGGCCTGAGCTGTGCTCACGCCACCAAGAGATACAAGTGCTACTACAACACCTGCGATAAGTAGTTTGAATTTTGACATTTAAGGGCTTTCTTTGGTTAAAAAGTAATGTTTTATGTGTGTTGGGCGGGCCACCCAATTCCTTGTAAAGACTAGCAGAGTGTGCCCATTTGAACCCAGTAGCAGGTCCAGATTGCAAAGGCCTAGTAAAAACTAATTCTGGCTTTTTCTTCCAGCAATTCGGATAGCTAGAACTCCAATAATCAGCATTAGAGAGGCAATTAACCCCAAATTCCAAGGATTAGAGCTGTTTCCAGTTTCTGCTAGGGCTGCCTTGCTAGGCGTTGGAGATGGTTTGTAGGAGATAGTCGGGTCTGGAGTCGGGGTGATAACCTCTACCGGGCCATCAACATGCACCAAAGTTGATGCAGTTTCGTTGGTTCCCTTGGCGATCATTAGGTTATCGAATTCGAACCCGCCGCCACCGCTTTCAGTGAAAACTACCTTGTCGAAGCTTTTACCGGAAGCAGCAAAGACGTGGAGGTAGGCAAAAGGTTCACCTGAATCTCCGCCATCGACAGGATTGCCGAAGTAGTCAGCGACTGTGTACTGATTTCCGCTGGTGCTGTCTAGGTTTTGATTGCTCAAAGCACCCATCAAAGCGTCGAAAGAGAAGGTGCCAACCAGAGTGTCACCACTGTAGAACTGCATGAGGTTGGTGCCATCACCAGCACTCCACCACAAACCTAGGTAAGTAGCTGGTTCAATTAGTGTCAAGGTCATCGGAGCACCCGGCCAGACAGTTGCAAAGCCAGTACCTTCGCCGCCTCTAACAGGTGCCGCTAGTTCAGACGAAGCGCCGCCAAAGACATTGGCTGTGGTTGGAGTACAGGCGACATCAGTGGTACCAATGCCTGGCCATTCCAAAGGACAGCCCTGATCGAAGTTCATCAGGGTCCCGTTTACATAAGAATTTTGAACTGCTGGAGCATCAACATACGAACTTAGGTAACCTGCTGAATCATCAGCATTTGAAACTGAAACACCTGAAGTTAGTAGAAGTAATGAAATAACAGACGCTAGTGCGATCTTAGAAGTGAATTTAGGCATAGTTTTCCTCATCGATTTGAATACTTCAGAGACAATAGCCCTCTAAATCCGAATTAAACCAATTCTTCAAATGACTAATAAGTAACCATTCGGGATCTCATTGCTAAACCTACTCCATGTGGGTTCAATAATCCTTACTTAGGGAAGTAATCGCTGCTACCAGATGGTTTCTAATTCGGTTAGGAAGGATTTGACCAGGAGCAAATTGCCATTAGCCGTCAGGTGATGCTGGTCTACGAACAGATACCGGCCGTCTTTCCTTGAGTAGCAGTACTTGCCATCATTACAGAGGTACGGGAAAGGATCCCAAAGTGTTATCCCAGTCGCAGTTGCCAATGCTTTGTAGCTTTTCATGACAGGAGCTCTAAGTTGTTCTTCATAACCTATCGGCTGTTTGAAACCATAAGAGCAAATTGGGTTTATCTTGTTGAACCACTTATTGCATCTGTCAGCAGGGGTAATGAACACTGGCGTTGGTGCAGCCAAAATAACATTCAGGCCGTGGCTCTGCAGTGATTTAACAACGTCTGTGGCTAAGGCTAGTGCTTCAGCTCTCCCCGCTTCCCTTGCCGGAGCATTAAGTTGGCCTAGGAGCTCTTCTTTGTTAAACGGTCCATCCGATGCAGCCATCTTCCTAATCCTATTTGCGGGGACCCCTTTAGCCTTGCTCAAAACCTCTGATTTCAAGGCCTTAGCCACAATTCGTTTAGTGGAGTTAGAAAGTTAAATTTAGATAACAGCGCGTTTTAATCAATTCATTCCCATTGGGCATCAAGTATTCTGCAGATATGAACAATTTAAACGTTTTTTACTTCTTCCTTATCGGCACTCTCGGTTTTGCTTTTCTAGCATTTCGCTTCCTGACAAGCAAAACCCAGACCTTCCGCATGTTCGGAACCGGTCTTGCACTGTTGGCCATAGCATTTGGAATTTGGTCAGCTATCGTTTATTCACACCCAGCTGATCTAGCAGCCATGACTACCCTCGGAGTCATTCCTTTTGGCTTAGCAAACATTTTCTTTGTTGCTACCGGAACCTCCGACTTCGGAGCTCAAGCAAGAAGAACGCTACTTATAGTCGCCACAGTTGTTGTCGCGGCTCTTTTCATTGTGAGAACCTATGTGCATCCTTCGACTCCGTCATTTAGCGACAATGGATACTTCTACTTCAATGCAGACCCAATCGCAATCCTTCTATATGTAGTTGTCTTTGCTGGAGCCTTGATGCCTGCAGTCCACATCGTCACTCTGCACACCGCTGACAAGCAAACAGGAATCTTTACTCGTTTGTCATTCAACGTGGTGACACTTTCAGGTGTTGTATTGCTAGTGAGCGAAAGTGATGATTTGCAGTATCTAAATGGTTTTGTGATGCTTCTGGGCTTAATTGGGTTAGTGATTACTCACGCTCGTAAAACTCCTGAGTATCTCGCCAAATAGTTCAGTTGCAATCAGTATTCACATACTTTAGAGAACGCTTTCCTCTTCCAGCTGTCCTTGTTCTAGCTTTTGGAACAGCTGTGTTCATGGTTGCCGTGTATTCGCCAGAGCAACCTAATTCGGTCACATTTGTCCTGACCGGGTTGATTGCTCTGGCTTTCACCGCGTTCCTGCTTAGGCAACGAGTTATGGATGAATTCAAAGATCGCAGCCATGACAGCGCTAACTATCCAAATCGTCCGGTTCAACGCGGCGCTATCTCCATAAAGAATTTGGTTTGGTTAGGAATTTCCGCTTTCCTAATTGAAATCGGTTCTGTGCTTGAAATCGCCTACATTTCAGAGCATTGGCTGAGTGTGTTTTGGTATCTTTCAGTAATTGCTTTCTCACTTCTGACTGCATTTGAATTCTTCATTCCAAAATGGCTTAACCAGCATTTCACTGTGTATTTTTTTAGCCATCAGCTGATCTTCTTTTTCTTCAGTGCCTGGGCATTCAGCGTCTTTCTTCCTTCAGATTTCTCTAGAGCCATAAGTGGCTCCTTATCATTTGTTTTCATTATGGCAAGCCTTGAAATCATGAGGAAATATGAGATTCGTAGAAACTCGGCAGGAGAAGTTGTTGCCGACACCTACCTAGCTGTTTGGGGTAAGCGAGCCACCAACATCGCATTGGCTATAGGACTATTCCTCTCCGGGTTATTTGCAAGCAGTTTCGAGGGTGTTTGGCTTCTAATAATTGGAATCCTTGCCGGTCTTATAATTATTGGAGTTAGAAAATCAGAGCGAGCAGTTCAGGCTGCGACTATCGGGGGTTTCTTCGCTCTGGGATTGGTAGCGTATTTCTCGTGATTCCTGTTGGGGGAAAAGCCGAAGGCCTAATTCGTCTTCGCGATGAATTTGGAATGCCGGTTCCACCATTTATTGTCGTGCCATTTGCCGAAATCATCACAAACTTTTCAGTCCTTCACCAGAACATTTCAGAATTAATTGCTAATTACTTTGCTGGCGGAGATGAAGAGCAACTGACCAAGTCTTTAGCAAAAATTTCAATTGTTCTCGATGAAACAACTACCCAAAAAATCAGCAATGAAGTCAGATCTCAGGCTTGGGAAAAGGTGAGTTTCAGAACTTCAGCACTAATTGAAGATGGACCAGAAGCCTCATTTGCCGGTCAGTATGAATCATTCCTAGATGTCCAATACAGCGATGAAGAACTAAGAAATAAAGCCAGAGCCTGTTTTGAAAGCATGCTCGCACTTAGAGTTCTTCGCTACGCCAAAGATAGAGGTCTAAGGAGTTTTGATTTCGGTGGCTCGTTCATAATCCAGGAAATGTTTTATGGAACAAGTTCTGGAGTGCTATTTACCGAAAGTGGGTCTGGCTCCCTAAGCCTTCAAGTTAGTTCTTCCTGGCGTAACACTGTTGTTGAGGGTGAAGATGCTAAGGAACTGATTGTTCCTAGAGGCGAGATGGAATCGGCAGTTATCGCTGAAGAGTTTAGAAAGCTCTGCACACTAGCTCTCGAGCTTGAAGCCAGGGTTGGTTACCCACTTGATATTGAGTTCTCAGTTAGAACAAACCAAGTCATGTTTTTACAGATGCGGCCAATTACAGTCCCAAACCTTACATATTCCTTTGACTGGGATTCAACAAACATTTCTGAAAACTATCCAGGAGTTACCCTTCCCCTCACATACTCAGTTATCAGGGAACTTTATGCAGGGGTATATAAGTCTTTCCTTCGTCTACTTGGCACTCCGGAAAAACAATTACAGGCAGATGACACAGCATTCAGAAACATGTTGGGTTATCTAAACGGCAATGTGTATTACCGCATTACTAACTGGTACGAACTTCTAAAGTTCCTGCCGGGCCGGGCTAATCAAGAGTTCTTTGAAGCAATGCTGAACCCAGTTGTTAAAAAGGGTGAACGTAAAACTAAGCGTCGAATGGATGCTAAATCACTCTGGACACTAATCAGATTCATCTGGCTGCTGTCTAGATCAGAAGCTAAATCTGAATCTTTCCGAAGAAAATTCTCAAAAAGATTAGCCTTCTTCAAGAGCTACCACTATGAGCATGTAAACGTTGCAGAACTTCTCGATGCTTCTAAGAAGGTAAGAAACGAACTGCTCTCTGAGTGGGCAGTTCCTATCCTTAATGATGTAAAGCTGATGGTTTTCCATGGCATTCTAAAGAAATACTTTTTCAATTCAGAAGATCAGAGGGAATACTTAGCCTTCCTGCAGGGGCTTACCGACAGAGCCAGCCTCAAACCCTTGGAGCAACTATCTCTAGTAGGAAAGACCATCGCTGAAGCTATGCAGAGGGAAAATGTTAGTTCAATTGGTGAGTTGAGAACTACTCCAAGTTGGATTCAAGTTTCCAAAGCAGCAGATGAATACATCACGGCCTTTGGCTCTCGAACTCCAGGCGAACTAAAACTTGAATCTGTTCGCCTAACCGATGACTTGGGCGATGTCTTGAACATGGCTCTAAAAGCCCATGAGTCAGCCTTCGCTGACTATACAGAGGCGCATTCCAGCGAAGTATTTGAAGCACCTAAATTGGCTTGGCCACAACACATCAAGCAGTACCAAAGACCGATTCTTCGCTGGGTAGCGAATAACACTCGTAAAGCCATCGACTGGAGAGAACGATTCAGATTCAATCGCGCTCAGACTTTCGATTTATCCAGGAGCATGTATGACGCGGTGGGTAAAGTCCTGGCTGCTGAGAACCTGCTAGCTGAAAGCAGAGACATCTACTGGCTCACCGAGTCTGAGATTGATGAGATAGTTAACGGTCACGCTTGGAGCCTTGACGCAAAGGGTTTGGTCTCTTCCCGTAAAGTACTATTTGATTCCTATTCGCAGAACAAGATGAGCCTTGCTGTAAAAGGCGCTGGCGTAATAGCCCCAGCGCAACTATCCCCTGTGCTTCCTCTTGATTCAGTTGATGGCTTAGCGGGGAAAGGTGTTGCCCCCGGAGTGCTCACTGCCGAAGTAATCATCTGTACTGAATTTGATCCAACAGTTGATGTTAGAGGCAAGATTTTAGTTGTGCACCATATCGATCCTGGTTGGACCCTGCTGTTTACTCAGGCAGCTGGAATTGTTGCTGAACGCGGTAACGCGTTATCTCACGCTGCCATCATTGCTAGAGAGATTGGTATTCCAGCAGTTGTGGCAGCTCCCGATGTCACCTCAATTCTGCACTCAGGCGAAATCATTACCATCAATGGAATTACAGGGAGCATCATTCGTGAATCAAATTAAATTGCTTGCTAAAGAAATCGGTTGGGCAGGCAGCGTAACTCTACTGAGTTTGCTATCTGCCTGGACTTCTATCTACTTCATTCTTGAAGGTAACGCTAAATATGCAATTGCCTTCTCTGTCCTGGCTTTTCTCTTAGATACCTTTGATGGCTTTCTAGCTAGAAAACTTGGAACCTCAAGCGAATTCGGTAGATACCTAGACAGCATGGTCGATGCAATCAACTACTCTCTATTGGCTGCCCTAGTTACCGAACGCCTACTCATTCCAAACAGTTTTGGTTTCTTAATCGGTTTTCTTATTTTGGCCTGTGGAATTTTGAGACTTGTTCTCTTCACAATCAAAGGTTTTCAAGAAGAAGGCAGCAAGCTCTACTACACAGGCATTGTTACCCCACACCTAAGCTTGGCAGTTGCTCTAATCTTTTTAGTTTCAAAGATTGTTGAAGTTCCGGTTTTTGTTTCAGCATTCATACTTATTGTTTTGGCACTTGGCCAACTGTCAACGCTGAAGACTCTAAAAACCGGTGTGCTGCTGTTCTGGATTCCAGCTTCAGTGTTCTTAGCAATTGGATCTTTCTTATGGTTGAAGTAATAAACGATCTAGAACACTTCACCGCAGTACTTCCTGAAATTCATGAAACAGGTTTGAGCGACCCAAATCTAACTCCACGATCACTTGAGGCGCTGCATGAGATAGCAGCAAAGGGAGATTTAGTTCTTATCAAAATCAGTAACCAAGTCGCTGGCTGGGGAATCAGAGAAGAGCTGACTAAGAACTTCAAAGAAATAGGCATGATGTTCATAAAGCCCGAATACCGCTCTCCATCTTCCTTTATAGCCTTGGCAAGGGGCTTAGCAAATGACCCCTGTGCAATGGTGCTAGCTACCTACGATCAAGCACTGATTAGGCAAGCGGTCCTGGAATTTAACTTTCGAGAAGCCGGATTATTAGAAGTGATTATTAGAAGCCGTGGCAAATTTATTACCAAGCGCTTGGCTCGAGCATCGAGAAAAGCTGTCAAGGAGCACAGAAGCCAAGGTAAAGCACTTTTTGCTATTAGGGGGAAACAATGAGTCTCGGGGATCTCATACTATACATCGAACTATCACTGTTATTTGGGGTAGTTTTTGCAGCAATCGAAGTTTCTAAACGGAAATTTAACCTGCCAACCGAGATCATGCGAAGAGTTGCGCACATCAGTTCAGGTTTACTGGTCATCATCGACTACCTAGTGCTTCCAGCAATTCCTTTTGTCGTCATGATTACTTCAGGTGGAGTGCTGTTTTTTGTTTTAAGTAGACTCAACCTATTTAGCTCCATAAACAATGTTCAGAGGCATACCTACGGGCAATATGTTCTAACCTTTGGATACCTAAGTGCTTATCTAATTTCACTGAACAAGCCTGAGGTATTTATTCCAACTGTTTTGATTCTTAGTTTTGCCGATGCCTTAGCTGGACTCTATGGAACATTAACCAAAGCAAATAACAGAACTGTTTTGGGTTCGGTTGTGTTCTTTATCATCTCGCTAGTAATTCTGCTCTCCACTGGAACACAAATACTTCCAGCTTTAGTTATCGCTACATCAGTGACGCTTGTTGAGAGGGTAACGCCGCTTGGCTTTGATAATGTCACCGTGCCATTAGCGACCGCTTTACTACTGCTTGCGTTTTAGGCTTAGTCTTCGCATCAAAATATCAGTACCCAGGTGCATCAAGACTGCTAGAACACCGGAGGCAAGAAGTACTTCAAAGGGAACTTTGAAGTATAAAAAGACAAGTCCGGTGGAAAGAATTCCATCCACATTATCGAAGACCCTCTGAATCAAAGAAGAAACCTTGGAACTTGCCTGAGCACTGGTTGCTATTCCTAAACGCCTCTTCACAAAACTATTTAGAATCTCACCAACCAAATAGGCCAGTGTTATTGCTGGACCCAAAACAAATGGGCTATTCAGATAAACCGAAGAGATCAGGTCCGAATTTTGCACCTGCTGATTCAAACCCAGAGTTACTAAAGTCGCAATGACAAGGTAAATAACCAAACTTCTAACTGACTTACTTTTACCGATCAGTGGTTCGCCTCGAAGTTTGAGACCACCATCCAGAGGTATATCTAGTTGTCTAAGCCAGCCCTTCCTCATACAGAGAATCAGCATGAAGCCTGAGAAAGTAATGGGCAACAAAAGACTGAAAGCCTGGGCTAGAACCAGAAGAAATGTATTCGACTCCAAAGCCACCAGTTACCTCCCCCGACTCCAACAACCAACTATTGCCCTATCAAGATTAGCCAAGTGAATCCTCAGATCATGAGAAACATACTGACTTTGCCTAGTTGATGTTGAAAATCTAAGCCTGAGCTGCAATTACTCCATCTGCAAAAAGCTCCCGAACAAGATCTTCATCAGCCAGTTCAAGGTCAACCAGCACTGCAGGGTAGTTCAAGAAATGTTGACTGATAAAGCAAGGACCAGGAGCAGTTTGAACCCAAGCATCTCTAGTAATTAGATCAGTCATTCGAACCGCCAAGACTCTGCCCTTTGGAGCTTTATCGCCTAGTAGAGACATATCTTTCTTGCTCAGAGGACGTTCCCAAGCCACAGATACTCCATTGATGCACCACTCATGCTGTGGACGGAATTTAGAGGTTTCATCCCTTACCACTTTGCACCCCGTCGTTTGAGAGGCGAGGGCATCTATAAATGACCAATCAACCATGATTAAAGATTAGAGCGCCCTCGGCAGGAATCGAACCTGCGACCAAGAGATTAGAAGGCTCTTCTGGCACCTTCTGTTTCCCTTCATTCATAAGGATATCACTCCTGACCGATTTTCCTGTGCGATTAGGCAGCGATTAACTGTTTTTAGCGTTTGGACTTAAGTCGAACGATGCAGTGACCGAAGATCTAATTGGATTGTAAGGTTCCACAATTATTCCAAGTTCTTCTATGGTAATTTCTATTTTTTCAAAAACCTGTTCATCCGTTGGGCCATCCAGACTAAAAGTTTCTGAATGCCCACCATTCTTCCCCATCTCCTTACGCCCAAGGAATGCTGGTAAGCCAAGCTCTTTCCTTATCCAGCGCAACATCAAGGTTTCTAGGTTTTGTACCTTCGATCCATCCACGCTATACCAAGCTCCGAGGAGCTCCCAAGTCCGACCATACCCTGCCAGTCGATCTGACTTACGGTCAGGGTTAGTGATTCCAATTTTTCGAGCCCTTAATTCATTGTTTGAAATCAGATAGAAGAGCCCCGGCATTGAAGGGTTGTAACCCGATTGGGCGCAGAAAGGGCACCCGTTTCCGCTCATCCGAGCATAAATTGCACTGTCATAGGAATGGTTTTGATCACATATCCAAAAAATCTTCTTGCCGGATCCCGCAGACACAGACTCCGGCTTCAGGTCTCCGTTTTTCTTGAAGTCCCACTCTTTAGCTAAATCCGGATTTATTGTGGCAAGGTCATTAATTCCGAGAATGACCTTTCTACCACTGCATTGAGGACACCCAGCCTGAGATCGATACGCAATTATTTGCTCGTAAGCATGGCCCTTAGGGCAAACCCAGTGGGCGGTCGACATATCAGAAACGCCAACTGATTCTGGTGTCAGTTCACCATTCTTTTTGTGATCCCATTCGGCAGCCAAATAAGGTTTAACAGTTGCGAGATCATTCCAGCCGGCAAGAATTCGCAATCCCGAGCAATAGGGGCACCCTGTTCCATTTGATCTTGAGCTGATGATTGCAGAGTAAGAGTGATTGTTGGGGCAAACCCAGGAAACTTTTTGGCTGGATTTCGGAAAAACATCCTTTGGCTCGAGCGGGTGGTTACGCGGATAGTCCCACTCGCTCGCTAGCAAAGGGTAGATGGTGGCTAGGTCTGTTTCTCCTGGGATTACTCTAGAGCCCGCACAGAAGGCACACTTTCGTCCATGTTGTCTGTTGTTGATCGACGAGGAAGAAGAATGCCCCTGAACGCATAGCCAAAAAACAACTTTTCCAGAACCCGCTGTGACCTGCTGAGGAGTCAATGGGGCGTTTTTTGAGTAATCCCACTCGGCAGCAAGTTCAGGGTTCACAGTTGCCAGGTCGTTTATTCCTGGTGAAACTTTTTGCCCAACACAAACGGGGCACCCGGTTTTTCCTCGATTCGCTATTTTGGCTTCGAATGAATGCCCCTGAACGCATAGCCAAAAAACAACTTTTCCAGAACCCGCTGTGACCTGCTGAGGAGTCAATGGGGCGTTTTTTGAGTAATCCCACTCGGCAGCAAGTTCAGGGTTCACAGTTGCCAGGTCATTAGCTCCAGCGAGGACAGTTTTTCCTGCGCAAATTTGACAGCCCCCTCCGCTTGTGCGCCTTAAGATAGAGAGCTTGTATGAGTGACCATTAGAGCAAATCCAATGGCGAGCCGAGCTTCCTCCTGCTAATACCTCGGATGGGTCAAGGCCGCCATTACCCAACTTATCCCACTCAAAAACCAAGTTTGGATACTTGGTTGCCAAATCATTGAAACCGGGCCAAACTTTTTGTCCTGCACAGAACGGACAGCCAACACCTTGCTTTCGAATTGCAATTTGAGTTTGAAACGAATGTCCAAGTTTGCAAAGCCAATGCGCCTTCATTGCTGCCCCACCCGTCACTTCTGTTGGAAGCACCGGCGCGTTTTTTGAATAATCCCACTCGGCAGCAAGTTGAGGGTTCACAGTTGCAAGGTCATTAAGTCCTGCCAGAACCCGGCGACCTACACAGTATGGGCAGCTGAATCCGTTCTTATGTTTCCGTATCTCCGACGAAAATCGATGACCAAGATCACATACCCAATGCGCTTTGAGTGCGCTCCCTATTACAAGGGCTAGAGCAGGTGGCCCATTATTCAAATCAAAGTCCCAACACCTAGCAAGGTTAGGATTCTCCTTGAAAAGCTGATGATTGACTTTTTTGGCCATAACTAAAGGCTATTGATTTCCTCTGAGTGAATCAACCTAAAGGGTAATCCCCCAGAGGTATCAATTTGGCCACTGGATGGCCCTGCTACCGTGACAAATACATCTGGACATTAAATGACATGTAGATAACTTTTAGGGCCTAATGTCTATATGTGCAAGGGTATGTTCTTGACATACACATGTGATCACTGCGCGAAAGAGGATTGGTTCGACTTGCTGGAAATTGCCCTTGGGGACGCAATCCGAACCCTGGTGCATACTATTCTCCGCAGGCTAGACTCGACTGACCTAAGGTGACAAGCACAATTGTTCCTAATCCCGTCAAAACTCTTTTCATATCTATCCTTAACGTTTACGTACCGCTGATTAATTTGGCACTAGAGGTTTTTACTACAGTTTCGTAACCTGGTTTGCTTACAGTCACTCTCAAACTGATTGAACTGCCTTTGTCTGATACACCAGCAAAGTATGTGTTTCTTGTGGCATCTAGGATTGGGTCACCGTTTCTAAGCCACTGGTAAGAAACAGTTGCTTGCTTGTCGAAGATTACTGGCGTGGAGTTGAGCATTCTGCCAACCTTTGCAACTCCAGAGATGCTTGTCTTCACGTTCTTTAGAACACCCAGCTGCACAGTGCTACCCGCATCTTGACTAACACAGTGGCTAACATCTTTCAGATACAAAGCACATACCTTTGCGGAGAGATTAGAGCCAAGATCTTCAGAACCTATTAGGTATGTTCTTGAAGTAGCACCAGCTATTTCAACACCATCTCTAAGCCACTGATAAGAGTAATCAAACTTGCCATTCCTATTAGAAGGACCAACGTAAGCCTTCTCACCAACCTTGAGTGTTCCAGTAAAACTTAGTGAAGCAATCTTCTCCTTAGGCTTCACTGGAATTACAGCATCACTAGTCTTAGTCTCAGAAAGGTAACCCTCTTTAGATCCAGTAACTGAGACGCTAATCCTCTTCAAGTAATCAGACTTTTGAAGAGTGTATGAGCTTGAATTAGCGTTCGGAATAACAACGCCGTCACGAAGCCAGTGGTAAGTAAGTGTTGTTCCGGAGTCCCATTCATCAGGCACTGCGCTAACGTTGCTACCGATAATAAAACTTCCAGACACTGAGGGCTTGGGGGCTAATTCAAGTGGTTTGGGTTCGAGGCTAAGGATTTTTCCTGAATTTTCAGGCACGGATCCCTGGCCATAGTAGTTAGCACCCCAGCAAGTCAGTATGCCCCTTTCGTCAACTGCGCAATTATGCACGTACCCTGAAGTTATCTGTGTAATCTTTCTTAATCCACTAGGCACATTAGTTTGACCCCAACCGTTGTAGCCCCAACAATTTACTTCTCCTTCAAAATTGAGGGCACAAGTATGGTACCCAAAACCTGAAGAAATTTTAATCACTCTTCCTAAATCGTTGGGCACTGAAATTTGACCGAAGGAGTTATCTCCCCAGCACCTTACTCCTCCTAACTCATTCACCACACAGGTATGAGCTACTCCTGCAGCAATTTCAGAAACTTCACCCAAATTATTCGGAACTGTGGCCCGTCCTTGCCTATTGTCCCCCCAACATTGAACTGAACCGTTGCTGATCACAACGCAAGTATGGTAGTCCCCCGCGGTTATCCTAGTGACCTTGCCTAAACCACTAGGTACATTAGTTTGTCCAACGGAATTGATGCCCCAGCAGGTAACTTTGCCTTGGTCATTTAGTGCACATGTGTGGAAAATACCCGATGCCATGAGGGTGACTTTCCCTAGGTCACTCGGAACTGGAGTTTGGATGAAATTTCTATCGCCCCAACACACAACTTTACCCATCTCTGTGAGTGCACATGCATGACCGCCACCCGAAGATATTTGAGTCACTCGTCCTAAATTGCTTGGCACTGTTCTTTGCCCAAAGTCTTCGCGACCCCAGCATTTCACGGCACCTAAGTCGTTTATGACACAGTTGAATTCCTGGCCAGCAGAGATAGTTGCTCCAGTCGCTTGAATGGGTCCATCCTTAGGGAAATGAACTTTCTGTGGAATTGATGGGCCTTGAGAGAAAGTTCCATTACCTTGCTGCCCTGTAGCGTCATAACCTCCCCAACAGTAGACATCTGCCGAAGACCAAGCGCATATTGCTCCGGCACTCGTGCTTTCGAACTGCACTCCTTCGGAGATTGAAACCTTGTCTACCGGTCCAGGCAAGTTTACTTTCGTAGGTGTGGATGTTCGAGCTTGAAACCAGCCATTGGTTGTAAGTGAACCGGATTGGATTTGCCCTTGTTGGTTTGATCCCCAGCACCATACCTCTCTGTTCTTGATTGCGCAAGCCGTGGCACCGCCAGTGTCTAAGTAAGTAACCCCTGAAATAGATGCCTTTACTGGAACTGCTGAGCCCACATAACTTCCTATTGCTGGTGCCTCATCACCTAGAACGCCCCAAGTCTGAAATCCCCAGCAATATGCATCTCCTGAATTAGATCCACCTAGAAGAGAACAAGTGTTTTCAAAACTAGCTGAAACTTGGGTTGCCTCTTTAGAACCAAAGCCGCTAACAAAGACTGGACCAGGACTGTTTGAGAAGTTACCATTGCCAAGTTCACCCCATATAGATTTACCCCAGCATTGCATCTGCTTTGATTCAAGAACTGCACAAGTATGAGATTCTCCAGAAGAAATTTGAATTGCAGGACCTGCTAACCCCTGAACTTCTGACGGGTAGGAACTGTCTTGAAATGGCAATCCATTGCCAAGTTGGCCGGTGTTTGAAGTTCCATATCCCCTAGTGTCACTTCCCCAACAGAAAACCTTACCTGCAGAAGTTACTGCACATGTGTGATATGTTCCAGCACTTACAGACACTGCATTTGTAAGTCCTTGAACTTCAACCGGGATCCAGGAATTGGTGGTCGAACCGTTGCCGAGCTGACCTGAAGTATTGTCTCCCCAGCACATAACAGCCCCAGATTTCAAAACGGCACATGTGTGCCAAGTTCCTGCAGAAACGTCCACTGCGTTACTAATTGAGTCTAGGAATACCGGAGACGCCGTCTTGCTCAGAGAAGAAAGTCCTAACGCGCCGCTTGGGCCATCACCCCAACAGGCCACACCGCCGTTAGAAGTAAGAGCACAGGTGTGCCGCATTCCTGTTGTTACTTTGACAATGCTGCTGGAGAGTGTACTTTGGACATCAGCCACAGCATTTTGATTCGCTTGGGCTAAACCAATGGTTGATAAAACAAAAATTAAAAAAGTAGCTGAAATGCGTCTCATTTCAAATCCCTCACTTCTGCTCTAAATAGGTGGTACTCACTTAAAGTTACTCTAGACCATGTGGGAACGTTATCCCGTAGTGAGTACTTCGATGCTCGATTGCTGTCTGGAAAGCCATGCGTTTGCATCTTTCAGAACAGTAAAGGTGTTTGGTGCATATTTGCGGGTTTTATCTGGTGCCAAGTAACTGGCTTGATATCTTCCAGATTTTAGTTTTCGGATGTAGCCGAACGATCTATGATTTTTCTTGTTCAAAAGAACCTCCAATAATTTCATGCGATTAGCATGCGATTTATTATTTGAGGTCGTTAGTTTTCGATTCCGCTCGTTTCACTTCCAACACTCCCAAAATCCTTGGGAGCGCTGGAAGTTCAGAGCCAGGGCCTTATAGGCATTGGCGCCCTCGGCGTGAATCGAACACGCGACCAAGAGATTAGAAGGCTCTTGCTCTATCCACTGAGCTACGAAGGCTAGTTTGTAACAACTATCAGTTTACTTGTGAAACTGCTACTCGTTTTGGGGTTAGTTAGTCCTAATGCTCACAATTCCAACTGAGCCGAACCTGGTTGGGTTCTTCCAACTCAATTGTGGTCCACTCTTAGCAGCTGCTAGGTGAATGGTTAGTCCTCTAGACATTGACTCTGAGTCGATTGGAAGGACAACTTCCTTGTTTCTCATGTCTCCACTGGCCCAGTTAACTGTCGCTTGGCTACCTGCTGAGGTTGTGACTGTGACCTGTTGGCTACCACCACTGAGTCTGGTGTCGCAGCTTCTTAGTTGTATACGGATAGATCCGTATGGTCTTCCTAAGTTCATCGGCATGACGGTGAGAGAAGCGTGATTACCTTTTACCCAAGTTGCTTCTGGTTGGTTTTCCATTTCAGACGAGAAACCAATATCAAATTTACGATCAAAGTCCTTGACTCCGTGGGCTGCCCAAAGTAAATCTTCAACCCCTGGTCTTGAGTTGTTCTTCAGCTCTTCGATTTCTTTAGCAGGGAAAGTTGCTAGAAGTTTTTGGTAATCAAACTTAGGAAGTTCCGGTGCGTTCATCTTTAGCGCTTCACCCAGGTTTGCGGCAGCCTTAATGCCATATCTACCTGTTCCAGCGTAATAATCCAGATACTTGAAGTGACCTTCTTTACCTGGCGAGTCAAGCCAGATCGCTGGAATACCCAAGCTTTCAGCAAAGATGATGCCGTGCAGTGATGAGGAGTAAACAATCTCTGCGCCAATCATCTGCTTTAGAACAGTCAGTGGATCGTTATCTGCTGAGATGAAGCTATCCAGCATTTCGTGGTGCCAACGCTTGAAGACAATTTCATCTCTAAAGTGCGGAAGGATTCTAATCTTTCCTCGAGATTGGTTAGCGCTGGCTGACTGCTTCTTTACTTCATTCGCCCAGAGGTATTGCATTAGGACACCTGGGTCGAACATCTCGGTCACTCGGCTGGTGTCCCAACCGGCTTTCTTCAAAACATCTAGAGTCATTGGCCCTCGAACAGCTGTAACCAAGATATCTCCGCCAGGGTGATTATCTAGCGCGTTCTCTGATTTAAGTCCTGAGCCCCAAACGATATCTCCACTGTTTGCTCTGTGCAAGACAGAACCGATAGCAAGGAGTTTTCTTTCTCCTAGAAGATTTGGCCTTGGCTTTTCACCGGTAAGTTTTGCAACGAGTTGTTCTGATGCCTCGTCACCAAAATTGCCTGATTGGAATCGCTGGGTGTGGATTCCTGGGCTCATAACGTGTTGTTTAGCTTCCCACCAGAACAGCGGCAGTTTTGGAGAAATAGCTTGAGATTCAAATCCCTTGATGCTTGCAGTGTCAACTGAACCGACAGGCTTGATCTTTGGTTGCAGTGTTGCTTTAACTGGAGTCATGCCAGTTTCTAGGTGAGCGAGCTTTCCGGTGGCCACAAAACAGTGTGAATCATTGAATCCGCCGCTGATTACGAACTGGTCGCCTGTGATGGCAAAGCCAGTTGGGTAGACAACCCAAGAGGTTGTTGGGTTTAGATCTGTCACTCTACTGTCTGGGAAACCATGTGCGCTTGGATCACTGTGCGGATCGAAACCTAGATCGAGTGGGTGAGGTAATTCGCTAACCGGCGCGTAAGGGTATGTTGCTGAGAATTCGTAAATAGCTGGAACATACTCAACTCCGCCAGGCATGTTGTATCGAGAGTGCACGATATTCAGGAATCTATCGCCAACCTGAATCGGTTGTGCACCGCCACGAAGCGCACCAAATATCTGGCTGTACTTAGACTTCCAATAGGTTAAGTTGTCCATGTCACATAGAACTTCAGTTGCTGATGAATCTAGGTCGACTTTCAAAATGCGGTGAGGGTTGGCTGAGTAAACACCCCAAATCTGGCCCTCAGCTTCAAACAAAGCCCAGTTCTTCTCTGTCTTCCTTCTAGAAGCTCTAAGGACCAACTCTCTGGCAGGTTCAATAGGCAAACCAGTCTCGCTGGAAACCTTAACTAAGAACTGCTGGTTCGGCTCGTTTGCAGTATGCCCGTTATTCCAGATCATGTATGTGTGGCCACGTAGCGTAAAGAGTCTCGGGTCGGCAAACCAATCTTTACTCTGCTCTGAGATGGACTCTGAAGCAAAGCTCAGGTGATCTGAGAATGGTTGGGCAGAACCTGGAACTACATTCAAGTCTTTATCGAGAACGCAGGTTGCGATTCTGCGCTTTAGGTCTATACCGCTAACGAAGCGATATGCGGCTAGGTAGTTCTCCCCTAGGCCAACCAGTGCCATGTTGAAGACACTCAAGGTGCCATCGGCTAGTGATTTCCATTGTGCTGGGACTAGAGCTTCAGACTCAATAGACCTAAAAGAAACTTGATTCAACGAATTACTCCACTCCAGATGTTCCCTTAATTCTACCGAGAGGGCGCTCCGAATGGCCTTTGGCTGAGACTTGAGATGCTTGCTAGGGAAGCCCAACTAATAACCAGGATTTGTGCATGGTCTGAAATGCCTAGAAATTGGGTGGATAGACTCGAAATATCTGCTTAGAGCAGTTATTATTTACCTAGGTAAATAAATACAATCAGTTGGAGATTAGATGTTTCGCCTTGCCAAATTAAGCCTTGCTAACCGTTCGGTTATTGCCCTGTTCACAGTTATTCTTTCTGTCTTTGGGTTTATTTCAGTTGGACAACTAAAGCAGGAGCTATTTCCTTCTCTTGAGTTCCCTCAAGCAGCGATCGTAACAACATATCCAGGTGCCTCTCCTGAGGTTATTGATTCACAAATTAGTCGTGTGATCGAGAACTCAGTGGCAAACCTTGAAGGTGTCACCACTACTTCTTCAACTAGCCAGAGTGGCATCTCAACTGTTCGTGTTGAGTTTGAGTATGGCAATACCTCAGCCAAAGTTTCAGAACTTCTAAACAACGCAGTTGATTCAGTCAAGTCAACCCTTCCTAGCGAAGCGAAGCCAAATGTAATCGCAGGTGGGCTTGGCGCTATTCCTGTCGTTATCTTGAGCGTTGCATCAGACAGTGGTGACAACACCCAAATAGGGAAAATTCTCCCAAGCGTTGCGGATCAACTCTTCAAGAAGATCAACGGAGTTAAAGACGTTCAGGTAGGCGGTATTCGTGATTATCAGATCAACCTAACTCTTCGTCCACAGGTTCTTGCAGCTAATGGTCTATCTGCTCAATCAATCACAACAGCTCTAAAGACAAACGGTTTCGTTTTCCCTGCTGGAACTCTAGAAGATAAAGAAGGACAGATCACTGTAGAAGTTGGAACTCCGGTTGACACTGTTGCTGCTCTAAAGTCACTTCCTCTTCAGTCAACAATGCCAGGAGCAAAAGTTCTGACTATTGGCGATGTTGCCACCGTTAAATATGCGCTTGCTCCTGTTGCTTCAATCTCCAGAGTTGATGGCAAGCCATCTCTAGCAATCTCTATTACCAAGACTCAAGAAGGTAACACTGTTTCAATCTCTAAAGCAATCAAGCCTTTAGAAGAAGACCTAAAGACCAAGCTTGGTGGAAATGTCACAATCAAGGAAACTTTCAACCAGGCACCATTTGTTGAAAAGTCAATTGATGACCTAATCCACGAAGGAGAGCTAGGTCTACTCTTTGCAATCATTATCATTCTGATTTTCCTAAGGTCATGGCGTTCAACTCTTGTTACTGCCATCTCAATTCCAACCTCACTGCTTGTTACCTTTATCGGTCTTGCAGGATTTGGATACTCACTTAACCTCTTCACCCTTAGCGCTCTAACGATTGCTATTGGTCGTGTGGTGGATGACTCAATCGTTGTTATCGAAAACATTAACCGCCACCTCTCCTACGGTGAGAAGAAGATTGAAGCGATCATCAACTCGGTCAAGGAAGTCTCCGGTGCCGTTACAGCAGCGACTTTGACAACAGTTGCAGTATTCCTGCCTATTGCTGGTGTTGGAGGTCTGGTCGGTCAGCTGTTCAGACCGTTCGCACTTACCTTCTCACTGGCACTTGTTGCTTCACTGTTTGTTTCGCTAACCATCGTTCCAGTTATTGCTACCTGGTTCCTAAAGGCCCCAGCAGTTGAGAAGACACTTACTGAAGCAGCCGCTAAAAAGCTTGCTGCCAAGATTCGCGAAGAGGAGGAAGAGAAAGAGCGCAAGTCAGTGTTGCAGCGTGCTTACCTTCCAGTTCTAAAGTCAACCCAGAAACGCCCAGTTATCACTCTGGTTGCAGCATTCCTAATCTTGATCTTCACCTTTGGACTGGTGCCTTTCATTAAGACCAACTTCATTGGAAGCTCCGGCTCAACAAGCTTTAGCCTTGAACAGACTTTGCCATCTGGTGCAACCCTGTCAGAAAAACTGATCGCCGCTCAAGGCACTGAGAAGCTACTTCTGGCAACCAAGGACACCGTTGCTGTGACCACAACTATTGGTGGCACCAACGACAACAGAGTTGCCTTTGGTCAGAGCGCTAACGGTATTCAGATTCAGGTCTCTACTAAAGAAACAGTTGATGGGACTGTATTCCAGAAGAAGATGGAGGACGCTTTCAAGAAACACCCAGAACTTGGAACTGTGCTATTCCAGACCGGTGGTTCATTCGGTTCAAGTGGAAACGTTGACGTTACCGTCACTGCTAAAACCGATGAGCAGCTTCGTGCTGGCATCGCTAAGGTAACTGGCGCACTCGATGGAAAGATCGATAACGTCGGGGACAAGATCACAACCACTCTTAGCGAGAAGCAGAGAACTCTGAAGGTAACAGTTGATCGAGCGGCTGCTGCCAAAGTTGGTTTGAACGAAATCACCATTGCTACTCTGGTTTCAGCGGCTATGAGACCTCAGTCAATTGGTTCAATCAACATCGACAACAAGGCAACCAGTTTGATCATCAAATCTGGTGACAAGCCTGCAACTGTTGCCGAAGTAAAGGCTATAGGCATTCCAACAGCTCTTGGTTACCTTCCACTTTCAAGATTTGCTGAGGTCGAATTGGTTTCAGTTCCAACTACCATCACAACTCAAGACGGCGATCTAGCTGCAACTGTGTCACTAACTCCAGATCCAAAGGCTAGCTTGACAGTTATTACCGCACAGGTTGCAAAGCAGCTTGACACCATCAAGGACAATATGCCAACTGGTTCAAGCATTCTGCCAATCGGTGGTGTCTCAGCTGACCAAGCAGAATCATTCAGCCAGCTGTTACTCGCGCTTCTAGCTGCTATTGCGATTGTTTACCTAATCATGGTGGCGACATTCAGAAGCCTGGTTCAGCCTTTGGTATTGCTAATCTCAATTCCATTCGCAGCTACCGGTGCATTTGTTGCATTGTTGGTTACCGACACTGCACTTGGCTTACCGGCACTTATCGGCATGTTGCTGCTGGTTGGAATCGTGGTAACGAACGCTATTGTGCTGATTGACCTTATTAACCAGTACCGAGGGCAAGGCATGCCACTTGAGGAATCAATCATGAATGGTGCTAGACAACGTCTACGTCCTATCTTGATGACAGCGCTAGCTACCATCGGTGCACTATCTCCCCTAGTTCTAGGAATCACTGGTTCTGGCGGATTTATCTCACAGCCCCTAGGTGTTGTTGTTATCGGTGGTTTATTCTCCTCAACCATCCTTACCTTGATCATCGTTCCAGTCCTATACAGACTCATCGAAGGTCGTAAGGAACGTAAGGCACTGAAGAAGGCTGGCACTAGCAAAGCAGTCAAAGCTAAGACTGCATAACTGGCAAAGGCTAAACTTAACAAGGTCATCGATGTCGGTGGCCTTGTTTAGTTTGAGGGAATGATGAATCTACCCGAGTATCTAGTCTGGATAGACTGCGAGATGACCGGCCTAAATCCAGACACCGAGTGTTTAGTCGAAATCGCAGCCGTGGTGACCGATACTGAGCTAAATGTTCTCGATGAAGGCATTGATCTTGTAATTAGGCCAAGGCCAGGAACCGTCGAAGCCATGGGTGACTATGTCCGAAAAATGCACACTGACTCAGGACTAATCAGAGAGTTTGCAACTGGATTAGAACTTGAAGAAGCAGAAGCTCAGGTGCTGGAATACATCAAGAAATACATCCCAACTGCCAAGAGCTCCCCATTAGCTGGCAACACCATTGGCACTGACCGTATGTTTATTGCTAAATACATGCCTGCCCTGGACGCACATCTGCACTATCGCAACATTGACGTTTCCACCATCAAAGAACTTTCTAAGCGTTGGTATCCCCGGACATACTTCCAAGCCCCTAAAAAACAAGGTGGGCACCGTGCTCTCGCCGATATTCTAGAGTCCATCGAGGAACTCAAGTATTACCGCCAGACCGTCTTTGTAGAGACCCCGGGTCTTTCTACCGAAGACGCTCAGGCTGTTTCAACTGCCATTAGAACTGATAAACTCTAGAGGTTGATTTCAGTTTTACTGAAATACGCATGGTGGGTATAGCTCAGCTGGTAGAGCGCCTGGTTGTGGTCCAGGATGTCGCGGGTTCAAGTCCCGTTACTCACCCCAAATAAAAACCCGAGGTTATTAGCCTCGGGTTTTTTACCTTAAAGACTTGCCGCTCGTTCGAGAACTAGTTCTCGAACTCTAGCTGCATCCGCTTGACCCTTCATGGCTTGCATCACAGCACCGATAACTGCACCGGCTGCCTGAAGTTTTCCTTCTCGAATCTTTTCTAAAACATCTGGCTGGCTCTTTAGAGCTTCATCGATGGCGGCAATAAGTGCGCCATCATCTGAAACAACTTCGAGTCCACGATCTTGCACAATCTGTTGAGGTGAGCCTTCCCCTGCAAGAACTGCAGAGAGAACTTCTCGTGCAATACGGTCATTGATCTTGCCTGATTCAACTAAGTTGGCAAGTTCAGCAACCTGCTTAGCAGTGATGTTTAGTTCTGCAACATCCTTGTCTTCAGAATTCGCAATGCGTGATAGCTCTCCGGCATACCACTTACGAGCTGCTTGTGGTTTTGCTCCCTGAGCAACGGCATCTTCAATCAAATCCATGAGCCCTGCGTTCACAACATCTCTGAACTCAAGTTCTGCAAAACCCCACTCTGTTGCAAGTCGTTTACGGCGATCAGCTGGGTTCTCTGGTAACGCTTGTCTCAACCTCTCAATGAGCTCAGTTGACGGCTTTACCGGAACTAGGTCTGGTTCTGGGAAGTATCGGTAGTCATCAGCATCTGACTTAGGTCTACCAGAACTGGTTGCACCCTTGTCTTCATGCCAGTGACGTGTTTCTTGAGTAATGGTTCCACCATTAGCGAGGATTTGAGCTTGACGTTGAATTTCATATCTAACCGCACGTTCGATTGATCTCAGTGAGTTAACGTTCTTAGTTTCAGTTCTAGTTCCTAGTTTTTCTTGGCCGTGCGGGCGAAGTGAAACGTTAGCGTCACAGCGAACGTTTCCTCTTTCCATGCGGGCGTCTGAAACCCCTAGAGCTTTAACGATTTCTCTAATCAGGCGAACATAGGCAGCTGCAACTTCAGGAGCTTCTGAACCGGTTCCATAAACCGGCTTAGTGACGATTTCAACAAGTGGAACACCAGCTCGGTTGTAATCGACGAGTGAATACTCAGCACCCTGGATACGACCGGTAGCACCACCGATGTGAGTTAGCTTTCCGGCGTCTTCTTCCATGTGTGCTCGTTCGATCAGAACTGTGTATTTAGTCCCACTTGGAACTTCAACATCGATGGCACCTTCAAAAGCGATTGGTTCGTCATATTGAGAAGTCTGGAAGTTCTTAGCAAGATCTGGGTAAAAGTAGTTCTTTCTGGAGAATCTTCCGGTTGGTGCAATCTGGCAACCAAGAGCTAGACCAATTGAGATAGATGACTCAATAGCCTTTCCATTGACTGCAGGAAGAGAGCCAGGTAGACCTAGACAGATAGGACAGACGTTGGTGTTTGGTTCATCACCAAAGTCATTGCGACAGCCACAGAACATCTTTGTGTTGGTGTTTAGTTCTACGTGGACCTCAAGACCTATCACTACTTCAAAAAGCTCTAGTGCTTTTTCGTAATCCATCAAGTTTGCTTTAGCCATTAGTTCACCTTCAGTTCTGGTGCAAAATCCATCATTCGCTTACCCCAAATGCCTTCGAGAATTCCCTCAAGAGCTGAACCCACTTCATACAACCTGGCATCTTCATGGGCAGGCGCTAGGAACTGGATACCTACCGGAAGGTTATCTTCATCGGCTAACCCGATAGGAACAGAGATACCCGGAACACCAGCAAGGTTGGCTGGGATGGTTGCGATGTCATTCAAATACATGGCTAGTGGATCAGAGACCTTTTCGCCGAACTTGAAAGCAGTTGTTGGTGCTGTTGGCGAAACTAGAACATCTGCCTTAGCAAAAGCAGCATCAAAATCACGTTGAATTAAAGTTCTAACCTTCTGTGCTGCACCGTAGAACTTATCGAATGAGCCGGAAGACAGTGCGAAGGTTCCAAGAATAATTCTTCGCTTTACTTCAGGACCAAAACCAGCTTCACGGGTGGCAGCCATTACTCGTTCAATGGTTGGTGTTCCCTCAGGAGCTACGCGCATACCAAATCGAACTGAGTCAAACTTTGCCAGGTTACTGGAAGCCTCTGCCGGAAGGATTAGATAGTAAGCATCGATTGCATATTCAAAACTTGGGCAATCAACTTCAACGATCTCAGCACCAGCGTCAGTAATAATCTGTAGAGCCTCGGCGAAACGATTACGCACACCCTGTTGGAAACCATCTCCGGAGAGCTGCTTGATAAGCCCTACTCGCTTACCCTTTAGTGAGCCTCGCTTAGCTGCCTCGACCATTGAGCCCAAAGAACCAGGCAGTGAAGTGCTGTCGTGTGGGTCGTGACCTGCGATTGCATCTTGGAGATATGCGGCATCCAGAACATTTCTTGCTACCGGCCCAATTTGGTCAAGTGAAGATGCAAGCGCAATCAAGCCATATCTAGAAACTGCACCGTAGGTCGGCTTGATTCCAACAGTTCCCGTTACTGCTCCCGGGAAACGGATTGAACCACCGGTATCAGAACCGATTGCTAAGGGAGATTGGAATGAAGAGACAACTGAGGACGAACCACCGCCAGAACCTCCTGGGATTCTTTCTAGATCCCACGGATTCTTACTAGGTCCATATGCAGAAAACTCAGTCGATGAGCCCATAGCAAATTCATCTAGGTTGGTCTTACCCAAAATAGGCAACATCTGGTTTCTAAGTTTGGTAACTACGGTTGCATCATATGGAGGAATCCAACCCTCAAGAATCTTGGAACCTGCAGTAGTTGGGGCATCGGCAGTAGTTAGGTTGTCTTTGACAGCAATTGGAACACCGGCCAGATCAGCTAGTTTTTCTCCAGCAGCACGTCTTGAGTCGACATCTCTAGCGGTTGCCAAAGCACTTTCACCGCTGATGTGCAGGAAGGAGTGAACAGCGTCACCAACTTTTGCAATCTGGTCTAGGTGAGCCTGGGTTAGTTCAACAGCTGAGATTTCTCGCTTGGCTAGTAATTCAACAAGTTCCGAGGCATTGAGCCTAATCAAATCGGACATGATTTACTCCTCATCCAAAATTGCAGCAACGCGGAATCTTCCCTGGCCTGAATCAGGCGCTCCTGAAAGTGCCTGTGCCTGGCTCAGAGATGGCTCTACGACATCTGGTCTAAAGACATTGGCTAATGGAATTGGGTGACTGGTAGCTGGTGTGTCAGCAGCTATTGCTTGGGAAATCTTGGCCACCGAGTCCACAATTAGGCCCAATTGCTCAGTAAATCTGGCCACTTCGGTTTCATCAAGGTCAATTCGGGACAGGTTAGCCAGATGGCGAACTAATTCAGGGGTAATTTCAGACACTTTTTCCTCAAACTCTTCGTACGAGTGTTACTACAAGTATATCGGGACTAACGCCCAAATGATTACTGGACTAAACTTGTCTGGTTGCCGTGATTACACAGGAAGAGCATTTTGCAGGAGATAAAACCAAATGGCTGAAGAAGAGAACTTCGACATCGTTATGCGCGGATACGACCGCGCTCAGGTTGACCAAACTATTGAAGAAATGAAGCTGGAAAACGAGCATTTAAGTACTTATAACGAGGGTGCTGCTGCAGAAATTGCAAATCTGAAGGCCGAAATTGACTCTCTAAGAGAGCAGGTTAAGAAAAGTGGAGCTACCGGCTACGCGGCTCTAGGTGCTCAGTTCGAACAAACCCTTCGCCTTGCCGAAGAGCAAGCTAAGAAGATGATTGACGATGCCGGTCAAGATGCCCTCAGGATCCGTGAAGAAGCTAAGGGTGCGGCAGACCTTCTAACCAGAACAGCCAAAGATAAAGCAGATCGGATCATTCAAGAAGCTGAAATTAAGCTCGAAGAATCAAGATTTGATGCGGAACGCAAGGCCAGCGCTCTTATGCAGAACGCTGTGGCTAAAGAGGCTGAAGCTAGCGAAAAGTTTCAGACTGCTGAACGAGAGGCTTCAGCCCTAAAGTCAGATGGCGAAAGATATGCAGCAGAAATCAGAGCTCAGGTGCACCGTGAGACCGAGCAAGCACGCGCACTAGCAACAGAGCTAAGCCAGCGCACCACACAGGCAAGAATTGATCTAGAGGCAGAGCTCAAGGGCAAGCGTGATGAGTCCGAGCAAGAAGCGCTGAGAATTTACCAGGCTGCTGTCGCACAAGCACAGGCGATGACCGAAGAGGGAGCAAAGACTCTCGCTGATTCAACTTCGAGAGCAGCTGAATTGCTTTCAGAAGCAGAGCGCGTCTCTCGCGAAGCTCGCGATTTCCAAGATGAAACCAGACAAGAAGCTAACAAGCGAGCAACTGACCTAATCAATCAATCACGCAGACGAGCTGAAGCGCTATCTCGTAAGGCTCAAGGATATGCCGACAATGCCGTTAAAGATGCTCGTGAACGTTTGACAAAGCTAACCGACGAAAAAGACCAGGTCACAGACTTCTTGGCATCAATGGACAAACTGATGTCCACTGAGAGCATGGTTAATTTCGATAACTCAGAAGTTGATGACTCAAAGAACTAATTAGTTAGTTTTTTAGCAAAATCCTCTTCGCTAATTACCGGCACATTAAGCGACTCTGCTTTGGCCAACTTTGATCCCGCATTTGCACCAGCTACGACAAACGCCGTGTTCTTAGAGACACTTGAGGCAGCTTTACCTCCGTTGGAGATAATCAACTCTTCAATTTGCTCTCTGGTGTAGTTGGTGAGGGTACCCGTGACCACGATGCTCAATCCGGAGAAAACTCCATCCGCTGTCAGGTTTTGACCTGGGCCAGGATGTCCTGGGATTTCTAAAAGAACTCCGGATTTGCGCCAAGACTCGACCAAGTTCTTATGCCAATCAACCTGGATCCAATCCAGGAGGGATTTAGCTAGAATCGGCCCGACACCATCAACCGCTGATAATTCAGTTTCTGAAGCTTCGAAGATTCGATCTACTGAACCGAAGTAGTTAGCAAGAGATCTAGCAGCTACCGGACCTACGTGTCGAATAGAGAAAGCGACAATAATTCTCCAAAGCGGTCTGGTCTTGGCGTCTTGAAGATTCTTGAGCAGTTTGATCGCAACTTCCGCTGGCACATCTTCGGTCTCCCCTTTTTTGCCTTTCTTGCGGAAGAAATCGACAATTTTGGGTTGACCATTTTCATCAAGTTTCGGTAAACCGGTATCTGGGTCTAGCACTTTAACTTGAATCGGCAGGAGTTGACTCATCTCCAAATCGAATAGATTGGCCTCTGATCGAAGCGGAGCGGTCTCGGGATCAATTGGCTGGGTAAGCGCAACCGCCGCTACATAGCCAAGCGCTTCGATGTCTAGTACTCCTCGAGAGCCGATATATGCAACACGTTCACGAAGTTGAGCTGGGCAATTCTCTGAGTTCTGGCAACGCAGATCCACATCACCCTCAGAAGATGGCGCTAACTCAGCTCCACAGTCCGGACAATTGCTTGGCATGACAAATTCTTTTTCTGCACCAGTTCGCAATTCAACTACTGGTCCCAAGATTTCAGGAATCACATCCCCTGCTTTTCGCAGCACAACAGTGTCGCCAATCAGGACACCTTTAGCCTTGACAACATCTTGATTGTGTAACGTGGCGAACTCGACGGTAGATCCTGCTACTTTAACCGGTGCAACAACTGCATACGGGGTTGCCCTGCCGGTGCGTCCAACTGAAACTCTGATATCTAGAAGCTTGGTATTGACTTGCTCAGGCGGATATTTGAATGCGATTGCCCAACGTGGAGCACGAGCTGTGTAACCTAGAGCTCTCTGTTTCTCAAGAGAATCAACCTTGATTACGACACCGTCTATTTCATGCTCTAGTTCATGTCGTTTGGCTTGGTAAGAACTGATGTATTGAATAACTTCTTGGATGCTCTTGACTACTTGGTACTTATCTGAAGTAGGTAGGCCCCAGCTTTTCAACAATTCATAGAGTTCGCTCTGGTTCTTCAGAGGTGCTTCAGGCCAAGCACCAACACCGTGCACGAGCATTTGCAAAGGTCTGCTTGCAGTAACGGCTGAATCTTTTTGGCGCAGGGAACCGCTAGCCGAATTCCTCGGGTTAGCGAACGGAGCTTTGCCATCAGCGACTAAACCTTCATTGAGCTTGGCAAAATCAGCAACTCCGAAGAAGATTTCTCCTCTAATTTCAACAACTGCAGGGTGATTATCCCCTTTTAGCTTTTGAGGAATTTGTTTGATGGTTCTGACGTTGTTAGTGACATCTTCACCGACTACACCATCGCCTCTAGTCGCGGCAGATACTAAGTTCCCCTTTTCATACCTCAAGTTAATGGCGAGTCCATCAATCTTTAGTTCACAGAGAAAACTTGTGGCATCAACTCGGTTTGCCCAAGCGGTTAACTCCTCATCATCAAATGCATTGTCTAGACTCCACATTCGATCTAGATGTTCAACCGGCGCAAAAGCCTCATTAGCCGATCCGCCAACACTTTGAGTGGGACTATCCCCTGAGATGAATTCAGGGTGTTCCGATTCGAGCACTTCAAGTTCCTGCATCAACTTGTCATACTCGGCATCACTTATGAGGACCGAGTTTTCCTGATAGTAGGAGCGTCGATGTTTATTTATTTCATCGACTAAAAAAGCTATTCGTTGGGCTGGGTTTTGGGGCACGGGATAAGCCTAAATAGTAGTGCTGACGCTAAGCACCAGCACTCGCCGAACCTGTGGAAAAGGCATCAACCGCTGAAACTGTTCTGTCGATAGTGGTTTGAGCCAACACTCTGGTACCGAGGTAAACAACGGCGGTCTGACCAGGGGCTACGCCGAGGATGGGCTCTTCTAAGCGCATGACAAGCGCCCCATCCACTACAGCAACCGATGCTGGCACCTGCTCCCCGTGCGCTCTGACTTGGACATGGGCGTCAAAGAATAATTCAGGATCCTCTTTCGGCTTCCCACACCACGTGAATTTATCTCCGCTTAGCTCAACCACCGCTAGCGCTTGCTGAGGACCGACAACCACCTTGTTGCTGTTTACATCAACAGCCAATACATATCTAGGCTTTCCATCTGCAGCAGGTTTTCCAAGCTGGAGACCTTTACGTTGACCCACGGTAAAGCCGTGAGCTCCCTGATGATTGCCTAGAACATTTCCTTCCATATCGACAATCTCACCGGCTGTGCTTCCAAGACGCTCGGCTAACCAATCTTGGGTGTCACCTTCTGGGATAAAACAGATATCGTATGAGTCAGGCTTAGCCGCAACTGAGAGCCCTCTCGCCGCTGCTTCTGCTCTTATCTCGTCCTTGCTTGCCGTGTGACCAATTGGAAACATGGAGTGTTTCAGTTGTTCTGCAGTGAGCACACCTAGTACATAGCTTTGATCTTTGGCTAGCGCCATTGATCTATGAAGTTCTAAATTTCCCTCTTCATCGGTTAGCAGGCTTGCATAGTGCCCAGTACAGACAGCATCAAAACCAAGTGCTAACGCCTTCTCAAGAAGTGCTGCAAACTTAATTCTTTCATTACACCGCATGCAAGGATTTGGCGTTCTACCAGACTGGTATTCACTGATGAAGTCATCGACAACCTCAGCCTTAAATTTTTCACTGAAATCCCAAACATAATATGGAATCCCAATCAGGTTTGCTGCTCGCTGCGCATCCATACTGTCTTCGATAGTGCAGCAACCTCGAGAGCCAGTTCTCAATGTTCCTGGCATTCGAGATAGTGCTAGGTGCACTCCGACTACCTCATGGCCGGCTTCGACCGCGCGAGCTGCCGCGACAGCGCTGTCTACGCCACCACTCATTGCTGCTAATACCTTCATGTTCTAATTCTCGCTCATTGTGAACTTAGACCTGCTCTAAGTGCGCTATCAATAGCAGCGGGTAGTTCAGCTAGCACCGCATCAACATCTGCATCAGTGCTCTCATGACCAAAAGTGATCCTGAGGCAACCTTTAGCCTGATCCTCAGTACGGCCCATCGAAATTAGGACATGTGAGGGTCGGTTGACTCCTGCTTGACAGGCAGAACCAGTCGAGACCGATATTCCCTTTTGATCAAGCAAGAACAACAAAGATTCACCTGTTGCGCCGGCGAGAGTGAAGTGAGATATGTTAGCTAACCGCTCTGTGTCAGCTGAGGTCAGGGTTATCTCCGGAGTAATAGCCAACACTTCAGTAATAAGTCGATCGCGAAGTATTTGGATTCGTGAAATTTCGGATGGCAAATGTTTGATTGCGATATCAGCTGCCAATGCAAATGCTTTGGCTGCTGGCGCATTCATCGTTCCTGAACGCATACCGCGCTCTTGGCCACCACCATGAATGATGGACGCTAGCTTGGTACGTCTTGAAACAATTAGTGCACCAACACCAATTGGCCCACCGATTTTGTGGGCGGAAATACTCATTGCTTGCAAACCAGATTCTCTGAAACTTGTACACATGTGTCCAAAAGCGGCGACTGCATCAGAGTGAACAGGTATTTCATACATTCCTGCCAGCTGAGTTACCGCTTTGATGTCTGTGATTGCACCAGTTTCATTATTAGCCCACATCAAACTAATCAATGCCACACGGCTGTGGTGGTGCTCTAAATACTCTGCCAGCCATGCGTAATCTATGGCTCCTTGATAATCAACTGGAACTAGGACTACTTCCGCACCCTGCGCTGCCTCTAGCCATTCAATTGGATCAATGACTCCATGGTGCTCAGTCCCCGCTGTGATGATTACATCACGATTTGAGTCTTCAGAATATCTTTGCCAGTAGATGCCTTTGATTGCGAGGTTATCGCTCTCGGTACCCCCAGAGGTAAAAATAACTTCGCTGCGATCACAATCAATTGACGATGCAAGCGATTCTCTTGCTTCCTCAAGGGCCGCTCTTACCTGTTGGCCTGAAGAGTGAACCGATGATGGATTACCAAGTAATTGAAGACACTTAGTGTATTCAGCAAGCACCTCCGGCCTAAGTGGAGTAGTTGCAGCGTTATCCAAATAAACACTCATGCTAAAACATCCGAGCTGCTAATTGTTTGCGGGCTAATAAAACGTTAGGGTCATTCTTCCCAACTACGACAAAAAGTTCCAGAAGATGTTTTGAAACTGCGGATCTTTCGTCTCCTGTGCTTTGGCTAAACCAATCCAACAAAAGATTAAAAGCCGAAACTGAATCTCCAATCGCCAAATAATAATCTGACTTTCTTATCGCGCTTAGGTAGTCTTTGGGTTCAACTTTGAGCTCCGCTTCAACGTCGCCTTGATAAGTTCTTTCCACCAGTCGAACTTGAGCTAAACGTTCCGCCAACTGCTCATTTCCAGGAGAGCTAGCTAGCTCAGCCTCATAAATCTTCACCGCTGCTGTGAAATCTCCATTGTCCATCGCATCGAGGGCATCCTGCTCTGCTTGGCTCAATTGAGGTTGCTCCGGCATCGAATCGCCCAAGACAAGTTTTCCCAGCATTCCCTGCTTCTTGGCAACATCAACAAGCTTTTCAATGAAGGCAGCTAAATCTTCCTCCGATTGGTCACCTTGGAATAGTGGCTTAGGTTCGCCAGCCAAAATCACGGCAACAGTTGCGGGTTCCAGAACACCAAAGGCTTGAGCTAATTGTGGCTGGGCAACAAGATCGATCTTGGCAAGAAACCATCTTCCATCTCCAGAGATAGCCAGTCGGTCTAATTTTTGAGCCAGTGCAACGCTGTCCTGATCTGCGGGCGAGTAGAAGCAAACTACGACAGGCACTGCACTTGAGAGTTGAATTACCTGACGAATAATTGCTTCCTCAGCCTCGACAGAGAAAGCAGGGACCTTAAGTGCGTTGTCTGTTTTGACTCCGCTTTGCTCAAGCTGTTCTTGAACTACTTTGTTAGCCAGGCTTGATAGATCAACAGCACCGCTAAAAGCTGAATTTGAATTGGTCATTTAAGTGCCTTAACGCTGAGGATTCCCTGGGATGCACCCAACAATCTAATCTTTTCATTGGATCCAGAAACCGGAACGTAGAACAAAAGCATATTTTCGTAGTTAATCTTGAGTCCGGTTACGCTTCCTGGGGTGTTTAGAAGAATCTTTTCCTCTGTCTCAGTAGCCGAAACTGCTGAACCAGAAATGGTTGGCTTAATGATTGAAGTATCTTTCATTGCCAACGCGACTAGCCCACCTGATTTCAACGTCAACATTCCAATGATGTTGGAATTACCTAGACTGTGCTGGAACCTAATCGACGCCTTTACCTTCTTCAAGGCAGCCGCCTGTTTACTCTGATCTGCATGTCGCGCCTGAAAGAAACCATCATTGCTGAGATTGAAATATGGGCTGAATTTACTTTGCTCACCCTTATTTAGGATATCTCCATACTTTCCAGCCAGCGTTCTAGGTTTAGCCGCCAGGAATGCGTTCTCGCCACTGATTTGTAATGCTCCAGCATCTTGGGCTGCAACCTTCGGGAAGCTGTTACCAGGTAAGAGGTCAATTAGATACCAGAGCTTGTAGTTTTCACGCGGTGTTGCTTGCTGCAGGACCATCAGCTGTGGTCCCAGCTTGGCATCCGGAGACTTAGTAACCAGCATTAGTGTTCGAGGTTGCCAAGTTGACTCATCCGTTGGGATTTGCATTGGCAACGCCACTGTCACGGGATTGGCAACAATATCTTTCAGCGGCTTAATCTTTTTACTCTTGCGTTGCAAGAAGTAGTGCACCTTACGAATCTCCAGGGCTGGACCGGTAACTCGCTTTTGAAGCGCCTTAGCATCCTTAGCTTGATCAGCAGATTTCACCGAGGTAGCTAGGTCACCAACTATTCGCTGCAACTGGCTATCGGTAATCACCACTTGAATCTCGGGATACTGAGTCGGCGGTTCAATCGGAACTGCACTCTGATTTGAAGCACAGCCACTTAAAAGCCCAAGTGTCAGTAACGCGCTCGGGGCAATGATTTTCGAGTTTGATCTACCCGATACTCTTCTGCCACGACGAGGAACATCCGCTCTAATTCGTCTTCGATATTTAGGACCAGTCGGAGCTTTAGGAATTCTTCGTCTCGGCCCCCTTAGCTTTCGAACATTACGAAACCCTAGGTAATTGGTAATCAGCGCGGCAATTAGAAAAACAAAACCGATTCCAAAAAGAATCCATGGCCAGTTGATTGGCTGCTCAATCTTCCAAATGACTGAAACATCAAGTGGCGCTCTGCTGAAACCATTTGAAGCTAGTAGCACTCCGGTGTCTTCAAACATCGAGACTTGAGTTAGCAGATTTGTCTTCACTGAAATTTGGTTACGCCAGAGATCACTATTTACTGGGTTGGCATTGGTTCCACCCATTCGAATCGGAGCAAGATACTCTTTGCCATTTTCTGGATCGATGCCAAGCCTGACAAAATTCGAATTTCCAATCCAGGATTGGATATCCTTCTCCCTTGCATCCGCATAGAAAATATTCTTGATGCCTGAGGCTTGAACATAAACTTTGCCATCGTGTTTAGCTAGGGTCTCATGAGGAATTAGAAGGTAAGAATCAGTACTCTTAACCTGATAATTCAAACTTTGCTCGGCACCGGCTTGAAATGGGCCTTGGAAGGCTAGTCCTAGGCCAAAGGTGACCATAGAGCTAATTAGGAGAACCGTGGCAATAACAAAACGCATTGGGCTCCATTCAGGCTAAACTTGGGGGGTGCGGGGCAGCCCGTACTATTCTACCGAAGCCCTTTGGAGAGCACCCTTGGCAGCCGACGAAACCGAGTTTCCCATTGCTGTGCGCGGATACGAGCGCGGAGCCGTAGAAGACGCTATTAAGGACTTCCGCAGGGAGTTACTGAATCTCACAGCCCTCAATAACCAGCTCGCTCTAGAGCTCCGTGAGGCCCAAAACCGCCTAATTGAGCTAGATAAGCAGTTGGCTGAGAACATTAGCCCGAGCTATGCCGGAGTCGGCGCTAAAGCTGCCCAGATCCTCAGCACCGCTGAAGACTTAGCCAATCGGGTGGTTGCCGATGCAGAAGCTGAAAGAATTGCCATTTTGGCCGGTATTGAGACCGATATCGAACAGCGAAAAGCGGATGGCCAAGAGTATTATGACGAACTTGTCGCAGAAGCTCAGCGCAGAGCCGACCGCATCATCAACTCAGCTAAAACAGACTATGAAGAGACTCTTGCTAAGGCGAACCTCGAAGCCCAGAGAATTATTGATGAGGCTTTGAGAGAAGCCGGCAGCATCCGCGGAGCAATTTCAACCGAGGTAGCGAGAATGCGGGCAACTGCCAAGCGCGATATCGAAGTGAAGGCATCCGAATCAGATCGAGTTTTGGCTGAGCGAAGACTAATCCTGGAGCGTCAACTGACTGGAGATATTCAGGAAAAGTTGGCTGTGGCGCTGATATCAGAACAAGCTCGAATCGACCTGGACCTTGAACTAACTGCTAGAAGAGCAGAAGCAGAAAAGGATTACCAACGTAAGTATCAAGAGGCAGTTGCTCAGACTCAGAAATATCTAGATGACGCTAATGCCCAACTCTCAACAGCAATAACTCGAGTCACAACTGCTCGATTGGAAGCCGAGACCCTCGAAATTGGTGCAAGATCAATCAATAAGAAAATCATTGATGAAGCTAGAGAAAAAGCAGAATCAATTATTGCCGCAGCAGAATTAGAAGCCAGATCAGATCTAGCCGAAGCACAAGCGAAAGTCGCCACTCGACTTCATAAACTAGATAATGAAGAACGAAAACTTGCTTTGGAAAAAGAAGGAATACTCACCTATCTGAACAACTTGAAACAAGTTATCGATCAGATAAATAAAGACATAGCTTAGGAGCGGGGAATGTCGGCACCAAGTAATTTGAGAATTCAACATGCATTTCAATTCGGACTACTAGGTGGTCTTGGAGTTCTAACTGCAATAGCTATCGGTAATGCCGCAATTTCACTTGCTGGAATTATTACTTCGATCATCACCGCGCTCTTTATTACTCTCGGGCTAGAGCCGCTAATTCAAGTTATTCAAAGAAGAGTCCACAAGCGCTCCTATGCAATAACGATTGTTGTCCTAGGTTTGCTCACACTTGTTTCCACCGTAGTACTTTTGATACTTCCTCCCCTGTTCTCACAGGCAAGTTCTTTCATCGTGCAGCTACCAGCCCTGCTCAGAGATTTCCTTACTCTTCCCTGGGTTCAATCTGCCGATCAGAACTTAGGTGGAGCTATTTCATCTGCCCTGAATTCAACAGGTGCATATCTGGTTGATAGTAAAAACTGGCCAAATCTACTAGGCGGTGTTGTTCAGGTTGGCATCACTTTGTTCAATGGGGTAATTGGAGCGATGACAGTGTTTATCTTGACTCTGTATTTCATGGCTGCGCTACCTAGCATCAAGAAAGTTGGCATCAACCTAGTCTCTAAGTCCAAACGAGAGCGCGTGAGCGGACTGGTCGATCAGGTGATAACCTCCATTGGTAGATACGTGATGGGGCAAGTTTTGGTTGCTTCCATAAATGCTTCAGTGGTTTTTACCACCATGCTGATAGCCGGAGTTGAGTTCTCGGTAGTACTTGCTTTTGTTGATTTTCTCTTAGTTCTGATCCCGATTATTGGTGCAATGGCGGGCTGGAGCATTGTTGTCCTGGTTACTCTGGCATCGAAATCAATAACTACCGCCGTAATTGTGGCGGTTTGCCTTGCCATCTATTTGCAGATCGAGGCTTATGTTATTGGTCCAAAGATTATGACCAAGACAGTGAACGTGCCAGGCTCACTAATTGTGGTCGCAGCTCTAGCTGGTGGCTCACTTCTTGGGGTATTAGGTTCACTGCTAGCGATTCCAATGGCAGCAACATTGCTTTTGATTATCCGAGAAGTCTGGGTCCCCCACCAAGACCAGAAATAGTTTTAAAGCTCGATAAATTCCGGTAACGGGTAGGCTTCAGGGTTCACAATTCGTGTAATTTCATTCAGCACTCTAGTTGTTGCACTCTCGCCAACCCACAGGTGTTTGGCATCTGAAACATTTATCAATTCGATTCCTGGCACGATCGCAAACCTTGCTGCTGCTTCAGCCGGTTTCAGGTAATCATCGTGCTCAGGAATGAGTGCAAATAGTTTCTTATCAACAGCGTTCCAGCGAAGCAGCTCTAGATCAGTAGTTCGATGCAGCGGTGGCGATAACAAAATAGCCCCGAGGACATCGCTCTGCGGTCCATACTTGAGTGCCAGCTCTGTTCCAAATGACCAACCAATTAGCCAAGGATTCGGAAGTCCTGCGGCCACAACATATTCCACCGCAGCTTTGACATCCAATTCTTCAAGTAATCCACCATCAAATGTTCCTTCACTGACTCCCTGCGGGGAAGAAGTTCCTCTGGTGTTAAACCTAAGCACAGCAAGATCAGCAAGATGAGGCAATCGGTTAGCTGCCTTGCGATAAATATGTGAATCCATAAAGCCACCTGCAGTTGGCAGTGGATGCAGAGTAATGAGAGTTGCAACTGGCTCTCGCTCAATTGGTAAGGCCAGCTCAGCGATTAGTTTAAGTTCATCATCGGTTGTAAGTGTGAAGAGCTCACGCTTTGAAGGTAATTCAATAGAAGAGCGTATTTCGATTTGGCTCAAAACAACCTGCCTTGGAACTTTTGCCAACAAACATTGTGGAAATGTCTACGTGTTGCAACTCCCAGTGCGCTCTCCCAAACCACGACATGAGAGAGACCTGGTCCAAAACTGAGATTGCAACCAGGACAGATCCAAGTCTTATCCCCATCCGCAGTTTTACCTGAAGTAGTCTGCAAGGAGAACTCAATACCATTCTTGATTACAGTCTTCTTGATTCCGTCTCGAAGCCTTGCGATGTCCATCGGTTCTTCATCGTCAGCTCGGCTAAAACCTTTCGGCTTATTATTTCTGCCCATTTAGTACCAATTGAATTTATTTGAGTGAGCGTAGGCTCCGCAGGGAGAGTGATATCTCTGCTGAATGTAGTTCAATCCCCAAATAATCTGCGTTTGAGGATTGGTCTGCCAGTCCGAGGCAACACTTGCCATCTTCGCCCCCGGCAGTGCCTGAGGTATTCCATATGCTCCAGATGATGAGTTGTAAGCATCTACTCGCCAGTGTGATTCCCTATCCCAGAGAGCTACCAGACAGGAGTACTGGTCTCTTCCCCAGCCATTTTTAGTAACTAGGTCGAAGGCAAACTGTTGAATCGTACCTACCGGAGGAGTTTCCGCATTAGCAATATGAATTGCCTCGTCACCGGTAACAATTTGCCAACCGCCGCGGGCATAGCTTACGGTCTGTGTGCTGGCATATTCGAAGAACTGTGCCTCTTCATCGCTGGTGGCATAGTACGCGTAGGCACTGGAACCTGAGCCACCGTAAGGATCAACCACAGTTACCAAAACATAACTTCCGGCAAATATGAAAGCTAAAAAGGCCATTAAAAAGTTTCTAAGTTTGACACCTAAATTCCATGCCAAGACGTTCTTGCCAAAAATATGCTTGGCAAGCCTCTGCCTTAGAGGTGCACGAACTAACTCGTATCTACCCATTAGTTCACCGCCTTCACAACAAGACTCAAGTTTACCGCAGACCCCTAAATTAGAGCCTATCCCTGAGGAATAACCTGATTAGGACACGCCTTAAGGACCCGAACCATGCTGTCTCGTTCGCTGGAGGTAACCCAGAGTTGGTACTTATATTTGACAGCTATTTGTCGAGATACATAGGGACACCAGAAACTTCTGTTTGGTGGTAACCAACTGGCAGCATCGCTATCGCTCTTTTGCTGATTGGCAGGTCCATCAACTGCTAAGAGATTAAGCGGATCGTTATAGAAGGCATAGCGTTTGGCGCTAGAGAGTTTCTTTGCTCCTTTTTGCCAAGCATCACTTACCGCAACAACATGGTCAATCTGAACCGCAGAGGAAGTTCCAACGCCACGGGTGAAGTTAATAGTTTTCCCTGTGTATGGATCTTTCAGAATTCCGCTGCCAACGGTGCAACGCGGAGAACTTCGCCAAACTATGTTGGTCAGATCTCTTCTGAGAATGTAGTTTCTGGTGTCACAGTCTCCGATATCTCCCCAGCCATCGCTAAAGAGCGCTCTGTCATATCCGGTCTTTGGCGCTCTGCCTTTAGTTTGTAATTTGGCAAGAATAGTCGTGGCCTTTGGTTGCCCTGAAGCCTCAGTTGCTACGGAAGCAAATTCGATTGCAGTGAAGCTGAGAACTGCGATAAATAAACTAGTCGCTAGTTTTTTCAAGGATGGCTTCTCTTTGTAATACTTCAATGACCTTTTCTATAAAGGCATCAACCTGATATTCTGCATAGCCTCCCCTTTGGGCTTTGAAAGTGGCGAGCCTTACCTGCCTAACACTTAAATCGTCACCTCTCTTGAGATGTCTTGAAACTTTTTTACAGAAACGGTCCACCTGCTTGCGGTTATATCCTCGAAAGAAGAAAAAACGTCGCTTGAACTTTCTTCTAAATCCTTTGCTAGCCCTTCTAATTAGGAGTTCTTGACCGGAAACTAACTGTTCCTTGAATTCATCCAACCCAGAGAGCTCAATAGTCTTTTCCAACTCTCTGCTAGCAAACACATCTTCAAGTTTCTCCATCGCGGAATCCACTGCTGCGATGTAGTATCCATTTTTGACTAACTTGAATCTTTTCGTCCGGACGGACTCTGCTGTGAGCAAGCGATCTGTAGGGTTGGCGAACTGGTCTCTAGCGAAGGCCAGAAACTCGTTAACCTGTTCGGTGTCGTAGCCGCGCTTGCGCTTACCTGATCGATTGAATTCGTAACCCACGTATCTATTGTCGCAGTCTATTTAGAAGAGTCTGGCCGCCAGGGACATAAGAATATATCCGCTCAATGCTGAGGGCAACATGGAATCAAGGCGGTCCATGACACCGCCATGGCCTGGAATCCAAGAAGACATGTCCTTAACCCCTAAATCACGCTTGATTAGCGACTCCGCGAAATCACCCAGAACTGCAGAAAGCAGCACAACAGCCGCAATAACTACCCCGAACCACCAGGGTAAGTGCAAGAGCAAAATCGTAAAAGTAATTGCGCTCACGAGAGCGAAAATAACTGAAACAGCGAATCCTTCCCAGGATTTCTTTGGACTAACCTTTGGAAGCATAGGGTGCTTTCCTAGCTTTCTGCCAAATAGATAAGCGCTACTGTCGACCAGAATCACAGTTATAACGACTGTTAGTATCCAGAACTTGCCGTCCACAGAATTCTCATGAGCCGGCTCTCGAATTATCAGGGCAGCAAAGCTCATGGTAAGCGGCAGATAGATAACCACAAAGGCAGCAGCACTGAAATCTCTAATGATTTCCGTAAAAGATCTTCCCAGTGAGGCATGGGCCATTAGAAGTTGCACCCCGCGCCAAATCATCAGAGCAGCAACAATAGCCAATACCCCGAGCCACTGCCATCTCTCCCCTCCCCAAAAGGTCAACGGCATGACAAAGGCTGAACCGACTGTAACCGGAATTCTAGGTACGTACCAGTTCTTTTGCTTAAGGGCTGTAGATAATTCCCAAGCGCCGGCAGCGCAAGCTAAAGCAATAAGCGCGACAAATAAATCTTTGATAAAGAGAACTGAGCCTAGAAACGTAAAGCCTAGAATCAACCCAAAAATTATCGATTGGGAGAGACTTCTGGCTTTAGTTTCAGAGTTACTCAAACTAAACCTCTAGAAGTTCAGTCTCTTTGCGCTTTAGCGCTTCATCGATTGCATCAACGTGAGATTTGGTAACTGCTTCCAATTCCTTTTCGGCACGAGACAGATCATCATCTCCAGCTAGACCATCTTTCTTGAGAGCATCAAGGTCATCTTTAGCCTTACGTCTAATGTTTCGAACTGCCACTCTGTGGTCCTCAGCTTTAGTCTTCACGATCTTTACATAGTCTTTACGACGCTCTTCAGTTAGCTCAGGAAGGCTGACACGAACTAGGTTTCCATCGTTAGTTGGGTTAGCACCTAGGTTAGGCATATCCCTAATCGCCTTCTCAATGGCTGCCAGTGCGCCCTTGTCATACGGAGTCACAACGATTGTTCTAGCCTCTGGATTAGCAATTGCGCCAAGAGATGAAAGAGCAGTTGGTGTGCCGTAGTAATCAATCATTAGTCTCTGGAACATTGCCGGGTTAGCTCTACCTGATCTAATCGTGGCAAAGTCTTCCTTAGCTGATTCAACAGCCTTGTTCATCTTGTCTCCAGCAGTTGCCAGAATCTCTGAAATCATTTCTTTCTCCTTGTTCTAAAACTTTACGCGCTTACGCGAGTTCCAATTTTCTTACCCAGTAGAGCCTTAGTGATGTTGCCCTCAGGCTGCATACCGAATACCACCATCGGAATGTTGTTGTCCATGCAAAGGCTAAAGGCAGTTGAATCAACTACTTTCAATCCCTGGACAAGAGCTTCCTGGTAGGTCAATGCTTCAAGCTTCTTAGCCTTTGGATCCTTCTTCGGATCTGCTGAGTAAACTCCGTCAACACCATTCTTAGCAACCAGAACTTCTTCAGCATGAATCTCAAGTGCACGTTGTGCAGCAACTGTGTCAGTTGAGAAATAAGGAAGACCGGCACCAGCACCAAAAATAACTACTCGACCCTTCTGCATGTGTCTGATAGCACGAAGGGGAATGTATGGCTCGGTAACCTGTGCCATTGAGATTGCTGACTGAACACGAGTGTCACAGCCTGCTTGTTCTAGGAAGTCTTGAAGGGCCAGAGCGTTCATGACGGTACCCAACATGCCCATGTAGTCGGCACGAGCACGATCCATACCGCGCTGAGATAGTTCTGCACCTCTAAAGAAGTTACCGCCACCGACCACCACAGCAATTTCAACTTTTTTTGCTGCTTCTGCAATTTCTTTAGCAATACCTGAGACGATATCCGGGTTAACACCAAGACTTCCACCACCAAAAGCTTCACCAGAAAGTTTTAGTAAGACACGACGTGGGGTTGATGGCATGGCTATCCCTCTCAAAGACTTTGGTTCTCTCCTAGTTTAGGCTGGGTAAGCAAAAAGGCTCGGTCTTTCGACCGAGCCAATTCACTTTAAAGCTTTTAGTTATGCACCAACGCGTAGTCTCACGAATGAAGAAACGGTTAGGCCGTGCTGCTCTAGGACCTTAGCAACGCTTAGCTTGTTGTCCTTAGCGAAGTCCTGCTCTAGTAGGCAGTTTTCCTTGAAGAATCCCTTTACGCGACCTTCAACG